>Ga0208510_100030_pt1 | contig 92441 bp, 94 predicted proteins | sample LakWasMet33_HOW6_2_FD_183875 | JGI IMG/M metagenome (GOLD analysis project Ga0208510, IMG submission 183875) | Freshwater sediment methanotrophic microbial communities from Lake Washington under simulated oxygen tension - Sediment Metagenome... | ecosystem: Environmental > Aquatic > Freshwater >...
TTTATTAAAGAGCTAATCAGCAATGAAAATCTGGCAAAACCGTTAAGTGATAGTAAAATAGCCGAGCTATTAAAAGAAAAGGGCATTAATGTTGCTAGAAGGACAATTGCCAAGTATCGCGAAGCGATGCTCATTTCATCATCAAGTCAGCGTAAGCGCATTTTATAACGCTATCTGGCACCCATAAAAAACAATCATTCACCATTAAAGGAGTTTATCTCATGCAAGTCATCGTAACAGGCCATCATCTAGAAGTAACCGACGCGTTAAAAGCCCACATCGACTCGAAATTTGAAAAATTAGCACGTCATTTTGATAATGTTACCGATGTACACGTCATTTTAAGCGTGGAAAAATTAATTCAAAAGGCTGAAGCAACGCTGCAATTGAGCGGCGCTAAATTATTCGCCGAAGATCATCAGGAAGATATGTATGCAGCCATTGATGCTATGGTGGATAAATTAGATCGTCAAATTATCAAGCATAAAGAAAAAACCGGACAGCATAGATAAAGTCGGAGCAAGGTAAAAGGTACAAGGTAATAGGCGTTTTTTTGAACCTTGAACCTTTTACCTTGAACCTGATTTCATGAAACTATTAATCGTCAGCGGTCTTTCCGGTTCCGGTAAAAGTATCGCCTTGGATACGCTGGAAGATTGCGGCTATTACTGTATCGATAATCTACCCGTGACCTTGCTGGAAGATTTTATTAACCATGTCATGCTGGTTGATAAACTTACCTATGCAAAAACGGCCATAGGTATTGATGCCAGAAATCAGAGCGAAAGCCTGGCCAATTTTTCCGAAAGCCTGGAGCTAATACGCAGCAAGCAGATCGATTGCGAAATTATCTTCATGCAGGCCGAAGAATCGACCTTATTGAAGCGCTATAGCGAAACCCGGCGACGTCATCCGTTGACGGATTCGAATGTGCCGTTAAGAGAAGCGTTAAAAATCGAAAAGGAAATGTTGACGCAGGTTGTCAGACACGCCAGCGTGGTCATCGATACCAGCCGAACGCATTATCACGAGTTGCGTGAACTTATCAGGGATCAGGTTGGCGAAAGGGATGTCAGGCATATTTCCTTGCAGTTTCAATCCTTCGGGTTCAAGCATGGCGTTCCGTTGGACGCCGATTTTGTATTTGACGCCCGCAGTTTGCCGAATCCTTACTGGATTCCGGAATTACGCGGATTAACAGGAAAAGATCAGCCGGTAATCGACTTTCTTAATGAGCAAACGCTGGTTGCCGAGCTTTTTAAAGATATTACTGGCTTTCTTGAGCGCTGGATTCCGCGATTTGAGGCCGAAGGGCGCAGTTATTTGACGGTGGCGGTAGGTTGTACAGGCGGTCAGCATCGCTCGGTTTATCTGGTGGACTCACTCGCCAAGCAGTTTAAAGGCCCGTTCTTGAATGTAATTGTCCGTCACCGGGAATTAAAATAATTTTTTGAGTTGTTTTAGCTATTCAAAACAGTATGTGAAGACGTTGCAGAGCAACGTCTTCACCGTCCCGATTTATTTCAACGATAGCGTTTCAGCGCGGCCTACCATCTCAATGGACAGCTTGTCTTCCTTGCATAGCCAACCTATGGCGCGTTGAACATCATTTTTATTGACGCCGGTTTCAGTGGTCACTTTATTGACACTGGAGGGTCCGTTAGTATCCAGATATTTCCAGACTATTCCTGCTGCATCGCCGATTGTATTAGACATAGTGGTCACCTTTAGCTTGGATTGTTGTGTTAAGAAATCTTGGTTTGATGTTCAGGCAGTACGATATTTAATTCCAGCGTCTCCTGAGTATCGTTTTGCTCAAAATTAACGGATATAGCATCTTGCTCTACGTTAACGTATTTTCGAATAACTTCCAGCAATTCTTTTTGCAATTGCGGCAGGTAAGAGGGCTGGTTTCTGGAACTGCGCTCGTGGGCAACCAGAATTTGCAGTCTTTCCTTGGCCAGTGACGCCGAGCTGGTTTTAGATGTCCTAAAATAATCCAGTAAACTCATTATTTGCCTCCGAAAAGCTTCCCGAACAGGCCTTTCTTCTCATCAATGAATCGATGCGGCCTGTCTTCACCCAAATAGCGCGCGATAACATCAGCATAGGCTTGGCCGGCATCGCTTTTTTCGTCAAGAATGACCGGGGTGCCTGAGTTGGATGCATTCAACACCGACTTCGATTCCGGGATAACGCCCAGTAAATGCAGCGATAAAATTTCCTGCACATCGTCGACGCTCAACATCTCGCCTAATTTGACTCGCTCGGGCGAATATCGGGTTAAAAGCAGGTATTCTTTGATAGGTTCGTCGTTTTGCTCAGCCCGGCGCGATTTGCTGGATAAGATACCTAGCATGCGATCTGAGTCACGCACTGAAGAGACTTCAGGGTTGGTGACGATAAATGCGTCGTCGGCAAAATACATCGCCAAATGCGCGCCTTTTTCGATGCCGGCAGGAGAATCGCAGACGATGTATTTAAAGTCTTTTTTCAGTTCGTCTAAAATTTTGCCTACGCCTTCCTGGCTCAGGGCGTCTTTATCCCGAGTTTGCGAGGCAGGCAGGATGTACAGCTGATTGCAGGTTTTATCGCGTATCAATGCCTGGTTAAGCGTCGCTTCGCCATTGATGACGTTGACAAAGTCATAAACAACGCGGCGCTCGCAACCCATGATTAAATCCAGATTACGCAAACCCACGTCAAAATCGATGACCGCCGTTTTGTGACCTTTTTTTGCAAGCCCCATGGCTATAGCGGCGCTTGTGGTTGTTTTACCAACGCCACCTTTACCCGATGTTACGACTATGATTCGTGCCACAAATTGTTCCTCCAAAGAGCAATATAAATTAAATATCTTTAATAACTAAAGCATGGTTTTGTAAATAGATCTGAACGCGCTGGTTGGGAACGGCGTCATTCAAGTCTTCGCTGATCTTGTAGTTTCCGGCAATCGAAATAAGCTCGGCCTGTAAATCGGAACAGAAAATACGCGCTTCCGTGTTGCCTTGTACGCCCGCCAGCGCCCGGCCTCTTAGCGAACCGTAGACATGAATATTGCCTTCGGCCATGATTTCAGCCCCGGCACTGACCTGAGCTAAAATGATCAAATCGCCTGAAGCATAAATGCGTTGGCCGGACCTGACCGGATGGGTGATCAGTGTGGCGGCTTCAGCAACGATTTGGGGTTCCGGCGCCGCTTCAGGTTCGGGCGTTTGTGGTTTTTGGGTTCCGGAAGGGGCCGCAACGCTATGGCCGGAATGGATGGGAATGCCAAGCTCCAAAGCCTGTTGATTCTGTCCTGCGTTGCCGCCGCGTATGCCTATAGGCAACAAGCCCAATTTGCGGATGATGTTGATGAGATCAGTAACATCAATGTCGAGATCGTGTTTATTCAGTTCCTGCAAGTCAAACACCAGCGGCGAATTTTTGAAAAACTCAGGTGCCAGATGGATTTTTTCTTGTAATTGTTGTTCGATAATAACGGCATCGTTGCTGGATAAAACCAAAACAGGCACAGAAAAAGTGCTGCTTTTAAATTCCAGTACGGGAGAGTGATGAGCGTTCTGTAAAGAGTCTGTCGACATCCGTTAAATCTGCTTAGCCAGGAATTGTATTGATTCTAACATTGCTGGTAAAAAAAATCATTTTTACAGTGTTGATAGATAGTTTCTTCTATGGGGCGGAACGCTTTCGGGATCAACGCTCGACTAAAACTTTTAGTGTAATTTTCTCCCCGGAATAGTCCGGCAAGCCGATATTTTATCTTAATGGCGGCAGATGGATTGATGCGGGCTGTAAAGAAGGCTTTATAATCGGTCTTGGTTGTCAAAACCATTTGTTTTATATGGTGTTTGTTGTTTTAGTGGCGCGGCCCAAGCTTGCAATCTTCGGCATTATCCTTTAACTTAGGACTACATCCGTAAAGGCTAGGGGTGCTTCCTTGTTTCCATGTGCTTCATTGGATAGGGCGGCTGAGAAAAACCCTTTGAACCTGACCCCGGTTAATACCGGCGTAGGAAAGCCCTGACTTCCCTGCGCCTTATTGTTTTGTTGTTGGAGATAAACATGAGCGCTGTCCTTAAAGAAATTGCGTCTACTGAAGCCAGTAGCGTAAAGATCGATTCCTATCCCGCATCGGAAAAAATATATGTTCAAGGCAGCCGCCCCGACATACAGGTTCCGATGCGAAAAATCACCTTATCCGATACTCCGGTGCATTTCGGCGCGGAAAAAGGCGCAGAAAAAAATCCGCCGCTTTATGTTTACGATACCTCGGGCGTATACACCGACCCCAATGTTGAAGTCGATTTAAAAAAAGGCTTGGGCGCTATCCGTTCAGCCTGGATTGCGGAACGAAACGATACCGAAGAGTTAGCCGGCCCCAGTTCGGACTTCGGCCGTCAGCGTCTTGAAGATCCGGCTACCGCCGAACTGCGTTTTGAGCATATCCGCAAGCCGCGTAGAGCGAAGGCCGGAAAAAACGTATCGCAAATGCATTATGCCAGACAAGGCATTATCACGCCGGAGATGGAATACATCGCCATTCGTGAAAACCAAAAAATGGAAGAAATGCGTCATTTGTGGAAAGACCAGCATCCCGGCGATTCGTTCGGCGCATCCATCCCCGATGTGATTACCCCCGAATTCGTCCGTGATGAAGTGGCCAGAGGCCGGGCGATTATCCCGTGCAATATCAACCATCCCGAACTGGAACCGATGATTATCGGTCGCAACTTCCTGGTTAAAATCAACGGCAATTTGGGCAACTCGGCGGTGACCTCGTCTATCGAGGAAGAAGTCGAAAAAATGCTCTGGGGCATCCGTTGGGGCGGCGATACCATTATGGATTTATCCACCGGCAAAAATATTCACGAAACCCGCGAGTGGATTTTACGCAACTCGCCGGTGCCTATCGGCACCGTGCCTATTTATCAGGCGCTGGAAAAAGTCAACGGCAAAGCCGAAGACCTGACCTGGGAAATCTTCCGCGACACTTTAATCGAGCAAGCCGAGCAGGGCGTGGATTACTTCACCATTCATGCCGGGGTGCGTTTGCATCATGTACCGCTAACCGCAAAACGCATGACCGGCATCGTGTCGCGCGGCGGCTCGATCATGGCGAAATGGTGTCTGGCGCATCATACCGAGAGCTTTTTGTATACGCACTTTGAAGAAATCTGCGAAATCATGAAAGCCTATGACGTGTCTTTCTCATTAGGCGACGGCCTGCGTCCGGGTTCAATCTATGACGCCAACGATGCCGCGCAATTCGGCGAACTGGAAACGCTCGGCGAGCTGACCAAAATCGCCTGGAAGCACGATGTGCAAACTATGATCGAAGGTCCAGGTCATGTGCCCTTGCATATGATTAAGGTCAATATGGACAAGCAACTGGAAGAATGCGGCGAAGCGCCTTTCTATACCTTGGGTCCGCTGACGACTGACATTGCACCCGGTTACGATCATATTACCTCGGCGATAGGCGCAGCCAATATCGGCTGGTACGGTTGCGCGATGCTGTGCTACGTTACTCAAAAAGAGCATTTGGGTTTGCCGAATAAACAAGACGTCCGCGAAGGCATTGTGACTTACAAAATCGCCGCCCATGCCGCCGATCTGGCAAAAGGCCATCCCGGCGCGCAGGCGCGCGATAATGCGATGTCCAAGGCGCGATTTGAATTCCGTTGGGAAGACCAGTTCAACATAGGTCTTGATCCTGAAAAAGCCCGCGAATTTCATGACGAAACCTTGCCTAAAGAGTCCGCCAAAGTGGCGCATTTTTGCTCGATGTGCGGCCCGCATTTCTGCTCGATGAAAATCAGCCAGGATGTGCGCGATTATGCGACGGCAAAAGGCATTGCCGATGAAGAAGCGTTAAAGCTGGGCATGGATGAAAAGTCCAAGCAGTTTCTTGAAGAAGGCGCCGATATTTATCATAAGGTCTAGGCGTAAAATTTAACAGCTATCACCAAGAAGACCCGAACAAAGCGACGTTAAAAACTTTACTTTGTTCGGGTCCCGTCTACCTCCCCATCCGTGCAGTTCTCCTGTATTAGCATTTAAGGGACGCATTGGATCCGCTTATAAAAACTAAGGACGACAATGGGCGCTTATCAGCATATTTTACTGGCCGCGGATTATTCCGGACATGGCGATACGGTTGCCCGAAGAGCAAAAGATTTGGCCGAAAAATACCAGGCTAAATTGAGCATTATTCACGTGTTGGATAATATTCCCATGCCGGATACCGGTTATGGCGCGGTGATTTCATTGGCTGAGGATTCGGGCTATGAGCTACTCGAAGCGGAGAAAACCCGATTAATGCGGATTGGCGATCGGCTGGGCGTGACGTTGGCTAATCGCTGGATGATTTGGGGTTCGCCCAAACAGGAGATTGCCCGCTTTGCCGAACAGGAGTGCATTGATTTAATCGTGGTCGGTTGTCATGGGCGGCATGGCCTGTCGTTATTGTTGGGGTCGACGGCAAACAGCGTTTTGCATCACGCCGGGTGCGATGTGATGGCGATTCGATTGCTGGACGGTTAGTTTTAGATGCTATAATTTTTAGCACGGGTAGCGTATTTAGGGATCAATCGAGTGACTGAGCCCTAAAGAGCGCAAAAGCTTAACCTGACACCTAGTAGATGTACCAAAACACTTCAAGAAACATCACTCAAGGAATGTAGCATGTCAAACAATATTGCTTTCACGTCGAGTCTAAGGTCCAAATTAATCCTGATAGCCGCCATTCCGGCATTAGCCCTGCTTTATTTTGCCGGGTCGGGCGTCATTGAGCGGCAATCGACTTCTAAAGAGATGGTCAAGCTGGAGTCGCTGGTCGATGTTTCTGTTAAAATCGGCGCGCTGGTACATGAAATGCAGAAAGAGCGCGGCATGAGTGCCTCTTTCCTCAGTAGCAAAGGCGTTAAATTTGCCGCCGAATTGCCGGAGCAACGCGCGAAAACCGATAGGACTCTTGAAACGCTCAAGGCGGCACTGAAAAGCTTCGAGCCGGACAGTGACGGATTGATGACGCTGTTGACTGCGGCAATGAGCAATTTGTCGGAGTTGACCGCCAAGCGCGGCAGCATCAACGCACTTGGCATCGATGCCATACAATCGAGCGCTTATTACAGTAAATCCATCGGTTCCCTGCTCGATGTTCCCGCCCAAGTTTCCACGCTCAGCAGTCACAGCGAAATTTCCCGTCTGGCCTCGTCGTATTCAAGTTTGCTCAAAGCAAAGGAACGTGCCGGCATGGAGCGCGCCTTGCTGGCGACGGTATTTGCCGCAGACCAGTTTACGCCTGATACCTTGAATCGATTCCTGAAAATTTTTTCCGCTCAGGATGTTTATACCGATATGTTTTTTACCTATGCGTTGGACAGCCAAAAGGCGTTTTACAAGGCTAAGGTAGCGGGCTCTGCGGTCGATGAAGTTGCCAAGATGGAAAAAATCGCCATGGATAAAGGCACTGAACCTGGATTGGGCATTGATCCTCTCTACTGGTTCAAAGCAGCGACTGAAAAAATTAACCTGACCAAGGAAGTCGAGAATAAACTCTCCGACGATCTTCTCGGTGCTACCGGCAAATTCAAGAGCGACGCTCAGCGCATGGCGATATTCTTCACCGTGCTAACCGCGCTGTCGATCCTGATGACTGTTGTCTTGACCTTTTTTATCAGCAGGGGAATTCTAAGTTCGATTAACACGCTTCAGCAAGTGGCCAGGGCCATTGAAAATGGCGATTTGAGTTCTAACATAGACATTCGGCAAAAGGATGAACTGGGCGATTTGTTACGCTCAATGAGCATCATGCAGCAACAATTGCTGACACGTATAACCAAGGATCGCAAGGAGCACGACGAATCCCTGCGTATCAAAATTGCTCTTGATGGCATTACGTCCAGCGTGATGGTGGCGGACAACGAACGTAACATCATCTATATGAATCCAGCCGCACTGATGATGATGCGGCATGCCGAGTCTGACATAAGCAAGGTTTTACCCAAGTTTAATGCCAATAAATTATCGGGCGCAAAAATGGATGTTTTCCATAAGAATCCCGATCATCAACGACAATTGCTTGATACCTTAAGTTCCACTCTTCGCAGCGAGATTCACATTGGAAGCCGCACCTTTGATCTGATAGTCAATGCCATCAATAACGAGCAGGGGCAAAGAATCGGCTCGGTGGTGGAATGGAAGGATCGAACCGCGGAAGTGGTCATCGAGCAGGAAGTCGCCAAGGTGGTGAGCGGCGCGGTGTTAGGCGATTTTAACCAGCGCATTGACGAGACGGATAAAGAAGGCTTTATCCTGCAATTGGCTCAAGGCGTTAATGAGCTGATGGAGACCAGTTCAGTCGGGCTGAATGAAGTGGTGCGCGTGCTTGGCGCCATGTCCCGCGGCGATTTGACCGAAACGATCGACAATAACAAATATTCGGGGATTTTTAAGCAGCTTAAAGATGACTCCAATTACACGGTGGGCACGCTGAAGTTTATTGTCAATCAAATCAAGGAAGCGTCCGCGGCGATTGACATTGCAGCAAAAGAAATTGCCGCGGGCAACAATGACCTGTCGCACCGAACCGAAGAGCAGGCGGCCAGTCTGGAACAAACTGCGGCCAGCATGGAAGAATTGACCTCTACCGTGCAGGCCAATAGCCAAAACGCCAAACATGCCAACCAGCTTGCCGTCGGCGCGACCGACATCGCCGGCAAGGGCGTTAAAGTGGTTGGTCAGGTTATATCGACCATGGAAGGCATTAATGAATCTTCACGCAAGGTGGTGGACATCATCTCCGTGATAGACGGCATCGCTTTTCAAACCAATATCCTCGCGCTCAACGCGGCGGTGGAAGCGGCCCGCGCCGGTGAGCAGGGTCGCGGTTTTGCCGTGGTGGCGGTCGAGGTGCGCAATCTCGCGCAACGCGCTGCCGCCGCCGCGGCGGAAATTAAAGGCTTGATTGGCGATTCGGTGGAGAAAGTCGAAGACGGCACCAAGCTGGTCGCTCAAGCCGGCAAAACCATGGAAGAAATCGTAGGCGCCATCCGTGGCGTGACGGTCATTATGTCAGAGATCAGCTCCGCTTCTATGGAACAAACATCCGGCATTGAGCAGGTTAATCAGGCTATCGGGCAAATGGACGACGTGACCCAACAGAATGCGGCGTTGGTGGAGCAGGCGGCAGCGGCGGCGGAATCGCTGGAAGAGCAAACGCAAAACCTGTCGGTTACGGTTGGGCACTTTAAATTGGACGGCAATGCGTCCGGTCCGATTGCGGTTGTTAATGCTGAGCCGGTGCATGCTGTTAGCCAGACCGGCGTAAAAAGCGCCCCTGTCAAGAAAGAGTCTTATCAAAATACGCCGGTAGCCAGTAATGCCGGCATCGATTTGGATAAGGCGCTTGAGAAACATTCCGAGTGGAAGGTGAAGCTTCGTACTGCCATATCAAAACGCGAAGAAATGGATGCGGCAACGATTTCAAGGGATGATTGTTGCGATTTCGGTAAATGGCTGCACCACGACGTTAAGCATCACCTTGCTCATGAGCCGAATTATGCCGATTGCGTGTCCAAGCATGCGGCCTTTCATATCGAGGCGGGTAGAATAGCTAATATGATCAATGCAAAAAAATTCAGCGAGGCGGAAGCGCTGCTGGGTAACGGATCCGCGTTTGTTGCCGCGTCAACCGCGGTCGGGGTTGCGATTATGCGCTTGAAAAAAGATTTCAATGCTTCGGCAAGCAAGTCGAAACCTCAAGCAAAGATAGCAAGCGTTGATGAGTGGGAAGAGTTTTAATCCATATAAGGGGCGGCGCGTTGGTCGCCCCTTTTGCATGATCTATTTTTTGCTTAAAGCCAGTTTTGCCTGGTTCCAGAAAGCGTCTAATTCGGCCAGTTCGCAGTCTTTCAGGTTCAGGCCGGAGGCCTTGACCTGCTGTTCTATATGTTGAAAACGTCTGGAGAATTTTTTGGTGCTTTCCTTGAGCGCGACTTCGGCATTGACGTTTAAATGCCGGGCCAAATTGACCGCAACCAGCAATAAATCGCCGATTTCTTCTTGAATATGCGCTTGATCCCCGGATTGCCAGGCCTCTTTAACCTCATCCAGTTCTTCCAGCACCTTATCGAAAACCGGCAATGCATCCGGCCAATCAAAGCCGTGGTTTGCGGCGCGATCCTGTATTTTTTCGCACTCAATCAATGCCGGAAGATTGCGGGCAACGCCTGATAACACGCTTTCTTGCTGTTCCGTTTGGTTTTTTTTCCGGCGCTCGTCGGCTTTTGCCTGCTCCCAAGCCTGATGACGTTCTTCATCGGTATTGAAAACGGCATCGGAAAACACATGCGGATGACGGCGGATCAGCTTGTCGCAAATGCCCGCTGAAACTTGTTCAAAGTTGAACAGTCCTTGTTCCTCGGCGATCTGGGAATGAAACACCACCTGTAGCAGCAGGTCGCCCAGTTCCGAGCGCAAATCGTCCAGGTCATTGCGTTCAATCGCATCGACGACTTCGTAGGCTTCTTCAATCAGGTAAGGAATCAAACTGGTGAAGTCCTGTTTAACGTCCCAGGCGCAGCCTTGTTCCGGGTGGCGCAGGCGCGACATGATGTCTAAGAGGTTTTGGGTGTGTTTTAGCATGAAGAGCTTGTTGTAATGGTTTGAACGTCGCCCCGAAGACGAAGAACACGAAAGTTTATTTCTTCGTGTCCTTCGTGTCTTCGTGGTGAAAATTTAACAGTTAACGATTAAAACGAAGAGCCGAAATTCTCACGGTAGCGTTCCCTGAAACTATCCATATCGAATGAATGATTCTGGGTGCCGTTATTTTCGATTTTAATTGCACCCATTAATGAGGCAACCCGGCCGGTCACGCTCCAGCTCAAGTCATTCATCAAACCGTATAAAAGTCCTGCGCGATAGGCATCGCCGCAACCGGTCGGGTCGAGTATCGCTTTGGGTTTTGCCGCCGGAATGGTAATGCACTCGCCGTGGGCGTAAATTTGAGAACCCTGCCCGCCCAAGGTAATGATCAGTGCGTCAACCCGCTCGGCAATTTGTTCCAGCGTCAAGCCGGTGCGTTCCTGCATCAGTTCGGACTCATAGTCATTCAAGGTCATCCAGGTGGCCTGATCGATAAACTTGAGCAATTCTTCGCCGTTAAACATCGGCATGCCCTGGCCCGGATCGAAAATAAAAGGTATATCCAGTTCCGCGAACTGTTCGGCATGTAATTGCATGCCGTCCTTGCCATCGGGCGAGACGATGCCGATGCTGATTTTCCGGTCGGTCGGCACTGAATTTAAGTGCGAAAAATTCATTGCGCCGGGATGGAATGCGGTAATCTGGTTAGCCTCTTCATCAGTAGTGATATAAGCTTGCCCGGTGTAACTGTTATCCAGAATTTGGATATATTCGCTGGATAGTTGGTTTTGAGCCATCCATTGGGCATACGGTTCAAAATCATGGCCGACGGTAGCCATGGTCAACGGCTCTTCGCCCAGCAGTTTCAGATTGTAGGCGATGTTGCCTGCGCAGCCGCCGTATTCGCGGCGCATGACCGGCACCAGGAACGATACATTCAGGATATGGATTTTTTCCGGCAAAATGTGATGCTTAAATTTATCATGAAAAACCATGATGGTATCGTAAGCCATAGACCCGCATATTAATGCACTCATTGTGTTGTGTTCCTCTTTATCGCCAGGGATGGTGTGTATGCCGCACTGCCTGGAGCAGTCGCGGTTAAAGTAAAATTAATGCCCAGGTTACCGCAGCCCAGGCCAGCGACATCATAACGGCTGCGGAGCCAATATCTTTGGCGCGACCCGATAATTCATGATGCTCAAGCCCTACTCTGTCGACTACAGCCTCAACCGCCGAATTTAACAACTCGACCAGCATGACTAAAACGATACTGCCGATCAACAGCAGTTTTTCGATATTGCTTTGCCCCAGCCAGATTGCCAGTGGAGTCGTTAGCACAAACAGGATCACTTCCTGTCTGAATGCTTCTTCATGCGTCCAGGTTGCTTTAAAACCGGCAACAGAAAAAAAACACGCGTTAATTAGGCGTTTTACGCCTTTTGCATTTGGATTTGCCATTATTTGTTACGAATATGAGTTATTGAAAAAGTAAATATTACACAGATGTGTGTCAGTTTCGTTACAAGCAAGATAAATCCGGATTATTGTTCGATCATCAGCCGATAAGCATCGCCATCCATTAATGCATCCAGTTCAGACGGGTCATCGGCTTTTATGCAAAACAACCAAGTGCCGTAAGCATCATCATTGACCTGTTCAGGTTCATCTGCCAAGGCTTCGTTGACAGCGACGACTTCTCCAGAAACCGGGCTAAACAAGTCGGACGCGGTTTTAACCGATTCGACTACGGCGCACTGCTCCTGCGCCGTTACTTTGCGGCCCAACTCAGGGAGTTCAATATAAACCAAATCGCCTAGTTCTTCCTGCGCAAAATCAGTAATGCCGACACGAACGATATTATCGTCTTCCATTTTCGCCCATTCGTGGGTTTTTGCGTACTTTAAGTTATCCGGTACGTCGCTCATGATAATCTCCAAATAGTCTAGTTAGTTGCTTTGTTGTCCAGGTACTGCGCCATGCATTGCTTTACCTCCTGTATTCATACAGTCGAAGGATAACGTGCAATTTTTTAAAAACAACAAAAAAATGCATTTAATAAGGGAAATCTTATAACATGAACTCATCTATATACTCACTTTCCTGTTCACATGAATGCTCTTTTAATAGCCTGTTTTTTTATGCTCAGCGTCGCTCCGGTTATTGCGGACGATGACTTTAAGCCGGTCGCCGAATTGCCGGGCTCCTCCGTAGGGCAAGGCAGTATTTTTCTGTCCGCCAAAGCCCAGTCGGTATCGGGACTGCAAACAGAAATGCTGATTCCGGTCAGCGACCATCCTGAATTCACAGCTTATGGAAAAGCGGTCAATATACAGCCTCTGGTCGAGTTACGGCATCGGTACTTGGTTGCGTTAACCGAGCGTAGCGGCGCTACCGCAAGGTTTAAGCAGGCCGAGCAGAATATCAAGCGTCAGCAAGACTTGTATCGCGATGGCGCAACCTCGAAACGCAACGTGCAAATTCAGCAAGCGCAGTGGCAAACCGATAAAGCCCAGCTTGATGCCCGCGGCGTTCAAGGCAAGGCTATCATTGATGAAGCCCGAATCAACTGGGGTAAAAAGCTGGCTGAAAGGGCCTTGTCTACCGATTCCGACCCGCTGAGCGGCTTTTTATCCGGACAGAAAATCCTGTTGCAAATTACCTTGCCGGTTAATAAACAGCTGACAAGCGAGATTCAGACTATTTACGTTGATGCAACAGGCAATCGTAGCGCGGCGACTAAAGCCGAGCTGATTTCAGCGGCCCCGCAAACAGATACTACTGCGCAAGGCGAAAGCTATTTTTTCCAGGCCGACGGGAGTCGCATCAGACCCGGCATGCGCGTTGCGGCGTGGATACCTGAACACGGTGAAAACCGGTTCGGCGTAGTTATTCCGAAGTCCGCTTTAGTCTGGTATCTGGATCAGGCTTTTGTGTACATTAAAACTGCTGCCGAACAATTCAGCCGCCGTACTATAGACCCGTATTCGGCAACGAGCGGCGGTTATTTTGTCGGCAGCGGCATCAATGCCGGCGAACAGCTGGTTGTCACCGGAGGGCAAATGCTGTTGTCGGAAGAGCTAAAAGGACAAATTCCGGATGAGGATGATTAGGAATGTGCATGAAATAACGTGGTCAAGTTGCTAATAGCCGGAGTGCAGGCGAAGCTTGTACTCCCGCTGAAAATTTATCGGCGCGAGTTATTCAAGTTATTTGATGCTCGCTCCTTAGCTGACGCAAACATTAATCCCAAGGCGGCGTATCGCCGTTATAGGCGACGAAATCTTTAACCGTTGCATGGGTTTTGACACCGGCGGCGGTCTTTCCGGATGAAGAACCGGTTTTTGCGGGTGAAGTCTTCAATCCAGATGCTTGCACAGCGCCGGATTCAGCTTGCCATCGGGCAAACAGCGCGATGTCCTTGTCTGCCGGGACAAACCATTTTTTTGGGACGGCGTCCCATCTTGCGCCGAGCGCTTTTGCCTCATCCTTTTGAGCAAAAGGTACATTCAGATAAGTTTTCGATTCTGCCATTTTGTAATATTGGGGGGACGGGCTGATGGGGTTAATTACTGTATTATAAGTTAAAACAGGATCGGATAATTAAGTCCGTAAACTGTATGTGCTGGACCCGGCCGGGGAGTCGCTATTTTTGCGAAAGCTTTTATGGGCATCCCTGCCCAACAAGCGGCAAAAACTACGCGACCGCTAATGCCTGCGGCTGCCCCAGCCGTCCTGCTTCATTCGTTGGATACCCAGCAAGGGGTATCCAACATCATTCTCGCAATGACTCGACGCGATGTCGGAAAGCCTGCATTTTCACTACGCAAAAAACGCTTCGTGAAAACACATGCACTATCGTTTCTGGGGACTACTCGACTCTTGTCTCGTAGCGGGCGCATCTCTTGCTCACGCTACCACCATTAACTCTTTCCGGGCAACATGCCGACCGAGCCGGGCTTGATGCGTTTGCAAGTGACGACCACATCTTCCAGATGGCACTGGTTTTTACCCTGATTGGCGCCGTTGCAAGGCGTGCATGCCGCCTTGCCTTCATCTTTTACTTTTTCAACATGCCAACCGTAGCCTTGCGACTGGCAGAATGTTTTGCTGTATCGGGATATGTTGTAGGGTTTTGACGCGGTTGCAATGGCTTCGGATTCAACTTCGCATCCTGCCGATGGCAATGTGTTGGCCATAAGATCCCGGTATATATATTCCGTCGCCGACGCTGTTCCGGAAAAACCAGCCAACGCGGCGCAAAGGCATATCAAATTAAGTTTCATAGTACTCTCCTGATTATTGTTTTAAGTGGTGCAGGGTCGCGCGCCAAGGCCGATAAGAACGGCGGCTTAGCCATAGGCATGTGCGCGAGCCAATCTACAGTTGATGCAGCGGCTAAATATAAACAACACCTTGTCATGAAGATAATGGCCGTTCAGTTCAAAACACGGATATTCATCTGGGCCGTCTCCTCTTCCATTTGCTGTTTGATAGGCGCAAATTTTTCGTTCTCGCTTTGTTTGACCACGCCGATGACTATCAATAATGTAATGACTGTGCAGCCGACATACAGCCAGAATTTGTCTTTTACTTGTGTTTCTTCGTTCATTTTTTATACCTCTTGTTGTTTTAAAGTACCAATGGATACGCCACGGTTGATATGAACATCATGGCTTTCAGCAGCGCCGGAATAAACTACTCCACCGTGGTATTTTTGAGCGGTCAACAATGTCGTCTGCCAAGGTGCATGTCGGCAAGCGCGTGACGCGTAAAACATTCTCTTTTGTGATAGTAGCGGATCAATACTATAAAAGAAGCTCAAGAATGCTGTCAACTAAATATCGATTCGATACAAGCGGGTTGTTAAAGCGTTTTTCCTCTTTAAATCCAAAAACAACTCGCTCAGCGCCAAGGCGGTGCATCCGGAACTGCATCCTGAAGCAAATTCTGCGATAATGACGGCAAGATTTCTGCCTATTTGTGCCGGACCGATGTCGGCTATAACTATTTATTCAACAACGCATCTATGAACGAAAAAACAACATTTAAACCTTGTGACTTGGTTATTTTTGGCGCTTTGGGCGATTTATCCCGCCGTAAGTTGCTTATTTCCTTGTATCGACTTGAAAAAGCCAATTTGATCGAAGCCGACACCCGCATCATCGGCATAGATCAACACGAAGGGGATAATCCAGGATTTGTCGGGATTATTCATAACAGTCTGCAAGAGTTTTTAAATGAAACAGTCGATGAACAAATATGGGCGCGGTTTTCGGCACGGTTTTCCTACCTGAAAATAGATTTAACTCAACCGGATCAATACCAGCTGTTGAATAGCGCCATTGACGGGCAATCCAGGGTTATGGTGAATTATTTTGCCGTTGCCCCTTTCTTGTTTACCAATATTTGTCAGGGGTTGGCCGCGTGCGGGGTTTTGAATGAAGAATCTCGCATGGTGATGGAAAAGCCGATAGGCCACGATCTTAAATCTTCAAAAGATATTAACGATGCCGTTGCCGAGGTGTTCAGCGAAAAGCAGGTTTACCGTATCGATCATTATCTGGGCAAGGAAACAGTGCTCAATTTATTGGCGTTGCGTTTTGCCAATTCCATTTTTACCACCAACTGGAATCACAATACCATCGATCATATTCAGATTACCGTCGCTGAAGAAGTCGGTATTGAAGGGCGCTGGGATTATTTCGATAAAACCGGACAACTGCGGGATATGCTGCAAAATCACCTGTTGCAGATCCTGACCTTCGTGGCGATGGAACCGCCGGTCAATTTGGAGGCGCACAGCATACACAATGAGAAAATAAAGGTTCTTTCTTCGCTACGGCCCATTACTAGAGAAAATGTCGCGCAAAAAACCGTTCGCGGGTTGTACACGGCGGGAGAGCTCAAGGGTAAGCAGGTGCCGGGCTATCTCGAAGAAGAAGGCGCCAATACCGAGAGCACGACGGAAAGTTTTGTTGCCGTGAAAGTGGCTATCGATAACTGGCGCTGGGCCGGTGTGCCGTTTTATCTGCGCACTGGAAAACGCATGAAATATAAACGCACTGAAATCGTCGTTAATTTTAAGCAATTGCCGCATAACATCTTTAAAGAAAGTTTTGAGGATCTGCCGTCGAACAAGCTGATTATTCACTTGCAGCCGAATGAAGGGGTGGAAATCCAAATACTTAACAAAATACCGGGTATCGATGAAAACATTAAGCTGCAAAAAACCAAGCTGGATTTGAGTTTTTCCGACACCTTTAAAAACAGCAAGATTTTCGGCGGGTATGAGAAATTGGTGCTTGAAGCGATGCGCGGCAATCCCACGCTGTTCCTGAGCCGCGAGGAAATCGAGCAGGCCTGGACCTGGATCGACTCGATACAGGATGCCTGGGCGCATACCAATGCCGCGCCGCAACCCTACCCGGCCGGGACTTGGGGCCCTGAGGCGGCTAATGATTTAATTGCCAGGGACGAAAGGGCTTGGGAAGATGAGGCCGATAAATCAATTTAACTTGGCCCTGATTAACCGTAGATAGACTTTAAGCGGTCAATTTTCGGTTTTTTAGGTAGGGTACGCTGTGCGTACCTTTAGAAATTACCATAAAAGTCAACGCAAAAGGTACGCACAGCGTACCCTACGGTGAATTGAAAAAGCCGAAAATTTGACCGCTCAGACTAGAAGGAACAATTATGCATTCCGTATTAGAAAAAGTAACTAATGAAATTATTGAACGCAGCCGCGAAACCCGCTCAGCCTATTTGGCGCGAGTTGATGCGGCCGCGAAGAAAGAGCCGCATCGCGGCGAGCTGGCTTGCGGCAATTTGGCGCATGCTTTCGCCGCTTGCGGAGCCGGGGAAAAAAGCGATTTAACCGGACATCAAAAAGCCAACATCGCCATTATCTCTTCTTATAACGATATGTTGTCGGCGCATGAACCGTACAAAGATGCGCCGTCGTTGATCAAGGCTGCCATTAAGGAAGCCGGCGGCGTCGCCCAGTTTGCAGGCGGCGTTCCGGCTATGTGCGACGGGGTCACGCAAGGCCGTCCCGGCATGGAGCTGTCGTTGTTCAGTCGCGATGTGATTGCGATGGCGACGGCCGTGAGTTTAAGTCACAACATGTTTGACGGCGCGCTGTACTTGGGCGTCTGCGACAAGATTGTGCCGGGATTGTTGATTGGCGCGTTGAGTTTCGGTCATTTGCCCGCCGTGTTCGTACCGGCAGGCCCGATGCCCAGCGGTTTGCCCAACAAGGAAAAAGTGCGTATCCGCCAGCTTTACGCCGAGGGTAAAATCGGTCGTAAAGAACTGCTGGAGTCCGAGTCCGCGTCCTATCACAGCGCGGGCACCTGTACGTTCTACGGCACCGCCAACAGCAACCAGATGATGGTCGAGATCATGGGCCTGCATCTGCCGGGCAGTTCGTTCATAAATCCTTATACGCCATTGCGCGATGAACTGACCAAAGCCGCAGCCAGACAGGTTTTAAAATTTACCGCGATGGGCGATGATTTTCGTCCGATTGGACGTGCGATCGACGAAAAAGCGATTGTGAACGCCATTGTCGGCTTACTGGCAACGGGCGGTTCCACCAATCACACGATTCATCTGGTCGCCATTGCCCGTGCCGCGGGCATCATTATCAATTGGGATGATTTTGATAAGCTGTCCAGGGCGGTGCCGTTGTTAACCCGTATTTATCCGAACGGCCAGGCGGACATCAATCACTTCCAGGCCGCGGGCGGCATGGGCGTATTGATTGCCGAGCTGTTAAAGAACGGCCTGTTGCATGAGGATATTCTGACCGTAGCGGACCAGCGCGGCATGAATAATTATCATCAGGAACCCAAACTGGTTGACGGTAAATTGGTTTGGGAGCCTTGTCCGGAAGCCTCTTTGGACGCGGAAGTTATCAGCACGGTCGCCAAGCCTTTTGCGGCCGGTGGCGGCTTGCATGTAATGCACGGCAATTTGGGACGCGGGGTGTCCAAAGTTTCCGCGGTGGCGGAAAAGCACCAGATCGTTGAAGCGCCTGCGATGGTGTTCGACGATCAGGACGATGTGGTTGCGGCCTTCAGGCGCGGCGAAATGGAAAAGGATGTTATTGTGGTGCTGCGCTTTCAGGGACCGAAATCCAACGGTATGCCTGAATTGCACAAATTGACGCCGTCTCTGGGCGTGTTGCAGGATAAAGGCTTCAAGGTCGGGCTGGTCACGGATGGGCGGATGTCCGGCGCGTCGGGCAAAGTGCCATCGGCTATCCATATGTGTCCCGAATGTGAAGAAGGCGGTCCGTTAACCAAAGTGCGCAGCGGCGACATTATCCATTTGAACACTCAAACCGGCGAGGTTAATGTACTGGTAGACGCGGGTGAGTTTAATGCCCGCGTTCCGGCAGCGAATAGCGCCAAGGGCCACCATTTCGGCATGGGCCGCGAATTGTTCGGCGCTTTCCGTCTGGGCGCGTCTTCCGCTGAAACCGGCGCCTGCAATTTGTTTGTCGCCGATTAATAACTATAACTATAAAAATTTGGTATAACCATGACTAAAAATAACTGGAAAATTCAACCTAATATTATTTTAAATACTTGCCCGGTGATGCCTGTAATGGTTATCCAGAATCTTGATGAAGCGGTTCCCCTGGCGCAGGCCTTGGTCGCAGGCGGTATTAAAGTGCTGGAAATAACGCTGCGCACCCCGATAGCGTTAGATGCGATCAGGCTTATCAGCCAGGAAGTTGAAGGCGCGATTGTCGGTGCGGGCACTATTACTACGCCGGAGCAACTCAAGGCGGCGGAAGATGCCGGAGCCGTTTTCGCGATTAGTCCCGGCTTAACGCCGAAGCTTTTAGCTGCCGCCATCGACGGAAATATAGCATTGATACCGGGCATATCGACGCTGTCGGAACTTATGTTCGGCATGGAGTATGGCTTGGATCATTTCAAATTTTTCCCTGCCGAAGCTGCGGGCGGCATACCGATGCTAAAATCGATAGCCGGGCCTGTTCCTGGCGCGACCTTTTGCCCGACAGGCGGTATTTCTCCGGAAAATTACAACAGTTATTTGCAGTTAAGCAACGTTGCCTGTGTGGGCGGATCATGGCTGGCGCCGGTAGATGTGGTAAAATCGAAAAACTGGGCAAAGGTGACAGAATTGGCAAAACAAGCCATAGATAGGGCGGTTTCAGCTTAATGGCGCATTTTCCAGATCGTCATTGATAGGGCTGCATGGCCGTTGTATGAATGAAAGATATTTTCCGGAGCTTGTTATTTTATAAGCCAATTCCTTTTAAAATACCGGTCAAGAGGTCGGCTGAACTGCAAAACTGCGCAATTTAGCCGGTCTTCTGATGATGCTACAGACACCCTGTTTCAAAACTGAGAAAAACCATGACTAAATTGCGCAGCGTTACCTTAAATGAGAAAACTCAGCTTTTATGTGAGTTGCCTGTCTTATCTGGAACTACGGGGCCCGATGTGGTGGACATCCAGTCGCTGTATCAACAGACCGGCATGTTTACCTATGATCCCGGATTTACTTCCACGGCCAGTTGCAGTTCATCGATAACGTATATCGACGGTGAAAAAGGCATATTGCTGTATCGCGGTTACCCTATTGAGCAGCTTGCAGAACATTGTACTTTTTTGGAGGTTTGTTATCTGTTGCTGAATGGCGAATTGCCCAACGCCGATGAAATGCAGCGCTTTGAAGGAACCATAACCATGCACACGATGGTGCATGATCAACTGACCAATTTCTTTAAAGGCTTTCGTCGAGACGCTCACCCGATGGCGATTATGGTCGCTGTCGTTGGCGCATTGTCGGCGTTCTATCATGACGCGCTGGACATTAAATCTAAAAGGGATCGTGACATAAGCGCGATCCGCCTGATTGCCAAAGTGCCGACCATTGTGGCGATGTGTCATAAATACAGCACCGGCTTGCCGTTTATGTACCCGAAAAACAAGCTGAGTTACGTTGAAAACTTTATGCGTATGATGCTCGGCACGCCGTGCGACGACTTCGAGCCCAATCCGGTATTGGTCAAAGCGCTGGACAGAATCCTGATCCTGCATGCCGATCATGAACAAAATGCATCGACATCGACAGTGCGTTTAGCGGGTTCCAGCGGCGCTAACCCTTATGCCTGCATTACTGCCGGGATTGCCTGTCTTTGGGGAGCGGCTCATGGCGGCGCCAATGAAGCTGTTCTCAACATGCTTGAGGAGATTGGCGATGTCTCGAATATCAATAAGTTTATCAACAAGGCCAAGGATAAAAGCGATCCGTTCAGGTTGATGGGCTTCGGTCATCGGGTTTATAAAAATTACGATCCGCGCGCCAAATTAATGCGCGAAACCTGTCATGAAGTGCTCACCGAGCTCGGTCTGCATGACGACAAGATATTTAAATTGGCGCTGGAACTGGAGCGTATTGCCCTTGAGGACGCGTATTTCATCGAGAAAAAACTTTACCCGAACGTCGATTATTATTCCGGCATCGTATTGCACGCATTAGGCATCCCCAGCAACATGTTTACCGCCATGTTCGCGATGGGTCGAACCGTGGGCTGGATTGCCAATTGGGATGAAATGATCGCGGACCCTGAGCAAAAGATAGGGCGGCCAAGACAGCTCTATACCGGCATAACGCGACGCGACCTACCGCCGCAACACATTAAGCGGGGTTAATCGGCACGCTTTCGAAAAAAGCCGGATCTAAAATTCCGGCAAAAACGAATTGTTCAGGCTTGTGAGTGGGTATGATTCAACGCCAACTTATTAGTATAAAATTAAACAAAAACAGATATTTTTTTTAGATTAAAAGCCGGTATGCAATGTAATAGATACTATTATATATAATTATAATTCCGGGTATTTTATTTGCTCTAACAGTTTTTTAATATTATATTTTTTTATTTTATTCCATTCTGTAGATGCGGTTTTTGTCCAGTATAAGTGTGAGTTTAGAAAATCGAGAGTATTTTTATTCCACTGTTCCTTTGAAATAGTATAGCCAAAGGCAATTAATTCGCGCCATAAGCTGTTTGACATGCTAATAAAATCAGATGAACCAAAATGGCAAAGATCGGCATCGCATATTATTTTTTCTAAAATAGTATTAGCCGATTGAGGCAAGGCGGTTGCCATAATCATAGATTGGATGATTTCTATTTGTTGCGGAGTATAAGAAAACCGGGGTAATAGGTCAGCGGCAATTGAGGCGCCAATAAACTCATTGTTTGCGTATTGCTTGATATAACCAATATCATGAAGAACCGCAGCCGTTAAAAGCAAAGTTAACTGCTCACCTTTGATATTTTCTAAACAGGCCAAATGCTCGGCAGCCGGTAATACATAATCTCTTGTATGATGTATGCCGTGGTAATAAAGTCGATGGTCTAATTCGGATTCCAAGGTATCAAAGACATATCTTCGCATCATCTCATATTCAGGCATTGTCATAGAGCGGTCCGGTTTTTATGTGATTGATTAGAGAGAAATAAAAGCTGAATATATTTTAATATAAAGTTTCTTAAGGTAATTATTTTGTCATGAATCAGAGTGCAACATAATTGATTAAAGTTAAAAATATAAACGACTAACTAACGCATAAGTTAATACCATAAAAATATATCTTCTTAGTGAATTTTAAATGAGTGAAAAAGACAAAATAGACCGGGTAAGGCAATACTTAAAAGGAGAAATTATTTTTCAAGAAGGCCAGTCCAGCGAACACTTTTATATTCTACAGAAAGGTGAGGTCGAGGTCTCAATTAAAAGACATGAAAAGCGATTTGTCGTAAATACCTTAGGGCCTGGCGCATTTTTTGGCGAGATGGGGCTAATCTCCAATGCGCCTCGATCAGCCTCCTGTAAAGCAACAACGTTTGTGGAAGTTATTCAGGTTAGCAATGAGGATTTTCAAAAACTTTTAAAAAATTCGCATCCTTTAACCGAAAAAATCATAAAGATGTTATTGAGTCGTCTGAAAAGATTGACAGATATTTCAATTAATAATGCGACATCCGTTAACACTTTTTATGCAGTCGCGACTTTGCTCGATCTAAATTTCAAGGCGGCTACGAGTGATTGGGTATTAGCGGAGCCGGTCATTAAGCAAATCACTGCAACGCTTGGCATACTTCCCCATCAGGCAAAAGAAGTGCTCCAACAGCTTACCGGCTTTGGCTTGATCCGCCAAAAAAGAAAATCAAAAGTTAACAGTAGTTATTCGACTTCTCATGGAGAGGATGGAGAAGTCCTGTTATTCCTCGACTCAAACAATTTATTAGAGGCGGCAAAAAATATTCAAAACCAACCCGGCAAAGTATTCTCGGATTCAGTTTCATCGGAGTTAGAATTAATGGAAATTAACGAAGCTCTTGAGTTATTTGAGATCAATCAAAAAAGGTTTTACAGTAAAATGTGCGTCGCTGATTTTCCGGACAACTTATTTTTTATAAACAAACCTGTTTTGTTCGATTTAATACACGATAAGGGCAAACAGTTTTTCGAAAAACCCAGCGTAAAAGATATATCTGAAATAAATGCATTGGATGATTTGATATTTATAGATAAAAAAACAATTCAACAAGCATTGCAGGAATTAGAACCCTATACTGTGTCCAAATTAGTAAAGCTAGCATCCCCTGAGATAGTCGAAATAGTTATGGCGTGTTTTTCATCGCGAATGAAAGGTATTATTGAAAATACAATCGATAAAGTAAGTATTGATGATGATTTAGAAAACCAAGCGCTGGAAAAATTATTTATTGATATAATAAAACGTATTAAAAAACCTCCTATTTCTTAATTACATAAAAACCAATAATCAACCACTATAATTTAATATCCGTATGCCAGATACTGTCATTTTTCTTATTAAATGCAGGATTAGAACATAAGGTATTATCCATATATTTAATTCAATTATAAAAAATTAAAGCCATGAATATTGCAACATTAACAGGCGTTATAATCGGTCTTGTCGTTTTAGTCGGGGCTATGCTCGAAGCCACCGCCGATATTTCTATTTTCTTTAACCCTAGAGGCCTTGCAATTGTAGTGGGGGGCGTCGTTGGCGCTAGTTTTATATGCCATTCGTTAGAAGATATGTTTGGCGTTTTCAAGTCAATGATCAAAGTTTTTCATCGCGAAGATCAGGCCAGCCGGTTATATATTGAAAGTATTCTGGATTGCGCGGAACTCACCTTAACCGGTAACGAAAAGGCTATAGAAACTAAAATAGCCAAAACGGATAATGCCTTCTTACGCGAAGGATTACAGATGGTGCTTGATCAATACCCTGAAAAGAAAATGCGCAGCCTGATGCGTTTTTCTATTCAGAATGCAAAACAGAAAACATTAAGCGAGGCGCAGTTACTGCGCACTATGGCTAAATTAGCGCCCGCTTTTGGAATGGTCGGTACATTAATTGGCCTGATTGTCATGTTTCAAAGCATGGATGAAAATTTCAGCAATATGGGTAAATCCTTGGCGCTAGCCATGATGACTACGTTATATGGAATATTACTAGCCAATTTGGTTTTTTTTCCGATGGCGGTTAAATTGGAAGGGCGTATAGCCTCTCAAGTTCAACGCATGATTATCATCATGGAAGGCTGTATATTGATTTCAAAAAAGACGCCTATTGATTTAGTCAAAAGCGAATTGGAAATGATGACTAAACACGAACAATGGCGGGCAATCAGCAAGTAGACGCTGGTGTTTCCAATGCATTTTAGAAAAATTAACTTAGGCTTTTCCCATGAATGATGACCAAGAAAACTCAAATGATGATCTATTCATCGTGCCGCGAAATGGGGATGACCAAGATGAATGGATGTTGTCTTTTGTCGACTTGATAACCCTATTAATGGGCTGTTTCGTCATTATGTATACGTTAAAAAGTGCAGACGTCAGTAAACACGAAAAAATGTCCCAGTCCATACACGAAGCGGTAGGGGATGCCGGTACAAACAAGGTCGAAAAGCTGGATTACACCAGCCTTTACCAAAATATTGGCGAGTATATTAAAAGTCAGGGTCTGGCTAGCCATGCTCAAGTCAGGCTGACGACAACCGGGGTAGAAATATCGACAGAAGGGGGGATGTTATTCGAGCCGGGCAGCGCGGATTTAAATAATAATTCTCAGGATTTAATAGGCAAAATTGCGTCCTCTCTAATGCATGAAGCTTTTTTTATACAAATAGAGGGGCATACGGATTCGGCGCCTATTGCCACTGTGCAATATCCGACCAATTGGGAATTATCCGCGGCAAGAGCCGCACGCGTAGCCAGGTTGATGATAGATTTAGGCATAGAGGCCAATCATTTAAATGCAGTCGGCTATGCCGATACGCGCTTACTTTATCCTGACCAGCCGCTTCATGCCGGCAATCGGCGGGTAATTTTTGTTATATCTAAAATTTAGGCCATCTCAAAAACCGGCAGAAATTTAGTTGCCCATTACAAATCGGGAAAATCAAAGTGCGGGATTTAAGCCCCGCATCCCGAGACCGAAGCAGGAATATAATTAAAAAAACCGTCAGGGCTAGGTAAAACCAGGCCATAGAGAGCGGAAGCGGTAAAGCTGCTTCTTGCCTGTTCATCGCCGCTTCCGCATTGTTTATCCATGAGATTGGACGCATCGGTAAAATCTGTAGGCAACACCCCAATACTGCCTGCAATATTCGAGTTGGAACTATTTATAGAAACCGTTCCTTGCAAGCCGAACTGCGAGGAAGCTTGGACGACGCTATCGGTGCTCGCGAAGTAATAGGTGGAGGTAATATTAATGTTGCCGCCGGAACCTTGAGATGCGTTAGCAATGATATTGCTACTGTTTAAAATCACAAATACCGGATCGATAGTAATATTGCCGCCATTGCCTTTGCCGGCGGCGGCGGATGTGCTAATTGAGCTGTTCAGCAAATACAATATATTTTTAGCAATAATATTAACCCCCCCCGCATCGCCCAGGGTCGATTCTACGGAAATTTTGCTGTTCGTGAGGTATGTCGAATCGCTGGTCGTGATGTTGATAGCGCCGGCCTCTCCTGATCCGGTATTTGCCGCAGAAATTACGGACTGGCTTTGTAACCTAAGCACCTTTGCGTTAAGGGTGATGTCGCCGCCTTTTGCGTTAGTACTGGAAGAGGCGTTAATTGAGGCGCCGTTATTCAGGGTTAATAGAGGACTGCTTAAGCTGACACTGCCGCCCAAACCGCTACCATAGGATGATGAACCGATAGTGCCGTTGTCCAGGCCGGTTTTTTCATTAACCGTAATGTTTATATTGCCGGCATTGCCACCGGCATAGGTGTCGGATGAAATTTGAGCTTTATTCTTGATGTCCAGAGTGTCGGTATTGACTGTGACGGTACCGGCATTGCCGGAACTGCCGGAAAGCGCGTCCGAAGCGATCAGGGTTTTTTGTTGGCTGGTTTTACCGTCAAGGTAAATATTTTGAGCCGAGACGGAAATATCGCCGCCATTACCCGAACCTTGAGTATCCGAGGAAATTTTTCCGGCGCTCTGAATTGTCAGCGAGTCGGTTTTTACGTTTATAGTTCCTGCATAACCCGAACTCGATTTGGTGGCCTCGGAAATAATACCTGTTTGCAGGGATTCATCGTATGGTGAACTGTCTTTGCCGGTAATGGTTATGTCTTTAGCGGTCACGGCAATATTACCGCCATGGCCTGCACCGAAGGTATTCGTTGAGATGACGCCATTATCAAGAATATCCAGTGTGTCGGTGTTTATCGTTATTGCCCCTGCATTACCGACGCTACCGGTACTGGCTTCGGAAGAAATATCGGTTACCTCCTGACTATTTTGCCGATCAATTTTAATAGTGTTTGCGGTTACATTGATAGCGCCTGCATTGCCTAGAGCTAGAGTGCTTGATGAAATTCGTCCGCTATTGACAATATTCAGTATGTCGGCATTTACCGTAATTGTACCGGCATCGCCGCGACTGCCTGAAAGCGCAGAAGAAGAAAGACCCGTAAACCCCGAACTGTTTTGACCGTCGAGTTTTAAGCTTTTTGCGGTAATCCTTAAATCCCCTGCTTTACCAAAGGCAAAAGTATTCGAAGCAATTTGCCCGCTATTTAGAATATCCAGAGTGTCGCTATTTACCGTTATGATTCCGGCATTACCGTGGCTCTGTGTAAGGGCGTCTGAAAAAATACCGCTTGGGCTATTTGCATTATTTTTTCCGTCGATGGTTGTCTGTCCTGCGGTCACGGTCACTTTACCTGCATTACCGAAACCACTTGTATCGGACGAAATCTTACTGTCGTTCTCTATATCCAGCGTGCTGGTTTTAATGATGACTTCACCGGCATCGCCCGAACCAAAAGTACTTGTTGAAATGCCGCCTCCATTAGCAATATCCAGAATGCCACTATTGATTGTTATTGTTCCTGCATTTCCGCTGTTACCTGCCGAAGTAACGCCGGTAAACCCTGAGTAATTTTGGCCGTCAATTTTTAGCGTATTCGCGCTGATAGTGACATTCCCCGCGTTGCCGGAAGATAACGTATTTGAACCGATAGCCCCTGCATTTTTAATGTCCAGAGTATCCGTGCCGATCTCTACGATGCCGGCTTTGCCCCGGCTATGCGTCAGCGCATCCGAGTAGATGCCGGTTAAGTTGGCATTATTTTGTCCATCTATAATTATTTGCTTAGCGGTCACCGCAACTTTACCGGCATTACCCTGAGCATCTGTGCTGGATGAAATATTACCGCCGTTTTGAACGCTCAAAGTGTCGGTGCTTACCGTGATGACCCCGGCATCGCCGGTACTATTGCTTATCGCCGTCGAAGTAATGGCCGAGTTGTCAATTTTCACATCCGTAGCGGTCACGTTGATATTGGCTGCGTTGCCTGCGCTGCCTGCCTCTGCATGAATTGACGATTGATTTTTCAGGGTCAAATTGTTGCCGCGAATTTCAATGCCTTGGGCTGAACCGGCATTGCTCGCGCCGGTATTCAGGGCGTTAACCTTGGCACCGTTGCCGAGGGTGATCGCATCGCCCCATAACGCCACGCGCCCGCCGCCATTGCCGCCTGAGTTAGCTATGCTATTGGAGAGAGTAATGTTCCCTGCATTGCTTGCCGACGGCGTTGCAATCGGCAAGGGCATCTTACCGTCGCTGTCTGACTGCACAGTGACGGTTCCTTGCCCCTTTAATGCGACTAAGCGAATTTCTCCGGCGGGAGCCTCCAGCTTTGCATTATTTTTAATGTCCAGTTCGCCTGCCGCCAAATCCAGGGTTTTGCTTGTTTTTACATTAAGCTGCGCGCCATTTACGGTAATCTTGCCATTGCTGCCTGGCGAGTTGCCTAAAAAACCGAAAGCGGCAGGCGATGAAGAGGTTAAAAGCGCATCATCGGCTTTTGATGCATTAAACTGTTTGCCGTCCGATAAGTTTATCGAATTGGCCGTGCCGGCGCGAAACGCTCCGGGCACATCGATACTCGCATGGGAACCGAAGGTAATGCCGTTGGGATTGATAAGGTAGACGTCGGCGTTGGGGATGGTCGATTTTAACAAGCCGTCAATGTTGGAACCGGCATTGCCTGTTACGCGGCCTAATACGTTGCTAATGGAACCGGGAGCCGCGCCGGTATCTGTAAAGGTCGCGCTTTGGCCGGTGTTAATGCTAAAAGCGCTAAAGCTGTGGAATAAATTACCGCCAAGCTGTTTTCCGGAACTGGCGGGGACGGTCATCGTACCGGTCAGCGTCGTATTTTGAACGCCGCCCGGTACGAGGCTGCTGTTGTCGAAAGTGATGTCAGCCAAGACAATCATCGGCCGCACCAGTAACAGCAGCCCTAACAAACCCTTTTGCATTTTCAACGATATTCTCCTTGGCGTTTCTACGATGGAATGACAGCCTGGGCAGTTAGAACGGTGTATAAGCCATCTGGAAATGAATCCCCGAGTCTTGTAAGTCATAACCGTTATATTCGATCTTGCGAAGCGGACGCGCCCAGTAAAATTCCATGTGCAGTTCTTTAACCGGATCTATGTGCAAACCAACCCCTGCGCTGGCTAATACATGAGGCGAAGGCGTGGTGAACTCGGTGTACCAGGCTCTGCCGTAATCCATGAAAGGCGCAAACCGCAGCACATCTTTGCCTAAATAATTGTCAAGATAAGGAATCGGCGTTCTGAGTTCCACTGTTGAAGAAAAACCGTTATCGCGAACCAATTGGTTTTTACGATAGCCGCGGACACTGTACATGCCGCCCAGCGCATATTGTTCCAAAGACAGCAAGGGGTTTGCGGCCAATTGGGCGTTGCCCTGTACATGCATTTCAATGCCGGTATCGAATAATTTTTGCACCCATTGGGCTTGACCCAGCCAGAAAAAATAACGGCCGTCGGGTAGCTTTGAGCTGCCCGGATTAATCGTCGCATTGAATGCATCGATACCCCAATTGAGAATGGAGCGGGCCGCATAGACGTGGGTATCGGTACGATTTAACCAATCCTGACTAAAGCGCAATACGCTGACATTACTGACGCCGTTTATCGCGCCACGCGAAAAACTGAACGCTTCGTTTAGCAAAAAAGCTTTGCTATGCCGCCATTCGCCGGTGACGCCTAAGGTCAAGGAGTTTTCCAGGGTTTGCCATACGGGTTGGGAAACGCCAATGGCGATAGAATCGGATTCGTTGAAAATGTTTAACTGATCAAAAGGTTTTTCCACCACATCGGCCTGGGCGTGTTGATAGCTGGTGATAAAGCGGGTATCCCAAGGCGTAAAGGGGAGGGCGTAGTCAAACGCATACTGGGTTTGACCCTCGGAAATATTGAAATTTCCGTTTACCGCATCGCCAATGCCGAAAAGGTTGCGATGCCCCGCCCAGACTGCAATCCGCTCGGCGCCGACGCTGGGCACGCCATTATTGTCGCCGCCGAAAGTAAGATACCAGGGGCGGTTTTCCTGCAATCTGGCATGTAAACGCGCCGCGCCGGGTTTCAATCCCGGACTTAAATCCGCATTTATTTTTTGAATCAAAGTGTTTTGTTGCAGAATTTGCAGCCGGTGTTGCAGGTCATTGACGTTTAATGGCGCGTCTTCATCCCCCTGAAGCCGGGAGCGAATATAAAATTCTTTGAGATGATCCAGTCCTTCAAGCTCTATTTCGGTTAAACGGCCTTCTACGATCATGATGTCAAGTTCGCCGTTTTTAATATCCTGTTCCGGCAACACCGCGCCCGAATTTATAAAGCCTTTGCCTATGTAGTAAGCGGTTAAATCCTGGCGTAACTGGCGCAGCTCATCTTCATTAACATTGCGGCCTTCATAAGGTCGGCTGATAGCCTGAAGTTCGGCGTCGCTAATGACGGTGTTGCCTGTTATATGGATTTTTTTTAGATAAAAGCCGGGGCCTGACGATGGCTTTAAAGCCGGAAGTGCTGGAGGCGTGGATTTGGGGAATGCTATCGGCGATTGGGTGTGTTTTTGCGGTGACAGCGGTTTTTCCTGGTAACGTTGTATGGGCTTCTCAGTCGTTTCCGCCGGGCCGCAGATTGCCGGTTTGCTAACAGCGGTAAGCATTAAGCCTAAGCCAAGACATTGCGTTAATAAAAATATAAATCTATGCATGTGCGCAAGTTTAGCCGATTTGAGTTTTGGTTGACGGAGGATAGGATAAATTAAAAACGGGACAAAAGCTTTTGGATTAAATCCAAGTGGAATCATGTATCATTGAAACCGACACCCCCATAGCTCGTTTTCGGAGATACCGTGCATTTTTCCGGTTTTACTTTTCGTATCCAGATTGCGAATATTATAGCTGCAATATTTCTTCTGATGCTGTTGGTTTCCTGTAGCACTGTTCCAATCAACACCAACAATCCTCTTAAAACCGGCGACCAACTTTTAAGCGGCGGCGATACTGCCAATGCTTTGTTAGCCTGGCAACAAGTTCAGGCTTCATCGCCCGATGCCGTCTTTGACTTGGAACTGAGAAAAAGCCGCGCCTTTCGCGAGCTGGGTTTAAATAAAAAAGCCTTTCAGTCGGCACAGCTCGCTTTGGAGCAACTCTCCGCTTCGTCCGATCCCCAAAAAAAGCTTTACGCTGAATTGGAACTGGCGCTCGCCGAATTAACGTTGTCGCAAGCGGACTCGGCGCGGTCGAGACTGGTCAACATTCAACGTCAGGCTGAGCCGCTGATGCTCTGGACTGAATTAGCTCAAGTTGAACTGGGTTTGGCGTTATTGGACAAGGTTGATGCCCAGGATGACAAGGTTTTGCAGCATTACCAAAAAGCGGTGACTTATGCGCAGCGCGGCGGCGATGATTGGATGCGGGTTAATGCCGAACTGCTGCAACTTGCTTTGCTGGCGAAACAAAACGCCCCTTCAGCCGCAAATCTTTGGTCGGCAACAGCGAGCCAAATACAAAACCTGCCCGCTTCAAAACGGCGGACCATGGCATTAATCAGGTTGGTCAGGATTGCCCAAACCTACAAACTGTTGCCAGCTTCAGATAAGCGCCTGATGGAATTGTTACAGGAAGCCGAAAAATCCAGTTTAGTCCTTAAGGACGAACGTTTGCATTCTTACGCTGTAGGCTATCAAGGCACTGCCTTTGAACAACAAGGTGATTATGAAAAAGCCTTGGCGCTTACCAATAAAGCCGCCGCTAACGCGCAACACGCTCTTGCCATGGAAAGCCTGTATCTTTGGGAATGGCAGGCGGGGCGTTTGCATCACCTGCAACATCAAGACGACTTGGCCTTGTCGGCCTTTCAAAGGGCGGTAGATAACCTGCAACAAATTCGCGACAGTCAGAGCTTCGAACAATCTTTTTCCAGAGAAGTGAGTCCTTTATATTCCGGTCTTGCGGATTTATTGCTGAAAAAAGCCGCTTCTGAACAAGACCCAGCGCAAAAGCAGCGCTTGCTCGATAAGGCGCGCTTTACCCTTGAAAAACTAAAAACCGCCGAGTTGCAGGATTATTTCCAGGATCGTTGCGTCGTGCGGTTTAAGGAAAAATCCCAGGGCTTGGAACAGGTTTTACAGCAAACCGCGGTGGTCTATCCCATTTTATTGCCGGACCGGACTGAAATTATTGTCAGTTTTAATGACGGCCTGAAACAGTACATCGTCCCGGTCGGCAATGAGCGGATGAATGCCGAAATTCATGATTTTCGGCAAAAGTTGGAAAAACGCAGCACTTTTTCCTATCTTAAGCCCGCCAAGCAATTGTATTCCTGGCTGCTTGCGCCGCTGCTGGCCGATTTGGAAGCCCATCGCGTCGATACCTTGGTCATTGTCCCGGACGGCGCTTTACGCACCGTTCCTTTTTCCGCTCTTTATGACGGCCGACATTATGCGGTTGAACGTTTTGCCTTTGCGACCACGCCGGGCTTGTCGTTAACCGACCCGAAGAAACTTCCCTTTGAAGGCATGACCATCCTGCTCAACGGTCTTACCGAGGCGGTACAGGGTTTTTCCTGGCTTCCGAATGTCGAATATGAGCTGGAAACCATACAGAAGGAGTTGGGCGGGGAGTTGTTTAAAAATCAACAGTTTCAAATAGACGGTTTAACAGCGGAGATGGACAGGAATCCCTATCGAATTGTCCATATCGCCTCTCATGGCCAGTTTGATAAAGATCCGCAAAAAACTTTTCTGCTGACTTATAACGGACGGGCGACGATGGATATTCTGGAAAAGCTGTTTGGGAAAAATAAATACAAAGACAATCCGCTGGAACTGCTGACGCTGAGCGCTTGCCAAACTGCGGCCGGCGATGACCGTGCGGCTTTAGGCATGGCGGGGGTTGCTATTAAGGCGGGCGTGCGTAGCGCCCTGGCTTCGCTGTGGTTTATCAACGACCAGTCTTCCTCGGATCTGGTGGCTTATTTTTACGGGCATTTAAAAGATAACCAATCCAAAGCCCAGGCCTTGCGTCTGGCTCAGTTGGAACTGCGTAAGGATGTAAGATACCGCCATGCCACTTATTGGGCGCCATTTTTATTAATCGGCAATTGGATGTAGCGCTATGAAATGGCTTAAAAACCGCTTTGTTGTAGTCAGTTTTCTCGCCCTGATAGTGTTCTTAGGTTTGGCGGGCATCCGTTTTTCAGGCGGCTTGCAGATGATGGAATTATCCGTTGATGACCGATTGTTAGCGCTTAAAGCGGACAGCAAAGTCGCATCGCCGATAGTCATCATCAAAGAAACCGAAGCCGATTTGAAACGTTTCGGATTTCCTGTCAGCGACGGCTATTATGCCGAAGCCTTGGAAAAATTGCTGGCAGCCGGCGTCAGTGTGGCCGGGGTGGATAAGTATCGCGATCAGCCCGTTGCACCCGGTTCTAAACATCTGGAACGGGTTTTAACCGAACATGACACTATTTTCTGGATTTTTTTTATAGGCACGCCTGAACAGGGCAGCATTGCAGCACCTCAATTTTTACTAAACGGCTCGCAAATCGGCTTTAACAATACCCTTCCCGATACCGACGGCGTGTTTCGCCGGGGCTTGCTGTTCATGGACGACAAGGAGGTAACTTATAGCTCTTTTCCTTTGTTAATCGCGCAGAAATACCTGAGTGCAAAAAATATCAATCCTGAAGGCACCGAGCAGGGTTTTCTGCGTTTAGGACAGGCGGTTTTTTCACCGCTGCCGGATCATTTCGGGCCGTATATTCACGAAGATATGGGCGGTTATCAGGTCTTTTTGAATTACCCGAGCCTGCATCGCTCCTTTCCGGGCTTTACCCTGTCCCAATTAGTGGATGGTGAAATTCCCGCCGCAAGCCTTAAGGATAAGATTGTCCTGTTAGGCTCTACGGCGCCGAGTTTGAACGACTATAAACTTTTGCCGGGATTCAAAGAACCGCGTTTCGGAGTCGAGCTGCATGCCCATTTGATTGACCAAATACTCCAGGCCGCTTCAGGAACTTATCCGTTGCAATCCGATTGGCCGGAGAGTTATGAGTACGGCTGGCTTTTTTTGTGGTGCTTTCTGGGCGGTTTAGCCAGCCTCAAGCGCGGCGGCCTAACCCATATGACCGGGATCCTGTTGACGGGCTTGACAATACTGTTTGTTATTGCGGTATTGTTCCAGGCGCTGTGGATTCCCTTGTTGCCGCCCGCCTTGGGCTGGATGTTAACGTTAGTCGCCTGTGTGGTCTGGTTTTCTAATCAAGAACGGAACGAACGCCAACAATTGCTTAAAATCTTTGAGCAGCATGTTTCGCCGCAAGTCGCTGCCGATTTGTGGGAAAACCGGGATAAGTATTTCGATGCAGGGGGGGTGCTTCCTTGTCAAATCACGGCGACTGTTTTATTCTCCGACCTTGCCGGATTTACCCCTATCTCAGAGACTATGACTCCCGTCGCCTTGATGAGCTGGCTAAACGCCTACATGGAAGAAATGAGTAATATTATTATGGATGAGAATGGTATGATCAAAGGCTATATGGGCGATGGGATAATGGCGGTATTCGGGGCGCCTGCGTTTAAAGATGATGCCGACGGTATTAAGGCCGATGCCCTCAGCGCCGTAGCCAGCGGACTGCGCATGAACCGGAGGCTTAAAGAACTCAATCTGGTTTGGCGGCAACAAGGCCTGCCACCTGCGTATATGCGCATAGGTATTCATACGGGACTTGCAGTGGCAGGCACTTTAGGTTGCAAGCAACGCATGGAATACGCAGTAACCGGCGAAACCACCATTACGGCATCGCGACTGGAAAGTTTCGATAAAACCATCGCCGCGCCGACGCAGGAACTCCCCTGTCGAATTCTTATTGGGGAACCTACCTGGGAGTTGGTCCGCGACCACTATCGCACCGAAAAAGTGGGTGAATTCCAATTGAAAGGCAAAGCTAAAATGCTCAACATATACCAAGTTACTTCCTAACTACTCGACACTACATTAAAAACAAGAAGGTGAGCTCCATGAAAATAGCCGCGTTTCCAACTCTACTTACTGTCTTATCAGCTTTTTTGCTGCTCCAGGCCTTTCCCGCGGTTGCCGATAATGCGGTGGTTTTCAAACCGCCCAAAATGGGGGCTCCCGCTACCCGTGTCGGTGGCGGATCGCGCGGTTCCAGCGCTCATGATGCAAGGCTTGAAGTGCTGGCTCCCGAGCAAACCGCCTTGACCAGTCAAGAGTCGCCAACGCTGTATTGGTTTATATCCAAGACCGGCCCGGCGTCAGTGGAAATCACCCTAACCCAGGGCGAGGCCGAACCGCTACTGGAAAAGACCATCAACGGTATTCAACAATCCGGTATTCAAGCGATTAGGCTTCAAGATTCGGGAATTAAATTGCAGCCCGGCCAAGAATATACGTTGACCGTCGCCCTGGTAAATAACCCCGAACAGCGTTCAAGCGATGTGGTCAGTAGCGCTATGCTTAAATACCAAGTTCCCGCAAAGCTTTTGACTGATGCCGCTGAAATGGCGGGAGCAGGTTACTGGTATGATAGTTTGGACAAATTGGTCTCTAGCAAATCGCCGCAACTTGCGTCGTTATTAAAGCAGGCGGGGATCAGTCTGTAGTTAAAAAATCAATCGGTTAGTCGCGGATTTACACGGATAAAAGCTGATAATACATTCATGCAAGAATAGCGCTGCACTGAAAGGGAGGCGTAAAGAGTCAGTGAATCGTTGTGTAAATTCGTGTCCATCCGCTCTTTTCAGGTTAATGGGGTTCTTTTGCCGTAATCGGCTGTTGGGAAGGCGCAGCTAAAAGGTCAATATTTAAAGAAATGAGTCAAACCAGATTCCCATCGTTAAATCTGACCTGATTGCGCCCATGCCCTTTGGCATAATATAAGGCTTGATCGGCGCGTTTTATTAAGTCGGCGCTGGTTTCTGAAATGGTTAACGCAGCAACGCCAATTGAAACCGTAATATTCAAGGCTTTGCCTTTTTCGTATTCGATGGCTTTTTGTTCTATCGTTTGCCTGACTCGTTCGGCAATCCTAAGCGCATCGGCAGTCTCGGTATTTAGTAAAAGCATAGCCATCTCTTCCCCGCCGTAACGAACAACATAATCCATTGCTCTGGATAAATTTTTTAATGTTTCCCCGGTTTGTTGCAGTACAAAATCGCCTACTGGGTGTCCATAGCTATCATTGATTTTTTTGAAATGGTCAATGTCAATCATTAAACAGGAAAAAGGCTGTAGGTCTTTTCTGCAACGTTCCAGTAATGGTTCGAAATTTTCGTTCAGCCAGCCCCGGTTGTACAATTTGGTCAGGTCATCAACAATCGCCCTATGTTCGGATAAACGTTGTTTCTCTATTGAAGAAACAACTTGCGAATTAACGCCGCGAAAACGGTTAGCAATAAGCTGAAGTAAATTTATGGTAAATAAATGACTTTGCTCGACAAGTTTCCAGATCAGTTCTTCACTAATTACAATCACTTTGCATTCGCAAAGCGAAATGGCTGAAGCGGTCGCGGACTGTTGGTCTATCAGGGATATTTCTCCGATGATGTCCCCCGCCCAAATTGTTTTTAAAGGCTTATCTTCTTCGTCTAAGTAAATTTCAACTTGCCCGTCAAGAAGCAGGTAAAGCGCGGTATTTTTTAAATCTTTTTTTACTAAATGCTGCCCGGCAGGAATAGTATGAACTGAATATTCCGGCAGTATTTTGTTGATTAATTCTAGCGGCACATCTTTAAACAAACCAAAAGAAGTTAAATCGATAGCGTTCATTATTATGTTGTCTGTTAGCTTGCTGTTTATTAATCGCTAAGTCGGGTTATACGGCGCTCAGTCGGCTCAACCTGATTCCTTCTATCGGCGTTTAGTTTCCGTTTTGTCCTGAACTTTAAGGCTGAAGGTCATCTGAAAATTGAATTCATGAACACTGAAATGTGTTCGATTTCTTCAACGCAAAGTCTATGTTCCATCAGGTAATCATGCCATTCAATGTTGTAGTCCATTGACTTTAGTTTATCGAATGCGGCTTTACCGGACTCCACCGCTACGATGGGGTCTATGATGCCATGAGCCATAAATATCGGTGTATCCTTATTGGCGGCTGAACGTTCGGTTTGCAATCGATCAATGGTCGGTAAATAAGTCGACAGTGCGACAATTCCGGCCAGTTTATGCGGGTGTCTTAGTCCTGCATGAAGTGCAATGACGCCTCCTTGAGAAAATCCTGCCAATAAAATATTGGTCGAGGCAATGCCCTTGTCAATTTCTTGGCGGATCAGAGGTTCAATCAAGGAGGCCGATTGATAGATGCCGTCAATATCGACTTTGCGTTCCAGTGACATCTCTAAAATATCGTACCAAGAGCGCATGGACATGCCGCCGTTGATGGTTACCGGCTGGACAGGGGCATTGGGGAAGATAAAATGGGTATTTGTTGCCGCGGTTAAATGCAGCTCCGGAATAAGATTTTCAAAATCATGACCATCCGCGCCTAATCCATGCAGCCATATCACAGAATATTTATGCGCGGCTTCAGGTTGTATTTCGATGGTGCTAAGTTGTTCAGCGTTCATAAATTTTCCAGGATAAATAAAAATTGCGGGTAGCTTAACTTAATGCCGGGGATTGCCGTCAAATTTTGGTAAATCAGGGTTCATATAGTCCCATGGTTGGGCGTCCGCCACCCATATATCTTGTTGTGGACGAAAAATGCCGGGATCATCAAGCGTCGCGGCAGCGACCGGTCTGATGTCGATGAAGACGCTGTTCCTGCCAAACAGCGAGGTTCCGCATTCGGGGCAAAAAGCGCGGTAGACTGTGTGGCCGCTTGCCGCAAGGGTTGCATATTCTTTATAGTTCCCGGTTATGGCGAGGGCTGAGGCTGGAACGAACAGGCCTGCAAAATAGGGCGCTCCAATCGCTTTTTGACAGGTTCGGCAGTGGCAGTTGAAGCCGCCGATGGGTTTGGCGGAGATTTCATATCTGACTGCGCTGCAAAGACAACCGCCGGTAATGGGAAGTTTCATGTTTCTCTCCTTGTAGATTGGCCGGTAAATCTTAGTACAATAGAGCGGCCCCGCCTAACCGCTGTTTAACGATACCAAACTATAAGCAATGCTGAATGATCTTATTTTAATAGCTTTATTGCTGAGTGCATACCTGTACTGGTTTAACGGGCAGCGGGCGAAAGAGGTTGCGCTTAAAGCGGTTAGGGTCAATTGCCTGAATCTGGAGGTCCAGATGTTGGATGAGTATGTTGCTCTAAACAGTATCGGGTTAAAAAGAGATCAAGCAGGAAAAATGCGGGTGCGACGGATATTTTCGTTTGAGTTTTCTTCAACCGGAAATGAACGGTATAACGGCGCTTGCATTATGCTGGGGCGGCGGGTCGAGTCCATTCAGATGGAGCCGTACCGGATTGATGAGGGCATGGGCGGATAGTTTGCCCGTCCCGGTGGGTTATGTCGAAGCGTTCTGAATAAATGATTTTTGTGGGGAATTAAATGAGTAAATGTTCTGTTTGTGGTCGCCAAGGCAATGATGGCGAGATGAAATGCCCTGAATGCGGTAATTTTTATTCAAAAATTGCCGAGATTATTGCCGAGCAGGAAGCGCAGGAGGAAATGCGAACATTTCGCGGGCGATGCAAAAGAATCCTTAGCTCGGGTGATATTAAGCACGAACTGTTGGCCGAATTGAAGTTGATACGGGCGGGGCTGACTAAGACAGGAATGTTCGCGCTATTTGTGATTTTCGTCTTTGTGTTTGCGTTAGTCGTTTCCGTTTTGTAGCGAGCGTCAGGCAGGATCATGACCGGCTTAAGTGGCGACGGCAAGGCAAGAGTGTTTCAGTGGAGCGAGAACATATATAGTTGCCTTGCGTTCGGTTAAGCTGTTTGCTTGCCACAAACAGCTTAACTTAAGGCAGGGTGTCTGAAATGCTTGCTATCTTTCCAGTAGATCGAGTTTGCCTTCTTTGCCATTCCACTCGTCGGCATCAGGTAAAGCCGTTTTCACATCCGTAATGATAGGCCATTGTTTGGCTAGTTCTGCATTTAATGCGATAAAAACTTCTTGTCCTTCCGGCAATTCATCTTCTGCAAAAATTGCGTTGGCAGGGCATTCAGGTTCGCATAATGTGCAATCTATGCACTCATCCGGATCAATAACCAGAAAGTTAGGACCTTCATGAAAGCAATCTACAGGGCATACATCTACGCAATCAGTAAATTTGCATTTAATACAGTTTTCAGTGACTACAAAAGCCATAATTTTTACCAGGAAAGTTGATTTTTAATTTAGTGAGATATTCTAGCAGAAAGAATTGCACGATTGAATGCCGAGTTCGTTAAAGGCATCATTTAGCGGGATTGGCCGCGATGGTGAATATATAAAGCTTACTTTGCGCTTGCCGAATTAAATACCGATAAAAATAGGCCTTTTTCACCGTTGGTTTTTTGCTCTTGAGCGTTTTTTAAGGCAAGCCTTGCTTCGTCTTTAAGTCGATTGTCGGCATAAGGTTGTTCGATGCGGGCCGGGGCTGCGCTTGCCCTTTCAAAATAAAGGGCCGCATCGTTGGGTTTGTTACGGGACAACAAAAAGTCGCCGTAAAAATAGTTGGCATCAATGCCGTCAGGATTAATTTTAAGCGCGGTTTCCAGCATTTGTTTGGCGGTATTGTCGTCGCCGAACGAAATAGGCCATTTGGGCACCATGTAATACAGCGTGCCTAAGGTTACATAGGCTGATCCGTCCATGGTTTTCGGGTTGATTTTAATGGCTTTGATCAATAAATCACGCGCCTCATGAATGGCGGCCAGCGCAGAAAATGCATCTTGTTGTTCGGCATAAGTCGCTTTTAGCACGGCCTGCCAGAAAATGGGCTCGGCAGCGTTCGGGTATTGTTGGGCTAAGTTCGTCGCCTTATCGAGCAATTGGACATAAGCGGGTCCTTGTTTGCTTTTGGGCATGTTGTAGTAAACAGACGCCCATCCGGCTTCAATGCTTTTTAAAGAGTCTTTAAGGCTCTCCGCAAAACATTGATTCGATAGTAGTAATAAAACAACAAAAGCTAATTTTTTCATGCGGGAAATATAGAACAAAACTCATAATAATTCAATATGTGCATGAAATATTTAGTCTTCGTGCCACTCCGAATAGGGGTGTGTCGCGAGATTGTTGTTGTAATAACGCAAATCTCCGGTGACTTCCTCGCCTAACCAGAGCGGTTTTGAAAATGCTTGTCCGGTTTCGTCCAATTCAATTTCAGCGACTATCAAGCCTTGATTGTCGCCTTCAAATTCATCTATTTCCCAAAGGTTGGCGTCATCGGTCACGAAATGACGGGTTTTTTCGATTAATGGTTTTCTGCAAAGATTATCTAGTATCTCGGTTGCATCGGTCATCGGAATCTCATATTCGTATTCATGCCGGTGAGTGCCAATAGTCGCCGTTTTGATGTTCAACCAGGCATGGTCGTCACTGATCCTAACTCTGATTGAGCTGGTTGCCTGAGAGCTTAAATAGCCTTGCCGATATTTTACCGAGTGGCTGATATGCTTGCGCCAGGCATCGTTGGCGAGCAAAAATTTATGTTCTATTTCTATAGCCATGATTGGATTTCCTTGGAGTGGCTGCCATAGGGCAGATTTAGTATTTTGGTATACGCGTATGGAAAAGGTATGCCGGTTTCTCCCACGGTAACGTTGTCGGCAAGTGAGGCCGGTGCTGTTGCTATGTCAATTGAAATGAAATTACGTTGTAACGCAAGAATATTCAAATTGTGGAGTGGGAAGGGCGGCAAAGTAGAACTTAAGGAGAGAGCAATTTTAGATGAGCCCGGTACGCGCCGGTTTTGTTTTGACCGGCAACTTGAAGTACCGATATATAGTTTGCTGCGTTGCTATCAACAGGATAAGGTCAGCAACCCCGTTAATGAAAAAAAGTATCGTCTTCGCTATCGCTTTCCAACGACACTGATTGTCCGGGAATCCTTTTTTCTTCCATTGCCCATTCTCCCAAATCAATCAATTTACAACGCTCGGAGCAGAATGGTTTGGATTGCTGTTCAGCGACCCAAGGTACGGAACATCCGCAGTTTGGACATTTTACAATGAGCGGTTTATGGGATGACGACATTAGAAAAGGCAGCAGGTTAAGGAAAAAGGAATGTCATCAGGGCTTTGCGTCGGCCGCTTGTTATCGGAAGACGGCGTCATGAACCGGATGGTACAGCGGTGTTTGCCGCCGCTGATTTCTGCAAAGCAGTGTATGGATTTATCCAGGCTTATTTTAAGCAGTTGGTTGGGTTGGTTGGTGTCCAACAAAAATTGAAAGAAGCCTGCTTCAGCAACTTCTTGGGTAGGCGAGCTGCAATTACGGATAAAATTAAGGATCAAGTCGATTGCGATACGAATGTCGGCAAAGGGCTTGCTCCAGTGTTCCAGGTCTTTTAAGCGAGTTGCTTCATCCTGTTCCAGCCAATAATGGAATTCCGGCAAATCAAAGGAACAGGTGCCGCCAGGGATGGAACTGCGTTGAGCTATGCTCTGGAACAGGTCGCTTTCCATGACGCGGGTGCCGATCTTTCCGTTAGTGGCGTAAAGTTTTTTGCTGGTCTCATTTAATTTGTTAAGCAATTCTTCCAGTTTTTGGGTGTCGACGCTTTGGTTATGGGCGATTTTATTCAGCACATTGGCATGGCGATCCAGCTCTTTCAGTATTTCCGATTTTAGGTCGTTGCGTCTGAAAATTGTCATGATGTCGAGCAGTACGTTAATCGCCGCGCGTTTATCGGCGACTGTCTCTCCCGTTAAAAAATGGCTGAATTGTTGGAAAAGTTGTTCTAACCGTATGAAAACCCGGATGCGTTCATTGAGTGGAAATTCATAGGTAATCGTGGTGTTCACAGACAAGTTAATCCCGGTAAGCGCTTAATGAAAGGTACAAATTGTGCAGTTTTTTTACCTGTTCCGCAAGTCTATAATCAGTCGTTGAGTTATCAATCAAATCATCGGCTTTGGCTATCCTGTATGCGCGCGATACTTGATTGTCGACTATGGATTGTATTCTTTCAACGGTCAGGTTATCCCGGGTTTTTACGCGCTCGATCTGTGTTTCAACAGGGCAGTCGATAACCAGTATCCTGTCAACAAGACGAGTCATGTCGGTTTCGAATAATAATGGAATGCTTACAATGCAGTAGGGCGCGACCAGTTGTTCAAGTTCCGCTTGTATGGTTTTATAGATTAAGGGATGCAGTATCGATTCGAGTTTCTGTTTCTGGGTAAGGTCGGAAAAAACTATTTCCCTGAGATGTCGTCTATTCAGCGAACCATCCGGGCTAAGGATGGACGCGCCAAATTCTTGTTGTATTCGAGCCAGTGCGGGTTGTCCTTTTTCGACCAGACGATGGGCGATTTGGTCGGCATCAAGCACCGGGATATTCAAGTCGGCGAAAATTTTGGCAACCGTCGATTTTCCGCAGCCTATGCCGCCGGTTAGTCCGACTTTTAACATGATTTTATAGGCCTACGGTGGTCAAATAGAGGCGGTTGAGGTCATTTCCCCATAACAACGCGATCCATCCGGCGACAGCTAAATAGGGGCCGAAGGGGATGGGCACGTTACGGTCATGTTTGATAAAAACGATCATGCCGACTCCAATAACGGCGCCGACCAGCGACGATAATAAAATAATAATCGGCAAGTACTGCCAGCCCAGCCAAGCGCCGAATAAGGCCAGCAATTTGAAATCGCCGTAACCCATGCCTTCTTTGCCGGTTGCCAGCTTAAACAGATGAAAGACAGCCCAAAGGGCGGTATAGCCGGCAACGGCGCCGATGATACTGGCGTGGGCATCAGTAAATACATTGAACAGGCTCAGGCACATTCCCAGCCAAAGTAAGGGGAGGGTGATGGAGTCGGGTAATAACTGGTGGTCAACGTCAATAAAAATTAGCGCCACCAACGACCAGGTCAGCAGCAAGGCAAAAACGGCTTGCGGCGTATAGCCGAAATGCCAAGCCACCACGACTGAGGCCAGCGCCGTGAAAGCTTCTATCATGGGATAACGCATTGAAATATGGCAGCCGCAGCTAGCGCATTGGCCCCTTAAAAAAAGGTAGCTGATGACCGGAATATTTTGGTAAGGCTTGATAGGCGTATTACAGCCGGGGCAGCGGGATAAAGGAAACGTCAGATTGAAGGGTTCTTCGACGGCCTGCGCAGTGTCCGGAGCGATTTGCAGATATTCCGCGCATTCCTTACGCCATCCCCGTTGCATCATGATCGGTAATCTGTAGATGACAACATTGAGAAAACTCCCGACCAGCAAGCCGATAACACCGGCCAGAGCTGAAAATAGAGCGGGTACATTTAAAAGCAGACTAAGCTGTTGCATATGTTTTTTAATAAATTGAGGGAGCGATGATGAATAGGGAGTTACACGCCTGCGCTGTCGTCGGCACACCGCCATACAGCGGTGTTTATGTACAACATAATCTACTTAATAGCCGCACCCATTTTAAAGATCGGTAAATACATGGCGACAATCAGGCCGCCGACCAAAATGCCTAATACAGCCATGATGAAGGGTTCCATGAGGCTGCTCAAATTATCGACAAGATTGTCGACTTCTTCGTCGAAAAAATCCGCGACTTTTAGCAGCATGGAGTCCATTGAGCCTGATTCCTCGCCGATGGCCACCATTTGTATCACCATATTGGGCCAAAGATTTGCCTGCTGCATGGCAAATTGAAGTCTTTGCCCGGTTGCCACCTCATCGCGCATCTTTAAAACAGCTTCGGTGTAGATAATATTACCGCAGGCTCCGGCAACGGACTCCAATGCCTCGACCAAGGGCACCCCTGCTGCCGACATGGTCGCCAAGGTTCTGGCAAACCGTGCAATAGCGGATTTATGTAAAATGAGTCCGATTACGGGTATTTTTAGCAGGGTTTTATCCATGAAGTGATTAAACTTTTTCGAGCGTTTTTTAAAATAGCCGAACGTGTAAACGGTGCCGACAACAATGCCGACAACAACATACCACCATGCCTGCATCCATTCAGACATGGACACAACCATTTTAGTGAAGGCAGGAAGGTCTGCGCCGAAGCTTTTGAACATATCGGCAAAGACCGGCACCACAAATATCAGTAGGATGGTGGTGACGATAAAGGCTACGACGACTACCGCGATCGGGTAGGTCAGAGCCTTTTTGATCTTTTTCTTCATCGACTCGGTTTTTTCTTTGTAGGTGGCGATTTTATCCAGCAGGGTTTCCAATACCCCCGCCTGTTCGCCCGCTTCAACCAAGTTACAGGTTAGTTCGTCAAAATACAGCGGTCTTTTGTTAAGGGCTTGGGCCAAGGTGTCGCCGCCCTCAATATCGGCTTTGATGCCCATTAGCAGGGCCTCCATGCTGGCATTGTCGTGGCCTTTGCCGACAATGTCGAATGACTGAACCAGAGGCACGCCTGCTTTAAGCATGGTGGCTAACTGTCTGGAAAAAATAGCTATATCGCCCGGCGTGATGACCTGCACTTTTGCGGTGAACAGCGGTTTGGGTTTTTTCTTGAATGAAATGACCCGATAGCCCTGCCGCCGCAGTTCGGTTTTTGCGATGGTTTCGCTTTTTGCGGAGATTATTCCTCCGGCTTTCTTTTTGTTTTTATCGGTTCCGGACCAGACGAAATCGATTTGTTCTGTTTGCTCTGCCATGCTTATTCCTTGGTGATGCGATCAATTTCTTCCAGGCTGGTCAAGCCCATGCGCACTTTGTTTAATCCTGATCTGCGTAAGTCATTAAAGCCTTCCGCCAAGGCGCATTCCGCCAGCTGATCGGTATTACCCCCGTTGAGTATCAGGGTGCGCATCTTGTCGGTCAGTGTCAGCACCTGATAAACACCGACTCGGCCCTTGTAACCATTGGTGCAGTACTCGCAGCCTACCGCACTGAATATTTTAAGGTCGTGCAACTCTTCTTGTTTAAAGCCGGCGGACAGGAGGACTTTGTCGGGAAAGTCGGCGGGGACTTTGCAATGTTCGCACAAGCGTCGTCCCAAGCGTTGCGCCATAATTAAATTGACCGCTGCAACGATATTGAAGGCCGGGATGCCCATTTGCAGGAGGCGGTTTAAGGTTTGCGGCGCATCGTTAGTATGCAAGGTGGATAACACCAAATGGCCTGTTTGCGCGGCTTTGACGGCGATTTCAGCGGTTTCCAAGTCACGGATCTCGCCCACCATGATAATGTCGGGATCTTGCCGTAAAAAGGCGCGTAAGGCGCTGGCAAAGGTCAGTCCGGCTTTAGGATTCATATTGACCTGATTGATGCCTTCCACGGTGATTTCAACAGGGTCTTCGGCGGTGGAAATATTCCGCTCCATGGTGTTGAGAATATTTAAACCGGTATAGAGCGTAACCGTTTTACCGCTACCCGTTGGCCCTGTTACCAGCACTAAACCGTAAGGCTTGTTAATCGCCTCAAGGAAAATCCGTTGTTGTTCCGGTTCAAAGCCCAGTTTTTCGATACCCAACTGAGCGCTGGTAGGGTCCAAAATACGCAGTACGACTTTTTCCCCGAACAGGGTAGGGCAGGTGTTTACCCGGAAATCGATGGCGCGATTCTTGGATAAGGTCATTTTGATGCGGCCGTCCTGTGGAACCCGGCGCTCGGCAATATCCATTTTAGACATGACCTTGATGCGGGAGACGAGTCTGTTGGCGATGCTGGCGGGTGGCGCGGCGACCTGACGGAGTATGCCGTCCGATCTATAGCGGATGCGGAAAGTTTTTTCGTAGGGTTCCATGTGTATATCGGATACCCCTTGTTTTATCGAGTCCAGCAGTATTTTGTTGACGTAGCGGACAATGGGCGCGTCATCAATATCCGAGTTAACATCGACTTTAGCGGTATCTTCTTCGCCGCCGGTGATTTCCAGATTGTCCAGGTCCTCATCAAGCATATCAGTCATCGATGTATCGGCGGCCTCTAAGGAGGCTTCGATAGCTTTGATCAGTTTGTCTTCTTCAACCAGGATGGCTTCGGGGTTAAGCCGGCTGTGAAATTTGATGTCATCCAGGGCGCGAAAATCGGTTGGATCCGATACCGCAACAAACAGCGTTTTACCCCTGACGAACAGCGGCAGCGCATGGCATTTGCGGATCAGTTTTTCACTGACCAGGTTGATAGGCAGTCGACGGAAGTCAATGGCATCCAGGTCGAAAAAAGGTATGCCGAATTCTTGCGAGGCTTGGGATGCCAAGGCTTTGCCGCTAATCAGCTGATGGGTAACAAGATAGGGTATTAACGGGATCTTGTTTTTTTGTGCTTCCTGACTATGGATTTGCGCATCGTTCTCGGTTAGCAAGCCTTTTTCAATCAAGCACCGGGTAAGGCCGCTAAATTGTAAATTTGTTGATGCGGTAGTCATAGGTATGATGAATGCTTTGTCGGATGTTTAAACAAATATAGATGAAAAAGAGGGAGGGTACAAGGCGAAAGGCTAAGGGCTAAAGGGGGATTTCCTTTGCCTTTAGCCTTTCGCCTGCTTTTCTTATAAAGCCTGTATTTTACGTTGCTGTTCTTCGAGATTGTTAAGCATGGAGCGTAAATCGGCCAGCTTGGTTTTTTCTTTATCGATGACTTCCGGCGGCGCTTTATCGACAAACGTGGGATTATTTAACTTGCCTTCGACTCTGGGCAGGTCATTATGGATTTTTTGTATTTCCTTTTCCAGTCGCGCCAGCTCCGCTTCCTTGTCGATTAAGCCGGCCATTGGAATCAGGATTTTCATTTCGCCGACTAAGGCCATCGCCGATTCCGGTGCGGTTTCAGTACTGCTTAACCAGACTATCGATTCCAGCTTAGCCATTTTTCGCAAATAAATCTGGTTGCTGTTTAAGCTTTGTTGGTCAGCATACGAGCCGTTTTGAAGGAATACCGGCAGCGGTTTGCCGGGGGCGATGTTCATTTCGCCGCGAATACGGCGCACGCCTAGAATAAAGTTCATCACCCAGTTGGTTTCGGTGATGGCTTTGTTGTCGATTTGCGCTTCATCGGCAACCGGGTAAGGTTGCAACATGATAGTGTCTGGTGCAGCATAACCCGCCAACGGCGCGACCCGCTGCCAGATTTCTTCGGTGATAAACGGCATGATCGGATGCGCCAAACGTAAAATCGACTCCAAAACCGTCAGTAGGGTTTTACGTGTGCCGCGTTGCGCCGTTGCATCGCCGGAGTGCAGGGATATTTTCGCCAGCTCCAGATACCAGTCGCAGTACTCATTCCAGGTAAACTCATAAATGGCTTGCGCTGCCAAGTCGAAGCGGTAGTTTTCGATGGCGTTGCTGGTGACCGCCGTTACCTGATGCAGTCGGGAAGTAAGCCAGCGATCCACTTGGCTATAGTGGCAAGGCGCATCGGATAAACCGTTATCCTGTTCTTCAGTATTCATCAGCACGTAACGCGCCGCGTTCCAAAGCTTGTTGCAGAAATTGCGATAACCTTCGGTGCGGGCAAGGTCAAAACGAATATCGCGGCCGGTGGACGCTAAGGACGCAAAGGTAAAACGCAGCGCATCGGTACCGTAAGACTGGATGCCGTTGGGGAAATGTTTACGCGTATCCTGCTCGATTTTTTTAGCCAAATGCGGCTGCATCATGCCGGAAATACGTTTTGCAACCAGCGCTTCCAGTTCTATGCCGTCGATAATGTCAATCGGGTCGAGCACGTTGCCTTTGGATTTGGACATCTTTTGCCCTTCCGCATCGCGCACCAAACCGTGGATGTAGACTTCTTTAAACGGCACTTCGCCCTGGAATTTCAGCCCCATCATAATCATTCGCGCCACCCAGAAGAAAATGATGTCGAAGCCGGTTACCAGGACGCTGGTCGGGTAATGTTTGGCTAATTCCGGGGTTTGCTCCGGCCAGCCCAGCGTGGAAAAAGGCCACAGCGCCGATGAAAACCAGGTATCCAGTACATCTTCATCCTGCCTAAGCTCATAGTCGGCAGGCAGGTTGTGCTTGGCGCGGATGTCCTGTTCGGAGCTGCCGACGTAAACATTGCCCACATCGTCGTACCAGGCCGGGATGCGGTGTCCCCACCAGATTTGCCGCGAGATGCACCAGTCCTGAATATTGCGCATCCATTCGAAATAGGTGTTTTTCCAGTTGTCGGGCACAAACTTGATGTCGCCGTTCTCGACAGCGGCAATCGCAGGTTCGGCCAGCGGCGCGACCTTGACATACCATTGGTCGGTCAACAGCGGTTCGATCACGCTGTTGGTGCGGTCGCCGCGCGGCACCATCAACTTGTGGTCGGCGATTTTTTCCAGCAAGCCTGCCGCATCGAGATCGGCGACGATTTGCTTGCGGGCTTCAAAGCGATCCAGGCCGCAGTATTTGGCTGGAATCAGGTCGTTTTCGCCTTCATCGTTGCCGCGTATCGCTGCGTCAACGGTAAACAGGTTAATCAAGCCGCCATGCGGCAAATCCTGGATAACCGAGTTATGGCGGTGGCGCGACCAGACCTCGTAATCGTTAAAATCGTGGGCCGGGGTGATCTTGACGCAGCCAGTGCCGAATTCAGGGTCGACATATTCATCGGCAATAATCGGAATCCGGCGGCCGGTTAGCGGCAGCACCACGAACTCACCGAGCAGGTGTTTGTAGCGCTCGTCACTCGGATGTATCGCCACCGCCGCATCGCCGAGCATGGTTTCAGGGCGGGTTGTAGCGACGATCAAATGGCCCTGGCCGTTCGACAACGGATAACGCAAATGCCACATCGAGCCGTTTTCTTCTTCCGACAACACTTCCAGATCGGAAACCGCGGTATGCAAAACCGGATCCCAGTTGACCAAGCGTTTGCCGCGATAAATCAGGCCTTCTTCATAAAGCCGAATAAACACTTCCTGCACCGCATCGGACATACCTTCGTCCATCGTGAACCGCTCTTTGTCCCAGTCCAGCGAAGAGCCCATGCGCCGTAATTGGCGAGTAATCGTGCCGCCCGATTCCTCTTTCCATTGCCAGACTTTTTCCAGGAATTGTTCGCGGCCGAGATCGTGACGGGTCTTGCCTTCGGCGTTACACAAACGCTCCACCACCATTTGCGTGGCGATGCCTGCATGGTCTGTACCCGGCTGCCATAAAGTGCTGTAGCCTTTCATGCGGTGGTAGCGGGTCAGCGCATCCATGATGGTGTCCTGAAACGCATGGCCCATGTGCAGGCTGCCGGTGACATTGGGCGGCGGAATCATGATGCAATAGGATTCACCTTCCGACTTGGGCGCAAAATAGCCTTTTTCTTCCCAGATTTGATACCAGCGTTGTTCGATTGAATGCGGGGCGTATGTTTTTTCCATGGATGCGTTATTGTTTTCGTGAAAAATTAGGTATTAAGGTTGGGAATATGGCTGGTGGACAAGTTGTTATGCAGCATGTTTGCTTTGTGCGATTAGGCTACTGATAATTTGTACCGTCCTATCGGACTTAAATAATTCCCCCAAAAAATGCTTAAACTCTTGTTCGTTTTTTACTGTGTCGCCAAAAAAATCTTCAGTCAGATACACTGGATATAAGTCAACAGGCTGCCTTATGGTCAGTAAAACATATTCGTACCCATTTAAAGCGGGTGCTTTTAGAGTAAATCGAATGGATAACTGTCCATCAGGAGTAGGGTATGCAGTTACTTCTGCTTCAATAAGGTTTGATGTCTTCGCGCCTAATTTTGCAGCCTGTTCACGGAGTATGAGTAAAGGCGCTTTTACAGTCGGCTCACCGGTAAGATCAGGCCATAAATCGTCATTTGAATCGGTCATGTTAGTCTCCAAAAAAAATTAACAGGTTAGTTGGAACAGAATAGGCAAATGGTCTGAAATTTTTTTATCTGGAATGCCATTTTTATTTAATAGCGATAATTCGCCAACCCTGTCTATGATTTTTAATGTGTCGTTTTGAAACATTGGTAATACATCGGGTCTTAGCAATACTTGATCGAACATATGCCAAAAGTAGGTGACAAGCTCACTCTGTGGGTAATAATAGCTACCGGGCGGCCCATTTGACGCATCACCTAGCAAGCTCCACATCGGATTGTAGAAAAAAGGAAAGCTCCGGGTATTGACCGTCCTCTTTTGTTTCTCGGCAATTTTCCTGACCATCGTAGCATTAAAGCCGTTAGCTGTGATCAGCCCCGTTTCAAAAGGGTTCATATTCAGGTCACCCACCAATACGGTACGTTTATGGCCTATTTTGTCTTCCATCCTGATGATGTCTCTGGATATTTCTGTTATTTCGAATGTTAGGCTCTCACTTGATTGATGGCATCTACTGGGAAGATGCGCAACGACCAATAATAAATCGCAAGTCGTAGACGGTTTCAGGTGTCGAATCGTAAGGTGATTGGAATGAAACTGTGGCTCTATCTGCGCTTGAGCGAACTTTGAGAAAATATCAATTCTCTCGCACGTCTCTGTGTTGCAATGAAAATCCGCAGTTTTTGATATGTTGAGTTCACACAGTACGTCAGCGATCCCCAGAGTGTTTTCGGCAAACATCAAAACATCAATATTAAACTCGCGCACCAAACTGGACAATATATCCAGTCGCTTCGTTTGCCTCATATTCCAAAATAGAAAGGTAATCACTTAGAGATCATCAAAATGTTTCTTTAAGGTCGGTCAATAAATAATTTGAATCTTCATTTTCCATATCCCGCATTGCCGTGGCGACAGAAAAATTGTTCCATGTTCTGGTTGTTTCTATTTCCGATTTAAGATGTTCAATAAAATCTAAGGCTTCCAACTGTTTTGACTCGGACAATGAGGCGGCTGCCGCTAATATTTTTTCCGATAAATTCATATCTGTCTCCGGTTAAACCTAAAAAGTTGGTTGGATTAGCGATAGTATAAAACAACATTTGCGCCTACCAATCTTTATGCGTAGTGATCTTCATGCCTGACTGTTGATACTGCCGGTAGCGGTTCCTGCCCGCTTCCTTGGTCGTTTCGCTGTTATCCAGTATTTCAAGGACGCGCTCGGTTTGCGGGCCGATGTCAGGATAGCGTGAAGACAGGTTGAACAGGACTTTTTGCCAGTGTTCGGGCGCATCCGGCGAACCGATCAGGATAACTTTTTCTATATCCGGCAGTTCGCCGGTATATATCTGGTGCGGAATAAAACTGCCCGCCCTGAAAGTCCAGAGCAGGTCGTCTATGATTCGGCTTTGTTCGGCGTCATCGGTCAGCACGTAACAAAAGCTGCCGCTACGATAGGCCTTCTCGATCAGTTTGCAGGCGAACAGATACCTGTCCTGTAGCGATTCCGTCGGCAGTATGTAAAAGCTGACTTCAGCCACTTATGTTCTGGGTACCCGCCCGGCTAATCAGGTATTGCATTAATAATGAAACAGGGCGGCCGGTCGCGCCTTTGGTCGGGCCGGTGCGCCAAGCGGTGGCGGCGATGTCCAGATGCGCCCAGCGGAACTTTTCGGCAAATCGCGCCAGAAAACAAGCTGCGGTAATGGTGCCTGCATCTTTGCCGCCGGAATTGCTCATATCGGCGAAATTGGATTTAAGCAGTTCCTGGTATTCTTCCCAGAGCGGCAAACGCCAGGCGCTGTCGTTGGCTATCTCGCCGGCCGCGACCAGTTCGTTGCACAAGGCGTCGTCATTGCCGAGCACGCCCATGGCTACGCGGCCTAAAGCGACGCCAACCGCGCCGGTCAGGGTGGCCATGTCTATCACCAGTTCGGGATTGTAGCGTTCCGCATAGGTTAAGGCGTCGCACAGCAGCAAGCGGCCCTCGGCGTCGGTATTCACTATTTCAATGGTTTTGCCGGACATGCTGGTCACAATATCGCCCGGTTTGTTGGCATCGCCATCGGGCATGTTTTCCGATGACGGAATCAGGCCGACAATGTTCAGCGGCAGTTGCAGTTGCGCTACGGCGAGCAAGGCGCCCAGGACAGTCGCGCCGCCGCACATGTCGTATTTCATTTCCTCCATGCCGGCGGCCTGTTTTAATGAAATGCCGCCCGCATCGAAGGTCAGGCCTTTGCCGATTAGTACAATAGGCTTGGCGTTTTTATCGCCGCATTGATAGCTCAGGGTGATTAATTTTGCCGGTTGGCGGCTGCCGCGCGAGACCGACAAAAAAGAGCCCATGCCCAGTTTCGCCATGTCCGATTCTTCCAGTATTTTCACGTCCAGGGCGGCGTATTTTTTGCTCAGCGCTATCGCCTGTTCGGCAAGATAGGTCGGCGTACAGATATTGCCCGGCAAATCGGCCAGAAGTTTGGTTAAATCCATCGCTTCGGCAATGGCCTTGCCTTGCAGTAAGCCAGAATCTGCTAAAGCGCGTTCGCTTTCCGGCGCGGCAATGGCGATTTTTTGCAGTTGGCTTTCGGTTTCTTTATCGGACTTAGTATGCGTGTATTGGTAAGCGGCATCGTTAAAGACCTCAATGATATGCCGTGACTTCCATTGCCAGTCGCGGTCTGTCACCTCGCATTCCGCGAGACAGCAGACCACCGATTTTATTTGCGGCTTTTTCAGGCTGTTGACGGCGGCCAGCAAGGCTTTCTTGTAGTTCTTACCGGATAAAGGCTTGTTCTCGCCCAGACCGACCAGCAAAATGCGTTCAATCTTGCTGCCTGGAACCGCGTTGATTAATACGGTCTCGCCGTTTTTTCCGCTTAGGTCGCCGCGGTTGACGATGTTGCTAATCAATCCGTTGGTGCTGTTGTTAAGAGCGGTTGCCGACGGACTGAGCTGGTGGTCTTGATAAACGCCGACAATAACACAATCGCATTGCAGTTCTTCTAGTGGCGCGGTTTCTATTGAATAGTCCATGACTTAACTCGGTTATTTGTTGAATAGGACAATATCTTGAGCGGACCGGAAAGTAGGTCGCTACAAGATGGGTGGTTTAGCTGGGATTATACAACACACAGTCGCTTTTGATAGGGGAGACAAGGCTGGCGGAAGATTTAAACAGATTAACTCACCACGAAGATACGAAGATACGAAATTTTTACTCAAGCCTCTTTGGAAGTGTGTTGATCTTTTTAAAGATAAAACGTTGAACGTTCTCTTACGACCCTTTCCGTCATGAATGTGTATTTTTGATTGTGATAACGGCGGAGTCAATGGCGTTGCGCGGCTATCGCGCAGTGTTCTTGTTGACTGCCGTAGTGGGTTATTCATGCACGGCTTTAAGCATCAGGAATATTGAAAAGCCTGAAACGAACGATGTAGCAGAAAAGGCCAAGGCGGATTCGACTCCCAAGCTCCAGCGCTCGTCGTTATACACAAGTATCTGCGGGACGCCGTCGTTCTGGCAGGGATGCCGGAACCCAGGCACAGGGAGGTGACGCTTTGTGTTACTCAAGTACCTGTAGAGTCACCAAGTTACCGTCCATGCCGGTATGACGACTCTGAAACACATTGGTGTATAACGACGAGAGCCCCAGTTTGTCTTGGTTTCCAAGAAGGGTAAACTGTGCGTCAAACGAAAAATAGGAGGTGAGCTCATGACTGCCATTACGTTCGATACTCATAAATTTGTTCGTACGCTCAAGGATGCCGGTGTACCGGAAAGCCAAGCCAAGGCTTTCTCGGAAGCGTTTAAAGAAGTGCAGGGCGAAGCCGATCTGGCAACTAAACGCGATATTGATGGTTTAAGGCGCGACATTGATGTTTTGCGTCATGATATGGATTCGCGTTTTATTCAAACGGAGCAGCGATTGGTCATTAAATTAGCCGGTCTTATGGCGCTTTCCATTGGCGTTGTTGCCGCTTTGGTTAAGCTGCTTTGAGCGCGTAGGATGGGTAGAGCGCAGTGAAACCCCTCGCCTAACCGCATAATAAAGCTTTTGATGGGTTTCGCTCACGCTCTACCCATCCTACTACTGGCCGCAAGCTGGTAACGGCCGGTTTCAACTAAAAAATCAAAACGCTTTGATAGCGGCTTAGTTTTTACTTGGCTTTTTCTTCGTGCCTTCGTGGTGAAAATTTTTTAGCTATTCCGGGTGACCTCTTGGCCTTGCACAGCCAACAGACCGGAACGCCCCTCTATTTCTGACATAACCAATTCATGACATGGCAGCGCAGCGGTATCAATATCTGCGACATAATCGGCCAGCGTACCGATGTCATCTTCGGCTTTTTGCCACAGTCGCAGCAGTTTTTCCATGACCGGCAGCAGTTTCATGCCTTCCAGTTCCGCATGCAAGGTATAGACATGGCCTTCCGGCGCGGGCTTGCGACTGGCGGCGAATACCGCTTCATGCACGTTGGCTTCGGTGATGCCGTTGCAGCCGAGCAGTTCGTCCAGCGTCGGCAGGGTGGTGGGGATTTGCGGACATTGGAAGGTCTCGCCTTCCATCTGCGGGATAAACGGAGATTGGCCGCGGCAGTCGCTGGCATAACGAAAACCCAGTTGCTGCTCCAATTGCAGCGTGTGTTTGTTCAACTGCCAGCCGGCCGCGCCATGCGTCGTGGGTTGATGACCGAAAATGTCCTGAAATGAATCAATGGCCGCCTGCATTTCTTTTCGGGTCCACTCGGCGTCGCGGTTGGCGACGAAATCCTGCCAGCGGATGTGGTCGTAGCAATGCACGCCCACTTCATGTCCGGCCTTTTCAACTTGCCGCATGATGTCGCGTCCCCTCCTGCCGATATGCGGGCCGGGAAGCAAGGTGCCGTAGAGCAGGGTTTTCAGCCCGTAGTGGCTGAGCACCGAGGTGCGCTGAACTTTGCTGAAAAAGCCGGGTCTGAATATTCGGCGCAGCGCCCGACCGGTATGGTCGGGGCCGATGCTGAACAGGAATGTGGCCTTTACGCCGTAGCGTTGATACAGCTCCAGCAACGCGGGTACGCCTTCCAGCGTACCGCGCAGTGTATCCACATCGACTTTCAGCGCGATTTTCATAAGGTTGGGTCTTGATCGATCAGTTCCCTTGCGGCAGCAACCTCATGGCTGTAGGCGTCGAAAATTTTGCGCAAGGCGTCTTCCACGCTGACTTCAGGTTTCCAGCCCAAGTCATCCATGGTGTTGCCGATCCAGGGCACTCGAGTTTTAACGTCCTGATAGCCTTTGCCGTAGTACTCGTTGGCGCTGGTATCGATTAATTCGACTTTGGCGGCCAGGTCCTTATATTCCGGATGTTCCTTGGCGATTTTCAGCATCAGCTCGGCCAGTTCCCTGATCGACAAGTCGTTGACCGGGTTGCCGATATTGTAAATATTGCCGGTTGCCTTGCCGCCTTCATTTTTGATGATGCGCACCAAAGCGTCGATACCATCGCTGACAAAGGTAAAGCTGCGGCGTTGCAGTCCGCCATCGACCAGTTTGATGGATTCGCCGCGGGCGATATGGCCCAGGAATTGGGTCACTACCCGCGAGCTGCCTTCTTTTGGCGTATGGATGCTGTCGAGGCCTGGACCTATCCAGTTAAAAGGCCTGAACAGCGTGTAATCGAAACCTTGTTCCTGGCCGTAAGCGCAGATCACCCGGTCCAGCAATTGCTTGGAGCAGGAGTAAATCCAGCGCGGTTTGTTCAGCGGGCCTAAGACCAGTTCGGATTCGTAAGGATGGAATTCATCGTCCTTGCACATGCCGTAAACTTCCGAGGTCGAAGGAAACAGCACGCGTTTTCTGTATTTAACGCAGGCGCGGATAATCGGCAGGTTCGCCTCGAAATCCAGCTCGAATACCGCCAGCGGGTGGGTCACGTAAGTGGCGGGCGTGGCGATCGCAACCAGCGGCAGAATCACGTCGCATTTTTTAATGTGATATTCCATCCACTCATGATTGATGGTGATGTCGCCTTCAAAAAAATGGAAGCGTTCATGGTCGCGGAATGCTTCAACACGGTTGGATTGCATGTCCATGCCGTAGACATGCCAATCGGTGGTTTCGAGTATGCGTTTCGAAAGATGATGGCCGATAAAGCCATTGACACCCAGTATCAGTACGTTCATAAGTTCCTAGTTGGTTAGATTAAAAAAATTGTCAGTTGTTTAGCAATAACGGTTCATCGCCGGTCATGGCTTTGAAGGCGGAATGATCCAGCGCTATGCCGTCACAGCTAAGGTGTTCAATGCGGAAGCGTTTGTTATCGGCACAGTCGGCATAAAAATGGCTGTCGGCCCAATAGATGCAGACTTTGCCCGAGTGCATCGCGGTTTCGCCGCTGTAATGACTGCCGAGCAGGAAAAAACGCCTGCCGTTGCTATCGAAGAATGCGCCCGGATAAGGCGGCGCCACGGCCCTGACCAGATTATGGATGGTCCAGGCCGATTGATTCCAGTCGATGCGGCCGTCCTCCGGCTTGCGGCCCCCGAAATAACTGCCTTGAGCAAGATCCAACGGTTTGGGTTCTATGTTTCCGGCCAGCAGCAATGGCAAGCAGCGATCCAACAGCGTTTTTGCGGCCGGGGTAAGCTTCAAAAAAACATCGTGCGCCGTATCGTTGGGCAAAATGGCGACGGCTTGCTGGTCGATCAGCGAACCGGCATCGGGCTTTGCCACCATTTGATGGAGGCTGACGCCGGTTGTCGCTTCGCCATGCAAAACCGCCCAATTGACAGGCGCACGGCCCCGGTATTTAGGCAGCAACGAACCGTGCAGGTTATAAGCGCCTAGGGGCGGGATCGCCAGCAGTTCGGGACTCAACATGTGCCGGTAATAAAAGGAAAAAAACCATTGCGGTTCAAGGTCGGCAATGTGTTTGATGACGTCCGCCCGATTCGGATTGTCCGGCGTTATCACCGGAATCCGATGCCTGTTTGCCAGTTCGGCAACGCTGCCGAACCAGATATTTTCCTCGGGATCATCATGGTGGGTGACCACCAGTTTAATATCGACCCCGGCTTGCAGCAGGCTCTCTATGCCGGTCACGCCAATGTCGTGGTAGGCAAAAACAACGGCTGACATTTTCATCAAGACTTGTCGCTCTTGGCATTATCCAGTACAGCCTTGATCAGATAACGTGGGCGCGACCGGGTCTGCGAATATATCCGACCGATATATTCGCCGAGCAGGCCGATACCGAACAACAGAATGCCAATCAAAAAGAACACAATGGCGAACAGTGTAAACACGCCCTCCGCTTCCGGTCCAACTGTCAGCCTGCGCCAGCCCAGATAACAGACAAAGAGCAACGACAGTATGGAGACGCCGATGCCGAGCAAAGAAAACGCCTGCAACGGTGCAATGGAAAATCCGGTCATCAAGTCGAAATTAAGATGGATCAGCTTGAACAGCGAATATTTCGATTCCCCGGCCGCGCGTTCTTCGTGGTCAATAACGATTTCAGTCGGATTTCCGGCATAAAGATAGGCCAACGCCGGTATAAATGTATTGGTTTCGGTGGTGGCCAAAACCGCATCGATAATATCGCGGTGATAACCGCGCATCATACAGCCCTGATCGGTAATATGAATGCGGGTGATTTTTTCGCGTAAGCGATTCATCGCCAATGAGGCCCAATGCCGCCAGCGGCTATCTTTACGTTCCCGACGGATAGTGCCGACATAATCGTAACCGGCATCCATTTGCAGCAGCAGGTTGGGGATTTCTTCCGGGGGATTTTGCAGGTCGGCATCGAGGGTCAGGATATAGTTCCCTCTGGCGCGTTCAAAACCGGCAATCAGCGCCGCATGCTGTCCGGCGTTGGCGCGCAGAAAGACTACGCGGGTGGTATCGGGGTAACGTTGAAACTGCTTGCGGAGTAAGGCGGCCGATTGGTCGCGGCTGCCGTCATCGACAAAAATGACTTCGTAGCGGTGCTTAAGGTTTTCCAGGACGGGGTAGAGCCGTTCAAACAGCAGCGATAAAACGGCTTCTTCGTTATAGACGGGGATAACGATGGATACTTCCGGGGTTTCAAAATTGTGGGTCATTAAATTAGGGATATGATTTTAAGTTTGGTTAGTGGATATTAAGGCGTGATTCTATTTTCATACAAATCAGCAATTGGAAAACAAAGATCATAATCGTTCCATTCCAAATCTCCCTCATTGATCTCGAACTTTGAAAACTCTTTGGCATCCAAATATTTTGTGATTAAGGGGTTAAGCGACGATGACAAAAAAGGCAAAAAATCGACTACTTGCCTGGATTGGTCGTTAAATAACAATTCCAGTTTATAGTCATCTAGTTGTTTAACCTTTTCTACGGTAATCACTTGCTCGTTTGTAATCATGCAATCCTCCTGTTTATATTTTCACAGGCAATTTGTTTGTGATACACAAAATAATCGATCCATTTTTGTACTATTTCAGCGGCATAGGCTTCTACAAATTGCTTAAAGTCATTCAATGTAGCGGGTTGCAAAGGCTTTCTGCCCTTAACAGGCTTGAGGCGAATTTCTTTTATCTTGCCATTTTCAATTATTATCTCTGCTTTCGATTCATTCCCCTGATATTTACCGTGGACATGAATAGGTTCATGTTCATTGCTATAAAACAGAATCATGATTCCAAGATAGGTGTAAATTTTAGGCATCTACGTTATACAGTTGGGTGAATCTTTATTCAAGGGAACGCAGAGCATGCATGGCTTAATTAATAAGAGCCATTCAGCAATGAAAGCACTGCCGAGCAGACCCGGTCAACGTCATTCTCTTCCATGCCGGGAAATAGCGGCAGCGTTAAGGTTTGCTCGCCGATTCTTTCGGCATTGGGAAAATCGCCGGGCCGGTAGCCGTATTGACGATAAAGCGAAAACAGATGCATAGCCGGGTAATGGATGCCCGCTGCAATGTCTTGCTGTTTGAGCGCATCGAGAGCCTGATTGCGGTTCAGGCCTAGCTGCTCCCAATCGAGCAGGATACAGAACATATGCCAGCTGTGGCCTTCCGCATCGGCAGGCAACACCAGCGCCTCATGGGCCGGAAGTTGCTGCAAATAACGCTGAACCAGCGTCCGGCGTTTTCGGTTAAAACCGTCCAGTTTGTTCAATTGCACTAAGCCTAAGGCCGCGCCGACATCCGGCATATTCATTTTGCCGCCCCAGGCAGCTACATCCATGCCGCCTTGCGCGTCTCTTTCGATGCCGTGAAAACGAATGCCTTCGATTTTTTTCAGTAAAACCGGATCAGTGATGGCAAGCGCACCGCCTTCAATGGTGGTCATGTTCTTATTGGGATGAAAACTGAAGCAGACCGGATTGCCGGAACTGCCGATCTGGCGGCCTTTATATTGAGTGCCGATCGCCTGGGCGGCGTCTTCAAGCACCAGCAGATTATGCTGCTCGGCCAGCTGATAAATAGGATCCATATCGACAGCGCGCCCGGCAAAATGCACCGGTATAACGGCCTTGGTGTTGGGCGTGATCGCCGCTGCAACCGCAGCAGCATCGATATTGCGGGAGACCAAATCGACATCGACGAATTTAGGCGTCGCGCCGCAGCGAACGATGATATTGGCGCTGGCGACAAAACTCATCGCAGGGACGATAACTTCGTCGCCCGGCCCGATTCCGTAAGCCAGCAACACGGCTTCCAGCGCGCTGGTGCCGGAATTGAACACCCGAAGCTGGACATCGCCGCCGATATAATCGGCCAATGCGCTTTCAAAAGCGGCAACCTTGGGGCCGGTTGCTAGCCAGCCTGATTGCAGCACTTCCTTGATGGCTTCAAATTCTTCTGTATCGAGCGTGGGGCGAGTGAATGGCAGCATCTTAACTCCTCGCTAAAACGTAAACGCCGAGCAGGACGATGCCCATCCCGATCAGACGGGCAGGGTTCATGGACTCGCCGAACAATTGCCACGCGAAAATCGCATTGACGACATAGCCCATCGACAGCATCGGATAGGCGATACTGACATCGACCCTGGACAGCGCCAATATCCAGACGACGACGCTGATGCCGTAGCAAAACAAACCTATCCACAGAAAAGGTTCAAACGCCAACTTCAAAAACGCCGTAGAGGATGAGGAAAAGTTCAGGCCGATAGCGCCCATTTCCCGAACGCTGGCTTTAAGCGCCAATTGCGCGATTGCATTCAGCAAGACGCCGGTCAGGATAATGCTGAAACTAACAATATTCATCGGCGAGCCACCGCGATATAGCGGGAATTTTCATAGATTACTTGCATGGGGACTTTTTGTTGTTGCCATTGAGCATAGGTTGTTTGCGGCAATACGCTGATTGCCTGTTCTGAGTTTAGCCATATAGGCAGAAAATTCGCTTCATTTAGCCATTTTTGCGGCTCCTGGTTAATTCCGAATTCAAGTTCGCCGGTAAAGTCGACCAAGTTAATGGTTCTACCCAAATAGTAAGGCAACGATTGATCGTAGCGCTTAACATCATAAATCTCCACGATGTCCTTGCCGCTTTTGGCAATATAAGATTGAATCGCTTCCGCCATCGCTTTGCTGGAACGTAATTCGCTGATACTTTGATAACCCCATGAAAGCATTTGTACGCCAAGCAAGGCGCAGAGGGCGAAAATGGAGATAGCCAGGTTTCTTTGGCGCTTTAACAGCTGTGTGGCAATACCGGCCACGCCAGTCAAAACAGCCGTTGCAATAATCCACGGACGGAACAGCGGAAGGTGCGTAGCTAACCTGCCAAGCTTGGCGGTATTATCGGCTTGCCAGATAAAGAAAATGAATATAACGCCGGCAAGTACGATAGCGATAATGCCGTCGGCTATAAAATGTTTGCGCCTTGACATATTCTCGCCGACTAACAGCGCCAGCGCCGGGAACATCGGTAAAATGTAGGCCGGTAACTTGGAATGCGAAATTGAAAAAAAGAAAAATACAAAGATCGCATACACCCAAAGCAACCGTGAAGCTTCAAATTTTCCGGCCTCAGCCCGCCAGGAAAAAGGCGGTTTAATCAAGCCGTTTAATGCCGAGAATAGCCAAGGCATCGCCCCTATTGCAAAGACCGCGAAGAAATACCAGTTGGACTTGGTGCGCCCGTGAACATCGCTGGTAAAACGCTCGAAATGCTCATGAATGAAAAAGAAATGCGGGAACTCGGGGTTTGCATAACTGACGGCAACAAACCACGGTGCGGCTATCAATAAATAGACCAGTAAGCCTTTACCCAGATGTAAATGACGCCACAAGGCCCAGTCGCGCTGCCAGAGGCTGTATAGAACCAGCGCGCCGCCGGGAAGCACCAGGCCGATCAGGCCTTTGCTCAGCGTAGCTCCGGCAAGCGCGGCCCAGGCCAGCAGCATCCAGTTGCGTTCCTGTGTCGGCAGATGCCGTACTGACTGGGCCAGCGCCAGCGCGCCGACCGCGATGATCAGCAGTGCGCTGACGCCCATATCCAGGCTGTTGGCGTGTCCCAGTCCGGCATAAAGAACCGTGCTGATTAAAAACAGGAATGCGAAATAACCGGCGCTAGCTCCGTAAAGTCGCCGGCCTACAAAACCGACCCATAAGGCGCCGATAAAGCCGAGGCCTGAACACCACACCCTGGCGGCGGCATTGGTTTCGCCCAATAAGGCCATGCTGATGGCGGAACCCCAATATTGCAATGGCGGCTTTTCAAAATATTTGTATCCGTTGAGGCGAGGTGTAATCCAATTGCCGGAATTGAGCATTTCCCTGGCGATTTCGGCGTAGCGCCCTTCATCCGGGTCGATCAGGTCACGGTAACCCAGTAATAGAAACCATATAAATCCGGCAATAACTATTACAATTCCCTTAATCCAGCATTGACGCAAAGACACTGGTGTCATGTTTTTGGAGATCCTTTAAAAATTGCCAGCTTTAGTAAAATGCCGACAATGATAATACAATTCAGCGCCTAAAACACCGGTCGGTAAAATAAACAATTAAAAAACAAAGGTAATCAGGGCGTTGTTATTTGATTTCGGAGGAGGCTATAAATTTCTTAAAGTATGCCGCTCAAGTGTAATGCGCTACTTCCAATGGCGCTGTTTCTATAAAATAGTTCATAATTTACCTACTCAAAGTAGAGGTCGATGTTTGGAGCCTTTTACTTTCGCTGTATAACAACACACACGTTTTTGATGGGGGAGACACGCTTGGAAGCCAATTGGACTAAAGGCTATAACATGGGACGGCGTAAGTTAATTACCGTTCTGGACAAAATGGTGGCATTGGATTTGTTAAGGACGCTGTTGGCGGTTTGGTCGGTAATTGTCGTTATTATTGTTAGCCGGCAATTTATCAGGATTCTTGACAGGGCTGTCGAAGGCCAGGTATCCAATCAAACCTTGCTGACTGTGCTGGGCTTGAAAACCATTATTGCCAGCGCCGCTTTTTTACCGGCAGCCTTATTTATGGCGGTATTGATGGTTTTGGGCAGAATGTACAGGGATCAGGAAATGTCGGCAGTGGCTTCAGCCGGAGGCGGTGCAGGAACGGTCTATCGCGCTATATTTTTGCTGATTTTTCCATTAAGCGTGTTGTCGGCAGGTTTGTCATTTTATGTCTCGCCCTGGGCGGAAGCGACGATGGAGCAGATGATGCACCAAGATAAGGAATCGGCCGATCTCAGAGGCATTGCCGCCGGAAAGTTTAGCGAATACAGCCAGGGGGATCTGGTTTTTTATGTGGAAAAGATCGATGACGATAAAACTATGCACGATGTCTTTGTGCAACACCGGCAGGGAGCGCGCTTGGCGATTATTAATGCCGAAGCGGGTAGGTTGAGGGATTTGCCTGACGGGCGCTATATCGTTTTGGAAAATGGCGAGCGCGTACAGGGACAGCCTGGAGCGGTAAATTACGTGCTTGAACAGTTCTCCGAATACGCGGTGAGAATGGAGACCAAAGAATCGGCCGCAAAATTCGAAAAGGAGTCGGTCGCCAGTTCTACCTTGGCAAGTTCCGGTGAAATAACCGATATTGCCGAACTGCAGCGCCGGTTTTCTATTCCTATGGGCATACTGCTGCTTAGTTTTATTGCTGTGCCGTTGGCGCAAATGTCGCCTCGAGGCGGTGTTTACGGGAATATGCTGGTCGGCTTTTTAATCTATTTCAGCTACGGCAATCTTATTCGTGTCAGCCAGAGTTGGGTCATGAATCAAACTATTCCCGCGTGGCTGGGCATGTTGGGCGTTAATGTGCTATTGCTGCTGATAGGCGGAATTTTATTGGCAAGATTATACGGATGGCAATGGCTGGCTGATAAAGTTAGGGAAAAGGTGCGCAAGTGAATGTATTAACAGGCTACATAGTCAGGGAAATATTAAAGGGTTCTTTAATTGCCGTTTTATTATTGTTGACCTTATTCAATTTGTTTACCTTCAGTGATCAGTTAAAGGATCTGGGCAAAGGGCACTACGGCTTAACAGAGATCTTTTATTATCTTGCGCTGACTTCGCCTTCGGTTTTTTATGAATTGATGCCCGCATCCGCCTTATTAGGCAGCCTGTTTATATTGGGTGCGATGGGCAATAACCGCGAACTTATTGCGATGCGAGCGGCCGGCTTATCCATTTTGGGCATCATTAGGGCGGTCATGCTGGCAGGCGGCATTTTGGTCGTGATTTCAATAGCGGTCGGCGAATTTGTCGCGCCGGTGGCCGAGCGGGCGGCGCAGATGGTTAAGGTCAATGCCGTGGATGAAGGTCGGGTGGTCATGAATGTCAAATATGGGCTGTGGCTGCGCGAAGGCAAAAAATTCATCAATGTACGAAAAATTCAGGATGAGGGAAATCTGGCGGACATCAGTATTTATGAGCTGGATGAACAGCGCCGGTTGCGTTATTCGACGCATGCGGAGAAAGCGGTTTTTCAGGGCAATCAGCAGTGGAAACTGGAGGGCATCAAGCAGTCGGGCATTTCAATGGAGCAGATGACCGCAAGTAGCCAAAATGAGCAACTATGGCACTCGACCGTTGCCCCTGATTTGTTGGATATTGTTGTGGTCAACGCGCATGATCTATCCATGTACGATCTGGCCATGTATGTCGATTTTTTAAAGGATAATCATCAGAAATCGCACGAGTTTGAGCTGGCTTTTTGGGGACGTGTGGTAAACCCGTTGGTTGTTTTGGTTATGCTGCTGGTGTCTGCGCCCTTTGTTATTGGTATCAAGCGCGGTATTAACGTTGGCGGAAGGATGATGATAGGCGTTGTCATCGGCATGGGATTTAATATCATCGATAAAATCGTCGGCCATATCGGCTTGATTTACGATCTTAATCCGCCGTTGATGGCCATTATGCCCAGTTTGACTGTACTAGTCCTGGCGTTGGTTGCGTTGACTCGGGTGCAAGCATGACGCTACGCAAACGGCTGTTAAAATTGATAATGTAAGCATATAAACGGGAGTTAACGTGGCAATTAGAAGTTTTAAGGATAAACAGCCAAAAATCGGCAAGTCGGTTTTTATAGATGACAGCGCAGTGGTCATTGGCGATGTTACGTTAGGCGATGACGTGTCCATATGGCCTACGACGGTGCTCAGAGGCGATGTTGAAAGCATCACTATCGGCGACGGCACCAATGCACAGGACGGTTCCGTGTTGCATGTCACTCATGCAGGCCGGTATACGGGGCAAGGCTATCCATTAAAGATAGGCAAGGGCGTCACTATCGGGCATAGAGCGGTGGTGCATGCCTGTACCGTGGGCGATTATTGTTTGATAGGAATAGGCGCGATTATTATGGATGGTGCCGTTCTTGAAGATTATGTGATGCTGGGCGCCGGGGCGCTGGTTCCGCCTGGGAAAAAGCTGGACAGCGGTTATCTTTATGTGGGGGTTCCTGCCAAACAGGCCAGGCCTTTAAAGGAGTCCGAAAAAGAGTTTCTGGAATATTCGTCCCGGCAGTATATTCAGTTGAAAAATGAGTATTTGAAGGTGAAGGACTAAAGGCGAAAGGCGAAAGGCGAAAGGCGAAAGGCGAAAAATTTGACGGCTTCTTAAATCTCAATGCAAGCTATTTTTGCCCTTTGCCCTTTGCCCTTTGCCTTTCAAGCTTGCCGCTCTGAATTCAGTAGTTCAATAACAGGCCGGGTTTGAGGCCGAACGCCGCGCCAGATAAAGAAAGCTTCCGCAGCCTGCTCAACCAGCATGCCCAGTCCATCCAGGCTCTTTGCCGCATGATTTTCCAGTCCCCAACGCACAAAAGCCGTCGGCTCGTTGCCGTAGGCGAGATCGTAACAATTGCCGCCCGCCGCCAGTAAACCGCCCGGTAGCGGCGGTAATTGTCCGCTCAAGCTGGCTGAGGTCGCGTTTAAAATCAAATCGAATTGCCGGTTTTTTAAAGCATCATAGCCGCAGCCGGTGATAGGGCCTTTATCGTGAAATTCAGCGGCCAGTGTGACGGCTTTATCAACGGTACGGTTGGCGATAACCAGGGTTTGCGGGGCTTGCTCGAGAAGAGGGGCGATGATGCCCCGGCCGGCGCCGCCGGCGCCCAGAATCAATATGCGGATGCCCGATAAGGCGATGGCATGGTTAGCGAGCAAGTCGGTAATCAAGCCGATGCCGTCGGTGTTGTCGCCTAATAGTGAGCCGTCAGGCTGAAGTGCGAGCGTGTTGACGGCCTTGCTCAGTTCGGCGCGTTCTGTATTACGGTCGGCATAGCGCCAGGCGAGCTCTTTGAGCGGCACGGTGCAATTTAAGCCTTTGCCGCCCTCGGCAAAAAACATCGCAACGGCTGTCCGGAAGTGCTCGACAGGCACTTCCACCGCGCTATATTCAAGCGCTTGTCCGGTTTGTTCGGCAAAAAGACGATGAATGCGTGGCGATTTGCTGTGTTTGATAGGGTGACCAAACACTGCGTAGCGGTCGATTAAGGTCATAATTGCGCTTTTCTCTCGATCCATAATTCCCAGGCAATGGTTACTGCAACAATCAAAATGGCGATGCCTAATTCTATCCAGAGAAAATGCGGCGTATAGACCGAAACCACCGCAGCAACGCCCAGGAACAGACCGACCAGGCTAAAGCGCCAGCCTACGCGCAGGCCGTCAAGGATAGTTGAGAGCGATAAAATCAGCAGGATAATCAGCCCGGCATCTTCTTCGGCTATCCGCCCGGATTGATGGATTAAAAATGCGCCGCCAACCACCAATAACGATGTAGCCCAGTGCATGGATTGCTCACGGAGTATTATCTTGAAATCATCGGCGCGGTGCTTGGATTGTATCCAACCGATAATCATCGCAAACAGGCCGAACAGCAGCATCATAATAAGCCAGTAGCCGTAGCCGTCGGCGGGGGAAAAGTCCATGATTCCGATACCGACCAGCGACAGGATAAGCAATAAAATTAAAATGGCTTCTTCAATATGGAATCTTTTTTTTTCGGCAATTAGAATGTCTTCTGACATGGAACAGGCCCCGTTTCGGTTGTTGGATTTAAAATGTCCGCGTTATTCTTGCAGCCACTGGGCTACGGATTTGGCGTAATAGGTCAGGATGGCATCGCTCCCGGCGCGTTTGAAGGCCAGCAGGGATTCCAGAACGACTTGTTGTTCATCCAGCCAGCCGTTCATGGCGGCGGCTTTGAGCATCGCGTATTCGCCGCTGACCTGATAGGCGAAGGTCGGTACGGCGTATTGGTCTTTTACCCGGCGGATAATATCCAGGTAGGGCATGCCGGGCTTGACCATGACCATATCCGCGCCTTCCTGCAAGTCCAGCTGTATTTCGCGCATGGCTTCGTCGGCATTGGCCGGGTCCATTTGATAACTGTATTTGTTGCCTTTGCCCAGCATTCCGGCGGAACCCACCGCATCGCGGAACGGGCCGTAAAAGCTGGACGCATATTTGGCGGAATAGGCCAGTATCAGGGTATTGATATGGTTGTCCGCTTCCAACGCCTGTCTTATCGCGCCGATGCGGCCGTCCATCATGTCCGACGGCGCGACAATATCGGCTCCGGCTTCGGCATGAGACAGCGCCTGCCGGATCAAAACCTCGATGGTTTCATCATTCATCACGTAGCCGTTCGCATTGACCAGTCCGTCCTGTCCGTGCGTGGTAAAGGGGTCCAGTGCGACATCGGTAATAATGCCCAATTCGGGAACGGCTTTTTTTAAAGCCCTTACGCTACGTTGAATCAGTCCTTCAGGGTTATAGGCCTCGGCCGCATGTTTCGATTTTTTATCGGCGGAAGTGACCGGAAACAGCGCAATGGCCGGGATGCCCAAGTTATAAAGTTCATGCGCTTCCGTCAGCAGTAAATCCAGGGACAGTCTTTCTATGCCGGGCATGGACGAGATGGATTCCCGTTGATTCGAGCCTTCGGTGACAAATATCGGATAAATCAGATCATCAACAGATAAGCGGTTTTCGCGCATTAAACGGCGGGAAAAGTCGTGATAACGCATTCTTCTCATGCGTGTTTGAGGAAAATTGATGTTATTATATGTCATCTTATCCTTGCTTCTAAGGGTTTGGAAAAATCTTAAATCTCTGTAGAGACATTGCCTGCAACATCTCTATTTCTTAGCATAGAAGATTTATTGTATCAGGGATTACCGCTGATATTTGAAAGAGTGAACGCATTCGCCAGTTTGATTTTAGAGGGTTTTATGAAAGCTAAGCAAGTTACAATGTTCGGTTTATTTGCTGTATTACTGAGTTTAATGCCTGCCACTAATGTAATCGCAGCTGATTTGTTGCCACCACAACAGGCGATACAAGTGGCTTCTGCAAAATTACAGGAAAGGCTGCAAGATAAGTCGTTTACCAAAGATTTTGCCAAGATTACACAATTCGTTAACGAAGTCATTTATCCGCATACCGATTTCGACAGAATTTCAGAACTGGTTTTGGGGAAAATCTGGAAAACGGCGACTATTGACGAACGCGAGCGCTTTAAACACGAATTCCAAACACTTTTGGTAAGGACCTATTCCCGCGCATTTGTAGAATTTAACGACTGGTCGGTCCGTTTTCTGCCGCTTGAAATGGGCAGCGACGAGAAAAAAGTGATTGTCAAAACCGAAGTGCTGCAACCCGGTATTCAGCCTATCGGCGTTAATTACCGTATGCTGTTGAGCAACGGCGAATGGAAGGCTTACGATATTATGATTGAAGGCGTAAGTCTGGTGACCAACTATCGAAGCACCTTTAGCAATGAAGTTCAAACCAAAGGTTCTTTAAACGCAGTTATTGAAGGATTGGTTAAACGGAATGCCCAAGCATTGGCGGCAAAACCGGCAGCGAATTCCTGATTCATTGAGCAAACACATTACCCCCGCAAGGGCGATCTGTCGCCCTTGTTCAGTCTCTAGCCTTTCCCCCGCGCGATTTTTGTTTCTTAATCCATGACTTTCCCGAAAGACTCCATTTATGCCTGCCCCATTGGCGAAGTCGGCGCTTTTAAATTTGACGAAACAGTAGCCGGCGTGTTCCCGGACATGATTCAACGATCCGTTCCCGGTTATAGCGCGATTATTTCCGCGATAGGGCTTTTGGCCGGACGTTTTGCCTGTGAGCATAGCGTCTGTTACGATCTGGGCTGCTCTCTGGGCGCGGCGACCTTATCGATGCGCCACCAGATTGAAACTGAAAATTGCCGGATCATTGCCGTTGATAATTCCGAGGCGATGGTGACGCGCTTTCAGCAAGTATTAAAAAACGACCAAGCGCCGGTTGCCGTCGATGTGCAGTGCAAAGACATCCGTGATATTGCCATTGAAAATGCTTCAGTGGTAGTCCTAAACTTTACCTTGCAGTTTATCCCGCTTGAAGACCGGATCGGTCTTTTGCAAAAAATCTACCAAGGACTCTTGCCCGGCGGCATTTTAATCCTGTCGGAAAAACTCAAATTCGACGATGAGCGCCAGCAGGAATTGCAGACCCAAATGCATCACGCCTTTAAAAAAGCGCAAGGCTACAGCGATCTGGAAATCAGCCAAAAACGCACGGCACTGGAAAATGTGTTGATTCCTGAAACCTTCGCCCGGCATCAGAGCCGCTTGCGGCAAGTCGGGTTCAGCAGCGCCGAAGTGTGGTTTCAATACTTCAACTTCGCTTCGATCATTGCGTTGAAATGATTGACTATCAACCTTTATACAATGCGCTGATTGATGCCAAGGCCGAAGCCTGGGCAGAGATATTGCCGGAGCAGCTTGAACGAGGTTTTGACCCAACCAAGCATGGCAATTTAGCTGAGTGGCGAGCTCTGGTCGATAGCGTGCCGCACATATCGACCGTACATCGAGAGCTGAATGCCGATGTAGTGCAAATAGGTAGTGCGGATGATTTGACCGAAGAGCTTTGTAGGGGCGACTTTAGTCGCCTTGGGCGACTAAAGTCGCCCCTACAAAGCCAATTAAAAGCCCTGCACCCCTGGCGTAAAGGACCCTACAACTTGTTCGGCATCCACATAGACACCGAATGGCGCTCGGACTGGAAGTGGAACCGGCTGAAAAACCATATCGCGCCGTTAGAGCATCGCTTGGTATTGGATGTCGGTTGCGGCAACGGCTACCATTGCTGGCGCATGCTGGGAGCCGGTGCAAAAACAGTGGTCGGCATCGACCCGATGATGCTCAACGTGATGCAGTTTCAGCTGGTCAGGAAATTGTACGGCGAAGCGCCGGTTTACGTTTTGCCGATGGGCATTGAAGACATGCCTTACGGCCTCAAGGCATTCGACACGGTATTTTCGATGGGCGTGCTCTACCATCGCCGATCGCCGATCGACCATCTGATGGAATTAAGGGATTGCCTGAAATCCGGCGGCGAGCTGGTATTGGAAACCCTGGTTATCGACGGCGGTCCGGGTCAGGTTTTGTTGCCGGAAGACCGTTACGCCAGAATGCGCAACGTCTGGTTCCTGCCTAGCTGTGACACCCTGATCGGCTGGTTAAAGCGTTGCGGCTTTAAAAATATCCGTGTGGTCGATGTGACCGTAACCAGCATTGAAGAACAGCGGACGACGGAATGGATGACGTTTCATTCACTGAAAGATTTTCTGGATGCGGAAAACCCGCAACTGACTTGCGAGGGCTTGCCTGCTCCGAAACGAGCAATTGTCATTGCAAATGTGGTTTAGACCGGAATAAGGAACAGAGTGTTGGAGTGCAGGCTTCGCCTGCCTTGCAAGCAAAGCTTGCACTCCTGAAAGTCCGATGGACAGGCGCCTTATCCAGCCTCCAAAACCCCCGGCAAAAAAAACTCACTGACCAGCATTTGCCGGTGCGCTATCGCGTAGACGGTTCTTCTGCCCCAGATCGGCTGGCCGATATGGCCTTCCGCTATCGCAGGCTGCGTCCAGGTCGGCGGATTAATCAAGGTGATATCCATCTCGATGCGTTCAAGCTTAGGATAGGAAAAAATCACTTCCCCCAGCGGGCGGCTGCCCAAATGAGCCAGGTTGCTTTTAGCCACTTTAATGGTTTTAGCCGGAATGATGGTTCTGGCTAAAATCAGCGGCTTGCCGTCGGCGTGGAGCATCACTTCACGGATCAGGCTGTATTTGTTTTCATGTAATTTAAGCAATCTGCGCTCGGTTAAAAACGGCGTATTCCATTGTTGCAACAGGATCTTAACGCCAATCGCATCGCCGTAATAATCGCGCAGACGCTGGGTTAGCGAGCCCGGTTCGTAGGTCCATGACTGAACGTTTTCAGGCAGTGTGTGGCGGGTGCCTGAGCGATTCTCAACCCATAAGGGTTCCCGGTTAAATAAAAAGCTCTTGGTAGACAACGTAAATTAAACCTCGGAATATTCGGTGGATGCGCCCAGCCAGCGATCGCATAAGGGCTGTATGGCTTGGGGCGATTGGGTTAAAAAGCGGTCGCCGATCTGTTGAACGGTATCCAATAACTCGGCATCCCTGACCAAATCGGCAATCTTAAAGTGCATTTGCCCGGTCTGCCGGGTACCCATGACTTCGCCGGGGCCGCGCAACTCAAGATCTTTTTCGGCAATGACAAAGCCGTCGTTACTGTCCCGTAAAACCCCCAGGCGATGACGGGCGGTATCGGACAATGGCGCTTGATACATCAGCAGGCAATAACTGTCGTCATTGCCGCGACCGACACGGCCGCGCAATTGATGCAGTTGGGAAAGCCCTAAGCGTTCCGGGTTTTCGATAATCATTAACCCGGCATTGGGCACGTCGACGCCGACTTCGATAACGGTCGTGGCGACCAGTAAATCAATTTGGTGATTTTTAAAAGCTTGCATGACCGCGTCTTTTTCGGCCGACTTCATGCGTCCGTGAATCAAGGCCACGCGTACATTCGGCAGGGCTTCGGTCAGCGTTTCCGCGGTTTTTTCCGCTGCCTCGCATTGTAAAACCTCCGATTCTTCAATCAGCGTGCAAACCCAGTAGACTTGTTTGTTTTTGCCGACCCAACCGTTAATTCGGTCGATCACGTCGGCGCGGCGTTCGGCGGGAATCACGCTGGTGACGATCGGTTTTCTGCCCGGCGGCAGCTCGTCGATAATAGATATGTCCAGGTCGGAATATTGCAGCATGGCCAGGGTGCGGGGAATCGGCGTGGCGGTCATCACTAACTGGTGCGGCCTGATGCCGTCTTGCTGGCCTTTTTCCCTGAGCGCCAGCCGCTGGTGTACGCCGAAGCGGTGCTGTTCATCGATAATAATCAGGCCGAGGCGATGAAAGCGTACGCTGTCCTGAAACAAGGCATGAGTGCCGATGATAATCCCGGCAGTGCCGTCCTCCAGCGCTTGTAAAACGGTTTTTCTGGCGTTGCCTTTGAGTTGTCCGGTTAAGAACACTACTTGAGTTTGGAAGCCTTCAAACCAGATGCTGAAGTTACGCATATGTTGTTCCGCCAGTAACTCGGTCGGGGCCATCACCGCAACCTGATAACCTGCAGTTAACGCCAATAACGCCGCGTAGGCGGAAACGACGGTTTTGCCTGAGCCGACATCGCCCTGTACCAGGCGCATCATCGGATGCTGTAGGCGGCAATCGGCTTCTATTTCCGCGATGACCCGTTGCTGCGCGCCGGTCAGTTTAAACGGCAGGGAGCGGATAAAATGATCGGCGGCTGTTTTTCCCTCCGCGCCGACCGAGAAAGACGGCGCTTGCCAGGCTTTGGTCTTATTGCGGGTTGTTCTCAGGATTAAAAAATGCGTCAACAGTTCTTCAAAGGCCAGCCGTTTTAGCGCGGGTACGCTGCCGTTTTGCAAGGCTTCAATCGATACCGATTCGTCCGGCGCATGGAGGGTTTGGATGGCATCGGCGAGGCTGGGGTAACGGTATTGCTTTAAGATCGACTCGGGTATCCAGTCGGTCAGCAGCTCGGGTTCGTGGCTGCAAAGGTTTAAGGCCTGTTTGACTGCCTTGCGGATGACATTCTGGCCGAGGCCTTCGGTCAGCGGATAAACCGGGGTCAAGCAAGATTCGGTGATGCAGGCGTCAGGATTGGCGATGACCTTGTATTCGGGATGAACCATTTCCAGTCCGGCAAAACCGTAGCGCACTTCGGCAAAGCAGCTGATCAAAGTACCGGGTTTCAGCGCGTTGTGCTGGCTGGCGGAAAAGTGGAAGAACCTCAGGTTGATAAAGCCGGTGCCGTCGCTGATACGGCAGATCAAGCTTTTTCGGCCTCGGGGTAAAATGTCGGTAAAGTCAACCTTGCCGCTGATCAGCACCGACATGCCGGGTTTTAGCGAACAGATCGGATAAACGCGGGTGCGGTCTTCGTAGCGCAGGGGCAGGTGAAAAATCAAGTCCTGAAGCGTGCAAAGGCCGAGTTTTTGCAAACGGTTTGCAGTTTGAGCGCCTATCCCGGTCAATATGCCGACCGGTTGATTCAGGGCGTTCGGCGTTTTCATGCGGCCATATTAATAAAACAGAACTTCTTCATAAAGATTTTAGAGGCGGAAGGCAAAGGGCGAAAGATGGCTGGTTCGCCCTTTGCCTTTTTTCATCCGTTTAAATCCGTAAATGCAGTGTCATTCAACAAGCCGGGTATTCCTGGGGCTTTAAAACCATAATCGCATCCATTTCCACATCGGCGGCTTTAGGCAAAGCGGCAACGCCGATAGCGGCGCGTGCGGGGTAGGGCGGTTGGAAGTAACGGCCCATGATTTCGTTGACTATCGGGAAGTGCGCTAAATCGGTCAAAAAAACATTTAACTTGACGATGTCCGAAAAATCGCCGCCCGCAGCTGTTGCAACCGCTTGCAGGTTGTCGAACACCTGGGTGATTTGCGCGCTTATATCGCCTTCGACGATGGTCATGGTTTCCGGCACCAGCGGGATTTGGCCCGAAAGATAGACCGTGCGGTCGATTCTGACCGCTTGCGAGTAGGTGCCGATAGCTTGCGGCGCTTTATCGGACTGGATAATTTGTTTGGTCATTTTTTTATCCTTTAGGCTTTAACGCGAGTAATTTTTAATACTATCGATAACTCTTTCAGGCGACGCATGATTTTGGCTAAATGCACCCGGTCTTTGACGGTTAAGGTGATTAAATCGACGCTAATGCGGTCATCTTGATCGACGACGTTAACATTTTCAATGTTGGAGTTCAGTTCGGAAATGGTCGAGGCGATGGTCGCCAGAGAGCCGCGTTGATTGAGTATTTCTATGCGGATTTCAACCGGAAAATCGCCGGCGGCGTCCTGGCTCCATTCAACATCCAGCCAGTTGGTTTGTTTTTTCCTGACCACGCTGCTGTTGCGGCATTCGTGATGATGCACGACGATGCCCTTGCCGGGGTTGAAATAGCCGATGATCGAGTCGCCCGGAATCGGTCTGCAACATTTCGCCAGGGTGATGACCATGCCCTCGGTGCCTTTTATGACCAGCGGTTTCTTTTGGCCCTGGTCGCCGTCATCCAGTTTGATGGTGGCGTTAATATCATCCTGGGCGATGCGCTTGGCGACCAGGAACGGCATCTTGTTGCCCAGTCCGATGTCTTCAAGCAATTCATCCAGCGATTGGTTGGACATGACTTGGAGCAAGGCCTGTATTTTGGCTTTGTCGATGTTTTCCAGATGCAGGTGCATGGACAGCAGCTCTTTTTCCAGTAAACGCCGACCCAAGTTAATCGCTTCCTGCTGTTTAAAGTGTTTCAGGTAGTTGCGAATGCCGGAGCGGGCTTTGGCGGTGATCACATAATTGAGCCAAAGCGGGTTGGGTCTGGCCCACGATGCGGTAATGACTTCGACGGTGACGCCGTTTTCCAGTTTGGTTTGCAGAGGCACCAGTTGTTTGTCGATTCTGGCGGAAACGCAGGCGTTGCCCAGATCGGTATGTACCGCGTAGGCAAAATCGATAATAGTCGCGCCGCGCGGCAGTTTAATAATCGCGCCCTGCGGGGTGAACACGAAGACTTCCTGCGGGAACAGGTCCACTTTCAGGTTATCGATAAATTCCAGCGAATCGCCGGCGGATTTTTGGATTTCCAACAAATCCCTCAGCCACTCGTTGGCGCGATCCTGGAATTTTTCGATTTTATTATCGTCATCGGATTTATACAGCCAGTGCGCGGCGATGCCCGATTCCGACATGCGGTGCATTTCATGAGTTCGAATCTGAACCTCAATGGGCACGCCGTAGGGACCCATCAAGATGGAGTGCAGGGATTGATAGCCATTGGCTTTGGGCAGCGCGATGTAATCTTTGAAGCGTCCGGGAATCGGCTTGTACAGATTATGCATAACGCCCAAAACGCGATAACAGGTATCGACATCGTCGCAAAAAATCCTGAATGCATAGACATCGAAAATGTCGGCCAAAGGGATTTTTTTGTTGAGCATTTTTTTATAGATGCTGTAAAGATTTTTCTCCCGCCCGGCCACGTCGCAGTTTAGACCGGCTTGTTCCAAACGATTTTTTATCGTGCTTTCTATGATGTCGACAATTTTGCGGCGGTTGCCTCGCGCTTTTTTTACCGCATTATTTAAAACCGCGTGCCGCATCGGGTACATCGCCTCAAAACTCAGCGCTTCGAGTTTTTGCCGGATATTGTTCATGCCCAGGCGATTGGCGATCGGTGCGTAAATATCCAGGGTTTCGCGGGCGATGCGGCGTTTTTTTGCCGCCGGCATGACGCCGAGGGTCTGCATGTTGTGCAGCCGGTCCGCCAGTTTGACGATGATGACGCGCAAATCCTTGGCCATGGCCAGGAACATTTTGCGGACATTTTCCGCTTGTGTTTCGGCATGTGATTTACTGTCGATTTTGCTTAATTTGGTAACCCCGTCAACCAGTTCCGCGACTTCCGTGCCGAACTGCTCAGCCAGTTGTTTTTTACTAACCGGGGTGTCTTCGATAACGTCATGCAGAATGGCGGCCATGATGCCGTTAGCGTCCATGCGCATTTCAGCAAGACTGATCGCGACAGAGACCGGATGGCATATATAGGCTTCGCCGCTTTTACGAAATTGACCTTCATGAGCATCCGCGCCGACTTCATAAGCGCGGACGCATTGGTCGATTTGGCTTTGATCCAGATAGCCGGACAAGGTCGCGCATAAACGCCGTATCAGTTTGTCTTGGGGGCGTTCCAGCTCGATCGGGTCGGCTATTTCCAGCATAGGCTCTATGAATTAGAACATTGGGTTATGTTGGTGATCGTGCGCTTCGCCGACACGATGCAGGGTAGCGATGTTTTCAGGCGAAACGTGGCCCGCGGCAATTTCGCGTAACGCGACAACGGTATCTTTGTCTTTGCCGCGCGGCACAAATTCAGTCGCGCCGTGGCTCAGTTGGCGCGCTCTGGTGCTGGCTAATAAAACCAGTTTGAAGCGGTTCTCAACATGTTCTAAACAATCTTCGATAGTGACTCTGGCCATTTTTAATCCTGATGCGTTGTAGTTAAGGCAAAAGGCAAAAGGCAAAAGGTGAAAGGCCTTGCGCCCTTCGCCTTTTGCCCTTCGCCTAACTGGTTAGCGTGATTTTAACACAGAAACAGCTGGAAGTTCTTTGCCTTCAAGAAATTCAAGGAAGGCGCCGCCACCGGTCGATGTGTAAGACACGTCATCGTTAATGCCGTATTTGTCGATAGCGGCCAAGGTATCGCCGCCGCCTGCAATCGAGAAAGCCTTGCTTTCGGCAATCGCAGTCGCAAGGGCCTTGGTGCCGTCGCCGAACTGGTCGAATTCAAATACGCCGACCGGACCGTTCCAGACGATGGTGCCGGCGGTTTTTAATATCTCGGCATACTGTTTTGCAGTTTCCGGTCCTATATCCATAATCATGTCATCGGCTTCGACATCGGCGACTTTTTTAACGGTGGCGACGGCGGTTTCCGAAAATTCCTTGGCGCAAACCACGTCGACAGGAACGGGAATATCGGAACCGTTGCTTTTGGCTTCCGCCATCAGCCGTTTGGCTTCATCGATCAGATCGGCTTCGTACAGCGACTTGCCGACCGGGAAACCGGCTGCCGCAATAAAGGTGTTGGCGATGCCGCCGCCGACGATCAATTGGTCGACTTTTTCCGACAGCGATTTTAATACCGTTAATTTGGTCGATACTTTGGAGCCGCCGACAATCGCAACCAGCGGTTTGGCCGGTGTTTCCAAGGCTTTGCCCAGTGCGTCCAGTTCGCTGGCTAACAACGGACCCGCGCAAGCAATCGCTGCAAATTTGGCTACGCTGTGGGTTGAAGCCTGCGCTCTGTGTGCGGTGCCGAAAGCATCCATCACAAATACGTCGCACAGAGTCGCCATTTTTTTGCCCAGCGTATCGTCGTTTTTGCCTTCGCCGGCATTAAAGCGCACGTTTTCGCACAGTACCACTTCGCCGGGCTGGATGGCGATGCCGTCGATCCAGTTCTTTTCCAGTCTGACCGGTTTGCCGAGCAATTCGGACAAGCGTTCGGCGACCGGTTTTAACGAAGACTCTTCGTCGTATTGGCCTTCATCGGGACGACCCAGATGCGACATCACCATGACCGCAGCGCCCGCAGCCAAGGCTTTTTCAATGGTCGGTACGCTGGCCTGGATGCGAATGTCGCTGGTTACTTTGCCGTTTTTAACCGGTACGTTCAGATCCTGACGGATTAATACCCGCTTGCCCGACAAGTCCAGATCTACCATTCTCTTAATTGACATATTACGCTCTCATTGTTGTGGGTTGGTTTTTTCTGATTAGCAAGATGCGTCAGCCAGCACCGTCATACTGGCATGGGACAGATATTTGCTCCTGCAATATCTGCATTCCCCACATCCCTGTGGGTTATGCCAGTATCCAGTCACATGGATGTGAATGCATGATTTGGCATATGCTTAAATCGAACGCAACGTACTGGATAAGTTGCCATCCATGGCTCTGGATTCCGGCATCCCTGCCGGAATGACGAAGTTTTTACGCTGTCTGAAGTATCTAGCTAATCAGGTCTTTTTTAAATTTAGTTAATCCTGCTTCCATTTGATCGAGCAACCGATGCTGTTGATTTGCTCTTTGGGACCGTGGCCGGTTTCGGCAATCAGTTTCATCGCCTCAAACAATTCCCGTTTGGTGCCTTCCGGCGCGCTTTCCTTGCGGCTGGCATCCAGCCGTCCACGGTATTGCAGTTCAAAGTCGGCATTATAGCCAAAAAAGTCCGGCGTACAGATAGCCCCGTAAGCCTTGGCGACCTGCTGGGTTTCGTCCAGCAAGTAAGGGAAACTGAAACCTAATTGCTCGGACAGCTGTTTCATGTTGTCGAAGGAATCGGCGGGGTATTCAACGGTATCATTGGGCATGATTGCGACTGTTTCAACCCCCAGCGCTTTAAGTTCTAGCGCATCCCTGACAATTCGCTCCTGCACGGCTTTGACATACGGACAATGATTGCAGATAAACATCACCAGCAGGCCTTTTTCGCCCATGCACTGTTGCAGAGACCAAGTGCGCCCGTCAACGCCGGGCAATTCAAAATCGATAGCTTTTTTGCCGAAATCGCAGATCGGCGTTTCCAGTGTTACCATTTTTGCACCTCAACTTTATATGAAAAAACGTAGGGATTATTCACCACGAAGACACGAAGATCACGAAGAAAGAATAAGTAGGGACCGAAGTTTGCATCTCGCTTCTGGCTTTTCGCGATGCCTAAGCAAAGTGGTTGCCGTTAATCAGTGCGAAACGTTTCGAACGGGACAACATGTCCCGTCCGGCTTGAAAAACATAAACTGTCAGAAAAACTTCGTGTTCTTCGTGTCTCGGCAACTGCTCCTGCGTTGCTCTACCTCCTGCATCCATGCAGTCGTTCGTGGTGAATACTTAACTCACCTACTATAAAGGCTTTATTGAAACAACACCGCCGCACTAATGACTATCGCACTTATCAGCATAGCCCATACCGTTCTGCGGTGATTGTTATCCATTTGTTGGCGCAGCAGCATTAATTCCCGGTTTTGCATTTCCGCATGCTGCTTGGCGTGGGCAGCATTGTCCAGCGCTTTATAAATCAACGACGGAATCTCGGGGAATTGCTCGGCAAAGTCGGGAAACTGTTTGATCAGTTTGTCGATTTTGGCTTTAGGGCCGACGCGCTGATGAAACCATTTCTCAAGAAACGGCTTGGCGGTTTGCCATAAATCCAGATCAGGGTAAAGCTGTCGTCCCAGGCCCTCGATATTGAGCAGGGTTTTTTGCAGCAAGACCAACTGCGGCTGGACGTGCATATCGAAACGCCGCGCAGTCTGGAATAAACGCAGCAACAATTGACCGAATGAAATGTCTTTCAGCGGTTTTTCAAAAATCGGTTCGCAAACGCTGCGTATCGCGGATTCAAACTCTTCTATCCGGGTCGATTCGGCGACCCAGCCCGATTCGACATGCATTTCGGCCACTTTGCGGTAGTCGCGATTGAAAAAAGCCAGAAAATTTTCCGCGAGGTAATGTTGGTCGGATAATGACAGTGTGCCGACAATGCCGAAGTCAACGGCGATATATTTGGCCGGCAGATCGACGAAAATATTGCCGGGATGCATGTCGGCATGGAAAAAATTATCCCTGAATACCTGGGTGAAAAAGATTTCCACGCCGCGTTCGGCGAGCAGTTTAAAATCGGCGCCGCCTTCTCTAAGCTGGTCGATGTTACCTACCGGGATGCCGTGAATCCTTTCCATGACCAGCACTTTGCGGCGCGTTAACGGCCAGTGAATTTCCGGTATGTAGATGACGTCGGAGTTTTCGAAGTTGCGGCGCAATTTGGCGGCATTGGCGGCTTCCCTGACCAGATCGAGTTCATCCAGCGTGGTTCTTTCAAATTCGGCAACGACATCGACAGGGCGCAGTCTTCTTGCGTCGGCCCAGAAGCGCTCGGCAAAACGGGCCAATTCATAGAGCAAGCCTATGTCAGAGAGGATGCGGCTTTCTATGTCGGGACGCAGCACCTTGACGACAACGTTTTCGCCGCTGTGCAGGACGGCGGTATGCACTTGCGCGACTGACGCCGAGGCCAGCGGTTCGGCGTCAAACTCGGCAAACGCGTCGCTGATCGACATGCCCAGTTCTGTTTCGATAATGCTGCGCGCAAGTTCGTTGGAAAAAGGCGGGACTCGGTCTTGTAGTTTGACCAGTTCATCGGCGATGTCATCAGGCAGCAAGTCTCTTCGGGTCGATAAGGCCTGGCCGAATTTGACGTAAATAGGCCCTAAGTCTTCCAGTGCGCGCCGGATTCTTGCGCCGCGGGAGTCTGATGAGTTTCTAAGCCAGTAGTTGGGGGAGAAAATCGCCAAGTAACGGACAGGCCGGAATAAATGGGTTTTTAAAACGATTTCGTCCAGGCCGTGAAAGACCAGAACCCAGTTGATATGGATCAGGCGCAATAATAATTTAGGGCGGATCACGAGTTACCTTTATTGTAGGGCGGGCTGTGTTTTTAAGACCTAAATTCACCACGAAGACACGAAGGACACGAAGTTTTTACCTTGGTTTTTTCTTCGTGCCTTTGTGGTGAATAATTAAGATTTATTTTGCAACGTACTTTTCAGGCGATCAATCCTGCTTTGCAGACGGTCAAAATCGGTGCGCAACTCATCAACCTGGGCGTAATAAATATCCGCTTCGGGCGCTGCCGGTAAATCGCGGGTTTCTTCCTGGAGGAATTCTTTGGCATTCAGCCTGAAAGTCTCCAGCGAATCCTTGCTCCAGTTTTGACCGGCACGGAAAAAATTAGCTACTTTATGCGCGATGATGTCGCCGGTGAACTGCGATAGCTTTTCTTCCAGATCGATGTCCAGTTTGGCGAACAGTTCCTGGAATTTGCGGCCGGTTTGCATGTCGCCTTCTATTGTCACCTCGCCTGAGAAAACGGAACGCATCGGTGTTGAGCTGAGACCCATCAAGCCCAGCGCCCAAATCGAACCGCTCAGGCGGGTGTCGGCTTGGCCTGGAAACTGATCCAGGCACTGAATGGAATCGGTCGTCGGGCACAGGTATATGATTTCATCAAACGGCTGAACGGTGACGGCAATGACTTTGCCGTCCAGCGGCGCTAAAAAATAGCCGCTGTCCTGATCTAGGCTAAGGTATTGATTAAGCGCGGTTTCCAGTGCGCCAATTAGCAAGGGCTTGATAGCCATACTAAATTTTATAACCTCTATGAACGGCGACGATGCCTTGTGTCATGTTGAAGTATTCGCAGCGTTCCAGACCGGCGTTTTCCATCATCTTTTTCAGCTCATCCTGTTTGGGATGCATGCGGATAGACTCGGCAAGATAGCGATAACTGTCTTCATCCTTGGCAACCACTTTGCCTATTTTTGGCAGCAGCTTGAATGAATAAAAGTCGTAGACTTTTTCGGTGATTTTATCGACAGGATGCGAAAACTCCAGCACGATCACGCGACCGCCGGGTTTGAGTACACGGTACATGGAGCGCAACGCGGCATCCTTGTCGGTGACGTTACGCAGGCCGAAAGCGATGCAGACGCAATCGAAAGTATTGTCTTCAAAGGGCAGGCATTCGGCATTGACTTGCGCATAACGGATATTGCCGACCAAGCCCCTGTCGATCAGGCGGTCGCGTCCGGTGCGCAGCATTTCCGAATTAATATCGGCCAGGACGACTTGGCCTTCGGAGCCTACGCGTTTTTCGAACAGCGTGGTCAAGTCGCCGGTGCCGCCGGCCAGATCAAGCACTTGCTCGCCTTTCCGCACATTGCTAAGTTGCACGGCAACGCGTTTCCAGATGCGGTGGATGCCCAGTGACATCAGGTCGTTCATGATGTCGTATTGTCCGGCAACGGAGTCGAATACGCCGCGGACCAGATTGACCTTGTCTTCTGTGGCGACTTGTTTAAATCCGAAATGGGTGGTGTTAGTGGTCATTAGTTGTACCTGTATGTCATTAAATAGTATTCCCGCGCTCGGCGCGGGAATACATCCTGAAAGCCTGTCTTTCGCCCTGTCGAAGGACTCGGACGGCGCGTGACAGTGAAATTAGTTTTGTAGCGGCTGTTTGCGTTTATATCCGGCAGCTTCCAAGTTATGGAGATAATTCGCCCATAAAGTCTGATATTCGGCACCCAGTTTATATAATAAATCCCAAGTATATATGCCGCTGTCATGGCCGTCGCTAAATACCAAGGCTATTGCGTAATGGCCTATCGGCTTAATTTCTTTAATTGTTACGTCTTCCTTGCCGACTTGCAGAACGTCCTGTCCGGGGCCGTGGCCGACCGCTTCAGCCGAAGGCGTGTAAACGCGCAGATATTCGCCCGGCAATTTAAATAGACTGCCGTCATCAAAACTGATTTCAACAATGTTGGAAATCTGATGTAGCTTGATTTCAGTCGGGTGGGTGTTGGCAGGTTTTACAGTTAGGCGCATGTAAGTTCGTAGATCTAATGTTATGGAAAAATCGATAAGCTCCAACTTGAAACATGATTTTGATCGATTCCAAAAAATTGGCATCAAGATCGTTGGCGTTTAACGTGTAGTTAATATGCATGGTGAGCCACTTTGTAACTACGCGATTTACAACACGCCTTCTTCCAGCTGTTCCAAGTAAATAAATTCGGGCGCTTTAACGCCCGCTTGCTTTCTTATTTTAACCAATTCGGCCGATTCAAAAAATGCTTTGGCATTGGCAAGTGATGACCATTTGGAAAAGTGGACGATTTTATTAGCATTGTTATCCAGTTTTAAAATCTGAAAACTGAGTTCGCCGGCGCATTTTCTAATGGATGCCGCGGCATCGAATATTTTTTTCCACGCTTCATAGTCTTCGACTTCGTGAATGATGAGTACGTATTCCATTTTCGTATCAAAAGCCTTAATTACAAGATGTAGCGACTCAAATCCTCGTCTTCAACAAACTCGGCCAAGTGATCATTAACATAAGCGGCATCGATCAGGATACTTCTCCCCATCAGATCCGGGGCATTATAGGAAAGGTCTTCCAATAACCGCTCCAGAACGGTGTGTAATCTTCTAGCGCCGATATTTTCGGTGGTTTCATTGACCTGCCAGCCGAATTCGGCAATGCGCTTGATGCCGTCGGATGAAAACGCTAACGATACGCCTTCGGTGCTCAACAGCGCAGTATATTGTTCGGTTAACGAGGCATGAGGCTCGGTCAGAATGCGTACAAAATCATCGGCTGAAAGCGGATCCAGTTCAACACGTATAGGAAATCGGCCTTGCAGTTCCGGGATTAGATCAGACGGTTTGGTCAAATGGAACGCACCTGAAGCGATAAACAAAATATGGTCGGTTTTGATCGAACCATACTTGGTGCTGACGGTAGTACCCTCAACCAACGGCAACAAATCCCGTTGCACGCCTTCGCGGGAAACTTCGCCGCCGCCCAGTTCGGAACGTTTGCAGATTTTGTCGATTTCATCCAGAAACACGATGCCGTTTTGTTCCACGGATTCTACCGCGCGTATGCGGATGTCATCTTCATTGACCAGTTTGGACGCTTCCTCATCCTGTAAAACCTTTAATGCTTTTTTGATTTTCATTTTGCGGGAGCGGGTTTTGCCCGAACCCAGGTTCTGGAACATGCCTTGCAACTGGCTGGTCATTTCTTCCATGCCGGGAGGCGCCATGATTTCAACGCCTACCGGTGCAAGGTGTACATCAATTTCAATTTCTTTGTCGTCCAGATCGCCCTCGCGTAATTTCTTGCGCATTTTTTGGCGGGTCGATTCTTCGGTGTCGGACAGCATGCCGCCATTTGCTCTGGGCAGCAGAATATCCAGAATTCTGTCTTCGGCGGCATCGAAAGCCTTGTTTTCAACCTTGTCCATTTCGATTGTGCGGGTCATTTTGACCGCCGTGTCGACTAAATCACGGACAATGGAGTCGACATCGCGGCCGACATAGCCGACTTCGGTAAATTTGGTGGCTTCGATTTTAATGAACGGCGCATTGGCCAGGCGCGCGAGGCGGCGGGCAATTTCGGTCTTGCCGACGCCGGTAGGACCAATCATTAAAATATTTTTAGGAGTGATTTCTTCGCGTAGCGCAGGGTCGACCTGTTGGCGGCGCCAGCGGTTGCGTAGCGCAATGGCGACAGCGCGCTTGGCATTGGCTTGGCCGACGATATGCTTGTCCAGCTCGGTTACGATTTCTTTGGGAGTCATTTGGGTCATTTGTCTACTCGTTAGGTTCGGCGTCGAGTTCTTCAATACGCAAATTGTGGTTGGTATAAATACAAATATCAGCGGCTATATTTAAAGACCGTTCGACAATTTCGCGGGCGCTAAGGTTGGTGTTTTCAAGCAAGGCACGCGCGGCAGCCTGGGCAAAAGCGCCGCCGGAGCCTATCGCCATCAAGTCGAATTCAGGTTCGATTACATCGCCGGTGCCGGAAATAATCAGCGATGTTCTGGCGTCGGCAATAGTCAGTAACGCTTCCAGTTTGCGCAAAGCGCGGTCGGTGCGCCAGTCTTTAGCCATTTCCACGGCGGCGCGGGTTAAATTGCCGCGGTGCTTTTCGAGCTTGCCTTCAAAATGCTCAAATAAGGTGAACGCATCCGCCGTTGCCCCGGCAAAACCGGCGATGACTTTATCGTGATATAAACGGCGCACCTTACGAGCATTGCCTTTCATGACCGTATTGCCTAATGTGACCTGACCATCGCCGCCGATCACCACTTTGTCGCCCCGGCGAACGGAAAGTATCGTTGTTCCTCTAAAACTCACTTTAAATATCCCAAAATTACCAAATACATAAGCTTAATTTTACATGGTCTGAATTTAAATGTGCGAAAAAATGAGCGCAGAGTCATATTAGCGCGCTGGGTACGGTTTAGTCGTGATTCAGGAAAATATGCTACGCTGGGCAAAATAGTCAGAAAAGGGCACTCTAATGGACGCACTGGATCAAATAGCAACAACCCTGGCATTAACTATGGGGTTGGCCTGGGCCAGCGGCATTAATCTTTACGCGACGCTGTTTACTCTGGGTTACCTTGCCAATACCGGCAATATCGATCTGCCGCCGGATTTGCAGATAGTCGCCAACCCGCTGGTCATGGCGGCGGCGGGATTCATGTATTGTATCGAGTTTTTTGCCGACAAAACGCCGGGCGTGGATACCGGTTGGGATGCGATACATACTTTTATCCGTATTCCGGCCGGAGCCATGCTCGCGGCCGGGGCGGTGGGCGACTTGAACCCTGCCGTTGAATTGGCCGCCGCCATCGTGGGCGGCGGCTTGGCGGCGGGTTCGCATGCGGCCAAAGCCGGAAGCCGGGTGTTAATCAACGCCTCGCCGGAACCGTTTAGTAACTGGATTGCCTCAGTCAGCGAAGATGTCGTCGTGATAACCGGCATCTGGGCATGTATTAATCATCCGATACTGTTTTTAATAGCGTTGGCGGGTTTTATCGTGCTGATGATCTGGCTGCTGCCGCGCATATGGGCGGGTGTGAAAAAAGTCTTTGGGGTTGTTGGTAAACTGTTCAGCAGCGAAAATGCCCCGACCGGCCAAAATCCGCCTCAATAAAAAACATTATTTATTGACTGACGGCTCATAATCGAGTCTAATGGCGCTCTTTTGTAGTTCCGCCCAGGTAGCTCAGTCGGTAGAGCAGAGGACTGAAAATCCTCGTGTCGACGGTTCGATTCCGCCCCTGGGCACCACTGCAAAAAATCAGCAATACTTCAAAATGCCCAGGTAGCTCAGTCGGTAGAGCAGAGGACTGAAAATCCTCGTGTCGACGGTTCGATTCCGCCCCTGGGCACCATGAATAGCTTTAAAAAGGCCGACCATTGAGTCGGTTTTTTTATGCGCGAAGGTTTTTGGTTCCTTGTCCGGGTTATTTCCGGAGCTTTGCTAAAAACGTTAAAGATTTACCCGGATCGGGTACTGTTAATTATTAGGTCGGCGGTTCGTGCTTGTTCAGAATCATCTCGGCTTGGGAAATACCTTTCGAAAGATCATCCAGCTTATGAGGCAGATAATTACGAGTGCCGCTAGCTTCAACCCACCAGAAAAATCACCATCCAAACCGAGTAAGCCCCCAGTTTTATAAATACTAAGGCGAGACCTGCAAATATAATAAATGTCCAGAACATGTCGTTTTTCTCCTCTCTTCGATTAAATCAACATGTGACCGATTCTAAATGATCCTCCTGACAGGTCGTGTCGTCTCCATGAAATTTTTGAGTGGGACATAGAGGACTATCCCTTATCAAGAAAACGACATCACCTGTCATTTAGGTGTGGGATACTTGCTTCGAATTCATCACAGGTGGCAATATGTCCGGCAGTAATCATGACACTTTTGTATATCGACTGGCGCAGATGCTGGTTAAACTTAATCAAGGGGAAAAGCTTGACCCGCACGCATTAGCTGATGAATTCGGTGTCAACATTCGAACTATTCAGCGCGACCTGAATGAGCGGTTTGCATATCTACCGTTAGAGAAAAATGAAGGTCGATACCATCTTGATCCCACATTCCTTGGAAAGCTAAGCACCAAAGACATTGAACGATTTGCCGGTTTGGCTGGCGTAAGAGGGTTATTTCCCTCGTTGGCTGACGACTTCTTGAAGGATATTTTTGACTCACGGATTCAAGCAGCGTTGCTTGTTAAAGGGCATCACTACGAAAGTCTCTCTGGCAAAGAGCAATTATTCAAAGAATTGGAAAAGGCGATTATAGCCCGCCGCCATGTTTCATTTGACTATGTGAAAACTGACGGACTGAAGTCATTTGCATCAGTATCGCCCTACAAGCTGATCAATCACAAAGGGATCTGGTACCTCGCAGCTCAAGACGCCGAAAAACTCAAGGCGTTTAGTCTGACCAAAATAGCAAAACTAATCACACTTGATACCCCATTCAATTGGGACCCCAAAGTTGACAATCAACTTGCCGAGGAAGACGGTATCTGGATGTCAGAGAAAAAGCAGGAAATCGTTCTCAAAGTTCGCGCTGAGGTTGCCGGTTATTTCAAGCGTCGTAGCTTGATTGCTAACCAAGTGATCGAAAAAGAGTTAGAAGATGGTGGTTTGATCGTTTCAGCAAAGGTTGGTCATTTGGATCAAGTCCTGCCTATTGTTCGGTATTGGATTCCAAACATACGAATTATTAGCCCCGAAGGACTTCAGGTAGAGATGGAAAAAGGCTTGGCTCAATATTTGGGGCAATCTGATTAGGTGGACTAAAACGCATTGGTGTTAATCATCATGCAATATGAGTAAGTTACTTAAAGTCTTAGTGATAATAACAAAAGGTTTAATTTTATGAAAAATAACAAAATATTTGCTTCATTTGTATGTGCTACTTTAATCTCTGGTTGTGCCAGTATGTTTCAAGGGGCTAATCAGAATCTTACTATTGCAACTGTCAATGATAAAAATACTGGAAAAACCCGCTGTAATATTAAAAACGAGGAAGGTGCATGGAATGCTGCTCCAGATTCCGCTGTTAGTATTCATCGAGATGGCAACATCATGGATATTCAATGCGAAAACGATTTACAAACTGGTATAAGCCGCCTAGATCCTAAATTTGATGGCGGATACTTGGCTTTAGATTTGTTATTGGACGCATGTATTATTTCATGTATCGTGGACGGCGTTAGCAACTCTTTTTATGAATATCCACAATCTGCAACTGTGTCTATGCAGGAAAAGTAAAGTATTCTTATCTTTAGCTGGGTACTAAGAAAGAAATTAAACCGCCTTCTAAGAAAACTGTAATTGTATCGATTACCCAAAATTTACTTGAAAAAACTGCATACGGAGATAGTTAAATGACATCCACGAACACCATACCGCTTCAACCTAAAGACGCATTGTTTGAGCTGACCCTGCTTAACGCAGAGTACATTGACGACGAGTTTGACGATGTGTTGGTCGCCAGTCTAAAACGCAATATTCCCCCAGAAATACTTACAAGGCTCATGGAGCTTTGGACTCAAACTAAAGAAGTAGCCGGAGAGGTTATTGCTATAGGCAAGATTATTGTTCGGAAAATAATTGATTTTCTTCTCGATAATCCAAAACTCACAATGGGAATTGCATTGGGGGCCGCATTGGGTGTGCTTGTGTCGAGTATTCCATTTATTGGATCGATTCTTGCGCCTTTGGTAGCTACTCTCTCTATACTTTATGGTGCCTATGTTGGTGCTATGATGCAAAAGGGAGAGATTACCGATTCTCCGGTTGCAGGGGCTATTGAAGTGGCAAGCATGTTCTTTGAACTGTTAGTTGCCATTTTTAATGGTGTAGCTGAATATTGGAATTCGAAGTAGCTGACAACAAAGGGAACCAGTCCACCAAGGTTGAAACCGAGAAGAATAGGAGGTCGCAGTGAAGTCAAATTGGCAAAATATAACTGGCTTAGCCAGTGAAGTTAGTGCTTTAACTCAACGCTCAATGGAGTCAGCGAGCGAAAAAGTAATGAAAGCCAAAGAATCTCTTTCGGCAACAAGTGAAGCGGTTATTAATACAGTAACGGACATAACAACAACCGCAATTGAAAGTACCCTCGAATTTACCGACTCGACATCAGCCAGTGTAAGGAACCTCTCCAATCGGATTATTAGAAACGTTACGAAAACAGACCAGCATAAGGAAATAACCACCCGAGCTGAAGATATCTCTATTGCGACAGGCACAGATGATGGAACTGATGTAGAGGGAGTCGCCAAGGATATTGAAGCCGCGATCAAAAAACTCGAGGGAGGAGATCGTGTGGGTCATGCTGGACAAGCAATGCTGACTGTTGGAGGTGCATCAGCAGGAGCTACTGCGGCTGGAGTCATTGCATCGGCAGCAGGTGCTTCAACCCTCCTGGGATCCACAACACTCGCCAGTACCTTGGGAGGAGTTTTTGTGGCAACCACACCCGTTGGATGGGTAGTTGGCGCTTCCATCGCTGGTGCTGCTACAGCTTACGGTGTTTCCAAACTTGTTAGATCCGGTGGGCGACATGATCGCCTCCGCCAAGAAATATCCCAAAGACTATCGAAACGCTTGGCAAAAATCCGTTCTACGGATGCACAGCAGTCTGCTACTGAACAATTACAAGAAAGCATTGTTAAAGCAATACAACAGGGGCATCTTTCGAATGAATAGGCTGAGCGCATGGCCGAACTAGTCAAGAAAGGTAAGCTGGACGTGCATATAGCGATTACGCGCGTCAGGCACTTGATGGAAGCAGAATGACAAAATAACTGATTGCAGATTAAATCAAAATATCGGTAACGCACTAAGGTTGACCTGCCAAAGGTCAAGTTAACTTCCTTTACCAATAAAAATACCCAGCAGGTGAAAGATAATTATGAACTTCCGATTAACATTATCTATTGTTTTTTCGTTACTTGTCATTTCTGCCCACGCCGATGAAAAGCGGATATACCAAACCGATTCAATCGGTAACATCCAATACAATAAACCATCGCACACCATTCAAAATGACGGTCAGATAATACAGACTGACCCTATAGGCAATAAACAGTACGATAAGCAACAGTACCAAATCAAAGGAGACAGGATCTATCAAACGGACTCGGTTGGGAATATTCAGTACGATAAGCCTCAATAAAAAATTAAGTAGCACCTAACAACTTTCAACCATCCCATAAAAAGGAATCACTATGTTCTGGCAATTCTTGATATTAGCTACCATCGCCATAGCCCTCATCCGATTGGGTGCGCTGTCGGTGTGGGTCACTGTGCTTTCGCTGTCGTTAAAGGCGCAATGTTAGCGCTAGCCGTTGTTATTGGTCTGTGGATCTTCTGGCGACAGCACCGGGAATAGTAAAGTGGACCCCATTGTCCAGACAAAAAATACCTTAATTTAAGATAGAGCGCTGCTCACCCTCCAGCTGAATGGCGCTGTCCCAGTTTTGCGGCACGAGGTCTGCTGTTTCAGCCGTACTGTTAAATTTATCCTCAATCTTTGCCCCGCCGCCTCTAGCCGTTTTATAGACTTCATCCGGCGTTTTGTAATCCAGCGCTTGATGCCAGCGTTCCTGGTTATAGAATTGGAAGTACTGCGTCAATCCCATCAACAAGTCCGGCATGTTGCTGTGCTGCTTTAAAATACACTTCTTCATGTTTCACCGTTCGCCACAGCCGCTCGACAAAAATATTATCCAATGCCCGGCCTCGTCCATGACCCACATGGATGTGGGAAATGCAGATATTGCAGGAGCAAATATCTGTCCATACTGATCGTGATGCTGTTGTTGAGCAACACGCCGGTAAAGGCGTCGCTGGTGAATTGCGAGCCTTGGTCGGAATTGAAAATGGCCGGTGTACCGTACAGCGTGATGGCCTCTTCCAAACAGTCCACGCAAAACCCTGCATCCAGGGTGTTCGACAGTCGCCACGACAGCACTTTCCGGCTGTACCAGTCGATGATCGCCACCCGATAAACAAATCCGCGGGGTAGCCGAATAGTGGTGATGTCAGTGCTCCACACCTGGTTGGGCTGAATAATGTCAACGCCACGGAGTCGGTACGGGTAAATTTTGTGCTGCGGATGCGGTTTGCTGGTATTCGGGCCGGGCGACATGCCGACCAAGCCTAATTTTTGCATCAATCGCTGCACCCGCTTGCGATTGACGCTATAGCCGCATTCACCCAGGTATTTCTTCATGCGGCGCGAGCCATAAAACGGGTGCCTTGTATCCAACAAACGCAATAACACGAGTTCGTCCTTATCCGTTTCTTTCAGCAAGTGCTTTTTCTGCTCATAAATGACTCAACGCGTGACCTTGAGAAGCTTGCATTGCGTTGATAACGGGACAGAGGCATTCGGTTCTATCCAGCTCTGGCGTTCGTTTAAAGGCTGATCCCAGACTTTTTTTTCAGCCAATCCAACTCCATGTTCAATTGCCCAATCTTGGCGTATAAGCGGTCAAGGTTGCTTTCCGCGTTGATCGGTTTCGGTCCTCGCTTGCCTTCAAACAGGCTGCCCGCATTCTCCAACAACTCTTTTTTCCATTGACTTACCTGGTTCGGGTGTACGCCATGTTCTTGAGCAATTTCATTGATCGTCTTCATGCCTTTGACGGCTTCTAAGGCAACCTTGGCTTTTTGCGCTCCGGTAAAAATCTTCCGTTTCTTTTCACTCATTTTCGGCCTCTAATTCAGGTCAGAGCGTAGCTTAAACTAATGTCCGGATGCCGGGGGCCACTTTAGTTTTTGTTGTACTTTCTTAGTGTAGTTAATAATAGAGTTTAAAAGCGTTATGGGAACTACAAGTAACGCTATGTAAACATTTTTTAACCTGATGAATTAACATAAACCATGAAAAAATATTAATAGTATCCATGCTGCTTACAGTATCAGCATGTTCAACACACAACATGAATTACCAAAGTTCAACTAATATAAGTAGTTATGGGGCAGTTATAAGTGTCAAAGTAACCGGAATCAAGACGTATCGGAAAAGCTTTCAAATTACTTACAATCTGGTCTTATGAAACATGGTTTTACAATTGTTCAAAATGATCCAAAAGCAACCAATCTCACTGTAAATGTTTCTGAATTTAACACAGGTAATGCGGCACTAAGAGCAACTATAGGTCAAGGGGCGGGGCGTGCGTCTTTGATGTACAATGCAAAATATTCAAATGACGGTAAAGTCCTTGTAGACTACGATGGTGCCGAACGATTTACAGGTATGGAATTATCTAATCCTGAAGTTTGGTATTCAATTCCTGGTCCAGAAACCGTTACATTAATATTATTAAAAGATGCTTCTGATAGTATCCTTGGTGTTGCTATTCCTTAGATTACACTCAGTGAAGTTAACAACCCCTATGTAATGTGTAATGTGCAGGTGGATGTTGGCTTAGTAGCCTCATTTCTTAGGTTCCATTAAATGGACAGTGGGGGCTAGTAATTAACTCTTGGTGTCAACTTAGCCAATCAAGTTAATAGCAGTAGATGGAGCGACACCGGACGTTCACGGCTAGTTCCATTCCTGCCCTTTTCGATCTTTAGCCCTCCAATAGCGACTTTTTGACAGTCAATAACGAATCCCAGTCAAACCTTGCAGAGGCCTAATCTGTTTAAGTGACAGAACAAGGCCTCTATAATGTGATAATGAGGATATACGGTGATCGTAAGGTAAGTGTCGACTGCGGTCTGTTGAGTTTTCTGCTACCGATCAATAAAAAATCGGCTTATAGTAAGCTTGATTTCTGCATTAGTAATTTTCACTAGAATATAGGATTAGCATGCCACTCGTTAATATTTCGATATTGTCAGGTAAGTCACCCGAATACATTAAAGCGGTTGGCGATAGCATCAACTCTGCGGTCATTGAAACCATGGGCTTCCCGATTGATGACCGTTATCAAATTATTCATCAGGTCGATTCGGAACGATTACAGCTTCAAGGTCGAGAAGGTGACCGCGTGATGATGCATTTAGTGATGCGATCTGGCCGTTCAAACGAATCAAAACAGGCGTTTTACAAAAAAGTGGTGGAAAATCTAGCGGCTAATCCAGGTATTCCACCAGAAAATGTAATGATAACAATTTCTGAAAACCATGATATTGACTGGTCTTTCCGTGATGGTTTAGCGCAATTTATCGTTAATTCAGATTGACTGGCGCACCAATGGACTGTGCCTAGAGTCCAAACTTGATTTCGAAGATCGGGCTTTTGGTGATAATTGACATCTTTTGGTAACGGTCAAGTTTCGGCCAATTTCTGCTAGTCGCGACGGGCCGCTTTATGGCAGTGAATATAGCAGAGATTTCGAATGGCTCGGTACGGCCCTGAGGGATTCACTCAAACCGCAGGAATATCTATACTTAGTTGAGAAACCATTTTCTGGCAAATTTTGAATTTTTTTAGAGACCAATACATCTAAATTGACATTTTCCAAAAACGACAAATCAAGATTTCTATTTGGATTTGTGAGTAAATACTTTGATGTTAAGCTATTTAGATATTTATCCTTGCAAGCATACCTTAAAATTCGGCGTTCGTATCGCCTATAGCAGCGATTTTCTAATTTCCTTAGCTGCTCTATATACGCCATAGAATCAGATGAATCATATTCGATGTTTGAAATGCTGAGATAAAGCGCGAAAGCTTCACTAGCCAAATTTTTAAGTATCTTTAAACTAAGCATCTAGTCAAATCAAAATAGTGGTTTAACTAGATTTTATTCAAAGTATGTGTCAATTTTATTACTTAGCCAATGACCGGTATCGAGAAGCTTAAATCCCCATATCCGAATGTCTCAAAGGAGTCGTAACCGGATGTTCACCAATGGTCTTCGACGATCCAGTTGGGAATATGTGTAGTGCTGTTCCTGGCGCTATCTTGTCTATTGAAACGCCACTAGCAGTTTTTTGAACGAAGCTTTACTTCTTGTTACCCTGGAGCAGGTACCGGAGTTTTTTAGAGTATGTAATTGAAAATCCTAGATTCCGCCCCTGGGCACCACTGCAAAAAATCAGCAATACTTCAAAATGCCCAGGTAGCTCAGTCGGTAGAGCAGAGGACTGAAAATCCTCGTGTCGACGGTTCGATTCCGCCCCTGGGCACCATG
>Ga0208510_100035_pt1 | contig 87675 bp, 60 predicted proteins | sample LakWasMet33_HOW6_2_FD_183875 | JGI IMG/M metagenome (GOLD analysis project Ga0208510, IMG submission 183875) | Freshwater sediment methanotrophic microbial communities from Lake Washington under simulated oxygen tension - Sediment Metagenome... | ecosystem: Environmental > Aquatic > Freshwater >...
CGCTGAACCACTCCCGGAATAACGGCCCGTCAACTTTGATAAATCGAGCTGATCGATCACCTCAACGACAAACCGCGCCAAGTGTCCTTCTGGCAACCATTCGTCCACAGACGGCGGAAGTAAATACTGTTGGTTTCGATCATATTGGATAAAACGACTCATGAAATCTTGCCAGTGAAAGTGTTGAACTTAAGGTCATTTTACAATATATGAGGCTTAAAGGCTGATAAGTCCGACAGCCTCCTAGCATCATGTGTAATCTCACTAATATTAATCGTTGCGGCTAAATTATTTTTTGCCATAGTTACAATAGCGTCATAAACTGGTTTTTGAATGTTATGCCGTATTTTATCCCTTTGACGTTGATTAAGCTTTGGCCAATCAGACGCTGTTTTTTCTATAACTTTAGCATCACCTTTATTTAAAGCGTCTATATCGACATAAGGGCCAGGTTTATCTGCTTGTTCGTTCTGTTTGTCCATAAGTTTTTCCTAAAATTCGATATTAAAATTGAGATTATCGCCGCGTTAAAAACTAATGAACCACAAATTCTAAAGTTTTACCGATAGCATTAAAGGCGTTAGAAATGGTATCTATTTTTGTAGGGTGCTTAAGCTGCATAAGCCTTGTAACCTCTTGAGGACGAATAGACAATTTACGCGCAAGATCAACAGGGCGCACATGTTGTAAAATCATTTCGTTTAACAAAAGAACTTTAGCCCAGAACGACGGACTTAACTCGATTACATACTGCCCTTGTTTTAGTTTTGACGGTAAAGGCACCGTTCTTTCATCTTCAAAATAAAACTCTAGTGCTGTTTCTAACGCGTCCTTGCCCATTATTAATGCTTCTTCCATGGTTTCGCCCTGCGTTAAAGCTTCGGGTACGTCTGGAAAGCTTACAAAAAAACTAGAGCCGTCAGGTTCAATATTCACAGGATAACGCATTTTTATAACCTCTATTCTTTTAAGCCCAATTGCTTAATAATGGCTTTGCGTAATGGTTCGCAAATTTCGGCGGCATGTCTCGGTAAAGTGCTTTGCTTGCCGTTTAAAAATAATTTTGTGTGCTTCTTTCCTTGCTCAAAAACGACACCTTGTAATTTCAACCATCTTGCAAATTCGCTATTTTTCATTATTTCATCCTTAAAATTATAGCTAGATATATAAACATTTTTGTTTATGCTGTCAAGTGAATTAATAAGCAAAAATGCTTACTCGGTAAAATTACTAAATGCTTGTAACCTGCAAGCTTCGCCTCGGCAATCGCTCCTGCATTACCCTACTACACGTCCTACATGGCGTTATACTTTGGGGGCTTGCTTATATATCAGGCCTTTTTAACAAATTCCGATTTAAGTTTCATGGCGCCAATACCTTCGATTCTGCAATCAATATCATGGTCGCCGTCGACCAGACGGATGATTTTGACGCGAGTGCCGACTTTGACCACCGAAGATGAACCTTTGACTTTGAGATCCTTGATGACGGTGACGGTATCGCCGTCTTGCAACACGTTGCCGTTTGCATCCTTAACGATACGGACATCGGCGTTGTCTTCGGCTGCCCCATCTTTTGGCCATTCATGTGCGCATTCAGGGCAGACATACATCATATCGTCTTCGTAAGTGAATTCTGAGCCGCATGCGGGACATTTTGGGAGACTATTCATTGGCTTTCCTTAATGTAGAGTTGTTTCGACCTTGTGGAATACAAGGCGTCTTGAGGCGACATAATGCCAGATTCGGGCGTTTATTTCCATTTCACGAAGGATTATGTTTTATATTCAGTTGCTTATTGGCGAAAGCTGCGACTATGGACAACGCGCTCACGTTATTTCATCGTTCCTTGGTGGAATATCGAGTGAAATATCGGATCAACTTAGGATATAGCCGGTAATTACGTCTCGAAACATAAACTCATCGTTCCCACGCTCTGCGCTCGTCGTTATACACCAAGTGTGTTTCAGAGTTGCAGTGCAGGACGCGCTGCGTCCCGTATGCGCCAGACGCTGGTCGTGATTCGCGGCGCAGCGCGCCTTTAACTGCATTCCCACGGAGCCCGTGGGAACGAGGTATTCCCATGCCGGAGCGCTCGTCTTTATACACAAATGTTCAAGCACACCTCGTTCCCACGTGCTACGTGGGAAGGCAGGGCTGGACGCGCTGCGTCCCGTATACGCGACGTTACCCGTGACTCGCGGCGCAGCGCGCCTTGACGGCATTCCCACGCGGCGCGTGGGAACGAGAAACGTAGGAGCGGGCCGCTTAACTTAATGGCAGTGACGCAGAGCGTGGGAACCCTAAGCGGAAGTTATTATTGAGGGCGTCCTTAATCCACCCGGTCGACTTTAACCAAAATATGCATCTGGCTTTTGGAGCTTTGGCGGGTACTGACAAACGCGTTGTTTGCTGCGCTGTTACCGGTTTCGCCGACGCCGCCGAGTTCCACCCATTCGCCAAGATTAATCCTGATTGTCGATTGCGCATCCTGGGTTTCGATCCGTCCCCGCCCGTTCATTTTGTCCGACCAGGGCGATACGTTAAGAACGACTTGCTGCCCGGTCAGTCTGGGCGTCACCGAAAAACCGGTGGTCGCTTCGGTATATTCGGTCGTCGAGGTGTAAGCGTAGTCGGAAGCATTTTGTCTCATGTAAACATTGCCCGCTTTGATTCGGGCCGGGACGCCTTCCAGCGTTCGAACGGTCTGGGTGTTTTCGTCGATGCCTTTATCTTGAGTCTGATACAAATGACCGATCATGCGGCCGTCGGCACTTGATGGATCATTGCCCTGAACATTCAGCTGAGCTCTGGTCGCCGCATTAAGCTCGTCGGCGGTCGTCTGCCTGCTTTGAATGACGGTGATGAGCAGATTGCTCTGGGGCACATCCAGTTGTTTGACGATGGTCTTGATTTCAGCCAGCTTGTCAGTCGTGGTTTTGACCAGCAGATTGGAGCCGTTATCAATCAATTGGGCGCTATCTCCAAGCAGCGGGGCGAGCAACGGCACTAACTCGAAGGCCGGTCGATTGGCTAAGGGGATTACTTCGATAACTGTTTTTGCGCTAACCGCGCTGCTGCCAAGCAGGGTTATGAAAATGAAGGCTAAAAGTGTTTTCAAGGCGATGCTCCGCTACGGTGACCATTAATCGCTATGGTATAACGATGTCGGCGCGATTCGAAATTGTTTTTCGCTACATCGAACGTCAGCCGATTTTTTTCATTGCCAAGCCCCTGAAAAACGGCAGTGAGGCGAAAACAGCCGTCAGTCGTCCACTTTGTGTTGGGGCTATCCGGCTCCGGATCGGCATTGAGTTTTCGAATCTATTGGGGACGGTTTATGAATCAACCACAGCGTATCGAAGCGGCGCAAACCGGCGGCGTTAATCTGCCGGGCGAGTTGAATGTGCAACTATCGGTCTCAGCCAACGTTGTTTGGCAGCGCGCCACTGTAACCCGCGCCCGACGTGAAGCGCAAAACGGCCATCGCGGCGCGATCTTATGGTTTACCGGCTTATCCGGGTCGGGCAAATCGACGCTGGCCCATGCCGTCGAAGAAGCGCTGCACCGACGGGGCTGTCGCACCTTCGTGCTGGATGGCGACAATGTTCGCCACGGTTTGTGCGGCGACTTGGGCTTTTCGGCGCAAGACCGCCAGGAAAATATTCGCCGTATCGGTGAAGTGGCCAAGATTTTTATGGAAGCGGGTGTCATTGTGCTGACCGCCTTCATATCGCCCTACCGCGAAGACCGCGAGCGGGTGCGCGGTATAGTGGAGCGCGGCGACTTTATCGAAATTTATTGCGACACGCCGATCGAAATTTGCGAGTCGCGCGACGTAAAAGGCCTCTACAAAAAAGCCAGAAGCGGACAATTAGCGGAATTTACCGGCATTAGTTCGCCTTACGAAGCGCCGGAAAACTGCGAGCTCAGCGTGCATACCGGCACGACGGACCTGGAGGTCTGCGTGCAACAGGTTATCGGGAAGATGACCCAGCACGGCATTATCGCCGCTGTCGCTAAGCAAACCTAAAAGCGGCAATCGGCTCGCGACACAGGGCGATGAGGAAAAAATTAGCGCCAATCGTCCACTCTGCATTGGGGGATTTAGACGCGGTGCGGCGATGCCGTCAGTTTCCCCGGTATTTTTAACATGACACAGTTAGAGAGAATAATTTATGAGTGAAGCGCAGCTGATCGAAGCCGCGAAAGCGGGCGACATTAATCGAGTACAAGCCTTGATTAACGATGGCGAGGATTTGGAGCAAAAGGACGACTACGGTTGGACGGCATTGAACTGGGCCGCCGGGCGCGGCTATTTGGCTATCGTTCAGCTTTTGCACAAAGCCGGAGCCAATCCGGGCAATAGCGGCCGCGATCTCAGAACGCCTTATCAAATTGCCTTGGCGGCCGCGCAGGTGGAAGTTGCAAGCCTGCTGCAACAGCTGGAGCAAGACCCCGGCATTGGTTCGGAAAAGCCGCTTCGCCGGTATTGCAAAGCCTACCCGGCCAAAGTGTTCGATCAATTTCCCAGTTGGCGGCCAACGCCGGCGGGCGACGCCGTGGTCTATCTGCATCAGGATTTTAGCGTCACCGCGTCGATGTGGCACGGCGAGGAGGTGGTGTTTGACCGGGTTTCGGAAGACTGGCGGAATTATTGCCGGGATCGGCTGGGTTTTCATGTGCCGACCGATTTGGAACTTGCCGCCGATTATCGGCAACGCAGGCCGGAATAAGGTCACCCAAGCCTGTCTCCCTCGCTTGTCGAAGGGCGTAGCGATAGGCGGCATTTCCTGATGGTGTAAGCGTAATAAGCCGATACAAATTCAACAGACGACTCATTCAAAGAGAGCAGGGCGGATATGTTAAACAAACAATACAGTTTTGACCGCGTAGATAACGATGCATCCCTGATTGGCGTATTACGATCGCGGGCGCAGCGGCAAAGCCATCGCAATGCCTATACGTTCCTGGAAAACGGCGAACACCCCACCCAGTCGATAACTTACGGCGAGCTGGACCTGCAAGCCCGGCAATTGGCCGCGCAGTTGCAGGCGCTGGGCTTGCAGGGCGAGCGCGCAATTTTGCTGTATCCGCCGGGATTGGACTATATCGTGGCGTTTTTCGCCTGCCTTTACGGCGGACTGATTGCGGTGCCGGCGTATCCGCCGAGCAACGGCCGACACATGCCGCGGTTGCAGGCGATCATCGATGACAGTCAGGCGGCGGTGATACTCAGCACGCAAAGCGTCGCCGATACGGTGCGCCAATTTACAGTCGACAGCGTCGGTTTGTTAGATAAACGATGGCTGATTACCGACAATCTTGCCGCCGTCGACGCAAGCGCCTGGCGCTTGCCGATCTTGCACGACCATGATCCGGCTTTTTTGCAATACACCTCGGGTTCCACCGGCAACGCCAAGGGCGTAATAGTCAACCACGGCAATTTGATCGCGAATCAGCAGCTGATCAAGCGGCGCTTCGGCCACAACGCCGATTCGACGGTGGTCGGCTGGTTGCCGCTCTATCATGACATGGGCTTGATCGGTAACGTCATGCAGCCCTTGTATTGCGGGGCCAGCGCTATTTTAATGTCGCCGATGGCGTTCCTTGAAAAACCCGTCCGCTGGCTGCAAGCCATCAGCGATTACCGCGCCCATACCAGCGGCGGGCCGAATTTTGCGTTCGAGTTGTGCATGCGAAAAATAACCGTCGAACAAAAAGCCGGATTGGATCTTGGCAGCTGGCGTCTGGCGTTCAACGGCGCAGAACCGATTAATCCCGGCACCATGACGCGTTTTGCCGATGCTTTTTCAGAATGCGGATTCAGCCGTAAAGCCTTTTATCCCTGTTACGGCCTGGCGGAAGCCACCTTGCTGGCTAGCGGCGGCGATAAAAATGCCGAACCGACGGTGGCGGCTTTTTATAAGGCCGGTCTGGAACAAGGCAAGGTGCGTCCGGCTATCAGCGGCGATGACGAGACCCGCCGGCTGGTCGGCTGCGGCGGTATCGATGTTGACGCCGGGCAACGGATTCGTATCGTCGACCCCGAAACCGGCGAGCCGTGCAAAGCCGATCGAATCGGCGAGATTCAACTCGGCGGCCCCAGCATCAGTCAAGGTTATTGGCAAAATGCGGCGGCCACCGGGCAGGCGTTTATCGGCGCTGTAACCGATCAAAACCGCTGGCTGCGCACCGGCGATTTGGGCTTTATCGAGGGCGGCGAATTGTTCGTTTCAGGACGGCTGAAGGATCTGATCATCATCCGCGGCCGCAATTACTACCCTCACGATCTGGAATATGCAGTCGAAGCGGCGACCGATGCGCTAAACCCCGGCTGTGCGGCCGCTTTTGCGGTAAGCGGAAACGACGGCGAAAAGCTGGTCGTGTTGGCCGAGCTGAAACGCAACCGCTTAAGACAGCCCGACTACCGGGCCGAGTTTGCCGCGATCCGCAGCAGGCTGGTCGAGGAGTGCGGCATACAGGCCGATACCGTGATGCTGTTGAGACCGGGAGCGATCTTGAAAACCAGCAGCGGCAAAATCAGGCGCTCGGCTTGCCGGCAGGCCTTCGAGCAGCAGCAATTTAAGGTTGTTGCTGTCGATGAGCTGAATGTCGAAATCTGCGTAGCGACCGCTAACGCCTCTGCTGCTAGTTCCCAAGCTCAAGCTTGGGAATTCGGTGAGGAAGCTCCAGCTTCCCGTTTCGCGAAGCTGGAGCTTCGCGATCGAGGTTCCCAATCCGGAGATTGGGAACCAGCGGAATCTTATACGGCTAAACCGACGCAAAGCGTGGAGCCGACTTTATTGAGGCAGGTATTGCTGACGATTGCCGATGCGGAAGGCGCTCGTTTATTGGCGCAAGTTCTGCTTGAAAAGGCGGCAGCTTTGTCCGGCTTGGCGGTCGAAACAGTCGATATGGCGCAATCGCTGCCCAGTCTCGGCATGGACTCGCTGAAAGCCGTGGAGTTGAAATACGTTATCGACGCGTTGCTGGCTATCGATTTGCCGGTGGCGCTGCTGCTCGGCAATCATTCCCTGGCTACGTGTGCCGAACAGGCTTTAATGTTGGCGAAATCCGGCCAAGCGCAAATCGCTCCGGCGGCGGTTGAAGACAACGATGAACAGCCGCTATCGTACGGGCAGCAGGCGTTGTGGACCGTCAATCGAATCGAAGCGGACAGCTCTCTGTATAACATGCCGGTTGCCATGCGCATTCGCGGCAAGCTGGATAAAGCGGCATTAAACGACGCATTGGCCGCGCTGTTCGAACGCCATGCGCAATTACGCAGCGGCTTTGGGCTTAACCCGCAGACCCAAACGGTACGTATCCCGCTGGCGGAGGTTCAGTATCGATTGGCGAGCGTGACGTGCTACGACGAGCGGCAACGCAGAGAAGCTATCGCCGCTTTCGCGCGCAGACCGTTCGATTTGGAGCAAGGTCCGTTACTGAAAGCCGCCTTGTTCAGCGGTGCCGACGACGATCATGTGCTGGTATTTTGCGCGCATCATATCGTCGTCGATTTCCGCTCGTTGTCGGTTCTGCTGGCAGAGTTCAAGACGCATTATATCGGGCAGGCTCAGGATTTGCCGGAGCCTGCGGCGGATTATGCCGATTATGTCGCCTGGCAATCGGCGTATTTGGCCGACCGGCGCGCCGAACAGGACTGGCAATACTGGCAACGGCAGTTGTCCGGCGATCTGCCGAAACTGGCGTTGCCTTGCGAACGGCAAACCGCCTGTTCGCCGTCATGCCGGGGACAAGCGGAAACGCTGACTATCGCACCCGATACCCTGCAAAAACTCAAGCAATTGGCCGCCGGGCAGCATACAACACTGTATACGCTGTTGCTGACCGTGTTCAAAACCCTGCTTTACCGCTACAGCGGCCAGCAGGACATCATCGTCGGCTCGCCGACGCTGGGCAGGCCGAAGCGGGAGTTCGCCGATACCGTCGGTTATTTCGTCAACCCGGTGGCGCTGCGCTCGCAGCCCACGGCCGAGCAGCGCTTTAGCGATTATCTGGCCGAAGTCAACGCGACCGTGCTGGATGCGCTGGCGCATCAATATTACCCGTTTTCGTTGCTGGTGGAAAAGTTGCAGCCCGAGCGCGAGCAGGGAACGTCGGCGTTTTACCGCGCCTGGTTCGTACTGCAAAGCGGCGGCGCATCCGACGCCGCCGAACTGGCCTTGGGCCTACCGAACATCGCGTTGGATTGGGCCGGTTTGTCGGTCGAAAGCTATGCGCTGGAAGAGGTCGCCGCGCAATTCGATATAGCCTTGCTGATGGCTGAGACCCGGCAGGGCCTGGCCGCTTCGTTCCAGTACCGCAGCGAGTTGTTGTCCCGAACCACGGTTTTAGGACTGATCGGACATTTCCAATGCCTGCTGCACGGCCTGCTTGCCAATCCCGACAGCCGCTTGTCGGAACTGCCGCTGCTGACCGCGCCCGAGCGCAAACAGCGGGCGGCGTGGAATGCAACCGGCATCAATTACCCGGATAACAGGGTGCATAGCGTTTTCGAAGCCGCTGCCCGGCAGCATCCGGACGCCGTCGCGCTGGTTTACCGGCAGCGGCGTCTTAGCTATGCCGAACTCAATGCCCAAGCCAACCGTCTGGCCCATAATTTACTGGCGCAAGGCGCGGGGCCGGAAAGGCGCGTTGCCTTGTGCATTTCGCGCTGCCCGGAACTGGTGGTGGGGATCTTGGCGATACTCAAAGCCGGTGCGGTGTATGTGCCGGTCGACCCCGCTTATCCAAAGGATCGGCAAGCCTATTTGATGCAGGATGCCGGTTGCAGATGGCTGCTGACCGAGACCGCGTTGCTGCCCGGTCTCGACTGCGGCACGATGGCGACATTGTGCGCGGACGATGTTGACGCTTACGGCAATTGCAGCAACGACAACCCGGAAATACCGCTGCATGCCGACCATGCGGCCTATGTCATTTACACCTCGGGCTCGACCGGCAAGCCCAAAGGCGTGGTGGTCAGCCACGGCAACCTGATGCAATCCACTTGGGCCAGAACGGCCTATTACCAGGAGCCGGTCGGCTGTTATCTGTTGCTGTCGTCATTCGCGTTCGACAGTTCGGTGGCGGGGATTTTCTGGACGCTGAGCCAGGGCGGCTGTTTGTGTTTGCCGGAGGAGAACCAGGTTAAGGACCCGGCCGCTCTAGGCGCATTGATCGAATACCGGCGGGTAACGCATTTGCTGGCGCTGCCGTCGCTTTACGAACTGTTGCTGGAGCATGCGCCGACGGTCGCGCTGAAAACCTTGAACACCGTTGTCGTTGCCGGGGAAGCCTGCGCCAACCCGCTCACCGAACTGCATTGCAAACGCCTGCCGGATACGGCTTTGTTCAATGAATACGGCCCGACCGAAGCCACTGTGTGGAGCAGCGTTTACGCGGTTACGCAGCCGCAAGACGAGGCCAACGTGCCGATAGGCAAGCCGATCGGCAATATGCGCATTTATATTGTGGACGATGCGCTGCAACTGCTGCCGGTCGGCGTCGCCGGGGAATTGCTGGTCGGCGGAGAAGGCATCAGCCGCGGTTATCTCGATCAAGCCGGGTTGACCGCGGAAAGATTCATCCCCGACCCGTTCGGCGCGACAGGGGGCAGGCTGTATAAAACCGGCGACCAGGCGCGTTATTTGGCCGACGGCAATATCGAATTTTTAGGCCGTCTCGATCAACAGGTCAAAATCAGGGGTTACCGGATAGAGCTGGGCGAAATCGAAGCCTGTTTGCTGCGGCATCCGTCGATAAAAGCGGCGGCGGTAGCCGTTCGCGAGGAGGCGCCGGGCAATAAGCGCCTGACCGCTTACCTGGTTGCGGAATCCGGCAATCAGACGGATACCGAAGATGTAAAAGCGCATATCAGACACTGTTTGCCGGAGTACATGCTGCCCACGGCCTGGCTATGGCTGGACGCGATGCCGTTGAACGCCAACGGCAAACTGGATCGCAACGCATTGCCCGCATCGGCAAACCAAACCGACAACGCCCCGTCGTACGTTGCGCCGCGCGACGAGGCGGAACAAGCGGTGGCCGACATTTGGCGGGAAGTGCTGGGCGTTCAGCAATTGGGCATACATGACGACTTTTTTGAGTTGGGCGGCCATTCCCTGTCCGGCGTGCAGGTGACCGCAAAAGTGCAGGCGCTGTTCAATATCGAGGTGCCAGTCAATATCTTGTTCGAGGCCGCGACCGTCGCCAAGTTTGTCGACCGGATGGCGGAGTATCAGATGAAAGAGCCGCTTGAGGCCATTGAATGAGCCTGTAGATTAGTTCGCGAAAAGCACGAAAATTTTCTCGTTCCCACGCGCTGCGTGGGAATGCAGTCAAGGCGCGCTGCGCCGCGAGTCACTGTTAGCACATCGAAAATACGGGGCGGACAAATCGGGACGCAGCGCGTCCAGCACTGCATTCCCACGTAGCACGTGGGAACGAGGCCAAGCTGGAGCTTGGGAACTAGCACATAACCAGAGAACAACATCATGAACGATAAAACCCTGTACCGCCTGGCCGACTCGACAGCAGTAGAGGCGCTGGTCGATAACTGGGTGGCCTGGCCGCATACCTTTTCGCCGGTGCCTTACAGCCTGCACATGCTGAACTACCAGAGGAAAAACCTGAGTTCGTATCTGCAAAGCCCCGAGATTCACGTTAAATCCAGCGCCAATCCCAAATTGCTGGGCGGCGCGTTTGTCAATATTCCGGTCGAGCGAAAAGCGGAAGTCGCGAAGCTGCTGGACCGGATGGACAGCGAGCACGGCGGCAACCTGCAAATGGCGCAGGATTTGATCGATTTCCAGAACCTGCTGGACCGGGAAGCCGCAGGCCAAAGCCTGGAACCGTATTACGCGATGCTGCCGGAGTCGATGCGCGGCTATGTCGAATTGCTGTACGACTACAACAACCGGCCTATCGTGCGCTGCATCGAAAGCCTGTTCTACAAAAGTCCGCATTACAAAAATCAGCTGCAATCGCTGCGCCTGTTTACTCAGACCCACGATCGCGCCCGGCCTTATTACATGAGTACGCCGCGTTTGCCGGAACACGACAGTATCGAATGGGCTATTCCGTTTGCCCAAGCGCAAATCGACGAACTGTTCAAACTGGACAGCCAGCCGCAATCCTTGGCTTACATACGCGAGGTGTTAGGGCTCGATGCCGGTGACGACGAAAAGCTGATCGAACTGCTCACCGACCAACCGCCGCGCACGGCCCAAGCCTGGCAAGGCAGCGGCGTACGGGTGCGCTATCTCGGGCACGCCGGCGTGCTGGTCGAATATAACGGCGTTGCGATTCTGATCGACCCGTTCATTGCCGTGCAGCCCAGCCAGGGCGGCATCGACCGTTACAGCTTCCAGGACTTGCCGCCGCATATCGATTATGTGCTGATCACCCATGTTCATCACGACCACTACGTATTTGAGACATTGCTGCGGCTTCGGCACAAAATCGGTTGTCTGGCGGTGCCGAAAAGCTCGGGCATTTTCTACGGGGACATTTCGATGAAACTGCTGGCCCGCGAGCTGGGTTTTAGCCATGTGATCGAAGTCGACCCGCTGGATACGATCGCGTTTCCCGGCGGCGCAATCATCGCCGCGCCGTTTCTTGGCGAACATAACGACCTGCCGTTTGCCAAAAGCGCTTACCTGATCAGCGCCGGTGAGCAGCGCCTGCTGTTTGCCGCCGATTCCAACTGCCTGGACCGGCGCATGTACGAGAACCTGTGCGCCGAGTACGGCCCTATCCAGACCGTATTCTTGGGCATGGAATGCATAGGCGCGCCGTTGTCCTGGGTGTATGGGCCGCTGCTGCCGAAGTTGCCGGAGCGCAAGCATTGCCAGACGAGGCGTTCGAAGGGCAGCGATGCCGATGCGGCTTTGAGCCTGCTGGACGCGGTGCAAGCCGAGCGGGTTTATATCTATGCGATCGGCCGCGAACCCTGGCTGCAATATTTCATGGCCTTGGAGCCGGAAGATGATGACGCCTATATCAGGGAAATCGGTAAGGTGCTGGGGGCCTGTCAAAGCAGAGGTTTTGTCGATGCGCGGAGGCTGTATGGCAAGGATGATATTCATTTGGGCGATTGATTCTAAAAACGACGATTTGTCCACGAAAAGCACGAAAGACACGACATCTCTCGTTCCTACTTGGCGCTCGTCCTTATACACAAGTCTATCGAAGAGCGTCATTTCGGTATGAACGCTGGAATGGCGGACTCGGATGTAGGCCGGAATAAGGCCATCCAAGCGCATGGCGCGAGGTGGCGTTTCCGGCGAGTTCGTGAGGTATTTGCCGGAAAAGCTTCCGCTCCTGCTCACGCCCCTTACCTACATCCATGTAGGCAACGCCGGTTCTCGCTGCCGCTCGAACCGGCTTATTCCGGCCTACGTCGAGATGTGTATAACGATGAGCGCGGCATGGGGGAACGAGCGAAATACGAGGCGCAGCACATGGGAACGAGGGTAAACAAATCATGACCGACACAACAACACAAGTCGAACAACAGCAAGCCAATCGCACACAGCTGATTGCCAGACTCAGGAAAACCGATACCCCGGCCGACGGCGTTATTGCCAAACGCAACGGCGGCCAACCGATACCGCTATCTTATTCGCAGGAACGCTTGTGGATCATGTCGCAGCTGGAACCGGACAACCCGATCTACAATGTCGCCGGTGCCGTGCAGTTCGACGGCTGGCTGAACACGCAAGCCTTGCAGCACAGTCTGGACGAGGTGGTCGGACGCCATGAAATCCTGCGCAGCCGTTTTACCGCAGAGGGCCAGCAGGTCGAACCGGGCGGCGGATTGCCGCTGACCCGCCTGGATCTCGTCCGCTTCAATCAGGATAGTGCGATGGCGCAGTTCCAACACTGCGCCGACGCGTTTATCCGCCGCCCGTTCCTGCTTGCCGAACAACCGCCGCTACGGGCGCTGCTGGCCGTATTGGGCGAGCGGCGGCATATCTTGCTGTTGACGTTGCATCATATCGTCTCGGACCGCTGGTCGGTCGGCGTGCTGATGCAGGAAGTCGCCGCATTGTACGGCGCATACAGCCAAGGCAAGCCGTCGGCCTTGCAGGAGCTGCCGATTCAATACGGCGATTATTGCGTCTGGCAACGCGGGCAGCAGGAAAAATGGGCCAAGCATCTGGCTTACTGGCGGCAAAAGCTGACAGGCGCGCCGCCGTTGCTCGCGTTGCCGACCGACCGGCCGAGACCGCCGACGCCCAGCTACCGCGGCGACATGCACTATTTCGAACTTTCCGCCGAGCTGAGCCGCGCGCTGAAAGAACTGGGCAAACAATACAAGGTCACGCTGTTCATGGTGATGGCCGCCGCGTTCAATGCGCTGCTGCACCGCTATACCGGCAGCAAGGATATTTGCATCGGTTATCCGGTGGCCGGGCGCAGCCAAAGCCAGGCGGCGGCTTTGATCGGCTTTTTTGTCAACACGCTGGTGCTGCGTTGCCAAGTCGAGGCCGATCTGCCGTTTTCGGCGCTGCTGTTGCAACTGCGCGAACAGGCCTTGCGGGATCAGGATCATCAGGGGCTGCCCTTCGGTCAATTGCTGGAAGCGCTGAATCCGGTTCGCAATACCAGTCATGCGCCTTTGTTCCAGGTGATGCTGGCGGTGCAGAACGTGCCGATGGCGGATTTTCGGATGCAGGATATTTCGGCCGTGCCGCTGACCATGAATAACCGCATCGCCCAATTCGACCTGAGCCTGTTTGTCGATGAACGCGACGGCAAGCTGCTGGGGAGTTTCGAATACAGTACCGATTTATTCGATGCGGGGACTATCGCCAGAATGGCCGGGCATTTGCAAATACTGCTGGCAGGCGCGGTCGGCAGTCCCGAACTGCCGTTGAGCCAATTGCCGCTGCTGCCTGAAGCGGAAACCAGGCAGTTGCTTGACGACTGGAGTGGCCCCGTGCGCGCCTTGGCTCCCAAGGCGCGCACGGCGCGCCCTACGGATGGCTTGTTGATTCACCGGCTTTTTGAACAGCAGGCGCAACTGACGCCGGATAAAACGGCGCTGGCTTTTGCCGGTCAACGTATCAGTTACGGCGAACTTAACAGCCGCGCGACATTATGGGCCGAACGCCTGCTGGACTTGGGCATCGGTCCAGAATGCCGGGTTGGCGTCTGCGCCGAGCGTTCCGTGGAGCTGATTGTTGGCTTGCTGGCCGTGCTCAAGGCCGGGGCCGCTTATATTCCGTTGGACCCGAGCTATCCCGAAGACCGGCTGGATTTTATGCTAAGCGATGCCGGTATCGAGTTGTTACTGACCCAAAGTGCATTAGTCGGTAAGTTTAAGCATCGCGCCATCGAGATGCTTTGCCTGGATAACGATTCAGCCGAAGGCCAAGCGAAGCGCACAGCTTCCCGCTCGGTAGCGCCGGACAATACCGCCTATATCATTTATACCTCGGGTTCCACCGGGCAGCCTAAAGGCGTCGCGGTCAGCCACAAAAACCTGCTGCACTCGACACTGGCCAGGACGCATTATTACCGCGAACCGCTGGGATGCTTTTTGCTGCTGTCCTCGTTTGCCTTTGATAGTTCGGTTGCCGGGATATTCTGGACGCTAAGCCAAGGCGGATGTTTGTGCCTGCCGCAACAGGAGGACTTGAGCGATCCCGCCGCCCTGGCCGGACTGATCAAGCAACACCGGGTTACTCATTTATTGGCCCTGCCTTCGTTTTATACGGCCATTGTCAATGACCGGAATCTTGCCCAATTGAATACCCTGCAAGCGGTTATCGTCGCAGGGGAGGCCTGTTCGGGCGACATCGCCGCCGAGCATCACCGCAAGTTGCCGGAGGTTCGGTTTTACAACGAATACGGCCCTACGGAAGGCACGGTTTGGAGCAGCGTTTATCGCAGCACAACGGCTGATACCGGCGTTACGCTACCGATAGGCCGGGCCATCGACAAGGTGCGGATTTATATTCTGGACCGGCAATGCCAGCCGGTGCCGATAGGCGTCAGCGGCGAGCTGTGCATAGGCGGCGCCGGTTTGGCGCAAGGCTATTTGAGCCAACCGGCGTTGACTGCGGAAAAGTTTATGCCCAATCCGTTCGCTGCGAACGGCGAGCGGCTTTACAAAACCGGCGACCTGGCGCGTTTTCGCGCCGACGGCGAGATTGAGTTTCTGGGCCGCATCGACAACCAGGTCAAGATTCGCGGCTATCGGATCGAGTTGGGCGAAATCGAAGAGCGCCTGCACCGGCATCCCGCCATTAAGGATGCCGTTGTTTTGGTCGCAGAGGAAGCATCCGGCAATAAAAGACTGATTGCCTATCTGGTTGGGCGGGAATCCGCCGCGATGCCGGAAGCCTCCGTTTTTCAGGCCTATCTTAAGCAAACGCTGCCGGATTATATGCTGCCGTCGAGCTATGTCGCCTTGGACGAGTTGCCGTTAATGCCTAACGGCAAGCGGGATCGTCTGGCGCTGCTAAACATCAAGCAACCGGCTGCGAAAGCACGGGCATTTAAACCGGCGTCGAACTGGATCGAGGCCGAGCTGGCCGATATTTGGCGCGAAGTATTGGGTCTTGAAGCAATCGGCGTCGATACGGATTTTTTCGAACAAGGCGGACATTCGTTGGCGGCGATTCAAGTCAAGTCGCGCATTCAATGCGTTTTCAACATGGATGTTCCGGCGAAGATGCTGTTCGAATCGCCGACCATCGAATTGCAGGCTGCCGAGATAGCCCGGCTGCAAATTCAGCAGCACGATGACCGTTCTTTGGACGAGTTGATAAAAGAACTCGAACAGCTTTCGGATGAAGAAGTCAGTCATTTGTTGGTTGGCAAGTGACAGTTGCCCATTCAAAAATTTTAGTAACTATTCAGCGCGAAGCACAACATCCCTCTCCAGCGGGAGAGGGCAGGGTGAGGGGGAATCAATAAGGACTTTTTCCTATTTAATTCTCCTCACCCCGACCCTCTCCATCAGGAGAGGGGGAGTTCTTTCAGCAATTTGCGGTTTTTTCAGACACGCTGAATAGTTACAAATTTTAAACGTTACGGTCGGGGCGAATGCCCAGACCGGCATCTGGAGCCATACAGCTCAGACATCGCAACAAACGTTAGGGACGGGGTTGCAAACCCCGTCCCGCCAGAGGATTTCACGAGACTAACCTTGATAATCAGGATTTTTTAAACATGCCCAGCCCTACCGCACGAATCGCCGATCTGTCTAAAGAAAAACAAGCCCTGCTGTTGAAACGCATTAAGGAAAGATCGGTTTCCGTCCACCCGTCCATTGCTAAGCGAGCGGATGTTGCACCGTGCCCGTTATCGTTCGCGCAGGAAAGACTCTGGTTTTTGGCGCAAATGGAACCCGATAACCCGTTTTACAACATGGCCGGGGCGGTGCAGGTACAAGGCAGCCTGAACGTACCGGTATTGGAACAAGCGCTGAACGAAGTCGTCCGCCGCCACGAAGCGTTAAGAACCGCGTTTCGGATCATCGAAGACGAAGCCCGGCAAGTCATCGACGACTCGGCCGCAATAACCGTTGACGCTATCGATTTAACGGCGCTGAACGCCGTTCAACAGGAAGACACGCTCAAGATTCTTGAAGAGCAGGAAGCGCACCGCGTTTTCGATCTTGAGCAAACGCCGCTGTTAAGGGTGGTTCTGGTTCAGCTGGATGACGAGCGCCATGCATTGTTGATGACCTTGCATCATATCGTTTCGGATGAATGGTCGCTAAGGCTGCTTATCAAGGAAGTGGGCGCTTATTACCAAGCTTTCAAAAACGGCAATCCGTCATTAGAACCTGAGTTGCCGATTCAATATGCCGATTTTGCCGTTTGGCAACGCGGCGAGCGGTATGACAAGCAAATCGCTTATTGGCAACAATACCTGGAAGCCGCGCCTACAGCGCTGGAGTTGCCGACTGACCGGCCCAGGGCATCGGTCATGTCGTATCGCGGCGCAAACCATGAGTTCGAGCTGAGTCCTGAAACCTCGGCCGCACTGATCCGCTTAAGCCGCCAGGCCGACACGACGTTATTCGTGGTGATGATGGCCGCATTCAATGTCTTGTTGTCGCGTTGTTCCGGACAAGACGATGTCTGTGTCGGCTACCCGATCGCAAACCGCAACCGGCGGGACATCGAAAACCTGATCGGCTTTTTCGTCAATACCCAGGTGTTGAGAACCGATTTGTCCGGCAATCCGACCTTTACCGAACTGCTGGACCGGGTCAGGAAAAATATCCTGGACGCGCAAAATAACCAGGACCTGCCGTTCGAGCGCTTGATCGAAGCATTGAAACTGGAACGGGAACTGAACCGGACGCCGTTGTTCCAGGCGATGCTGGTTTACCAGAACGCGCCGATGGATGCGCTAAGCATCTCGGAACTGCATTTTAAATTGGCCGATGCCGACATGAACGCCGCCAAGTTCGATTTGACCTTGAATGTATCGAAGTCGGAAGACGCCTTGCGTTGCGGTTTTAATTACAGCACCGATTTATTCGATGCAGTGACTATGGCGCGCATGGCGGAGCATTTGCAACAGCTGCTGGACGGCATCGTCAACTGCCCGGATGTCCCTGTTTCCGAACTGCCGCTGCTGACATTGAATGAAAGATGGCAGATGCTGCTCGACTGGAATACGACCGAAGTCGACTATCCGAAGGACCGCTACATTCATCAACTGTTCGAAGCGCAGGCGGAAAAAACGCCGGATGCCGTTGCGGTGGTTTTTGAAGGGCAGACGCAACGTTACGCGGAACTGAACGCCAGGGCTAACCGGTTAGCCCATTATCTACAGGGCAAAGGCGTCGGGCCGGATGTGCTGGTCGGCATTTGCGTCGAGCGTTCGGTGGAAATGGTGGTCGGCTTGCTGGGGATTTTGAAAGCCGGGGGCGCTTATCTGCCGCTGGACCCGAGCTACCCGCAAGACCGGCTTGAGTTCATGCTGCGCGATGTCGCCCCGCCGGTTGTTTTGACCCAGGCGGGATTGTTGGAACGACACGGTTTCGGCTCGGCAAAAGTGCTGTGCCTGGATAGCGACTGGCTGAAACTGGCAAATGAAATCGCGACCAATCCCGGCATAAAGCTGAGGCCTGATAACCTGGCCTACTGCATTTACACCTCCGGTTCCACCGGGCAACCGAAAGGCGCGGGCGTGCCGCACCAGGGCATACTCAACCGGTTGCAATGGATGCAGCAACAATACCGGCTGGATGACGGCGATTGCATCTTGCAAAAGACCCCGTACAGTTTCGATGTTTCGGTCTGGGAGTTTTTCTGGCCGTTGATGACCGGCGCGCAACTGGTCGTTGCCAAGCCCGACGAGCACAAGGACAGTCTGGCGCTGATCGATACCGTTATACGGGAGCAAGTCAGCACGATTCACTTCGTGCCGTCGATGCTGCAAGCCTTTATCGACACGCCGGGCGTGGAAAACTGCACCTCGCTAAAGCGCGTGATCTGTAGCGGCGAAGCCTTGCCGGTCGATCTGGTGTCGCGTTTTCAGCAAAAATTACCGGCCGACCTGCACAATCTTTACGGCCCGACCGAAGCCTCGGTAGACGTCAGTTATTGGGCCTGTTTGCCGGGCAGCGCAGAAACCGCGATTCCGATAGGCCGACCGATAGCCAATATTACGCTCTACATTCTCGACCGACAGCTCAACCCGGTTCCGGTCGGCACGCCCGGCGAACTGCATATCGGCGGCATCGGCTTGGCGCGCGGCTATCTCAATCGCCCTGAGCTGACGGCGGAAAAATTCATTCCCAATCCTTATGATCAGCAGGGCAGTCGGCTGTACAAAACCGGCGATTCGGTGCGTTACCGGTCGGACGGCAACATCGACTATTTGGGACGAATCGATCACCAAGTCAAAATTCGCGGTTTCAGGATTGAGTTGGGAGAAATCGAAGCCCGGCTGCTCAAACACCCGGCTGTTAAAGAAACGGCCGTCATTGCACGGGAAGACCAAGCGGGCGACAAGCGGCTGGTCGCTTATCTGGTTGCCGCCGATGAGGATTCGCCTGACATCGAGTCATTGAAAGCGTGGCTCAGGGAAGCGTTGCCGGAGTACATGGTTCCAAGCGCCTTTGTGACGCTGCAAAGCATGCCGCTCAGCGCCAACGGCAAGCTGGACCGCAAGCGTTTGCCGCAACCGGATAGGAGCGGCCTGTCGATGCGGCGCTATCAGCACGCGCAAACGCCGGTTGAAGGTATTTTGGCCGATATTTGGCGCGAGTTGCTGGCGGTTGAGCGGGTCGGGCGGCACGATAATTTCTTCGAATTGGGCGGCGACTCGATTATGAGCATCCAGGTCGTAAGCCGCGCACGGCAGGCCGGTGTTGTCATTAGCCCCAAGCTGCTGTTCCAGCACCAGACCGTCGCCGCCTTGGCGTTGGCGGCCGGGCAAAGTCGGCGCATTTCGTCCGAACAAGGGCCGGTGTCCGGCAAGGTGCCGTTGACGCCGATCCAGCAATGGTTTTTTGAGCAGAACCTGGGCAATCCTCAGCACTCTTATGGTTCCCACGCTCTGTACTCATCGTTATACACAAGTGCCTGCGAAATACCCTCGTTTCCACGCGCCGCGTGGGAACGAGGTGTAAACGTGCCATTTGTGCCAAAACGTTGCACGTTAGACCTTCCAGGTTTTAAAAACCTGGAAGGTCTATATATCGCGTGTTTCTCGCCTAACGACAGAACGACGAACGCTCTGCGTGGGAGGGACGCTCCGGCGTCCCGAGCCGCAGAGCGGTTCAGACGGCATTCCCACGCGGAGCGTGGGAACGATAGGTTCGGTATAGGCAATCCTCATCACTGGAATCAGGCCTTGTTTCTGGAAATAAATCCCGGCTTGACGGCGGACATTGTAGAGCGCGCCGTCAAGCATCTGTTGATTCACCATGACGCGTTGCGGATGCGTTTTAGCCGGGACAGCGGCGCGTGGCGGCAACACCTGCTTAAGGCCGAAACGCAGGCCGTTTTCGAATGCATCGATTTATCCGGCGTCCCGGCGGAACGGCAAGCAACGCGGCTCGAATCGGCGGCATCGATTCAGCAAGCCCGCTTGCATTTAAGCGAGGGGCCTTTATTGCGCGCGGCGTGGTTCGATTTGGGCGAGGGCAAAGGCAGCCGATTGTTGCTTGTGATTCACCATTTAGTCGTCGACGGCGTTTCGTGGCGGATTTTACTGGAAGATTTGGCGGTCGCCTGTCGGCAACTGATGTCGGGACGGACGCCGGAATTGCCGGAAAAAACCGCCTCCTTCAAACAGTGGTCGGAACAAATCGTTAAACAAGTCAGCTCCGGCGGCTTGCCGCTCGACAAAGCCTATTGGCTGGATGCCCGGCGTAACCCGGTTTTAGTGTTACCGGTAGACCGACCCGGAGGCGGCAACAAGGTTGCGATGGAAGATGAAGTCACGGTGACGTTGACCGACGCCGAAACCCGCGCCTTGTTACAGGATGTTCCAAGCGCTTATCGCACCCGAATAGATGACGTGTTGCTGACCGCGCTGACGCTGACCTTGCGCGACTGGATGCACTGCGAATCGGTGTTGATCGATTTGGAAGGCCACGGCCGCGAGGACATAGTAGGCGAGCTGGATGTGTCCCGCACCGTAGGCTGGTTTACGACGGTTTATCCGGCGCTGTTGAGCATTGCCGACGACGCTTCGTTGGGCGATGCGCTGAAATCGGTAAAGGAACAATTACGCGCAATTCCGATCAACGGCATGAGCTACGGCTTATTACGCTACGTTGCGCAGGATGCGGCGTTACTAGCGCAGCAGCCTAAAGCGCAGGTCATATTCAATTATCTCGGCCAGCTGGATACGGTCATGGCGGTCGATGCGCCGTTCGTACCGAGCCGGGCAGCGACCGGCCTGAACTGCGATCCGGCCGGTATCCGGACGCATGAGTTGGCAATCGTCGGCGCTATTTCAGGGGGACGGATGCAACTGAGCTGGCGATACAGCCGGGAGCGCTATCGTAAGGATACGATCGAAAGCCTGGCCGGTAATTATCTGCGGCAGCTTCAAGCGTTAATAGCGCATTGCCTATTGCCCGATTCCGGCGCTTATACGCCGTCGGATTTTCCGTTAGCCGCCTTATCGCAAACGGGCCTGGATGCGATGGCCTTGAAGCCGCGCCGGATTGAGGATATTTACCCGTTGGCGCCGTTGCAATCCGGCCTGATGTTCCACAGTTTTTACGATCCCGAACCCGGCGTTTACTGCATTCAACTGGGGTGCCGCTTGCTCGGAGAGCTGAATGTTCCGGCCTTCAAACAAGCCTGGCGACAGCTGGTCGATCATCACCCGGTTTTACGGACGCGGTTTCAGCTGGAGCATCAGGATCAACCCTTACAAATCGTACACAAACAGGCGCAACTGCCGATTATCGAATACGACTGGCGTGATGATTCGGCGCAGCAGCAAGCGCTGCGCTGGCGGCAGCTGTTGGCCGACGATCAGGCCAAGGGTTTCGATTTCACCCGAGCGCCGTTGATGCGTTTGGGCTTGGTGCAATGCTCGGATAAGGAATACTATTTTTTATGGACATATCACCATGTGTTGCTGGATGGCTGGAGCGGGCCGTTACTGTTAAAAGGCGTATTTGCCGCCTACGAGGCGTTACGGCGCGGGGAGGAGGCCTTGTTACCGGCAGTGCGGCCTTATCGCGATTATATCGGCTGGCTGCAAAGTCAGGATATGGGGGCAGCCGAAGCTTACTGGCGAACGGCGTTGAGCGGTTTTACCGCTCCGACGCCGTTAATCATCGATAACATCGCCCAGCAACACGGCTATGCCAAGCACAGCCTGACTTTATCGGCGGCGCACAGCCAGGCATTACAGCATTTCGTCAAGCAGCGGCAACTAACCTTGAATACGCTGGTACAAGGCGCATGGGCGGTATTGCTCAGCCGTTACAGCGGCGACAACGATGTCGCCTTCGGCGTTACAGTGTCGGGAAGACCGGCTGACTTAATCGGCGTTGAGGACATGGTCGGGCTGTTCATCAATACCTTGCCGCTCCGCATCAAGATAGCGCCGGACTGCACGGTGCTGGAGGGGTTGCAGGCAATCCTCGCGCAAAACCAGGACATGCGCGCTTATGAATTTGCGCCGCTGACGCAAATTCAAGGCTGGTCCGAGGTGCCGCGCGGCACGGCGTTATTCGAAAGTTTGCTGGTTTTCGAGAACTACCCGATCGATCAGGCCTTGACCGAAAATTTAGCCGGTTTGGCTATCGACGCGGTCAGTGTTGTCGATCGAACCAATTATCCGTTGACCTTGTCCGCTTATCCGGGAACAACCCTGCGCCTGGAAATAAGCTATGCCGCCGGTCGATTCGAAGCCGAAACGGTCAAACGGATGCTGTTGCACTTGCAAGGCCTGCTTGACGCTTTTGTCGAGCAACCGCAAACGCGTTTATCCGAATTGTCGTTGCTGAGCGTAGCGGAGCGGCAGCAAATCCTGCTCGACTGGAATGCAACGGCAGTCGACTATCCGCAGGGCCGATTCATTCATCAGCTGTTCGAAGCACAGGCGGAAAAAACTCCGGATGCTCTGGCAATAGTTTTTGAAGGGCGGACGTTAAGTTACGCGGAACTGAACGCCAGCGCTAACCGCTTAGCCCATTATCTCCGAGGCAAAGGCGTCGGCCCGGATGTGTTGGTAGGCATTTGCGTTGAACGTTCGCTGGAGATGGTGATCGGTTTGCTGGGGATTTTGAAAGCCGGCGGCGCTTATGTGCCGCTCGATCCCGGCTATCCGCAAGACCGGCTGGACTTCATGGTGCATGACGTCGGCGCGCCGATAGTGCTTAGCCAGGCATCCTGCAAAGCAAAACTGGCGGCGAGTACGGCGGCTGTTCTGTGTCTGGATAGCGAATGGGAGCTTGTCGCCGATGCCGACGATAGCAATCCCGACATCCTGCTGATGCCTGAAAACCTGGCCTATTGCATCTACACGTCCGGCTCCACCGGACAGCCGAAAGGCGCGGGTGTGCCGCATCAGGGCATACTCAACCGGCTGCAATGGATGCAGGACGCATACGCGCTAAAGCCAACAGACCGGGTATTGCAAAAAACGCCGTACAGCTTCGACGTTTCGGTTTGGGAATTCTTCTGGCCGTTGATGACCGGCGCGCAGCTGATCGTTGCCGAACCGGACGTACACCAGGACGCTTCGGCGCTGATCGATATTATCAAGCGTGGGCAAATCACCACCCTGCATTTCGTGCCGTCGATGCTGTACGCCTTTATCGGTACGCCGGGCGTTGAAACCTGCACTTCGCTGAAACGCGTGATCTGTAGCGGCGAGGCCTTACCGGCCGACTTGGTTGCGCGTTTCCAGCAAAAATTACCCTGCGAACTGCACAATCTTTACGGGCCTACCGAGGCTTCGGTAGATGTCAGTTATTGGGCCTGTTTGCGAGGCAGCGCCGAAACCGCTATTCCGATAGGCCGCCCGATAGCCAATATCTGTCTCTATATCCTCGACCTGCAGCTTAACCCGGTAGCGGTCGGCACGCCGGGCGAGCTGCATATCGGCGGCATCGGCTTGGGACGCGGCTACCTTAATCGTCCAGGGCTGACCGCGGAAAAATTCATCCCCAATCCCTTCGGCGCAGGCGGGAGCAGGCTGTACAAAACCGGTGACTTAGTGCGTTACCGGGCGGACGGCAATATCGATTACCTGGGCCGCATCGACCATCAAGTCAAAATTCGCGGATTCAGGATCGAGTTGGGGGAAATAGAGGCGCAACTCGTCAACTGTCAGGGGGTGCGCGAAGCGGTTGTTATCGCGCGTGAAGATAAACCGAACGACAAGCGGCTGGTGGCTTATTTGCTGACTCAAAACAACATCGAACTGTCGGCGGCCGAATTACGCAGCCAACTGGCCGAGGTTCTGGCCGATTACATGATACCCGGCGCTTTTGTGTGTCTGGCGGAATTCCCGTTGATGGCCAACGGCAAGCTTAACCGCAAAGCCTTGCCCGCGCCGGGCATCGCTTCGGTCATCACCCGCCGATACGAAGCCCCGCAGGGCGATGCGGAAACGGCTGTTGCCGCTATTTGGCAAGACCTGCTCGGTCTCGAACGCATCGGTCGACAGGATCATTTTTTCGAATTGGGCGGACACTCGCTAATGGTCGTTACATTGATCGAACGTCTGCGTCAGCAAGGACTATCGGCGGACGCACGCACGGTATTTATCGCGCCCACCCTCGCGGCAATGGCGGAAGCTATCGACGCTAACCGGCATCGTTCCCGCGTTTTCGAAGCGCCGCCTAATTTGATACCCACGCATTTTGAACAGTCATTAACCAACACCAATACCGAGGAGTTTCGGCTATGAATTTGCAAGCGGTGTTTGCTTACATGCAGGAAAAAAATATCACCCTGGCTGTGGATAACGGGGAATTAGTGGTTCGTGCAGCACAGGGTGTCATCGATTCGGACATCATGGCTTTATTAAAGCGGTATAAGCACGAATTACTGCTTGTACTTCAGCAGGATCAAGACGCGTGGGTATCGGAAGACGCTGCGCAACCCGCGTTACCGGCTAAAATCACCCCGGACATGCTGCCCTTAGTCGATCTCACGCAAGAACAAATCGACCGGATCGTACACAGCGTTGCGCAGGGTGTTGCCAACATTCAGGATATTTACCCCTTGGCTCCGTTGCAAGAGGGTATTTTGTTTCATCACCTGCTCGAAACCCAAGGCGATACTTACTTATTACGCTCGGTTGTCGCTTTCGAAAAACGTAAGGGTCTGGACGATTTTCTGGCTGCATTGCAGACCGTGATTAACCGTCACGACATTTTGCGTAGCGCGGTACATTGGCAATATCTGCCGCAGCCGGTTCAAGTGGTGCATCGGCAAGCGCCGCTATGTATTGAAGAACTCGCGCTCACCGGCGACGACGCGCTACCGCAGTTGCTCAATCATACCGACCCGCGCCACCGGCGTTTGGACCTTCAGCAAGCGCCGTTACTGGCGGCTTATATCGTCGCCGACCCGCAGTCGGACGAATGGCTGCTGGCGCTGCTGAGCCATCATATCGTCTGCGACCATATCAGCCTGGAACTGATCATCGCCGAGATTCAGATGTTGCTTCAAGGGCGGGGCGATAAGCTGCCCGCCTCCTTAGCCTATCGCGACTTTATTGCTCAAGCGCGTTCCGTGTCTCCCGCCGAACACGAAGCTTATTTTCGTAGGCGGCTTGGCGACATCAACGAACCTACCGCCCCCTTCGAACGGCTCAACGTCCAGGGTAGCGGGGAGCCGGTCATCGAGGCCGGCTTAACGTTGAGCGATGACTTGGCGCAGCGCATTCGCGATAACGCGCGTCAGCAAGGCGTCACCGCCGCAATCCTGTTTCATGCGGCATGGGCGCAGGTTTTGGCGCAGTGCATCGGCCGCGAAGATGTCGTTTTCGGCACGGTCTTGTCCGGACGGCTGCAAGGTTCGGCAGGGGCGGATCGGGCTTTGGGCATGTTCATCAACACCTTGCCGGTACGCGTATCCCTGGCTGACGGCAGCGTAGCGCAAGTTGTCGGCGAGACCTACCGCTGTTTGAGCGAGTTGCTGATCCACGAACAAGCTTCGCTCGCTTTGGCGCAACGCTGTAGCGGGGTTGCGGCCTCCATGCCGCTGTTCACGACATTGCTTAATTACCGGCACAGTCGTAAAACAGACGGCCCGCTGGATTGGAACGGGATGCGTATTATCCGCAACGGTGAAGAACGCACCAATTATCCGGTTACCGTGTCGGTAGATGATTTTGGGCAAGGTTTTGGCTTGACGGCCCAATGTGTTCAGGGGATCGATCCCGAACGTATCGCCGCTTATCTCGGCACTGCAATAGAAGCGCTGGTTGATGCACTGGCTAAAAATCCCCAAGCATTGCTTGGAACGCTCAATATTCTTCCCGGCGCAGAGCGTCGGCAGTTACTGGTTGAATTTAATGACACGAACCAGGATTACCCCCGCGACTGCCTGATACATCGGTTATTCGAGCAACAGGCGGAAAAAACGCCGGATGCGCTTGCGGTGATTTTTGACGATGCGGCGCTGACTTATCGGGAGCTGAACGTCAACGCCAACCGCTTGGCGCATCATCTGTTGGGACTCGGTATCCGGCCCGATGACCGGGTGGCGATTTGTGCGGAACGCAGTCTTGAGATGGTCGTAGGCTTGTTCGCCACCCTGAAAGCCGGAGCCGCGTATGTGCCGCTGGACCCCGATTATCCGTCCGAGCGCTTGGCGTATATGCTCGATAGCTGCTCGCCTGCGGCATTGCTGACCCAAAGCAGCTTAGTGAATATCCTGCCGAACCTGTCCGTGCCGCTGATCATGCTGGATGACGAATCAGCAATCGGGCGACAACCCGAATGCAATCCCGATCCTGTTGCGCTCGGTTTGACGCCTAACCATTTGGCTTATGTGATCTATACCTCGGGTTCGACCGGACAGCCCAAGGGCGTGATGAATCAGCATGACGGCGTCGTTAACCGGCTGTTATGGGCGCAAAGCGAATACCGGCTGACCTCCGATGACCGGGTTCTGCAAAAGACGCCGTTTAGTTTCGACGTGTCGGTCTGGGAATTCTTTTTGCCGTTGCTGGTTGGTGCTCAGCTGGTCATGGCGCGCCCGAAAGGCCATCAAGATCCGCATTACCTGGCCGAATGTATCGAAGCGGCGGGCATTACGACGATGCACTTCGTGCCGTCGATGTTGCACGTTTTCCTGGACCAGGTCGGGGCAGGGCGATGCCGTAGCCTCAGGCGCGTGTTATGCAGCGGCGAAGCCTTGTCTCATGCGCTGCAACAACGGTTCATGGCGCAATGGCCGGGCATTGAATTGCATAATCTGTACGGACCGACGGAAGCCGCGATAGATGTCACTTCCTGGCTTTGCAGTCCCGATTTGCATGCAGGCATTGTTCCCATCGGTCATCCGATCGCCAATATCCGCATTTACATCCTCGATGCTCGGCTGCAACCGGTGCCTTTAGGCGTGTCGGGCGAGATTTACATCGGCGGGGTCGGCGTTGCCCGCGGTTACCTTAATCGGCCTGAACTGACCGAACAGCGTTTTATCGGCGACCCGTTCAGTACGGAGACTGACGCGCGGCTCTATAAAACCGGCGATTTAGGCCGCTGGCTGCCGGACGGTAATGTCGAATACCTGGGCCGCAACGACTTCCAGGTCAAGATACGCGGTTTCCGCATCGAACTGGGTGAAATTGAAGAGCTGCTGGCCCTGTGTCCCGGCGTGCGCGAGGCGGTCGTTATCGCCCGTGAAGACAAAGCCGGAGACAAGCGGCTGGTTGCTTATCTGACAGCGCAAGACGAGGGCAACTTGGCCGCATCCGATCTGCGTGCCCGGCTGGCCGAGAGCTTGCCCGACTATATGTTGCCCGGCGCCTTTGTGGTGTTGCCCGCCTTTCCTCTGACCGCCAACGGCAAACTGGATCGGCAAGCGCTACCGGTGCCGGATGGCGATGCCTTGATCACTCGTCCTTACCAAGTGCCTCAAGGTTCGGTCGAAACTGCGATTGCCCGCATTTGGCAAGCGCTGTTGGAGATTGAACAAGTAGGCCGAGATGATGACTTTTTTGAGCTGGGCGGTCATTCCCTGCTTGCCGTGCAACTGATTGCGCGTTTGCGGCAAGAGCTCAATGTCGAAGTGGCCTTGCAAGAATTCTTCGCCAACCCGACACCGGCAGCTTTGGCGAGTGTTATCGGCGATGCCGGTGTGGCGGTTTTGCCGCCGATTTTGCCGGTTGATCGCAATCTGCCGCTGCCCTTGTCTTGGGCGCAGCAGCGCTTGTGGTTTCTCGACCGGCTCGATCATGCGGCGGCCGGGGCGGCTTACCACATCGCCGCCGGAGTGCGTTTGCAGGGCGGTTTGGATAGCGATGCATTGCGGGCGGCGCTTAACCGCATTGTTGCCCGTCACGAAGGCTTGCGCACCTGCTTCGTCTGCATCGACGGTCAGCCGCTTCAAGTCATCATCCCCGAGAACGTCGGCTTTGCGCTGAACGAACGCGACCTGCGCGATCTATCCGAACACGAACAAGCGGCCGCCGTTAATCGAATCAGCTCAGCCGAAGCCGCTCGCCCGTTCGATTTGTCCTTGGGGCCTCTGATTCGGGGCGAGCTGTTGCAGCTGGCCGACGATGACTACATCTTGCTCATTACCCAGCATCACATCATTTCCGATGGCTGGTCTATGGGTTTGTTGGTGCAGGAGCTCGGCGCCATTTACGCGGCCTTTAGCCGGGGGTTGCCTGATCCGCTGCCTGAACTGGCCGTCCAGTATGCTGACTATGCGGTTTGGCAGCGGCAATGGCTGCAAGGCGAAGCGCTGGCAACGCAAATCGATTTTTGGCGCGATCATCTCGCAGCAGCCCCGGAGCTGTTGGAGTTGCCTGCCGACCGTCCCAGACCGGCGCTGCAAAGCTATGCCGGTGGTCGTATCGACCTTGAACTTTCTGCCGAACTCACTGCGGGGCTGCGGCAATTAAGCCGCCGCCACGGCGCCACCTTGTTCATGACCCTGCTTTGCGGCTGGTCGGCGCTGATGGCGCGGCTTAGCGGGCAACGGGACTTGGTGATAGGCACGCCGGTCGCCAACCGGCAACATACCGAGATCGAAGCGCTGATCGGCTTTTTCGTCAATACCTTGGCGTTGCGTGTTGTTCTGGATGACGATCCCAGCGTGGCGCAACTGCTCGATCAGGTTAAAGCGACGACCTTGAGCGCCTACGCGCATCAGGATCTGCCTTTCGAGCAAGTGGTGGAAGCGGTCAAGCCGCCGCGCAGCATGAGCCACAGCCCGGTTTTTCAGGTTATGCTGGCCCTGAACAATACGCCGAAAGGCGATGCGTTGACGCTGCCGGGACTGCGGTTGTCCCCGGTAACCCGGCCAAGTACGACCACGCAGTTCGATCTTACCTTGTCGTTAACGGAAGCGGATGACGTGATCGCGGGTAGCCTTGACTATGCGAGCGACTTGTTTGATGCGGCGACCATAGAACGATGGGCCGGGCATTTGCAAATATTGTTGAACGGCATGGTCGCCGACGATCAACAACGCATCAGTCGGCTGCCGATACTCACGCAGGCGGAAACCGAGCATATCGTCGTCGACTGGAACGATACCGAAGCCGATTACGCTCAAGACAGCGGCATCCATCAATTATTTGAACAACAAGCTCAGAAAACGCCCGACGCCGTTGCTGTCGCGTTCGAGGGCCGGTCTTTAACTTATGCCGAAGTCAACGCAAAGTCTAACCGGCTGGCGCATTACCTGCGGAAAAAAGGCGCGGGGCCGGCCGTATTGATAGGGCTTTGCGTGGACCGTTCGCCGGAAATGATTATCGGCTTGCTGGGCATATTGAAGGCCGGTAGCGCCTATGTGCCGCTGGACCCCGATTATCCGGAAGAGCGTATTGCTTATATGATCAAGGATGCCGGAATGCCGTTACTGCTTACCCGGCAGCGCTTGCTGGAAAAATTGACCGCATGCCCGGCCGATCCGATTTGCCTGGATCGCGACTGGGTGGAGATCGAGCGCTTTGATGATGAAAATCCCGTTAGCCGCAACCATCCGCTGGATGCGGCTTATCTCATTTATACCTCCGGTTCTACCGGCCAACCCAAGGCCGTTGTGGTTTCGCATCGTAATGCCGTGTATTCGACCAGCGCCCGGTTTTCCAATTATCGGGAACCGGTCCAGGCTTTTTTGCTGCTGTCTTCCTTCGCTTTCGACAGCTCGGTTGCCGGAATATTTTGGACCTTGGGGCAGGGCGGTTGCTTATGTTTGCCGACGCACGACGATGCGAGAGACCCGGCCGCGTTGGCCAAGTTAATCGAGCGGCACAAGGTCTCGCATTTACTGGCGCTGCCTACCCTGTATGCGCTATTGCTGAAGCAGGCTTTCCAGCAGCTGCAATCCCTTAACACCGTTATCGTGGCCGGAGAAGCCTGCCCGAACGAAGTCGTTAAACAACATTTCGCTGCATTGCCGGATGTACGTTTATACAACGAATACGGCCCCACCGAGGGAACGGTCTGGAGCAGCGTTTATCTGGCCGGTATTGAAGATATAGACCGGGTTTTACCGATAGGCAGGCCTATCGATAATGTCCGGCTTTACCTGCTGGACCCTGCGCTATGTCCGGTGCCCGTTGGCGTTCCGGGCGAGCTGTACATCGGCGGCGAGGGCGTGGTCAGGGGGTATTTACGGCGACCTGATTTGACTGCCGAAAAGTTTGTGCCCGATCCGTTCGGCAACAACGGCGGCCGCTTATACAAAACCGGCGACCTGGCGCGGTATCGTGCCGACGGCAACATCGAATTTCTGGGGCGCATCGATCACCAAGTCAAAATCAGGGGCTTCAGGATCGAATTGGGCGAAGTCGAAGCGCGGCTTTTGCAACACGTCGATGTGCATGAAGCCGTTGCACTGGCTCGCGAAGACAACGCGGGAAACCGGCAGTTAATCGCCTATCTAGTCGGCAATCCCGGCAGTTCGCCGGAGCCGGATGCCTTGCGCGACCATCTCAAGGCAACGTTGCCGGATTATATGTTGCCGAATGCGTTGGTTTTTCTTGACCGGATGCCGCTAAGCGCGAACGGCAAATTGGATCGCAAGGCGTTGCCCGCGCCCGATTTTTGCGGGCAATTGCAAAAACAATATGTCGAACCGCGCACGGAAACCGAGCAAATTCTGGTCGGCATTTGGGCCGAAGTGCTGGATTTGGAACGCGTCGGCGTAAAAGATAATTTTTTCGAGTTAGGCGGACACTCGTTACTGGCGACGCAGCTGGTTTCCAGACTGTGCCGGAAATTTAATATTGAACTGCCGCTCAAGGCAATCTTTGAACAAGGCACCGTCGAAAAAATAGCCCAAAAAATCGACCTGACGGTATGGACTAAAAACAATGAGGCCGTCTTGTCGGCAGACGATGAAGTCGATTATGAGGAAATAGAATTATGATGTTAACTGAATTGCTGGCTACGTTACGCGATTTGAATGTCCATCTTTATGCCGAAGGCGATGCGTTAAAATGCAAAGCCCCTAAAAACGCATTATCCGATAACGTTAAAGCGCAACTCAAAGCCCAAAAAAAGGAGTTGATAGCACTGCTTTCGCTGGCTGGAAAGCACGGCCGTACGCCGATAATCCCGGTGTTGCGCACTCAGCCGATTCCCCTTTCTTATGCCCAGCAACGCTTGTGGTTTCTGGATCAGCTGGAACCGGGCAATGCTTTTTACAATATACCGGTTGCGGTGCGTTTAAGCGGCGAGTTGAATGATGCGGCTTTGGAGCAAAGTCTTAACGAAATCGTGCGTCGGCATGAAAATTTACGGACGACTTTTATCACCGCCAATGGACAAGCGGAGCAAACCATTGCCGCCCGGCTTTTTGTTCCGGTGGCGTACACGGATTTAACCGCTTTACCCGAACCCTCGCGTCAAACCGCATTAGTGGATTTATGCCATCGGGAAGCTTCACGCCCGTTTGAATTATCAACCGGGCCTTTGATACGGGTGAGCTTGCTTAGGTTAGCCAATGAAGCGGATAAACAGGAATGCGTCCTGTTGGTCATCTTGCATCACATTATTTCCGACGGTTGGTCGTCATCGCTGCTGATCCGTGAATTCGGTTCGATTTACGAAGCCTTCAGTCAGGGCAGTGCGTCGCCATTGAAGGATCCGGCGATTCAATATGCCGATTTTGTTTATTGGCAACGCCGGTGGTTAGTCGGCGACGTTTTGCAAGGGCAGACGGATTACTGGCGCAAGCAACTGGAAGGTGCGCCGAAACTGCATGAGTTACCGACCGACCGGGTCAGGCCGGGCATAATGAGTTATCGCGGCGCCAATTATCGGTTTACGGTGCCGCTTGCGCTGGCCGAAAAACTCCAGACCTTAAGCAGAAGCTGTGATGCCACCTTGTTCATGACCTTGCTGGCCTCGTTTAAGGTGTTGTTGTTCCGTTACAGCCATCAACAGGATTTGTCGGTCGGCACGCCGATTGCCAACCGTAATCGCCTGGAAATCGAAGACTTGATCGGCTTTTTCGTGAATACCCTGGTGCTGCGTTCCGACTTGTCGGGCGATCCGCAATTTAATGTTTTACTCGGCCAAATCAGGCAAACAGTCCTGGACGCCCAAAGCCATCAGGACTTGCCTTTTGAGCAAGTGGTCGAGGCCTTGCAACCCGAACGGAATATGAGTTTCAACCCTTTATTTCAGGTGTTGTTCGTGTTGCAGAACACGCCGCAAAGTGCGTTGAAGCTATCGGGCTTGCACATCAATTCAATGGATGATGAAAACACCACCACCAAGTTCGATCTAACGCTTTTTATGACGGAAAGAGCAGGGGCGCTGGAGTGCATCTTTGAATATAACGTTGACTTGTTCGATCACAGTACGATCAGCCGATTAGCCGAACACTATTTGGTTTTATTGCAAGGCATCGTAAACCGGCCGCAAGCGCGTCTATCCGAACTGCCGTTGTTGACGCAAAAAGAACAGCAACACATCCTGATTGACTGGAACGATACGACGGTCAATTACCCGCAGGCTAAATACATTCCCCAACTTTTTGAAGACCGGGCGGCGCAAATGCCGAATGCGGCGGCGGTCGTCTTTGACGATCAGTCGCTAAGGGCTCCAACTTCCGTTTATGGTTCCCACGCAGAGCGTGGGAACGATGAGTTTGTGTTTCGGGACGTTATTACCGGCCCTGTCCTAAGCTATTCCGAACTTAACGCCAGAGCCAACCAACTAGCGCATTATCTGCGCGCTAAAGGCGTTGGACCGGATGTTTTGGTGGGGCTTTGTGTTGAGCGCTCATTGGAAATGATCGTTGGGCTGATGGGCATTCTCAAGGCGGGCGGGGCTTATGTGCCGTTGGACCCAGGCTATCCTCAGGATCGGCTCGATTTTATGATAACCGACGTCAATGCGCCGATAGTTCTGACTCAAGCGGCTTTGCTCAATAAACTCGCGGTCTGTTCGACCCGGATTCTGTGCCTGGATACGCAATGGCATGAAGTCGCCGTTGAACCGGCAACAAACCCTGCGGTAGCGATCATGCCGGAGAACTTGGCTTATTGTATTTATACCTCGGGTTCGACGGGCCAGCCGAAAGGCGTAGGCGTACCGCATCAGGGCATTTTGAACCGCTTGCAGTGGATGCAGGAACAGTATGGACTGAATGAAATGGATAGGGTTTTGCAAAAAACACCGTTCAGTTTCGATGTCTCGGTCTGGGAGTTTTTCTGGCCGTTAATGACAGGGGCTTGTCTGTTCGTCGCCGGACCGGAGCAGCACAAGGACAGCATCGCGATGATGAACATGATTGTTGATCATCAGATCAGCACCCTTCATTTTGTGCCGTCGATGCTGCAAGCGTTTGTCGACACGCCCGGCGTAGAGCGCTGTACCTCATTAAAACGGGTCATCTGTAGCGGGGAAGCGCTACCGGCGGATGTCGTCCGGCGGTTTTATGAAAAATCGACCGCGCAACTCCATAATCTTTACGGGCCGACCGAAGCGTCCGTGGATGTGACCGCGTGGTTCTGCGTGCCGGATAAAGCGGATGATTCGATACCTATCGGGCGGCCTATCGCCAATATCTCGCTTTATATACTGGACAAGCAATTAAACCCGGTTCCCGTTGGCGCGCTGGGAGAGCTGCATATCGGCGGGATCGGTTTAGCTCGCGGTTATCTTAACCGGCCCGATTTGACCGCGGAAAAATTCATTCCGAATCCGTTTGGCGCACCGGGAAGCCGCTTATACAAAACCGGCGACCTGACCCGTTACCTGAGCAACGGCGATATAGCCTATGCAGGCCGTATCGATCATCAAGTGAAAATTCGAGGGGTCAGAATCGAGTTGGGCGAAATCGAGTCGTTGCTGATGCAAAGCCCGGACGTGAAAGAAGTCGTCGTTTTGGCGCGAGAGGACATTCCCGGCGATAAACGCTTAGTGACGTATGTGGTGCCTGACCGGATAAATCAAAATCCGGATGTCGAAGGATTCCGGAGCACTATCTCGGGAGAGCAGGTCAGTCAATGGCAAATGCTGTGGGAGCTGACTTACGATAAGGAAACCGTGCTGGACGCAGGGTCCAATTTTGCCGGCTGGAATAGCAGTTACACGGGCTTGTCGATACCGGAAGATGAAATGTATGAATGGCTGGATAATACCGTCCAGCGGATCAACCGTTATCAGCCGCATAGCGTTTTAGAAATCGGCTGCGGGGGAGGGCTGTTATTGTTTCGTGTCGCACCCTATTGCGACCGGTATGTCTGCACCGATTTCTCCCTGGGGGCTTTAAGTTATATCCAGTCCCAGCTGGATAGTTTCGGGCAAGACATGTCCCATGTCCGAACGCTAAATCAACCGGCGAATGATTTTACGGCGATTGCCGAAAAATCATTCGATACGGTAGTTATTAATTCTGTGGTGCAGTATTTTCCTACCGCCGACTATCTGACCGAGGTGTTGCAAGGCGCCATACGCTCGATAATACCGGGCGGTCGGCTGTTTATCGGCGATGTCCGTCATCTGGCCTTGCTTTACCCGTTTTATGTTGCCGTTGAATTGCAACAAGCACCGGCTTCAATGGCTATTACGGAACTGAAACAGCGCATATACGGATACCAGGCTAAAGAGGAAGAGCTTGTTATCGATCCTCATTTTTTCCGGATGCTTAAAACCCGGATTCCGGAAATCAGTTATGTGGAAATACTGCCGAAACGGGGCCGCTTCCGGAATGAGATGTCACAGTTTCGTTACGATGTTGTGTTGCACATCGATACTCAAACCGACGACCTGGGAGATTTAAACCGGATAGACTGGACAGTGGAGAAATTAACGCTGGTAGAGCTGCGCCAAATACTGACGGAGCGGATGCCGGAAGTTTTAGCCGTAAAAAACATCCCCAATGCGCGGGTAATGCATGAAGTTTATGCTTTTGAATTGCTTGACGGCATGAAATCTTCCCAGACTGTTAAGGACTTGCGAAAAAGCTTGGCCGCTTGTCAATCTACAGGCGTGGATCCTGAAGATTTATGGGATTTGAGCCTGGAGCTTCCTTATACCATTGACATCAGTTGGGCGAACGGCTCGGCAAACGGCAGTTTCGATCTGCTATGTCTGCGCAATTATTCATCAACGACAAAAACCTTGAAATGGCGTGTTGATGAAAACGACCATTACAAGCGCCGGGATGTCTATGCGAACAACCCGCTTCAAGGTAGAATGCATCAAGATATAAAAGCTAGATTGCAGGGACTGCTGCGAGAAAAACTGCCCGGCTATATGGTGCCGTCGCATTTTGCCTTCTTGGACGCTTTGCCGTTAACCGCCAGCGGTAAGGTTGACCGCAAAGCCTTGCCGGCTCTCGATTTAAGCGTGCAGCTGCAAAAACAGTATGTCGCCCCGCGCACCCAAACAGAAGAAATTTTGACCGGTATCTGGGCTGAGATATTGAATGTTAATCGAATCGGCGTTCACGATAATTTTTTTGAATTGGGCGGCAATTCCTTATTGGCGGTGACCTTGGCTCACACCATTCAGTCGGTACTCGGCGGCAACCTGGATTTGATCGCTTTGTTCCAGGCGCCGACCATTGAGGAATTCGCCAGGTTATTGGCCGATGAGACCACCGCCGTCTCATCGCCGCTGGTCACGCTGAAAAGCGCCGGGACGCGCGCGCCGCTTTACTGCATCGATCCGGGCGGTTATGTTTTCGAATATAAAACCTTGGCCCAGGCATTGAGTCATGACCAACCGGTTTACGGCATAGATTCGCGCAGTTTATTGCTTAATCCGACCCGGCAGTACGCGTCGTTTACTGAGGCCGCCGAATATTATGTTCAGGCCATCCTGAGACATCAGCCGGAAGGTCCGTATTATCTGCTGGGATGGTCGATGGGCGGCACTATCGCGCTGATTATTACGCAAATATTGGAGAGCCGGGGCCATCAGGTGGCCTTTGTCGGACTCTTGGATACCCGGATTAATTCATTGGCTAAAGCAGAGCTGAATTCAGACCTGCTGACGCGTTATGCCCGTTATCTCAATCCTGCCGAGCGTCAGGCTTTCGATCGAATAGATGCCGTTACGCGAGAGGAATTCCAGACTTTTCTTTCAACGCTCCCCGTTGATGAACAGTTGGAACAAGTCATCTTATGGGCGACCAAGCAGGGTTGCCTCCATCGTAACTTGCCCGTCGCGTTGATGACGCTGCAATTTATTGTTGCCGAAAACTCACTCAGGTTGATGAACGCGCATCTATGGGGCGTTATAAAAGCGCCGCTCTATGCCTGGTGGGCGAGCGATACCTTAAAAAGGCATGGGCAGATACCTGAAGATTGGCGTTTATATACTACCGGCAGCGTTGTTAACGAGGAAATTGAAGGCAACCATAGGGATATTATCAAGAATCGGCAACTGCATAGCAGTCTTGCCGGGGTATTAAAAAATAGTCGGGCATCATCGTGAATGACCGGAACAAGGCAAGTGTCGGTAATGCCGTCGCGCGGCACGGTTAACGTATCTCCTGATTAGCAAGCTGCTTCAGCTAAATAAGGCGTATACATGAAATAACTTGGGCAAGTCGCTAGTAGCCGGAGTGCGGGCTTCGCCTGCAAGCGCAAGCGAAGCTTGCACTCCCTCTGAACATTTATCGGCGCGAGTTGTTCAAGATATTTCATGCACACGCCTAACCAACGATATTAGAGACGCGATAAATCGCGTCTCTACGGTGCGCATTTTTTGGAACTCGCTGTCGGTATATCGAATATTTTGTCTCTAGGTGAAGCATCTTGCTAATCAGGCAGGTATTTATCGCAGAATAATGTGAGGTAATACCTACACCCGCTCGTCTTCCTCTTGAACACAAAAATAAAGCACTTTTTACATAATACTCATGATGCGAGAGACATGATGCACACTGTTATCAATAGCTGTAGACCGTTAGTTTTGCGGGGACGAGAGTCTCGTTTTGAAGAGTCGCCTGCAATGCGGGCTGATAGAAAAATCAGGACCTGTTTTTTTAGCGCTGTTTTTATCTTAACCTTATGCCATGCGCTTCCGGGGTACGCAGAAGCAAAAGTCTTTAAATTTAATATTCCAGGCCAGACTATGGCGGCGTCATTGGTCGCCTTTTCGGAAACAACCGGCAACCAATTGAGCTATCCGGCAGCGTTAGTTAAAGATATTAAATCCAAGCCGCTTTCCGGCAGTTATACAGCCGATCAGGCTTTACAAAAGCTTTTAGGCGGTTCCGGCATTGCTTATCGCCATACGGATAAGGATGCGATTGCGCTGGCGGCGAAAGAAACCGATTCGGCGGCGCAAAATCCGACAACCGCTACACCCACGTTAAAAGCGATGACGGTGACGGGAAGTTCGGTTAAAGACGTGAATGCTCCCGATAACAAGGACTATAAAATTACCAACGCCGTTACCGCGACTAAAACCGACACGCCGCTTATGCAAACGCCGGTGTCGGTAAAAGTGGTGTCGCGGCAAGTGATGAAAGATCAGCAAGCCATCACCGTCGATCAGGTGTTAAGAAACGTCAGCGGCGCGGTCAGCGGCGTAGGCGGAGCCGGGACGTTTTTTCTGCGCGGTTTCGGTAATTACAATGTTTACAGGGACGGCTATAAGAATCAGAGCCAGTGGGCGCACACCGAAGACCTTGCCAACGTGGAGCGGGTAGAAGTTTTGAAAGGCCCAGGTTCAATACTGTACGGGCGAACTGAACCCGGCGGACTCATTAACTTCGTTACCAAGCAGCCGCTGGATACGCCCTACTATAGCTTAAGCCAGCAATTCGGTTCCTTCGATTTGTATCGCACCAATGTCGATGCCACCGGCCCGCTGACTGCGAACAAAGACCTCGCCTATCGTTTTAATCTGGGTTATCAAACCAATAATACCTTTCAGGAATTCGGCAGCGATGAACGCATCTTCGTTGCGCCGAGCTTGCGTTGGAATATTTCCGACCAAACCACCTCGACCTTGAAAGTCGAGTACAGCGACATTAAAGAAAATGGTCGCGGCTTGGTGCCTTTATTGGGTAATCGCCCAGCCAATATTCCGCGCGAACGGAATTTGGGCGATCCGTGGAATTTCCAAGAAGACGAATATACGATGGTATCTTTAAATACCGAACATGCCTTTAACGATGCCTGGAAACTGCGCCATCGCTTCAATTTCAGCAATTACGCTTTAACGATGTCGGGTAGGATGGCTGCCGGCGGCGGTACCGGCAGTGCTGCGCCGGCAACAGGGAATGTGTTTCGCGCTTTCTTCGCTCAAAATATTGACGGCGACGATTACCAACATAACTTTTTTAATGCGCTGGAATTGACCGGCAAATTCAAGACAGGTTTTGCCAAGCATACTTTATTGGTGGGCGGCGATTACTACCGTTCCGATTACCGGGCGACATCGGCGGGTTTTAGCTTGGCTACCCGTGATACTACGAATATCTACAATCCTGTTCACCAGACCGGTGCTCCGACAATTTTGCCCGCCACCATTTCCACCGCAAACTTCACATTGCCCTGGTTCGGTCTTTATGCGCAAGATCAAGTCGAGCTGCCTTATAACTTCCATCTTTTGGGAGGATTGCGTTATGACAATGCCGAGACTTCCGGAACCAGCATCGGCCCCGATGGCGGGCCGGTTAAAGATACCGGCTATGACCAGGTTTCGCCGCGCGGCGGATTGGTGTGGCAACCGATTCCTGAATTATCCGCTTACGGCAGCTATACCGAAAATTTTGGCGCGGCGAATAATTTTTGGACAGATAAGCCCCTGCCGCCGCAAACCGCCCAACAATGGGAAACAGGCATCAAGACCGAACTGTTCGACGGTCGTTTCAGCGGCAGCATCGCTTATTTCGACCTGAAAAAACAAAATGTGCCTGTCCAGGTGGACCCACGGACCACGCTGGCGATTGGGGAAGCCGAAAGCCGCGGGATCGAGCTGGATCTAACGGGCGAAATTCTCCCAGGATGGAACATTATCGGCGCTTATGCGTACACGCCTTTTGCCAAAACGCTAAAGGGCAGCGTTGGCGCCGGAATGGATGGCAAGCGCCTGCATAATGCGCCGGTGAATAATGGCAGTTTATGGACGACGTACGAATTTCAACAGTCGTTGTTACATGGGCTGAAAATCGGCGCAGGCGCGCAAGCGGTGGGCCAGCGTGAAATCGGTTATGTCGAAACGGCGCAAGCTCCCGGTTATGTAACAGCCAATCTGATGGTCAGTAAGCTATGGAAAGTGGGAGCCTCCCGTCTCACTACCCAACTTAACGTCGATAATCTGCTCGATAAGACCTACACCGCCAGTACGCAATCGAATGGGCTAAGCTCATACGGCGCGCCGCGCACGTTTATGGGGTCGATTAAGATTGAATATTGATAAGTTACCCGCCGCGTTGGCTTGCTATTCGACATTTCTGTCTTATGGATTTAACGCTTAAATCCCGTCGTAAATTCTGGCTCAAGGTGCATTTGTACCTTGGGCTGGTTGTCGGGGCGGTGTTCGTTTTGATTGGGCTCACCGGCAGCTTGCTGGCGTTTGAGTCTTCTCTGGATGAGCGGCTAAATAGCACGCTGACGACCGTTTCATCCGACCGGGAAAATAAAGATTATTTGCCGCCGGATGTGCTTGTCGCATCGGGTTTGAGCGCATTGCCGGCCAACGGCAATGCGCTCAGCTTGGCTTTTCCCAGGCATTCAGGATTGGCTTTCGAGTTATGGTTTGAACAGCCTTCGCCGAATTCGGATTATTCTGAAAGCCACCAGATATTTATCAATCCCTATACCGGCGAGCTTACCGGACAACGCCTTAAGGTCGATTTTGCGCGCGGTTGGCGGGGGCCGTTAATGGATGTGGCGCTTCGTTTGCACTACAGCTTGGCTATAGGACCGACGGGGATGACTATCATGGGGTTTATCGGTCTGTTTTTAGTGTTTTCGCTATTAACCGGTTTGATTTTATGGCGGCCGGGTCCCGGTAAGCTCAAAAAGGCTTTGACGATTAAAAGCAACGCAAGCGCCGAACGATTCAACTTCGATTTACACAAAACATTCGGTTTTTATAGCTCAGTCGTCCTTTTGTTTTTGGCGCTGTCCGGCGTCTATATGATTTTTCCTGAATATGGACGGGGCTTGGTGGGTTTTTTTTCGCCGGTAACCGAGCCTTATCCTATCTGCCAAAGTATCGTCCCCAAGGGCGATAAAAAGCGGATAAGTTTAGCCGAAGTCACTGCGATTGCCGATGCGCGTTTTCCGGATGGCGACTATCGATGGATCGGTTTTCCGGCGAATGAACGGGGCGTTTATGTCGTCGGTAAGCGGGAGGCCGATGAAGTTAATAGAAAATCCCCGTATCGACGCCTTTGGATCGATCAATACAGCGGGGCAATCATCCACGAGCGGACGGGTAATAGCCGTAGCGCTGGCGACATCTTTGTGGAATGGCTTTATCCGTTACATAGCGGCGAAGCTTTCGGCTTGACCGGGCAGCTTATTATTTTAATTTCAGGGCTGATTCCCTTAGTGCTTTATGTGACCGGTGTTATCCGCTGGCTGCATAAACAAAAGGCGGAAAGGAAAAACAAGTTAAGGAATATGCATAAACTAATTTAACCGATGTTACGCACTGTCCACGAAAAGCACGAAAGACACGAAAAAATAGAGAGTCGTATCTTGACGCTGGGTTTTGCTTATTGTGTCTGTACCCGGCTTTTTCGTGCTTTTTGTGCCTTTTGTGGACTACGCTTTTTTATTAGGTACATGCGCACGTTCCTAAAGCAGACGTTAATCTCAGCAATGGAGTAAATAAATGGATGCTGCCGCAATTGAGCGCAAAAGAAATAGATTGTCTCGGGCTTATCAATTGGAGTCTGAGTACTGGCGCATGCGCACCGGCTATATGTCCGACCACGAATTGCCTTCGAAGTGGCAATATGCCGCCAAGTTACTGGAATATCAATTTCTTCCTCATTATTTTGGAGAGCCGCCAAGCTGGCGAAAGCTGTTGCGACAACTCGACGGACAGCGCACGCTACCGGATTTTTGTGTTATCGGGCCGATAAAAAGCGGCACCAGCGATTTGGCGGTCAATATATTGCTGCATCCCAATATCATGGCACCGCTAGCCAAAGAGTTTTATAGGCCCGATCCCGAGGAATGGCGAGTATTTTATCCAACGGAGCGGCAGAAGAAAGAGCATGCCTCTCGTTGCGGTTCGGCGTTGTCTCCATTTCTTGCGCCTTATCTTCATAAGATGGATGTAACTTATAGGCTGTCGCAAGTGCAACCCAATACCAAAATCGTGCTTACTTTGAGGGACCCGGTTAAACGGGTTTATTCGCAGTGGAAGTGGGAGGTGTTTTTGTCCGGTAACAAACATGCTGCGGAACTGCCGTTTTTGAACTCATTTTCCGCCTATGTTGATAGAGCGCTCGCGGTATTTCCGGACTATCCGATGTATACGACTACCGGTTTTGAGGTATTGCAAACGAGTATTTACTGGCAAGCGGTCAATTACTGGATGGAATGCTTCGGTCGTGACCAGGTGCTGGTGCTAGATGTCGCCGACTACTTTTCTGATAATAATGGTTTTTTAAACCGAATCTATGAATTTGTTGGTTTGCCGGGTTTTGAGTGCCCTGCATCCAGCCATAAAATAAATGAGAATCCTATTGTTTTGCCGCCGCCGGATCAGCAAAGTCTGGACAAACTTGGCGGTTTTTTTAAACCCTATAATGAAAAGCTGTGGGGTTTGCTGGACAGGGAATTCGATTGGAGTAACGATGATTTTTTTGCATGACTATCGATTCAGGACTTCATCAATAATAACTTCCGCTTAGGGTTGCCACGCTCTGCGTGGAAACGATGAAAACGTTGCACGTTAGACCTTCCAGGTTTTAAAAACCTGGAAGGTCTGTATAGCGTATGTTTCCCGCCTAACGACAGCCCGCAGACACTTGCGTATCGTTGATTCTGTTCGGGTATCCTGGGCTGCCCCCCCTGAAAAAATCGCTTATCAGCAACAGGCGTTTGGTAAACCGGTGGAGGGCATGGCGCATGAGGTTAAAAAGGGCTTAAGTCGTCATATTATCAGGCCTGTTGCAGTTTAAGGCCGTTATAAAAATCCCGGCCTAAACGCTTATAACAGGACATTTAACAATGGCAAACACCAACGACTGTCATGCGGAACCGGTTAAACAACCGGTTTTTATCTTATCTTGTGTTCGTTCCGGTTCGACAATGCTGCGTTGCATTGTCGATACGCATCCTAACCTATGCAGTCCCGGTCATTTGAGCTTAGGTCCGTTATGCGCCCATTTATATGCGACGACTTATTACTCGCTTGGAAAATTGCCGGATATGGAAACCGAAGAGCAAAGAGACCAACGGGCAATTAATGAAACGCGGCGCGTGGTGGAAGACATTCTGGGCCGCTACGCCAGAGGAAAGGGCAAAAAAAACTGGTGCGAAAAATCGACCGTCAATATTGATTATCTGAAGATACTGACAAAAGTGTTTCCGCAGGCCAACTATATCTGCTTATATCGCAATTGCCTGGATGTTGCTTATTCGTCCATTAAATTCAGTCCGTTAGGCTATATGGATGAATTGGCTTCTTATGTGCGGAAACATCCGACCAATCTTGTTGCCGCGATGATGGAGAACTGGCTGGATAAGACCGGCAAACTGATGGCATTCGAACAGGCTCATGCCGAGCAGTGCATTCGGGTTAACTATGAGTCTTTGGTTCGGCAGCCTGAACAGGTTTTGGCAAAACTGTTTGATTTTCTTGACGAGCCGTGGGATGAGGGCTTGATTGAGTCGGTTTTTAAAGTACACCATGATCAGGGCGACGGCGATGTCAAAGTCTGGTTTTCCGGCAACATCAGCAAGGACTCTATCGGCAATGGCACTGCGATTCCATTAACGGCAATCCCGGATCAATTGACGGCTGAGATTAACAGGCTTCATCAGCAGTTAGGCTATTCAACGATAGACGCTTTCTATGCCGAACAACAAGGTAGCGACGAGCAGACGCTTGATGACCTGGACGTGAATGATTTTTTCCAAAACCGGTTTTTGCAAAATACCGCTGCACGAATGGATCAATTCAGCCGGTTGCGGGGTATCTGTAAATTCGCGATAAGCGGGTTAAAAGGGGGGACTTGGATAATTGAGCGTCATAGCGGCGGTTTAACATTAAAAGAAGAGGGTGGGCCTTGCGATTGCACAATCGCTACAACGTATAGCGTTTTTTGTGAACTGATCGATGGCAGGAAAACCGCGGTTAGCGCTTATGAGCAAGGTGAAATAACGGGAGATGGTAATATAACTATGGCCTTGGAGTTCGGTAGGCTACTGTTTGGGGGGAGTTGATATGTCAGCTCCAGCCGATAGCCCGCAACCGCGCCATGAATAAGTAACGCGCAAATGAAAATTGCTGGAGGGGTAGAGGATTGCTAAAGAGTAACATCGAGATATGGTTTGAAGATTTGTCCGTTACGGATGCGGAATATTGGCAGTATTGGGATGTGTTGGACGACAAGGAACGGAACAGGGCGTTACGGTTTGTGCATAAAATCCATCGCGACCGTTATGTTGTCAGCCATGCTAAGCTGAGGATTATCTTAGCCTCTTATATCGATACGGCGCCCGGACATATCCGCTTTGCGGAGGAAGCGTTCGGCAAGCCGTATCTCAACATGGATGGCAAAGAGCCGGACGTTAAATTCAATTTATCCCATTCGGGCGATAAAATGCTGGTAGCGGTAGGTTTGTACGATCAGTTAGGGGTGGACATCGAAGAGTGGAACGAAAGGATCGATTGCGGCTTGGTGGTCGACAGTTGTTTTGCCGAAGTCGAACGCTGCTTTTGGAACGGATTGCCGGAAGACCGGAAAGACGCGTTTTTCTACCGGTTCTGGACAAGGAAGGAAAGTTTTGTGAAAGCTGTCGGTGTCGGTATCGGGCTGGATGTTTCCAAGGTTGTCTGCTCGCCGGTCGATGCAGCGCGGTTTTTGTCTGTGCCGGAGGGCTATGGTTGTGCCGGAGATTGGCGGCTGGTCGATTTGGACTTCGGCAGCGGCGTCAGCGCCGCGCTGACGGCGCCGGCGAAATGTTATGACCGGATTGAGCTTAGGCGGCTCGAAACTTAATTAAAGACGGGTGCGATCCCGTCTCTTAAATAACTGATGTTACGCATGTACCTAATAAAAAAAGCGTAGTCCACGAAAGGCACAAAAAGCACGAAAAAAGCAGGGTATAGAAATAATAACTGATGTTACGCATGCTCATAATAAAAAGCGTAGTCCACGAAAAACACGAAAATAGTTAAAACACATCAGAAGGTCTGCCTATCGGCCTGCTTCTTGCCCAACGCCAGGCCAGGGACTATCGAATCGACACATCCCGTAAATACGTGTGAAACACGAAGTTTCACCTCCCTGTGCCTGGGTTCCGGCATAATCCACAGGGATGTGGGGAATGCAGATATTGCAGGAGCAAATATCTGTCCCTGCCAGAACGACGGCATCCCACAGACCTGGGTGTATGACGTAAGAAGCTTGTCTTGGGAGTCTGTGAATGAATGCCGGCTATGACGCCGTCAGCGAGAAACCTACAGCGGATGTTTTTTTCGTGCCTTTCGTGCTTTTCGTGGACAATGCGTAACATCAATTAATATGACAGCTCTTTTATTGCTAAACTTTTACGCAACGACCGGCTTCAGCATCGACGTTTTCCCCACCATAATATCCACCGCTTTTAGCAATCTTTTAAATACCGACTGTTGGAGATAAGGAATGTTATGTTTTTTGCATAACGCCATCACTTGCGGCTGCACTTTTTGATATTGACTTAACGGCATATTCGGCCACAAATGATGCTCGATTTGATAATTCAACCAGCCGTAAAAAAAGTCATTAAAATTAGAGCCGGTCGGATAATTCACCGAACCTAAAATCTGCCGCAGATAAAACTCGCCTTTGCCTTTGGCTTTTTCGTCAAACATCATCACATCGTCCCCGGCATGATTCGGGATCATCACCAGAAAACTATGCATATTGGTGAAAATTTCCGCCAGAATTGAATTAATTAATACGCTGATAACAGCAAAACTTCCCAGCGGTAAAAACAGCAAGGGTAACAATACAAAGCGATAGGCAATGTAAGGCAAAATACTTTGCAGCCAGAATGCCTTGCCCTGTTGGGTATACAGACTCCATGCACCAACGCGGGTCATCACGGGTTTAGGCTCACCCTGTTGTCGGGCGGAATTTAAGTGCAATTCCTTATGGGTTCTGGGCGTGTAGTAAACCAATTTCCATATCCCGGAAAAAAGTGCCACTATCGCATAACGTTGCCACATCGGCAGGCTTGATTGTCTAAGCCATTCCATATTGTGCTGCGCATTATTGGGATCGGCTTTTTCACCCAGACTGTAATGATGCAATACGTCATGCTCATGATGCCAGCCCGCGACAGTAAACCAGTCCGGCCAGTCCATAAAGCGTCGCCAACCTTGCGCGAATGTTTTGCTGGTGTAGTTTTTATCGACGCCTTCAACCTTGTCGTAAGCTCTGTGAACAATCGGATGTCCTACTTGTGTCCAGCGCGTGAAACTGCCTTGACTGATTAACAGTGCGGAAATGGGATTGGGGAAAATCCAGGCCGTGCCATAGCCGATCATGGAACAAATTTTCCCCCAGCGTTCCATTTTTGTTAAATGCTCAAAATCGTCAATACCGATATTGGCTAAAGCTTGTTGGTGAATTTCGTTGATGTCCTTGGCTAATTGCTCGCGATCTACCGATTGATAACTGTGTAAACTCAAAACTTGCTGCCCCTGTAAGTGCAATTGGTGGGAGGTTAAATAACTTCGCTGCTGCGGCGAAGTTTGCGATGGTTAAAATGCCGGACAGGATAGGGCTTTATCGGGTATTTACCTAATTATATTGTCGTTCCGTCGCGCTATGGCGCTATTCGCAGTTAAGAATTTTTAATTTTATTTTCAATAAGATATTTTGCGGTCGGTAATTTTTTATTAGTCACCGGATACGCTGATCTACTTTGGGCGACTTTCCTAATAATGATGTGCTTCTGCGCTGCCTCGCCCTTTTGAATAAATAAGGCCGATTTGACTGACCGCCATCGTTCCCATGCCGAGTACTCGTCGTTATACACAAGTGTGTTTCAGAGTCGTCATACCGGCATGGATGCCGGTATCCAGCGCCATGGACGGTAACTTGGGACTCTTGACACTTCCCTGTGTCTGGGTTCCGGCATCCCTGCCAGAACGACGGCGTCCCACAGAGACTTGTGTATAACGACGAGTGCCGAGCATGGGAACGATGGCAACTTGCGCTATGACTGTATTTAGGAAAGATGTTTTTAGGGTATCCGGCACAAAGTTGTGCGGCGTGGATATACTCCGATCGGTCAAATTTGCGGAAAATGAAGCTGGTATAATACCCTGGAAAGCCGGTCGGGGCATGTTGCCCCGACCAAATGATTTGGTTAGTTCAGGCACTGAAAGAAACGTTAGGGACGGGCTATTGCGACGCCGCTTGTTGCATATGTATCTGTAGGCTTAACGGGCGCATATCGGTCCAGACTTCCTTGATGTGATAGAGGCATTCCTGTTTGTTGCCGGTTTTGCCGATCGTCCGCCAACCGCCCGGCACTTCTTTGTAGTCGGGCCAGATTGAATACTGCTGTTCGTGATTGACTACAACCTGGTAAATAGTGGTGTCTTCTTCGTCGTCCCAAGCCATTGTTATGCTCCGTTGATAGGTAATTGCAGTAATACCCCCGTCATTCGAGCGATGGGAGCGGTTTCCGTAGTGTAGACGATAGAAACGCTAAAATACCTCAGCTGTCATGCTGATCCAGTAAATGGGTTTTGAATTGTCTGCGACAGTGCAGCAGGGCCCTGGACATGTGTTTTTCAACGGCGCTATCGGATATGCCGATTTCCAGGGCTGCTTCGGCATAGGTCATGCCGTACACTCTATTCAGGATAAATATCTCTTGGGTGCGCAGCGGCAATTCGTCGACTATCTGTTTGACCGCGGTCAACCTTTCGTCGATAGAGACCAGTTTTTCGGCCGAGGGGAACTCGCTGGGCGGGAGTAGGGCCTGGTCTTGGATTTGCTGGTAGTTTTCCGTTACTTTCCGATGCTTGATGTGATCGTAAGCAAGGTTTTTGGCGACCCTGAACAGAAAACCGCGCGGATGATCGATGGTTTGTTTTTGCGCTTCGCGGAAAAAAATAATGAAGCTTTCTTGGGCAAGGTCGGCGGCTATGTCCGGGCAGTTGACAATCCGGGTCAGATGAAACTGCAATTCGGACTGGTGATTCAAGTAAATGGCTGCTACGTTCAAGTTCAAATCCCTCTTCGTTGTTGTTAAGAATGTTTACCTTGTTGCTGAATCGACGCTGCCGGAATAAGGCCGGTATGCGGTTTGCCAAAGCGCCATAGTCTGCTGGGTTGGTAGGGTTCACGGGTTTTGCGCGGCTATCGGCACACAGGCAAGGCGTTTGTAACGAGCGGAGTAAGCCGATAAAAATTGTGGGCATAGCCTGTCGTCTGGTTGCTTTGAATTCGTTGCATGGGTTCTATTTGCAAATAGCAATGAGTGTGCCACTTTTGTGTGCTATTAATTTCAATGAGTTAACGATAAATGGGAGGGAGGACTTGCAAAATCGAGGCATATGACGCATCTGTAATGGGTTATATAACATAGTTTAATTAAAGCGATGCGGTGCCGATACGGATAGGCGGGTATTTTTTAGCCGGGCGGATGAGGTTAAAAAGGCTTTAAGGCGTCCTATTATCAGACCTGCTTCGGTTTTGAGACCTGATAAGCGTCTAACGTATTGAATGGTGTATAGGCGAGCTGAAAGGAAAATAGTTTATGTTAGTTTTTTTGTGCCGTTCTTCCTGGCTAACGATTGTCGGCGTACTGCTTGCGGGCATCGGCAGCGGCTTAGGCAGCGCGGCTTTGGTGGCGTTGATTAATTCGACATTGTCGGATGCCTTGGATGCCAAGCTGTTGCCGTGGCTGTTTGTCGGCTTGTCTATTACGGTGTTGTCCAGCGGCTTTCTATCGCATTATCTGCTCAATCGGCTCAGCGCTAAAATTGTTTGCGATTTGCGCATACAAATCAGTCGCTTGATTCTTGCCGCGCCTTATCCTTATCTGCAAAAGCTGGGCAAGTCGGCATTACTGGCGCATTTGACCGAGGACATATCGACGATTGCCAATGCCAGTCAATTATTGCCGATAGTGTGCATTAATTTTGCGGTTGTGGCCGGCTGTATGGCATATCTGAGCTGGTTATCCTGGCACTTGGCCCTGGTTTTGGCCGGGGTGATTGTATTCGGCGTCTTGAGCTCCAGTCTGTTCAGGGAATGGCCGAAACAAGCGGTGCTCAAGGCGCGCGAGGAATACGATGTGCTGAGCGGCGATTTTCGGGCATTGACGGAAGGCGTCCGTGAGTTGAAATTACATAGGCAGCGAAGCGATGCGTTTATGGCGCAGTCGCTGGCGGCCAGCGCCGAAGCTTATCGCCGCTATTCTTTTCGGGGCGCGGTAGCTTATTTATTGGTGAATCAGTGGGCGCAACTGCTGTATTTCCTGGTTATAGGCGTAATCCTCTATGTTTTTCCGGTTTGGCAGGCGATCGATCGGAAAGTGATCGGCGGTTATACGCTGGTGTTTTTGTTTATGATGTCGCCGTTGAGCATACTCACCACCAGTTTGCCGGTGTTTAGCCGCGCTAAGGTGTCGCTACAAAAAGTCCGGCAACTCGGCGAGCAGCTCAAAAATCAGGCGGGTCAGGCCGATGGGCCGAATAAACGCAAGGTTTGCACAAACTTTTCCGGTCTGTCGCTGCACGGCGTGACGCACAGTTTTCATCGGGAAAAGGAAAATCGCAACTTTACCCTGGGGCCTATCGACCTGGACTTTAAGTCCGGCGAGCTGGTGTTTTTAGTCGGCGGCAACGGCAGCGGCAAGACTACGCTGGCTATGTTGCTGATCGGGCTTTATACCCCGGAACAGGGGGATATTCGCTGGAACGGCGAGGTTGTCGATGACGGTAACAAGGAGGATTATCTGCAAAACTTTTCGGTGATTTTCTCGGATTTTTATTTGTTTGACGAGCTGTATGGGTTCGATAACGAGAAAAATCATGTCCTCATCGCCGATTATTTGCAGCGTCTGCATTTACATCATAAAGTGCGGGTCGAGAACGGCCGGTTCTCCTCGGTGAATTTGTCGCAAGGCCAGCGCAAACGTTTGGCGCTATTGGTCGCGTATCTGGAAGATCGGCCTTTTTACGTTTTCGACGAATGGGCGGCGGACCAGGATCCTGAATTCAAGCATTTATTTTATACGGAGCTGCTACCGGCCTTGAAAGCCCGAGGCAAAACAGTCTTGATCATCAGTCATGACGACCGGTATTTTTACTTGGCCGATCGATGCATCAAGCTGGAAGAAGGGCAGATTGTGGCCATGGAAAAACCGGCAACGGCAGGCAAGCAGTCAATCCAGATAAGCTGATATTGGCTGGTTGCCGGAGTGCAGGCTTCGCCTGCAAGTTTCGCAGGTCGGGTTAGCGATAGCGTAACTCATGGCCGGACGGGGCATGTTGCCCCGTTCGAAGTGCTTTTGAGGTGATTATAACGTAGCTAGTTAGGTTAAAACGTTAGGGACGGGGTTGCAAACCCCGTCCCGCTCAGTTATCGCCACGGAAAAGCCCGTAGCAATCAGCAACTAGGAAAGGATGTATTCACCACGAAGACACGAAGGACACGAAGTTTTCACTCTGTTTTTCTTCGTGTCCTTCGTGTCTTCGCGGTGATTGTTTTTTTCATAATATTGGATAGCAATGGCGAATATTCGAAAAGTTATTTTATATAGCGGCTTGGGGCTGGCGAGCGTGGTGGCGATAGCCCTCGGCGGCGGTTTTTGGGTGATGCATCGGTCCATGCCGCAACTTGACGGCACGGTGCAGCTGGACCGGCTTACGGCAGAAGTTCGCGTACAGACCGATGCGCACGGCATGCCGGTCATCAATGCCGCTAACCGTGCCGATGCGGTTCGGGCATTGGGCTATGTTACCGCGCGCGACCGCCTGTTTCAGATGGAGCTGATGCGGCGCAAAAGCGCCGGGCGCTTGGCGGAAATTTTTGGCGATAGGGCGCTGGACAGCGACATCAAGGCCCGAACCTACGGTTTTCATCGGGAGGCAAAAGCCATCCTGGCAAAACTGCCGCCAGCCCATCAACAGTATCTGCAAAGCTATGCCGACGGCGTCAACCGCTATATGGCGGGGTCCGGCAAACTGCCTTTCGAGTTTAGCGTATTGGCTTATCGACCGGAGTCTTGGACGCCTGAGGACAGTCTGCTGGTCGTATTGGGCATGTGCGAGAACTTAACTGCCGGCGAGGAGCGTAGCGAGCGCATGCTGAGCGTGATGGAAAAAGCCTTGCCCGCCGCCGCGATGCGTTTTTTAACGCCGGACACCGATTTTTACACCGAACAGCTGCAAAAACAGGCCGAATCGTTGCGCCCGGCGCAAGCGATTCCTGTCGAGGCTTTGGCAACCGCGCTCGCCCATCAGTCGCCGGATAAAACAGCCTTGGCGCAACTAGTTCGGCAAGCCGATTTAATGGTCGGTTCCAATGCCTGGGCGGTCGGCGGCAAGAAGACCTGGGACGGGCGGGCCATTTTGGCTAACGACATGCATTTGGGCATCGCGGTGCCCAATACCTGGTATCGCATCGAGCTGAATTACGGCGCTGTGCATGCCGCAGGCTTGACTTTGCCCGGCACGCCGTTGTTAATTGTCGGCAGCAACCGGCATATCGCCTGGGGAGCGACCAATCTTACCGGCGATTTCCTGGATTTGGTCCGGCTTGAGATCAATCCCGCCAATCCCGAGCAGTACCGGGTAGGCGAGCAATGGCAGCGCTTCGACGAGTATCCGGAAACCATAATCGTCAAAGACGGAGCAGCAAAACAGCTTGTGGTTAAGCAGACCCGCTGGGGGCCTGTCGCCAACCAGTTGCTGCTGGATCAGCCGGTGGCGATTCATTGGACGGCGCTGGATGCCGATGCGTTCAACTTCAATTTGTTCGATTTGGAGCAAGGCGAAACCCTGGAGCAGGCGATAAATATAGTCAACAGCAGCGGCGGTCCGCAGCTGAATATTTTGCTGGCCGACGACAAAGGCAGCATCGCCTGGACGCTGATGGGCAAAATTCCCAAGCGCTTCGGCAATGACGGTTTGGTCAGTCGCTCCTGGGCGGACGGCCGCGTGGGCTGGAACGGTTATGTGGAACCTGGGGATTTGCCGCGTGTCATCGACCCGCCGGAGGGCATTTTGGCGTCGGCCAACGACCGTCGTCTGGGCAAAAATTATCCGTATGTGATCGGCCACCAGTTCGGCAACGGTTATCGCGCTTACAGGATTACCCGACAACTGACGCAAATGCCCAGGATTGGTGAATGGGCCATGTTCGATTTGCAACTCGATACCGAAAGCGAGTTTTATGTGTTCTATCAGCAGTTGGCCTTGAATAGCCTGACCAAGGAAGCGGTTGCGGCGCAACCGGATTTGGCCGAGGTGCGCGACTATTTGCTGGCCTGGAACGGCCGGGCCGATGTTGGCAGCCTGGGTTTTGCCCTGCTGGTCGAGTTCCGCAAGCAATTGATCGAGGCGGTATTTACGCCGCTTTTGTCGGCCAGCCGGGACGCCGATAAAAATTTCAGCTATTCGTGGACTTATATCGATACGCCGTTGCAAGCCCTGTTGAACGAAAAGCCGCCGCGCGCATTGCCCGATGCGGCGCATTACCTGAACTGGGACGATTTTATTCTGGGGCAATTGAAACACGGTTTGCAGCAGGTACAAGCCCAGCATCCGGGAGTGGCGTTAATGGAATTGAACTGGGGCGAACAGAATAAGGTCAAGCAGTCCCATCCGTTTTCCAAGGCCTTGCCGATACTGAGCGATTTACTGGATATGCCAAGCGAGGCCTTGCCGGGTTGCGGTTTCTGCGTTCGCGCGGCGGGGCCGGGTTTTGGGGCCAGCGAGCGGCTGGTAGTTTCGCCGGGTCATTTTGAAGACGCCATTCTGCACATGCCCGGCGGCCAATCGGGCCAACCCTTGTCGCCTTATTACCGGGATCAGCAGAACTACTGGCTCAAGGGTTTATCGATGCCGCTGACAGCCGGAAAGCCTGAACACCTGTTATTGTTACAGCCTAATGATTAACTGATGTTACGCACTGTCCGCGAAAAGCACGAAAGGCACGAAAAAATAGAGGGCCGTATGTTTTCCGGCTTACGATGGGCTTTGCTTATTGTTCCTGTACCCGGTTTTTTCGTGCTTGTTGCGCCTTTCGTGGACTACGCTTTTTTATTAGGTACATGCGTAACATCAGTTAAGGATAGGGTCGGTAATAACTTCCCGAAATATAAGCCCATCGTTCCCACTCTCTGCGTGGGAACGCAGCCTGAACCGCTCTGCGGTTCGGGACGCTGGAGCGTCCCTGACTGGGTTACCACGCAGAGCGTGGGAACCATAAATGACAACCTAGGAGCGGGCCGCGCCCGCGATATTTGCACAGCGATTGCAAAGTTATAGCGCCATCATCGCGGGCACGGCCCGCTCCTACAAGGCTTAACTTAAGGCAGTGACGCAGAGCCTGGGAACCCTAAGCGGACGTTATTATTGATGGAGTCCTAAGTAAAAAATCCGGGCGGAATATAATAAGCAATTGGTTTTAGGTAGAATAATCATTATGAAACGTAACGCTTCAGCGGTTTTGACGGCTATGGGCGTTTATTACCGTGGATTATCGCCGTTTACGCGGCTCGCTTATCCTGTCTACGGGGAGCTTTTTATCAAGAAACCGAGTAGTTGCCTATGAAACAGGAAAACGACACCAACAGTTTAGAATCCGAGCTTAATCATGACATTGACGAGCAAGCGATTGCCTGGTTTATACGGTTACGCGCCGACAATGTCTCCAGCGAAGAAAAGGCGGCGTTTCTTTTATGGCTGAATCAGGCCGATTTGCACCGCGAAACCTTTAACGAAATCGGCAAGCTGTGGGACGATACCGATCTATTGCAAGCGCTCGGCGAATCCGCCCAACAACAGCGTATTGCACCGGGCAGGAAAACAGCGGCCCTTTATCTCAAATTACCGTTGGCGATGGCGGCCTGTCTGGCTTTAACCTTGCTGCTGGGCAATCAGCTTGCGCTTTTGATGCAAGGCGACTATTCGACCGGAGTGGGCGAACGCAAAACCGTTTATTTCGATGACGGTTCCAGCGCGATGCTCAATACCGACAGTTCTATCGCGGTCAACATGGAAGGCCCGCAACGCAGGGTCGAGCTGCTGAAAGGCGAGGTCTATTTCGAAGTCAAAGCCGACCCCAACCGGCCGTTTATTGTCCAGGCCGACCATTCGACGACCCGCGTACTCGGAACCCGTTTTTTCGTCCATGAACAGGGCCGGAGCGATGATGTCAAAGTAGCGTCCGGACGGGTTGAAGTGAGCGACCGGGGCGCGTTGAAACAACCGCAGATTTTACATGATCGTGAGGCGGTATCGATCGACGCCGAAGGTCTTGGCGAAGTCCGGATATTGGATTCTGCGCTGGCCACCTCCTGGATTAACGGTTTTCTGGTGTTTGAGAATGCGTCCCTGGAAAGCGTCATTAATCAGGTCCGCCGCTATCGAACCGGTGCGGTGGTTTATAAGGACGATGCCTTGCGAACCTTAAAAATCAATGGCCGTATCAATTTGCGCGAATCGGACGATATGCTGAAAGTCTTGGGGAAAAATCTGTCGGTAAAAATGACTTATTTGACCGATTGGCTGGTGATTGTCGGGTAATGTTGTTTTTAAGTTGACCTTCGGACTGATGATTAGGCTTAATAGGCGCTCCAAAACGACTTTTGGCTACTCAACTTATGACTTTACCGGGCAAAAAAACATTCATACTCATCATCGGCATTGCCTTGATTAGTGCCATTTATTTTTTTACCAAACAGCCGAAATTTATCGATGTCGAAATAATCGCGCTTGAACAAGGCGAGGTGAGGTCGACGGTATCCAATACCCGCGTCGGCACGGTTAAAGCCTGCCGCCGCGCCTACCTCGCGCCGGCAACCGGCGGACAGGTTGCCGAACTGCACGTCAAGGAAGGCGATAACGTCAAGCAAAATCAGCTGCTGTTGGAAGTATGGAATAAAGACATGAAAGCCCAGGTTAAATTGCAGGACGCTCAAATCAGGGCCAACCGGGCATCGGCCGAGCAAGCCTGTCAGCTGGGCGCAGGCGCAGAGCGCGAGGCGGATCGCGCGCTACGTTTGCAGCAATTCAATCATATTATTTCCGAAGAACAGGTCGATACCAAAGCGACCGGCGCCCGCGCCAAGCGGGCATCCTGCACCGCCGCCCTGGAGTCTATCGCGGTTAGCCAAGCCAACCGCGACGCAGCCCAGGCCGCTGTCGAACGCACCCTGGTTGTCGCGCCTTTCGACGGCACCGTGGCTGAAATCAATGCCGAGCTTGGGGAATTCATCACGCCATCGCCGCCCGGCATTCCGACTTTGCCCGCCATCGATTTACTGGATGTCAGTTGTTTGTATGTGTCCGCGCCGATTGATGAAGTGGATGCGCCGCAGATTAAAACCGGCATGAACGCTTGCGTGTCGCTGGATGCCTTTACTGAAAAACGCTGTTCCGGCACGGTAAGCCGCATTGCCCCGTATGTGCTGGAAAAAGAAAAGCAGGCGCGCACCGTCGAGGTTGAAGTTAAATTAACCGATCCGAAGGACATTAAGGGCTTGCTGCCCGGCTACAGCGCCGATATTGAAGTCTTGTTGGCCAGTAAGCCTCAGGCGCTCAGGGTGCCTGCCGAGGCGGTATTGGAAAATAACCGGGTCTTGGTGATGCGGCCGGACGGCTTGCTGGAAGAGCGCAGCTTTAAACCGGGACTGGTCAACTGGAACACCGTGGAAGTGCTGTCAGGCCTGAATGTCGGCGATAAAGTCGTGTTGTCGGTAGGCCGGGAGGGCGTGGTTGCCGGCGCTTATGCCCGCGTCAAAAAATGATACGGCTGGAACATATCCATCGTTATTTTCAGGTAGGCGAGCAAACCGTTCATGCCTTGAACGACATTAATATCAGCATTGAAAAAGGCGAATATGTATCGGTGATGGGGCCGTCCGGTTCCGGCAAATCGACTTTATTGAATGTGATCGCCTTGCTGGATCAGCCGAGTTCGGGCCGTTATCTGTTAAATGAGCGGCCGGTCACCCAGCTTAGCGATGATGAACTGGCTAAAGTTCGCCGTGAAAACATCGGCTTTGTATTCCAGTTTTTTCATTTGATTCCGCGTTTGTCGGCGGCTGAAAATATTGAAATGCCGATGATACTGGCCGGCGTGCCGGGCAAGGAGCGCAAGCAACGGGTGCAGGACGCGCTGGCGTCGGTCAGCCTGCAAGACAGGGCAGGGCACAGGCCGGATCAGCTTTCCGGCGGACAGTTGCAGCGCGTCGCCATTGCCAGGGCCATGATCATGCGTCCGGAGATTTTATTGGCGGACGAACCGACCGGCAATCTCGACAGCAAGTCCGGCAAGGAAATTATCGAGTTGCTGGAAGGTCTTAACCGGCAGGGCGTGACGCTGGTGATTATTACCCATGACCAGAATCTGGGCGACCGGGCGCGGCGGAAAATCCGCATTGTCGATGGGCAGATAGGGTGATGAGTAATCAAAATATAAAAGATCACCACGAACGACTTGCATGGATGCAGGAGGTAGAGCAATGCAGGAGCAATTGCCGAGACACGAAGAACGCGAAGCTTTACCTCGTTCCCGCGCGCTGCGTGGGAATGCAGTTAAGGCGCGCTGCGCCGCGAGTCATGTGCAACATCTGCGTATACGGAACGCAGCGCGTCCAGCACTGCATTCCCACGTAGCACGTGGGAACGAGGGGTAACCTGAGTGATCGGGCGCGGTGGAAAATTCGCATTGTCGAGGCAGATAGGGTGAGTCTATAAAAGCCCACCACGAACGACTTGCATGGATGCAGGAGGTAGAGCAATGCAGGAGCAATTGCCGAGATACAAAGAACACGAAGTTTATACTGCAAACGGTCATGAATTGCGCATTTTTGAATTCCCTCACCCCAGCCCTCTCCCGAAGGGAAAGGGGGACAAAAGCCGCAATCCGTGCCCGTGTCGAGTATAGCTAAAAAAACTTCGTGTTCTTCGTGTCTTCGTGGTGAATTAATTAAATCTGCGCGTATAGAAGTGCTGAGCCCATGTTCATTAAAGACACATTAATCCAATCCTTAGCCGCAATCGGCACCCAGCGCTTACGCGCGGCGTTGATTATCCTGGCAATGAGCATCGGCATCGCTTCGGTTTCGGTGTTAACGGCTTTGGGCGACAGCGCCCGCCGTTATGTGGTTAACGAGTTTGAAGCCTTGGGCACAAACCTGGTTATCGTATTGCCGGGGCGCACCGAAACGACGGGCGGACAGCCGCCGCTATTCGGCGAAACGCCCCGCGATTTAACGCTCGATGATGCCGAAGCTTTATTGCGCAGTCGTCATATTGCCGCCATCGCGCCGTTGACTATCGGCTCCGCGCCGGTTTCATCGTTGGGCCTGGAGCGGGAAACCAATGTACTGGGTTCGACCCAGGCATTAAAACGGGTGCGCCGCTTGACCGTGGCGCAAGGCAGTTTCCTGCCCCAAACCGAGCTCGATAAAGCCGAGTCGGTTTGCGTGCTCGGTCAAACCATACGCAATGAACTGTTCGCTAATAAACCGGCGCTGGGGCAGTGGCTGCGCATCAATGACCGGCGCTTTAGGGTGATCGGCGTGCTGTCGTCGGAAGGGCAATCGGTCGGCATCGATTTTGACGAAATCGTCATTATTCCGGTGGCGTCGGCGCAGGCTTTGTTCGATACCCACTCCTTATTCCGGGTGCTGGTTGAAAGCAAATCCAAGCCGGACATGTACAAGGCGGTCGACGAAATCAGAGCCATCATCAAGGCTCGCCACGAAGGCGAAGACGACGTGACGCTGATTACCCAGGACAGCGTGGTCAACACCTTCGATAAAATATTGACCGCATTGACATTGACCGTAGCCGGCATCGCCGGCATCAGTCTGGCGGTGGCCGGCGTGTTGGTGATGAATGTGATGCTGGTCAGCGTCACCCAACGCACCTCCGAGATCGGTTTGCTGAAAGCATTAGGCGCGACCAAGCGGCAATTGTTGTGGCTGTTTTTGACCGAAGCGGCGATGTTGTCGCTGGCAGGCGCGCTATTGGGGGTAATGCTGGGTTACGCAACCTTGGGCGTTTTACAGGCTTTGTACCCGGATTTTCCGATACAATTGCCGGTCTGGGCGTTGCTGGCCGCATTGCTGGTGTCGTTGTTTACCGGCCTGGTGTTCGGCGTATTACCGGCCAGAAAAGCCGCCAATCTCGATCCTGTCGCCGCCTTGGCGAAGCGGTAAACGATGCGCTACGCCGACCTGATCGCATTATCATACCGTACGGTTATCAGCCATAAACTGCGTTCGGCGCTGACTGCGCTGGGGTTGATTATCGGCATCGCGGCGGTGGTCGTATTAACCTCGATAGGCCGGGGCATTCATACCTTTGTGCTGGCCGAGTTCACCGAATTCGGCACCAACCTGATCGGCGTTCATCCCGGCAAAACCACCACCTTCGGCGTGTCGGGCGCATCGATCAGCACGGTTAGGCCGCTGGTCATAGCCGATGTGGTCAGCTTAAGCAAAGTGGAAAATATCATCGCCGCATCGCCGATGGTGCAAGGCAACGCGCGTGTCGAAGCAGAGGGGAAACAGCGGCGCACCAATGTGTTGGGAGTCGGTGCAGCGGCGGCGCAGATATGGAGAATCAAGGTCGTCAACGGGCGCTTTTTGCCGGAAGAAGCCAGCAATCCGCGCGCCTTTGCGGTGCTGGGCAATAAGTTGGCGAGCGAACTGTTCGGCGCCGCCAGTCCGCTAGGCCAGCGCGTCAGGATCGGCAGCGACCGTTTTCGGGTCGTCGGGGTGATGGAAAAGAAAGGCCAGATGATCGGCTTCGACATGGACGACACCATCTACATCCCGGCCGCCAAGGCGCTGGAGCTGTTCGATCGGGAAAGCCTGATGGAAATCCACCTGCTCTATAAAAGCAATGCCGTGATTAGCGGCGTAGAAAAAGCCATCAAACGAAACCTGATTGCCCGGCACGGCAGCGAAGACTTCACCATCGTCACCCAGAACCAGATGCTCAAAAGCATGGATTCGATCCTGAACATCCTGACCCTGGCGGTCGCGGCGTTGGGCAGTATTTCCTTGCTGGTCGGCTCGGTCGGCATACTGACCATCATGACCATCGCCGTGTCCGAACGAGTTTCCGAAATCGGCCTGCTGAGGGCGGTAGGCGCGGAACGCAGAACCATATTCCAGCTGTTCTTGTGCGAAGCCTTGGCGCTAAGCGGCGCAGGCGGATTGTGCGGCGTGTTGTTGGGCATAACCATAGTCAAGATACTTGATGTAGCGCTGCCCGCCTTGCCGGTGGAGTTGGCCTGGGCTTATATCATTGCGGCTTTTATGGTGTCATTGCTGATCGGTGTAGCCGCCGGAGTGGCTCCGGCCATGAAAGCCGCTAGGTTGGAGCCGTTGGAGGCTTTGCGGGCTGAGTGAGTTCTATTCCTCATTCCGTTGTCTGTATAAAACTACCAAGGTCAGGGTAATGATACGTTAAAATCAACTCAGCCTATCGAATAGAATTGAAATAAACCGACTGGGGGAGCAAACTTGCAAAACGAATCCAAGAAACACCATTTCATTCCACAATCCCTTTTGAAATACTTTAGTGCTGATAGCAACGGCAATAAGGTTTATCAGTTCGACAAGAACAACCCCAAACCATTTTTCTACGACAAAGCATCTCTGGAATCCATTAAAAAAAGAGCGGGCATGGAGGAAAGCTTCAATATGCTAGAGACAGAAAGTGGTACTCAGAATTTCGAGCATATATTCAATGAGGTCGATGATCGATTAGCCATTCTCCTGAAGCAGATACATAAGACACGCGATATTTCTGCTCTAACCAAAGATGACCGCCATGATTGGGCCGATATGGTCGCTGTTCAGATGCTTCGTACGCCGATCATACGTACATCTATGCTTCAAACTGCAACTGATTTCATAGATATTCTCGTCGAGAGCGGATTGGCCAAACCCGAAGACTTTTCGTTGCCTACCGACAATGACAGCCGACATAACATGGTCAAGTGGTTTCAGGATCGTGATTCCTTGCGGGTCGCGCTGGAAGACAAGGATTTTGTGCTGTTTGAGGGGACTAATTCAACACCCTTTCTTATATCAGATCATCCAGTCGTCATCTGCCAAAGCATATCACTGTATGGTGACTCTGGACTAAATTCACTGGGTGTAGGCATCTACCTTCCGTTGGGCTCGGATCTTGTGCTGGCTATGCTTTGCAAGAGTATAAGGATAAACTTAAATGCCTATCCCATTGAGGCTCTTAATATGCCTCAAGAGTCAGCTCAAATGTGCATAGCATTACGAGAAGGTTTACGGACTGGACGCCCAGTTCGATGGACGGATAGTTTTACCGCTAAGCTCAACGCATTTCAGATCGCACGTAGTTCGCGCTTTCTTTATGGCTCACAAGAGAATGCGTTCGATGCCGTACGAACAATGCTTAAGACTCATCCAGAATTACGTCAAGTAAAGTCGCACGTACAAGTTGGACAGATAGGTTCTTTTTCGTCTCCTTTATCTAATCAAATGACTGAAGGTCAGTGGCTAGTTCTGTTTGGACTGAATAACCATTGTTTGCTCTCAATCCAGAATTGGTGTGAGGAGCAATGTGAAGGTGAAACATATGACCTTGAGACTCTAAATCGAGCGTTAGCCGACGCTCCGATCAATAAAATGGAGTACTATGATGCTGACAAGCAGCAAGGATTGATGAAGCGTAACGTCCTCATTGAGATTCTGACTAATTTAGCACCGGTTCGGTTTCGGATTCGCAATATAGATCCAGCAATGGATGCGTTTGACGCTGCGATAGCTGCGAGACAAGAGTCGAATGAGTAGAACCATAGGATATGCAACCCAAATATGGATTCCTTTTTTATTTCAAGTCACGTAGATACGCTGTGCGTACCTTTTAGCGAGAACGCTTTATAAATAACCAATGAGGTAATTTAAACCATGCCAAAACAATACATCACCGACACAGAAGGACAAAAAATATCGGTTATATTGCCGATGGAGGAATATATAGAATTGATGGAAGACGTGAAGGATTTAGCGGCGGTTGCCGAATTGAGAGACGAGCCGACAATTCCCTGGGAACAGGTAAAGAAGGAATTGACGGACAATGGCTTGCTATAAAATCGAACTTAAAACCTCCGCTAAAAAATCATTAGCCAATCTACCCAAACCTGTCATTAAAAAAATAGCTGGATTAATTGATGAGTTAGTGGGCAACCCCTATCCGTCCGGGCATAAAAAACTAGCGGGATCAGATCATACTTATCGAATAAGATCAGGCGATTACCGTATTGTTTATTCTATTTTTGATGAAGCTTTAGTTATCCATATTATAAAAATAGGACATCGTAAAGACGTTTATAAATAGTCGCTTCAGAAGATAAGCTCACTTCTTACCCCGCTCAAGACCATACAATTCCCGCAAAGCTTTAACTGGATAGCAAGCGGCTATCGCGCTCATTGGCATACGATTCAGTTCATGGATGATTTGCGGGACCATACAGCTATGAACACCGCCTGCCTCCTCAACATAGTATTGATAGTGCTTAGCCAAGTCATTCATCGAACCCAACACGCTTTTGTTGTTGGTATTGGCAAAGCCGATTTCTGTGTATTCTTGCAGGATTTTATCGGCGGTTGTCGGGTCAAAACCTTCTTCAGCCAGTATGCATTGCAGAAAATCCCTGAATAACTTATCGAGCTGGCGGAATTGCTCTTTGGCGACATCCAGTATCAAGAAGTTGAACAACGTTTTATCGTTGACAAATAAAACACATTTGCTCCGGCCGGTAAGTATCAGGTTAGCATGCCATGAGCCTAACAACGATGGCATGGGGGCTTCCTGAACTAAAGCATTGTTTTTCAGTTCCATTTCTTTTTGGAGTTTTTTGGTGCAGCGAATGAGTTGCATGGGCATTTTGTAAGGTATGGGTTAAAAAAACAAGTGCTTATCAGAACAAGGATTAGACAAATTTCATTTTATCCGCGCTTATCAGCCAAATCAGCGATTGCATGGAGGCAAGAGTTATTACTTACCGATTCCCCACCAACAACCGGTTAATTTGATCAAGATCGGCCTGACCAAGACTGCTGGCCGCTTGTTTTAATTTGATACTGTTGACCAGGTAATCGTAACGGCTACGGGCAAAATCCCGTTTTGCCTTGTATAGGTTTCGTTGTTCATTCAGCAATGGGAAGCGTGCGGCTTTGAGTTGATAGCTTAAACTACGTGCCTGCCGGTCGACCTGTTCCGCTTCAATCAGGCGATCCAGCCAGACTTCCGGCATCACCGGCTTTTGCTGGAGGGTGTATTCGGCCTGCCAATCGCTCCAGGCCGCGGCCATGCCGTAAAGGTGCAGGTTTTTCAGTCGAGCCGTACGATCAATGGTCCGCAAAGTATCGTAGCGGCTGCAATCGGCCACCGGCTCCACCGTCAGTGTCGGTGTCGATAGAGGCAGATCCTTCAACGCCTTAGGCTTTGCGGCATCGGTTAACCGGCGCATTTCATTGAGCACAATCGCGGCGCTGATAACGCCCGTCTGCAAGGTCAGGTCACAGGCCACTTCCAGTGTTTCCAGGCCGCAGTCACCGAGTGACCTTGCCATCAGCAACAGGTCGACAAAAGCCCGATCTCCTTGTCTTGTTTGAGAGGTCGATCCCGAACCACCTTAATCGACACCGCCAGCTCCCACGTCTGAAACGGTGCGCGCAATGCACCCTACGGTTTATCAAGCGCTCTTGGCAACGGCGGCATTTATCAAGTTATCGACTTCATTGGCTGTTGCCGCGAATTCGCCATCGACAGGGCGGGCCGCGTATTCGGCAAAGCCTACCGACGCTTCGACCGTCAAGCCGGGGGCTTTAACCTGCTGTGAAATTCCGTTTTTAATCTGCCCGGCAAGCCGTTCGGCTTTTTTCAACGGCGAACCCGGCAGCGCGATCAGGAAGTCCTGCTCGCCGATTCTCGCCGCAATATCGACGCCGGCCCTGATGTCGCTCTTGAAGCAATCGGCCACGCCGCGCAATATCGCATCCATTTCGTAGTCGGGCAGGTCGTCATGCCGGGTTTTAAAATCCTTCAGGCTGATAAAAAGCACCGAAAAAGGAAAGCCGTTGCGTTTGGAGTTTTCGACTTTTTCCTTTAACCGGCCCAGCATCGTGTCCTTGGTCATTAGCTGGGTTAACGGGTCCAGCGGGATATGTTCCCTGTCCCATGTTTCCTGAGCTTCCAGTCGCAGCACGTTGATAATGCCTAATGAGCAGGCCAGTAATAATCCGAGTATCCAGGTGAAATACCACATAGCAATCTCCTAATAAGCCGTATGATCGTTTTGTTGAATGTGTTCCAGCGTGACTTTGCCGCGCAACACACGGAACACCCAAGCAGTGTAAGCGACTACGATGGGTAAAAAAACCACTGTTACCCCGAACATGATTTTCAAGGTGGTAAGGCTGGAGCTGGCATCCCATACGGTCAACGAACTGTTCAAGGCCGAGCTTGACGGGATCAGGAACGGGAACATCGATACGCCCGCGGTTAAAATAACCGAAGCCAATACTAATGAACTGGTTATAAATGCCAGACCTGCGCGGTCGGCTTTTGACAGCACGATGGTCGCCGCTCCGGCGATAAAAGCCAGTGCCGGAATAATCCATAACACCGGATAATGCGCATAGTTATCCAGCCATAATCCCGGCTCTTTGGACACTATTTTGGCTAACGGGTTGGATGGCGCGTTAGGGAGAATTTCAGTGATGATATGGTAGCCGTCAATATTGGCAACCCAGACGCCCGCGACCGCAAAAATGACTAAGGTTACGATTGCAGAAACAGTGACTACTTTTTTACTGCGCCGGTTAATGTCGCCCTCGGTTTTTAGCTGTAAATAGACCGCGCCGTGCATAACCAGCATCGATAAGCTCACCAATCCGGCAGCCAAGGCGAAAGGGTTTAATAAGGCCCAGAACGAACCGGTATAAAAGATACGCATATCGTTATCGAAGTGGAACGGTACGCCTTGCAACAAGTTGCCGAACGCGACGCCGAAAATCAACGCCGGTACGAATCCGCCGATAAACAACGCAATATCCCAGTTGCTGCGCCATTTTGGGCTGGGCAGTTTGCTGCGGTAATCGAAGCCTATCGGCCTTAAGAATAACGCGAACAAGGTCAGCAGCAAGGCGAAATAAAATCCCGAAAACGCTACGGAATAGGCGAGCGGCCAAGCAGCAAACAGTGCGCCGCCGCCGGTTACCAGCCAAACCTGGTTGCCTTCCCAAGTCGCGCCGATGGAATTGATAATCACGCGGCGTTCGCTGTCGTTTTTGCCTAAAAAGGGTAACAGGACCGCCACGCCCAGGTCAAAGCCGTCGGTAATCGCAAAGCCGATCAATAAGGCGCCTAATAAAGCCCACCAGATTAGGCGCAGGGTTTCATAGTCGAAAATCATAGTGATGCTCCTGTGGCGATTTCAAAATGGTAACGGCCTTTATGCAGGCTGCTTGGGCCTAATTTGATGAACTTAAGCATCAAGAACATTTCGATGATCAAAAATACCGTATACAAACCGATGTAGCCTGCCAAGCTCAGGTAGATATCCAGTTCGGTTAGGGATGATGTGCTTAAAAACGTCGGTAAAACTTCCGCAATAGTCCACGGTTGGCGGCCGAACTCGGCTACAAACCAGCCCAATTCAGAGGCAATCCAGGGTAAAGGCATCATATAAAGGCTTGCGCGCAACAACCAGTTTTGCCGACATTTACGAACCGAGCTGGCTATCACCGCAAAAATAAATATCGCCAACATGATAAAGCCGCAAGCGACCATGATCCGGAAAGTCCAGAATAACGGTACGACTCTGGGAATTGAGTATTGCGTTGCCAATTCTATTTGCTGGTCGGTCGCATCGACTACGTTTTCGGTATAGCGTTTAAGCAACAGGCCATAGCCCAGATCCTGCTTGTAGCGGTCGAACTCGGCACGAACATTGGCGTCTTTGCTGCCCGCCCTTAACGTTTGCAACAGCGCGTAAGCCTTCATGCCGCTACGAATACGCAAGCGGTTTTTTTCCAGAATTTCCGATAAACCGGTGATCGGCTCATCAATGGAGCGTGTGCCGATCAAGCCCAATACCCAGGGGATTTTGATTGCGTAACGTGTTTCCATTGTTTCCTGATTAGGTAGCCCGATGACAGTAAACGCAGCGGGTGCCGGTTCGGTGTGCCATTCGGCTTCGATAGCGGCCAGTTTGGTTTTTTGTACTTCGCCTGCGGTATAGCCGCTTTCATCACCCAACACAATGACCGACAGGATCGCCGCCAGGCCGAACCCTGCGGCGATGGTATAAGAGCGTTGCGCAAAGGCCGCGTCACGGCCTTTCAGCATGTAATAAGCGCTGATGCCCAGCACGAAAACGGAAGCCGTGGTGTAACCGGCGGCAACGGTATGGACAAATTTAACCTGGGCGGCCGGGTTAAATAACAGATCGCTAAAGCTGGTGATCTCCATGCGCATGGTTTCATAATTAAACTCGGCTCCGGCGGGAAATTGCATCCAGCCGTTAGCGACCAGAATCCACAATGCGGATAAGTTGGTTCCCAATGCAACCAGCCAAGTCACCAGTAAATGTTGGCCTTTGCCCAGCTTGTCCCAGCCGAAGAAAAACAGGCCGACAAAGGTGGATTCCAGGAAAAACGCCATCAAGCCTTCGATGGCAAGCGGCGCGCCGAAAATATCGCCGACATAATGCGAGAAGTACGACCAGTTCATGCCGAATTGGAATTCCATCGTCAAACCGGTGGTGACGCCCAGTGCGAAATTGATGCCGAACAGTTTCCCCCAGAACTGGGTCATATCCTTGTAGATTTCTTTGCCGGTCATCACATAGGTCGATTCCATAATCGCCAGCAAGAACGATAAACCCAATGTCAACGGAACGAATAGAAAATGGTATAGCGAAGTTGCTGCAAACTGCCAGCGCGATAAATCAACCACGGCCTCTGAAATCATAAATTTCTCCTATCGGTTGCAGTCCTGTAGACCGGAACTTGTGATAAATGACATTGAATATAAAGTATCTAAATGTTTCTTAGAATTAAACCATACATTTAGTAAGATAACTATCGTCCAAGTCGAGTCTAATCTAACAATTAGCCTTGTGCGTTAAGAACGAACCATGTTATTGTCTATTAATGCTTTCTAATATACTAGTTTATTTTAAGTTTTTCGGTGCTGTTGGCTGATCGGCTATAGGTGTTTTTTTCAGTGTTGGTACCGGTTCACTTTAACGGGGATTTCATTTAGCTTAAGGCTAATTGAAAAAATGTAAGGCATGCAATAATAACTCAGTGAGGAAAATATCATGGCTCGTATTGTAATTCTAGGTGCAGGCATTGGCGGCGTGCCAATGGCTTATGAAATGAAGGAAACGGTAGGGAAGAATCATGATGTGATCGTGATTTCCGATAGCCCGACGTTTCATTTTGTTCCGTCAAACCCCTGGGTCCCGCCAAAATGGCGAACGCCTGAAGAGTTGAAGATTGAATTAGCCCCGGTTTTTAAGAAGAAAGGCATCGAATTCATTCAAAAAGCCGCCGCAAAAGTCGACCCGGTTAATAATCAGGTGCTGCTGGATGACGGTTCAGCCGTTGCTTACGACTTCCTGGTTATTGCCACCGGGCCGCGTCTGGCTTTCGATGAAGTTCCCGGTTTAGGGCCTGAGGGTTATACCTCATCGGTTTGTCATGTCGATCATGCCGAAGTTGCGGTAAAAGATTGGGATAAATTCATGGAAGATCCCGGCCCGATTGTTATCGGCGCGGTTCAGGGCGCATCCTGTTACGGTCCCGCCTATGAATATTTAATGATTCTTGAAACGGAATTACGCAAAAGGCAAATTCGCGACAAAGTGCCGATGACTTTCGTTACCGCGGAACCTTATATCGGGCATTTGGGCTTGGGCGGCGTCGGCGATACCAAAGGTATGCTGGAAAGCGCTTTGCGCGACAAGACCGTCAAATGGATAACCAATGCCAAAGTCGACAAAATCGAACCGGGCATGATGTTTGTCACTGAAGTCGATGACGACGGCAAAGACAAGAAAAAACATGAGCTGCCCTTTAAACATTCAATGATGCTGCCGGCTTTTACCGGTGTTGACGCGGTGCGCAATGTCGGCGTTGAAGGCTTGGTCAACCCGCGCGGCTTTGTTTTGGTGGACGAACATCAACGTAACAAGACGTTTAAAAATATCTATTCCGTCGGCGTTTGTATTGCGATTCCGCCGATTGAACCGACGCCGGTGCCGGTTGGCGCGCCGAAAACCGGCTATATGATCGAATCGATGGTAACCGCGACTGCGCATAATATTGCCGATGAATTGGCCGGTAAAGAACCGACCCACAGAGCCACCTTGAATGCCTTATGTCTGGCCGATTTTGGCGATTCCGGCGTGGCGTTTTTAGCTAAGCCGCAAATTCCGCCGCGCAATGTGACTTGGTCGGCCGAAGGTAAATGGGTGCATCTGGCTAAAATAGGTTTCGAGAAATATTTCATGCGTAAGATACGAAAAGGCATCAGCGAACCTTTTTATGAACGGTTGATGCTCAAATTGATAGGCGTAGTCCGGTTAAAAGGTAAGTAAAATGACTATTGATCGCATAGTTTTTGCCGTTGCCGGCAGCTTTATTTTGATCAGTCTGTTATTGGCGCATTACCATTCTGAACTATGGCTATGGTTCACCGCTTTTGTCGGCGCTAATTTGTTGCAATCGGCGTTTACAGGGTTTTGTCCGATGGCAATCATATTGAAGAAGTTGGGTTTTAAGTCGGGTAGTGCGTTTTGATTTCTCGTTTCTACGCGCAGCGCTCGTCTTAATACATAAATCTTGGGAGTCTGTCGTCATTCCGATAGTCTCTTACATGGCGTTAGGCGAGAAATAGGCCGATAGACAGACCTTCCAGGTTTTAAAAACCTGGAAGGTCTAACTGGCGATGACGATTTTTGGGCTGCGTTGTGTATAAACACGAGCGCGTAGCAGCGCAAGGTTGAAAGATTTTTGCCATATTCTTAACAGGTACGTGAAGATGATGCTTAAAACAATAAAACGCAAAATAGCCTTAACTCTATTGCCGATACTTATGGTATCGAACGGAGTAGCCGTAGCGGATCATATTTCCAAAAATCCTGCCGATAAAGCCGAGCCGGAAAAATCAATCGTTCAGTCCTTTACCTTGGATCAAGCTATTGATCACGCATTAATCAACAATCCCGATCTGCAAATTGCCACGGAACGCATCAGCCAAGCCGAAGCCCAATTAGGCATCGCGCTGTCCGCGTTTTACCCGCAAGTCACCGCCAAGGTCGGCTACGATCATTCCAACAATCCCGCGCAAGTCTTCTCTATGATTGTGGCGCAACGGGATTTCGATGCCAACTCGATCAACAACATCAACAATCCCGGTTATCGGCAAAACTTTCGTCCTGAAATCATAGGCAAGCTGTCCCTATTCCGCGGCGGACAGGATTACCAAAACAGCAAAGCGGCGGAATTAGGCATCAGCGCGGCGGAGTTCGAACGCTCAACCGTCCGCAATGCCTTAATTGAAGCCGTCACCGCTTCGTATTATGCCTATTTGGCCGCGCAGGAAGCGCATAAAGTCGCGCAGGATTCTATTTCGGCCATTGCCGACGAATTGAAGCAAACGAAACTGAGGTATGAAGCCGGAACCGTGCTTAAATCCGATGTTTTATCGTTGGAAGTAAAATCGGCTGAAGCGCAGGAAGCCCAAATCAGGGCCGCCAACGGCATCGAGTTGGCCAAAACCGGCATAGCTATTTTGCTCGGTTTATCGGCGGATCAAGCGTTTACTGTCGCGTCGGCAGCTTCGATGTTGCCCGAACCCAAGTTGACCGCATCGTTTAACGACTTGCTCGAGCTTGCGATGACGCAACGCCCGGAAATTAAAGCGGCCGCCAATCAGGTGGAAATCAGTCAGAGCCGTGTCAAAAGCGAACAAGGCGCTTATTTACCGAAAGCCGATGCTTACGTCAGTTACGGTCAAAATAGCCAATCCCCCGGATTTTCAAGCAGCAAAGATAATGTCACCGCCGGAGTCAGCGTCGAAATGGATTTGTTTTCCGGATTGGAAACCAAAAACCGCGTCAGTGCTGCGGAGCGAAAAGCTGCAGAAGCGCGGGAAACGGAACGAAAAACCAAGCTGACTATCGAACAGGAAGTGAAAGTTGCTTCCCTGAAGTTGGAAGAAGCTCTGGCTCGTATACGCGTCACCGAAGCCTCGGTGGCCGCTGCCGACGAAGCATTGAGGCTGGTTAATGAACAACGACGGGCGGAAACAGTGACGGTCACTCGTTATATCGAAGTGGAAGTAGCCAGGAATAAAGCCCATTCCAACACGATTGCAGCGCATTACGATGCCTTGAGTGCCGAAGCCGCATTGAAAAAAGCGGTCGGCGACTGGAAGTAAATAACAATTAATAGTTCCCACGCTCCGCGTGGGAATTCAGTCTGCAACGCTCCAGCGTTGCGGGACGCTGGAGCGTCTACCACTGCATTCCCACGCTGGAGCGTGGGAACGATAAAGATAAAGAGAATCTTATGTCAGCAACCGAACCCAAAAATATCAATAAAATCGTCCCTATTTCCGCTGCCGTTTTAGCCTTGATCCTGTTGCTGCTTTATATGCAAGGCAGTTTTGTCAGCAAAGTGTCGCCCGGATTAAGCCCATTGCCCGGCGATGCAAACGCGCAGCAAAGCAACACGGCGGTTGTCGAAAAAAAGCAGGTTGACGATATTCTTAGCTGGCCCGGCACGGTAAAGTCGAGAACCGTGGCCAATATTGCTCCTAGAATGACGGCTAGAATTATCGAGATTAAGGTTAACTCAGGTGACAAAGTCAAAAAGGGCGATGTTATCGCCCGTCTGGACGAGCGTGATATTAAAGCTCAGGAAAATGCAGCCCTAGCCGTCCTTGCCGGTGCCAATGCTCAAGCAAGCCTGGCCCAAGCGGATGAGCAGCGAACTCGCAGCTTGTACGGTAAAGAAGCGGCGACCCGCGAAAATTTTGATGCCGTCGTCGCCAGGGCTAAAGAGGCTCAAGCCGGTGCAAGTCAGGCCGCAAGCTCTGTAACGGAAATCCGCTCCCATCTGGCCGATACGCTGCTAGTCGCCCCTTTCGACGGCACCGTTGTTAAGCGTCTTAAAGAACCCGGCGATATGGGCTTGCCCGGCGTAGCCATTGTATCTTTGCAAACCCCGCAAGGATTAAGGCTTGAAGCCGACGTACCGAGCACCTGTGCCGGACGCTACAGCATCGGCATGAACGTCAACGTGCGCATTGACACCCTGAGACAAACAACCAGCGCGCAAATTGACGAGATCAGCCCCGAAGTCGACCCGCAAACCCGAACCCAGCTGATTAAAATCGCACTGCCTGCAATGACCGGCTTGCAACCCGGATATTTCGGCTGGCTGGAACAAGCCTGCGACAAGCACGAGGCCTTATTGATCCCCGTCCGTGCCGTGCAACATATCGGTCAACTGGAAGTCGTCAAGGTATTGTCAGCAGGCCGACAGTTGATGCGCCATATCAGAACAGGCAAAACATTCGGCGAGCAAATTGAAGTCATTTCCGGCCTGCATGCCGGCGAAATCGTCATAACTAATCCGCAGCAGGCGCAATAATGGACGAGTTGCACAACCCAATCCCCAAGCGCGGCTTGACGACCAAGATTGTCGAAATCTTTACCACCTCGCAGCTTTCGATACTATTCCTGATTATTTCGCTGCTGGCCGGAGCCGCGGCGCTGGTCCTGACGCCCCGAGAAGAAGACCCGCAGATTGTGGTGCCGGTGATGGATGTGCTGGTCGAGTTTCCGGGCGCGTCCAGCGAAGAAGTCGAAAAACTGGTTGCTACGCCGCTGGAGGTTTTGCTTAAGCAAATTGAAGGCGTCGAATATGTGTATTCGATCTCCAGACCCGGCGCGGCGGTTGTGACCGTGCGTTATCTGGTCGGCCAGTCTTTTGAAGACAGTCTGGTTAAAACCTGGGACCGGTTGATGTCGAACCAGAACCTGATTCCGCCGGGCGTGACGCACTGGAAAGTGTCCCCGGTCGAAATCGATAACGTGCCTATCGTGTTAATGACGCTTTCCGCGCAAAACAATAATTACGATTCGATGGCCTTGCGCCGTATCGCCGACGAGCTGATTATTTCGCTGAGAAGCGTCGGCGATGTCGGTAAAAGCTGGGTTGTCGGCGGCGAGCAGCGACGCGTCTCGATCTATGCGAACCCTGCTTCACTGGCCGCGCATGGAACGACATTGCTGGAAATTACCCAAGCCCTGGCTAATGCGAACGTGAATCTGCAAGTCGGTAACATCGAACGCGGCAACCGTGAAATCCTGCTCGAAGCCGGACCGCATTTTGAATCATCGCAAGAAGTGGGAGCGACCGTCATTAAAAGCGTTGCCGGACGGCCTGTTTACTTGCGCGACGTGGCTCGGATTGAAGACGGTCCTGCCGATGTCGATCATTACACCCGTATCGGTTTCGGCCCTGCGGTCGATGAGATGCCGACAATAGGGCATGCCAGCGGTAACAAGCCGCAAGTCGGGCAAGAGCGGCAGATGGTCACCATTGCGGTCGCCAAACGCAAAGGCAGCAATGCGGTGAATGTTGCCGAAGCCGTTATCGCCACCGCCGAAAAACTGCACGGTACCTTGGTTCCTGAAGATATTTTGCTGAGCATCAGCCGCGATTACGGCGAAACCGCGAACCACAAAGTCAACGAACTGGTTAAGCATTTGAGTTTTGCGATTGTGATTATCGTGGTGCTGCTGGCTTTTTCACTGGGGCTGAAAGAATCGTTCATCGTGTCGATAGCCGTGCCGATGACCTTGGCGCTGACCTTGTTGCTGGATTATATTTCCGGTTACACGATCAATCGCGTTACCTTGTTTGCGTTGATTTTATCGTTGGGCTTGCTGGTTGACGATCCAATTGTCGATGTCGAAAACATCCACCGTCACTACAAATTACGCAAAGAATCGCCGCTGGATGCGCTGTTGACGGCAGTCGATGAAGTCAGGCCGCCGACTATCCTGGCGACGTTCACCGTAATCGTATCGTTCCTGCCGATGTTTTTCATCACCGGCATGATGGGGCCGTACATGGCGCCGATGGCGTTTAACGTGCCGATCGCGATGATTGTTTCTTTGATTGTCGCGTTTACCGTGACGCCGTGGGCGAGTTTCAAACTGTTGCAAAGCGAATATCACAATCATAGCGACGAAGCGCCTCTGGAGCTTAAGCAAACTTTTATCTACCGGGCTTATAGAGCCGCACTCGGCCCGTTGCTTGCGACTTCGGGACGCGCCAAACTGTTTTTACTGATCGTGCTGGTAGCTTTCGTGGCCTCGACCCTGCTGGCTATTACCCGCGCCGTTCCGCTCAAGTTATTGCCGTTCGACAATAAAAACGAGCTGCAAATCATGATCGATATGCCGCGCGGCTCGACGCTCGAGCAAACCGATGAAGTCGCTCGTGCGTTGGGCAATTATCTGGCGACTGTCAACGAAGTCACCGATTATCAAACCTATACCGGCCTTGCCGCGCCGATGGATTTTAACGGCATGGTTCGCCATTATTATTTGCGCAGCGGCGGTTATGTCGGCGAAGTCAGGATCAATCTATTAGCCAAAGACCGGCGGGAGCAGCAATCGCACGAAATCGCCTTGCGCATTCGGCCTGAAATAGAACGGCTCGGCAAACAATACGGCGCAAACCTTAAAATCACCGAAATCCCGCCGGGGCCGCCGGTACTTTCCGATCTGGTCGCCGAAGTCTACGGCCCGCCTGAAGCGAGTATTGACAGCTTGGTCGCCGTCTCCAAGCGCGTCAGGGCCGATATGGAAAAAACCGAGGGCGTGGTTGATGTCGATGATTTTTCCGAAGCGCAACACGACAAAGTGCATTTTCATTTGAATCGCGAAAAAGCCGCGTTGTCCGGTGTCAGCGTTGCGCAAGTTGCGGAAACTTTACGTATTGCGGCCGCAGGTCAAATGGTCGGCATTGTGCATATAGACAGCGAACGCCAGCCATTGGAAATTACCTTGCAACTGCCTCGGGCGCTTCGCTCGTCTGTTGCCGACCTATTGGCGTTGCGCGTTAAAACCGGGCAGGGCGATTTGATACCGTTAAGTGAAATCGGTAGCGCGAATATAGAAATTGAAGATCAGCCGATTTTTCACAAGAATCTGCAACGGGTGAATTACGTAATCGCCGGAATGGCGGGACGGAGCCCCGTGGAAGCGGTTTTCGATTTGAATGATGTGCTGGACGAACGCCCGTTGCCGCAAGGTTATAGTGCCGAATTAGCCGGGGAGGGCGAATGGAAAATCACCGTCGATGTATTTCGCGACTTGGGCTTGGCTTTTGCGGCCGCGCTGGTGATGATCTATGTACTGTTGGTCGGGCAAACCGGATCGCTGAGCGTGCCGCTGGTGATGATGATCGCCATCCCGCTGACCGTGATCGGCATCATGCCGGGCTTTTGGGTGCTTAACTTGTTTGCGACGCCGATTGCCGGTTATCCGAACCCGATCTATTTCACCGCCACCGCGATGATTGGGATGATTGCATTGGCGGGTATCGTCGTTCGTAACTCGATTATCCTGATCGACTTTATCGAACGCATCCGTGCCCGAGCCGATGTGACGCTTGCGGAAGCCTTGATTGAAGCCGGAGCGATTCGCTTGCGGCCGATATTTTTGACTGCCGGAGCGGCCATGTTCGGCGCGTTTGTGATTATCCTGGACCCGATCTTTTCAGGGCTGGCTTGGAGTTTTATTTTTGGAATCTTTGCATCGACCTTGTTTTCGTTGCTGGTGATTCCGGTGGTTTATTTTTTGATTAACAAAGAAGCGTGATTTTTCGCCACGAAGACACGAAGATTTAATCCCCTCTCCTGTTGGAGAGGGTTAGGGAGAGGAGATTCAAAAAATGACATATTGTGCAAACACTATATGTGGTTTGCGCAATATCACTTCCCGCGCCGCTCAATCATGTTGTACAAAGCTATCCCGGCCAGCATCGACGCAACAAATATCCATGCTTTGGGTTGTCCGGCGGCGGCGCTTACAACAGCCGGACCAGGGCAAAAACCCGAAAGTCCCCAGCCGATCCCAAAAACCAAGCTGCCTAATAGCAAACGGCTATCCAGCTCGGTTGCAGTGGACAATCGCATAGGCGCTCCCAATAAGCTGCGTTGACGTTTTTTAGCCATAGTAAACGCTCCGGCTCCAATCAGGATTGCGCCTGCCATCACGAATGCGAGGGACGGGTCCCAGGTGCCAGCCAAATCCAGAAAGCCAATGACCTTCGATGGATCGGTCATGCCGGAGACGATCAGGCCCAGGCCAAACAACAGCCCTACGAGAAAAGCATTAAGATTCAAAATGGTTAAAGCCCTAACAAGTGACGGGTCAGATAGACGGTAATAAAACCCGCCGTCATGAAAGTCAGCGTTGCTGCAATCGACCGGATCGAGCCGCGGGAAATGCCGCAGACGCCATGGCCGCTGGTGCATCCAGACGCATAGCTGGTACCCAGGCCTACCAGTAGACCGGCGATAATCAATTGCGCCGTTCCCGCTTCGATAGTCACAGCGGGCAGGTTGAAGGCAATTCGATAGGCAAAAGGGGACGCTGCCATGCCGAGCAGAAACAGCACGCGCCAGGTTTTGTCCCCTTTGTCGGCTTGAACCAGGCCGCCTAAAATCCCGCTGATACCGGCAATCCGGCCATTCAGTAACACAAACATTGCAGCGGCAATGCCGATTAATAAGCCGCCGGAGAGACCGGCAATATAAGTGCTGTGTGTGAAGTCAGATAAATTCATATTTATTCTTTAAGATGTAAACGTCATAGTCTAAAACATTTAGCGCATCAAAACGGCTTAACCACCGCCAGGATTACGATGCCGACCAGAAACAAGACCGGCACTTCATTCATCCAGCGATAAAAAACATGGCTGCGCCGGTTGCGGTCATGTTTAAAATCAAGCAGCCACAGATAACAAAAATAATGATAAACCAGCGTCAGCGCCAGCAGCGCCAGTTTCGCATGCAGCCAACCGGCACTGGCATAAACAGCCCAGTCGTAAGCAACCAGCATCCAGATGCCGAATAGCAAGGTCGCGATCATGCCCGGCGTCATAATGCCGAAGAACAGCTTGCGTTCCATTACTTTAAAGCGCTCGTTGCTGATTTCATCAGCGCTGATCGCGTGATAAACATACAGGCGCGGCAGGTAGAACAGGCCGGCAAACCAGGTGACCATAAAAATCAGGTGTAGCGCTTTTAACCAGAGCATGAACTAGCCTTTAAGTAGTGATTCGATATTTGTTTTCATTTTTGCCAAGTCGAAAAGACCGCTTTCTTTTTTAACAACCGAACCGTCCGGGGCAATCAAAAAGGTGCTGGGCGTAAACATAATGCCGCCGAAAGCCTCGGCGTGTTCCGATTTTAAATCCAGCGCCACATTGTAAGGCAGTTGCTTGGCTTGAGTCATATCGACGACGTGATTCGGCGGATCGTAATACATCGCAACGGCAATCATCTCAAGACCCGCTGCATGATATTGGGTATAGAGGTCGATTAGATGGGGAATTTCCTGGATACAAGCCGGGCAGTCAGTCGCCCAAAACGTGACGATAACCGGCTTGCCGCGCAAATCTTTTAGCGCGATTTTTTGGCCGGTGAGGGTGGTGAAAGTCACATCCGGCGCTGAAGTGATGGTCTTACTACAGCCTATTAATATGAGCAGCAACAGTAAAAAACCGAACTGCCGGTATTTTGTTTTCATGGGGGATGGCTTGTGTGTTGGGAAGGGGGACAAAATAACATACCCAACTTAAAAAATCATAACAACCCTGGATTGTGAGTTTGAAATGTATGATTCCGGAGCTTCCATAGAGCGGGTTGCTTTTCGGATTCATCGAAAATGGGTTATTAACTGATGTTACGCATTGTCCACGAAAAGCACGAAAAAAACATCCGCTGTAGGTTTCTCGCTGACGGCGTGATACCCGGCATTCATTCACAGACTCCCAAGACAAGCTCCTTACGTCATACACCCAGGTCTGTGGGATGCCGTCGTTCTGGCAGGGACAGATATTTGCTCCTGCAATATCTGCATTCCCCACATCCCTGTGGGTTATGCCGGAACCCACCGAGACCAAGGCGCTTTCCAGACGCGCCACCGCCGAGGCTTTTGTGCCCATGCGTTCAGCGACTTGCGCTTGGGTTAATCCGGCTTCGCGTCTGGCTCCGAGTATTTCGTCGAGTATGGCGTATGTTGTGATGTTGGCGTCATAATCCGCTTTTACCGCCGGATTACTTAATAATTGTTCGCGAAATGCAGCATCGTGTGGAACGGGTTGGTAAGTATCGTTAGCCATGGTTAACCTCTTTTAGTCGTTTTCCGGCAAGCTGTAAATCGGCAGCCGGCGTGGTGTTGGTTTTCTTGACTAGGCTATGCAAAATAACAATTGCCTGTCCAATTTGTGTGCAATAAAACACGCGGCCGATGCCTTCTTTGCCTTTGGGGCGCAGCTCGAATAAACCGCCGCCCATTGCGCGGGAATGCGGCCTGTACAAGTTTGCCCCGTGATTTTGCATTAAATCGGTCAAGTGGATGTAATCCGCCAAGATTCCCGCCGGTAGCGCCATCACTTGCTGCTTGACCCGCTCATTGTAGTTGTGCCTGGGTTCCGGCATAACCCACAGGGATGTGGGGAATGCAGATATTGCAGGAGCAAATATCTGTCCCTGCCAGAACGACGGCATCCCACAGACCTGGGTGTATGACGTAAGGAGCTTGTCTTGGGAGTCTGTGAATGAATGCTGGGTATCACGCCGTCAGCGAGAAACCTACAGCGGATGTTTTTTCGTGCCTTTCGTGGACAATGCGTAACATCAGTTATTCCAGTTATTATTGGAGATTGGTAAGCACATCGGAATTTGTCAAAACCGCATCTCGCGCTAGGCTTGGATGGACTTATTCATGCTACGTGGCTGTTCGCCGAGCTATTTGTTAGCGCGGCACAACATGGCCTTGCAACCACTCTAAAAAATCCTGCCGGTTCATGTTACTGGCGGCGACCGCCAAGATTGCGGCTTCTTGGTTATCAACATCGGCCTGTATTTCATAGCCTTCATCGGTAAGGTGACTATTCGGCAACCAGCGTTTGTATTCGGTAAAAGCCCTCGCCGTCATTGCCCAGCACATCGGCCAGCCAGGGTAAAACCTGCTGCATCTCAGCCGCTAAAGTCCACGGCGGATTGACCACGATCATGCCGCTGGCGGTCATGCCGTGTTCGTTGCTGTCCGCGCGTATGCCCAGTTCAAATAATTGCACATTGTTGATGCCGCAGGCTTGAATGGCGCGTTCCAGCTTCTGGTTACGGCTGCGGTCGATGACCGGATACCAGAGCGCATAAGTGCCGGTGGCGAAACGTTTGTGCATGGCGACCAGCGTTTCAACAACCTGTCGGTAATCGCTTTTCATTTCATAAGAAGGATCGATCAATACCAATCCCCGGCGTTCGAACGGCGGCAATAATTTTAAGCAGTCTGTTAAACCGTCGCCATGAAATACGCTGATGCGTTTGTCCTTGTTGGCTTCGGCGGTTAACAGCTTTATTTCGGTGTTATGCAGTTCAAATAAACACAGGCGGTCTTTGTCGCGCAGCAATTGCTTGGCGATTAACGGCGAACCGGGATAGCGGGTTAATGTGTCCGCGCCGTTAAAGCGTTTGATAAGGCTGACATAGCGGGCAACGCAATCCGGCAAGTCCTTGCGTTGCCATAATTTGGCGATACCGTTGTCGAATTCCCGGTTTTTTAAGGCGTACTCGCCGTCCAGTTCGTATTTTCCGGGGCCGGCATGAGTATCGATGCAGCAGAAAGGCTTGTCTTTTTTTGTTAAGTATTCAAGATTTCGTATCAGGACGATATGTTTTAAAACGTCGGCAAAATTGCCTGCATGAAAGGAGTGTCGGTAGCTGAGCATGATGGGTTTAATTGTTTAGAGGATTTTGTCGAATATCGTCATGCCTATTTCAAAAGCAATCAGCCAGATAATGATCCATTCCAGTATTGTTGAATGCCGGTGTTTTTGTTCATCCGCCAGCATTTCAAATAATTCATGGATGGTTTCCAGCTTTTTTGACAATACCTCGGTGCGTTGGGCTATTTCCAGGTATTTTGCGGTGACGCCGTAAAAGGCTTCATATTCAGGATATTCCCAAAAGAAATCAGGCGTATCCAGCAAATCGTAATTCAAAATTATATCGCTCTTGGTTAAAAACAGTTGTCCGCGGATTTTTGCGATTTTATTGCGGCTTAATTTGATTGTTCCGTTTTCAGCCAATGATTTGGGGATATAGTTGGTATTGTTGATGGTGGTTAGGGCGTTGCTTTCAAAAGAGGCCAGCTTAATCGATTGCGCCATGCCTTGCGATAACGCAAATATCAGGATAGGGTCCGAAGACTCGATTTCAATATGATCTTCAATAATGCGGGTGCCTGGACAATCGAGCGCAAACGTGAAGTTGTCTTCCTCAGGGGAGGTCAGCGGGTAAGCTGCATGCTCCAATAATAACTGATGCAGCTTGGCCTGCTGTTCCGAGCCGACATTCCAATGCACCACGACGCCATAAGCAAAGACTATCGACCAGGCGTGTTCATCCTCAATCAGTAACGCACCTTTAATAATCCTTATCAGCGAGGCATCGGATAACAATCTTGCCAATGCACTGATCTCAAAACCTTGAGCCAAACAGTAGGCGACACATTTTTTAATAGACTGATTTTCAGACATCAAATGCTCCCAAAGGTTAAGGTCAGTGCATGAAGTAACTTGAGCCGGTTTTATTTTTAAACCGTGAAGGGCATAAAGGATTTAAGTCTTCATGCCCTTCATGACAACGGCTTGAATTTATTTATGCGCTTTCTTATTGCTCGGCAATTTTTACCAGCCAGCCGTTTTCGCCGTTACATCTTGGAATTTTGGCATTGACCTTGATATTGATTCTTGCCGTGGTGTTAACTAACTCGGCGGGTAACTTACCTTTTACCACATAAAAAGAATCTTTATCTTCGGTAGTCACTTCAACGGGGATTGTTTTTACGGTGACTTTAATTTGCTCAGGTTTCTCCACATTGAACGCGTAAAAAGAGAATCCCGATCCCGGCGCTACGGTAGCTAAGTTGGCAGGCAAAAACTTGGTCAGCTGCGGTTTTAAACAGCCATTTTCACCGCCACCGCCACCACCGCTGCTTGCACCGTGTCCGCTGTGATGTTCTGCGGCATTAACCGCATTGACATTAAAGCAGGAGACTATAAAAAAGAGGGTTAGTAGTCTTAGTGTTTTCATCGGATTACCTTTTAATTATTATTTTTGTCGTGATCAATATCAGGCGATATCTTTACTATGCCGTTAAATTATATGCATAAATGAGCTTTCATCATAAAACATTGGAATAGTCCTGTTCCAGCTGCCGGAAGTTCATTGACGACATGAAGCGGCTGAAACTCATCCAGGATGAAAGTCCCATCAGGTCCTTAAACTGCGGCGGCAGAAAGCGCGGTGCAATCACCGTGCCTTCTTCAACCAGGTCGACTAGCACTTTCATATCTTCGATCATGGTTTTGCCGCAAAACAGCAGCGGGATACGATCCGGCTTGCCTTTGCTGACGGCCAGACGCATGAAGTTATAAGTCAGTACAAAGCCTTTGATATAGGTCAGGTCCTTGGTAAACGGCATGCCGTCTGAGCTGCTGCCCCTGAAGACCCGGCTGCTGAGCATGTAACTTTCTTCCTGGTCCAAGCCTTTGTCCCTAAAGAAATCGAATATATCCATAAAGTCCGCGCCTTCTTCGGCCAAGGTGATGGCGCGTACCCGGTTGATCAGGCGCATCAGCCGGTTCGGCGTGGAACTGAAGGTTAAGATTTCCATCAATACCGCCAGTCCTTCCTGGGTAATGGTCGCGGACGGCGGCCCTTTTCCGAGAAAAGTGCAGTAAGGCTGGGCCAGGCCGTTCAGCGTAGTGCCCAAATGCACCCATATTTCGTGAACTTCAAGCACGCGCAGATCGCGCATGTTGAACAACGCATCGGCGCGCAATTTAATGTAATCGGTGCCGGCTGCGGCATCGGCGACGATACCGTCGCTGAGCATCGCACGCAGGCCGTCGCCGGGGAATACGGCCTCTATTTTTTCGTTAAGGATAGCTACAGCATCCGTCGCGTTAATGGTTTTGGGTTCCTCGTTCAAGAAATCCAGCTTCAGCAGTTGCGACAGGGTTTCTTCCATCATGCTGCCCAGATCGGCAATAGTCGGATCGCCGACATGAAAAACGTCTTGGGATGAGCCGTATAATTCCTGGGAAATATTGGAAAAGGTCGGTTTTCCTCTGGCTTCCAGCATACGCACTACGTCCAGGTATTCCTTGCAAATTCGGCGCATGATCACGCTGAGCGGGTTTAGCTGGCCGAGTTTGCGCTTTAAATCGCGCTCAATTTGGTAAAACTCGTGTTTCTTTTCGGTCGGATCAAAACCCAGCGGGCGTTTTTGATAATAATCCGGCGTGACTATCGGCGATTTTTTGCAGTTGCCGTCAAAGAAAGTCTGCTTGATATTATCATCCCATTTGATTGCGTCGAGGATACGGATTGGCTGTTGAGCTTTGACGATCCGGTCCGACAGCGTTTTGACTTCGGTCAGATAAGCGGAGGGTTTAATGGCTTTTTTGCGCATGAGTGTCGTCCGTTAGCGGTACAGCGTTATAGGTAAGAAAAAATCATTCACCACGAAGGACGCGAAGATCACGACGTTGTATGTTCTTCGCGGTAAATGAGAAATCTACACTTTATTTATTTTTTGATGTTACACACTGTCCACGAAAAGCACGAAAGACACGAAAAAATAGAGAGCAGTATGTTTCCCGGTTTACGGCATGCATCTTTCCAATCTTGACGATGGGCTTTACTCATTGTTCCTGTACCTGGTTTTTTTTCGTGCTTTTTGTGCCTTTCGTGGACTACGCTTTTTTATTAGGTACATGCGTAACATCAGTTATTTTGTTACAAGGCTTCCGGTCGATTATTTACCTTAGTCATACCCGTAGCGAAACCACAGCCAGTATATCAATAGATTGGCAAAGCCCAAGGGAATTCCGACACGGGCAAACTCAAAAAAACCGAGGGTAGCTTGATGCTTTTCGGCATGCTGAATAATAATCACATTACTGGCGGCGCCCAAAATCAGCAGATTACCGGCGATAGTGCTGCCGGCTGCTAGGGCCATCAGCGATTCGGCGCTCGGATTAGTCAGCATCGGCAGATACAGCGCGACCAGCGGCACGTTCGAAATCAACTGGCTGAGCGAGGCGCTGAGCAGCATGATCGCCGGAACGGTGGTCAGGTCCATGTGCAACGCATTAACCTGTTGCTGCATGACGCCGGATTGCCAGACGCTGGACATCAACACAAACATGGCCGCAAAAAACAGCAAGGTTGACCAGTCCAGGTTTTTTAATAACTGTATCCGGGCAGGGCTGAACAAGAGCGGCGGCAAAGCGGCGATAAGGGCGATATGGCTTAATTTAAGCTGCACCGTGCTGTGCATGGCGGACAGAATGACGTTAAACGTTATTAAGCCGATCAACAAAAACAACGACGCTTGGGCCAACTTGGCCAGTCTTTTATCCAATAATTCGACCGGGTTATGGCTAAGCGGCATGGCGGCAATGAATTGTTGCCGGTAAACCAAGCGCAATATTAAATAGGCGACAATCAAATTAACCAGCGTAGGGACGGCAAGCGCTTTAAAAAAAGTCGGAAAAGGCGCGGGTAATCCGCCTTGACTGGCAATCAGGAAATTCTGGGGATTGCCGATAGGGCTCATCACGCTACCGATGGTAATGGCGTAGGCCAGAGTCAATAACAGCAACTTGCTGTTGATGTTGTGTTCCCGAGCCAGGCGCAGCACCAGCGGCGTGCCGATGATGGCGAGCGTATCGTTCATCAGCAGCGCGGAACAAAAACCCGCGCCGAACAAAATACCGCAAACCAGTTGCGGCACGGATGTCATCCGGTTAAACAAATGATAGGCGAGGGCGTACAGGTAGCCGCTGGCGACCAGCGCCTGACCGACGACAAACATGCCGAGCAGGAACAGCATGACATTCAAATCGATGGCTTTTAGCGCATCGGCCCCGCTGATTTCCCCGGTAACCGATACCAGTGCTGCGCCGCAGCCCATTGCTTGCCAGATTTTGATATTAAAACGGCCTATTTTTCGCACGGCGATCAACACAAATACCGCAAACAGCGTTAGTGTCGATAGATTCATTGTCTTTCTGAAGATGGGGTTGTATAAAAAAATAGCAATAATTTCATTATGTTGCGCAGGCAGTATCGGAAAGGAGTTTTTGTTTGGAATATTTAAGCTTACTTAAGATTAATTTAAGATTAAATGCTGAGAATAACCTATCTGTATTAATACGTATTAAAGTATGACCACGAGTGCAACCGACCATGAATGAAAGTGACATTATTTCATCTCGACGCAAGTTTTTAAAAAATATGGCTTACGGCTCCTTGCTGATGGCAGGGGGGATCGGAGTCGCAAACGCTAAAGTCAAACATATAGCCTCTCATACAGTGCTTGCTCCACGCTCGGATCACCATAAGGCACGTGTCCATGACACGCTGCATCATCGGCACCCGGCTCCTCACACGCCATCATCCGCGAAAAATACCCATAACCTGTTTACCCGGAACTCGCCTTCGCATAAGATGCTTGCGTTCCATAACACTCACACCGGTGATCAGCTAAACCTGACTTATTTTGAGCAGGGTCGTTATATCAAGGATGCTTTGCACGAAATTAATCATTTGTTTCGCGACTACCATGACGGCACCGTCCACCCTATCGATCCGGCATTGTTGGATCAACTGTATGATTTAAAACACACCCTCGAAGTCAGAAAGCCCTTTCACATCGTTTCAGGTTATCGGTCGCCGGCTACCAATGCCGATTTGCGCAAACACAGCGACGGCGTCGCCAAGAACAGTCTGCACATGGAGGGCAGGGCGATTGATATACGCATTGAAGGTTTGGATACTATCAGAATTAGAAATGCAGCGCTGGCGATGCAGCGTGGCGGCGTCGGTTATTACGAAAAATCCGATTTTGTGCATTTGGATACCGGTAGCGTAAGAACCTGGGGCGCCTAGGCCCTAAGAATAAGCTAAGTGCCTGAATATAAGTTTCCAGCTCTTCTTTAAAGCCGGAGTGCAGGCTTTGCCTGCTTTGCAAGCAGAGCTTGCACTCCAATATACCCGAAAACTTTAGCTCGATTACTTATACGTTTCGCACCAACTTTAAGCGACATTTGAATTGCCTTCTCCGTTCGGGAGAGTGGGCTTTGTAATCTCCCTGATGCCACCGCCGTCTCGGCAATAGCGACTGCGTCCATGCAGTCGCAGGCAATCCCCACGTTTATTTAATTACCGCTTCCGGTGAAGTCGAATTGGTGCTGATAAAAAGCGCTTGGTCAGACAGATCGTCCGGTTTGCTTAGCGCTCCCAGCAGCACAGCGTCATGCCCATAAATATCCGGGTAAAACTCTAAATTATCATATTGGTCGAAAAAAGCCGTGGTATAAAAAAACAGCACCGGTATCGGCTTTTTCAAAATGACGCGCTGCATTTTCGGCGTGTTCATGGCCATTTGTATCGTCTCGGCGTTCCAGTTGTCCTGATTCTTAAGCGCAAATTCGGCCAGTTTTTGGGGGTTGGCAACCCGCACGCAGCCGTGGCTGAAATCTCTCCGCGACTTGCTAAACAAGGCATTTGCAGGCGTATCATGCAAATAGACATCATCCTTGTTGGGGAAAATGAATTTGACCCGGCCCAAGGCATTTTTCCCGCCCGGACGTTGCCTGATTCTTAATTTGCCCTCTTTAAGCAGATTCATGGTTTCCTCGTTAAATGCCGTAGGCTTTTCTCCGTCACGGAAAACAGACACCATCTCCATATTTTCCTTATTAAGGTAATTGCTGTTGTGAATCAACTTGGGCAATATTTCATTTTTTATGATGCTGTAAGGCACATTCCAGTAAGGCATGAAATCGATAAAATGCATTTCCGCCATCAACACCGGGGTTTGGGTTTTCAGTGCATTGCCGACAACGACCCTCATATTGAGTATATCGGCATTGGTCTGATCAATCGCATCAAAGGCCCATAATTGAAAAGCCGGAATATTAACAATAATTGAGGTGCCGACATTGAGCTCCGGTAACCAGCGCAGTCTTTCCATAGCCAACTCAATTTGCGTTACCCGGTAGCTTAAAGGCGTGTTGAGCGCGGACACCGAGCCTTTTCCTATGTGTCCGTCAGCAGTAAGTCCGTGCTGTTTTTGAAACTTCTTAACCCCGGCAGCGATAGTGTCGGTATATAGGGTAGGGTTGTCAGCATTATTAACCGTTTTGTCTTCAGGCAAATCGCCTATAGCGGTTAAAAATTGGCGTAGTTCGGCAATTTGCGGATGGTTTTCGCCGGGGTGCAGGGTTTCTTTAATATCCAATTTAAGCGGCACGACATTCGCGGCAAGTTGGCGGTAATCAGTCAATGCCTGTTTTAACTTTTGGTATTGTTTTAACTTAGGTTCAAGCGATAGCGGTAATTCGCCCAGCGTGTTTTGCGCCAGGCTGTTTTTAATCATGCCGGGTAAATCAATCAGCTTTTTTTCTCTTAACTTCAAGTTAAAATTTATGCCCTGCGGATTGACCCGGCCATAATGCAGGTCATGCAGGAAGCGCAGCAACGATATACTAAGCGCCGTATCGTATAGCGCTAATTCTTTGTAAGCATCCGCCTTGAGCTTTAAGGCCGGCTGTAGCTTTTGCCGTAGCGTTTCCGTATCGTAGTTTTTAGGCTTTAAGCCGTGAATCGTCGCAGTCGCCAATAGATCAAGGGCATCGGTGATGTTCTTTTCGGCGTTCGCATTGCCCAGCCACAGCAACTGGCGGTTCGACAGCTTGTAGAGAGCGTCAAGATCGTCGGTACGATTGGGGAAATTGGACAGCATCAGGTAAGGATGCTGTTTTGCCGCAATAATGGCGGTAATTTCCGGTGCTATGCCGGGTTCCTGGTTGACTGTTTCTTCGGCAGGCAAGGCCTGCATGGGCAGGGCCATGAAAAGAAATATGAGCAATCGGGGCATATAGTGGCTTATGGTCTTTTTCAATTTATTTCTTCGCTGAGTGTTCGTGACGGCAAGTTTTGCAGAGGTCATACTACAAACTTGTTTTAATAAGATAATCAGTCTTTTGGTATGTGTCTCGATAATAATATAATTTTAACATCAACTACATCGTTCGAGGAAACTTGACAACTGCCGAAGCGGTTATTTATTTATATGGCGACTTCATTTACTGAGTTTTACACACTATAAGGCAACGCAATGACAAGTCTCACTTTTTTAGGCGCAACAGGGCAGGTGACCGGTTCCTGTTACTTGCTGGAAACCGACTCCAGCCGCATATTGCTTGATTGCGGGCTATTTCAGGGTTCAAGAGAAACAGAAAAGCAAAATGAAGCCGACTTTCCCTTCGATCCGGCCGGCATTGATGCCGTGGTTTTGTCCCACGCTCATCTCGACCATTGCGGACGCTTGCCCAAACTGGCTAAAGACGGCTTCAAAGGGCCAGTATTCCTGACCGAGGCCAGTTTTCCCCTGCTGGAATTGATGTTGATGGATGCCGCGCATCTGCAATTGCGAGATACCGAATGGGAAAACAAGCGCAGGGAACGTGCCGGTAAACCGTTGCTCGAACCTTTATATACCGAGGCGGATGTAAAGACCTTGTTGGCGCTGCGTCGGCCGATAGCCTATGGCGTGGAAACAAACATATTTCCCGAGTTAAGCGTTTCATTCCATGAAGCGGGACATATACTCGGTTCGTCGATCGTGCGCTTACGCATTGATGATACAGATAACACCAAAACCTTGGTTTTTTCCGGCGATTTGGGCAACCCGAATTCGCCGTTACTGCGCGATCCGACCGTTTTAACCGAAGCCGATGTCTTGTTGCTTGAATCCACTTACGGCGACCGCGATCATAAACCGCTGGAAAACACCCTGAATGAACTGCGCGAAACATTGGCGGAAGCCGCAGAAAGCGGCGGCAACGTCATTATTCCGGCCTTTGCGGTGGGCCGGACTCAGGACCTGATTTACTGGCTGGGTAAAATTCAGCGCCAGGGCGGACTGCCGCAGCAACAGATTTACCTGGACAGCCCGATGGCGATCAGCGCCAGCAACATCTACGCTGAGAATGTACATTTATTCAATGTTGATGACCCCGAATTTACCCAAATCGCGCCCGGCGGCTGGCAAGCCTGGTTGCCGGGTTTGATCTATTCGCAGACAGCCGAAGAATCAATGGCCGTCAACCGTATCGCCGGCGGCGCGATTATTATTGCCGGCAGCGGCATGTGTAACGGCGGGCGCATTCGCCACCACCTTAAATACAACTTGTGGCGGCGGAACGCGCATATCGTCATTGCAGGTTTTCAGGCCGAAGGCACATTAGGGCGGGCCATCGTCGACGGTAAAAAGTCGCATTTGAAAATTCTGGGGGCTGAAGTCAATGTCGCGGCCAAGGTACATACCTTGGGCGCGTTAAGCGCTCATGCCGATCAAAGCCAGTTGTTACAGTGGGCGGGACATTTTAAAGATCCCAAGCCCAGACTTTACCTGATTCATGGCGAGAAATCGGCGACCTTATCATTGCAAACCTGCTTCAAGCGCACCGGCTGGAATGCGAATATTCCTCGGGTGGGAGAGAGGATTGCTATCTGATATGCGCAGTGTTCGCGAAAAGAACGACACAACAAGGGAAGGATTATAGGTAGCGAATGCCGCCTTATTACTTCAATTAAGTTGCGGTTGATTTTTTAATGGCAAAAAACTTTGCTGATACAATGTCGCACCCACAGGGAAACACCGGCAAGGGTTTCCCAAAAAATGAGAATAACTGATGCGTCTGAGTCCACAAAACATCGCCGCCTTACGCGAAGCCATCGGTTCCGTTACGCCGGATGCAACAGCGATACGCTTGTTCGGCTCCCGCTTGGACGATCACGCACGCGGCGGCGATGTCGATCTGATGATTGATTTTGATCATCCCATTGAACATCCCGCAGCGCTTTCGGCGCGTTTGTCCGTGCGGGTTTCACGGGCGATCGGCGGCAGACAGGTTGATATTTTGTTACGCGCGCCCAATCTGACGCAAAGCGCGATACACCGGATTGCCTTGGCAGAAGGCGTCCTGCTATGACCCAGCTTACCCCGCAACAAGAAAGGCTGCTATTCCTCGCCAAAGTCGTCAGGCGCGAGATCAAGCATTTGCAAAGCACCGATAACCGCTTATTTGCCCAGCCATTGACGGTGACGCTTGTTGCCGAGCTGAATAACGATGAGGATTTGGCCGAAAGAGTGGAAGCCTTCATCAGCCGGTTCGGACGGCTTCAGGACACCTTGGGCGACAAGCTGCTGCCCAATTTGCTGGCGTTCGTCGGCGAACGCGCCGCTACGGCAGTGGACAACCTGGATCGTGCCGAGCGCCTGGGCTGGATCAAGTCCTGCGATAATTGGCTGGAAACCCGAAAGCTCAGGAATCAGATGGTGCATGAATATATTGAAGCTCCGGAAGTACTCGCCGACGCGCTTAACACAGGCCATCAGCGCGTAGCGGATTTGGTTTATACCGCCACGCAGATGTTAGCGGAAATCGATAATCGTATATCAGGCAATACCCTCTTTTAATTAATTCTACTTTGTCAGATTTCATGGTTACATGATTCAAGGTCGTCATTCCGACAGGGATTGCCGGACCCGTTAGAGCGCGTAGCGAATCCAGTGCCGGATGGTTAGAGCTTACCATCCATGGCACTGGATACCCGCTTCCCGGCGGGTATGAGTGCGTCCGTGATGACGCTTAGTTAGCAAGGTGAAAGTCCTTGTCATGGGAAGTCACAGCCCATGTAGTCGAAGGTAACTGCGCCGCCGCGAGGTGGGGTGGAGAGCAACCGGAGACGAAA
>Ga0208510_100037_pt1 | contig 86174 bp, 83 predicted proteins | sample LakWasMet33_HOW6_2_FD_183875 | JGI IMG/M metagenome (GOLD analysis project Ga0208510, IMG submission 183875) | Freshwater sediment methanotrophic microbial communities from Lake Washington under simulated oxygen tension - Sediment Metagenome... | ecosystem: Environmental > Aquatic > Freshwater >...
CAGAATCCATACGGTTTATTTGAATCCGGAATGCCACGAAACAAAATCCTCCAAGGAGGCTGCCACCTAAGACAAATCCGCCGCATAAATTTAACCAATGAGGCGACAACTAGATTGACAATTTCCGGTGTGAAGCAGGCCTTTAATGTACCCCACCCCCTTGCCAAGCGTTGTGTTTTCGCCAACCCAGTCAACACCCTGCTTAAGCTTTTCTCCGCCTTTATTGGCAAGGTCTGCCAGTGAAGGAATAATATTGTCAGCGGTATATTTAACCGCATCGTCATAGGCGCTTTTAACTTCTGCTTTTACATCAACCCCGGTCTTTTCCTTTACGAAGTCATTAGCTGCATTGGCCGCGTCTTTTGCTTTACCCCAAGTGTCCGACATTAACTTCAGGGCGCCGTCCCAGCCGCTTTTTATGGCATCGGTCGTTATCTCCCAAGCGCTAATAATCTTGCCCGGTATGTCCGCCTCCCTGAGCTGCGTTGTCCATTCGCCCATTTTTTCGCCGATTATTTGCCCTGCTTGATCGCCAAAAAATAAACCGGCAGCACCACCGACAACACCGCCAATTGCAGCGCCAATAGGACCGCCGAATGCACCGGCCATTGCACCCAGCTTAGCGCCGGCCATCATGCCGCCAAATGTGCCAACAGCACCCCCTATAGACCTCCCGTTCCGCTTATCTTTTTCCCCGCGAGTAAGGGAATTATTATCTTCGGTACTGGAAACATCGCCAAAAGCACCAATGCCGCCAAGTAATGCACCAAGAATTGGAACTTTGCGTAATAACGCCTTAGCGCCTAGCATTAATGATCCGGCACCACCAAATAACCCACCGCCCGAACCGACTCCGCCACTACCACCAGGAGTGTTCTCAATATTATGCAAACTCCTGTTCGCCGCCCGGCTGAAAGCCGTCTCGTCTTTTCTGAAAAGGTTCAGTTCCTTGAATATTTTCTTGTACCAGCGCTCTTTCTTGTCGCCGCCGCCAAGCAGGGTTTGGTAGCCGCGCATCATCGGCTCGGACACTTCTTTAAACGCCTTTATCGCCGGGTCGGCTTCTTCGGCTCCGGCCGCTGCACCTGCTGCGGTCGAGGTAATGCGGCTGGCAAGGTTGCTGATGATGCTTTGTGACTTTTTGTCATTTGGATCGGTATTATTGCCGCCGCCTTGGTTATTGTTTCCGGCGAACCTGCCCCTAGAGTCGCGCCCCCTGTTGGGCGTGGCTGTATTTCTTGGTGCCGGCGAAAGCGGGATTGGTGCATTAGAGCCTCTACCGGACGGAGTAGCGGCGGCACTTGTCCTATTACGACTTCTTGGTGATGGTGGGGTTATTGTCGAGTCGCTTTCTGCCCTGGTATTTCTTCTATTTCCACTACCGCCTGTCGCCCCAAGCAAGGCGCTCTTTATATCTCTCACGTCGGCACGTATTCTGTTTAGCTGGGCATCATTGCGCCGCAGGTCTGTGACCACATCGCCGATTAAAAAACCTTGTGAATCTGCTTTTAATGCCATTTTTATGCCTTTTTTAATGTTGTGTCGCTGATGCAGGGCGTATTTGAGTTACAACGGTGTACCCGATCAACATCATTTGAAACAACGCCCCCTCATCTGCTTTGCTTTCAAACTGGATAGCGTTGTTATCGAGAGCATCAACCAGAAAAACTAATGATGAAGCCAGTGCGCCGTCGACTTCTGCCGGATTGCTTGTATTGATCGGGTTAATCCGAGAAAGGGCGTGTAGCTTGGCAATTGTTGGGCTACTCTCCAGTTGCTCATCGCTAAAGGGTTTTAATTCAGACTCGACGACCATAACTAATTAGGTTTGTTAATAAGATCAAACAACTGAAGAAACATATCCAATTTGGCGTCCTTAATCAGATTCATATCGTATCTAGGGGTATCGGCTAAAAACATCTCAATGGCTTTAGCTTCGTCCTTCATATCGGCAATAAGCTTTTTGCTTACATTGATTTCGCTTTGTGGATCTGGGAGGATGCTCGCAATCTGTTCGGAACTGAACGATTTCTTACGCAGTTCTTCCTCCTTTACTTTATGCTCAGACATTTTCCCTTGAATCACTTTTTCTTCTGATTCAATGCGTTCTGGGATTTCAAGCAGGCGTCGTACCGCAGCGTTGATGACATCTACCGGCCTGTTTTCATACTGATATTCGCCCTGTTTTATAATCGATTCGGATTTTTCAACAAATTCATTAAGCCAATTGGTGAACTCGGTTATTTTTGAATAAGCAGATTGGTCATAACCAATCGATTGCAATTCAATTTTTTGAAGAGCGTTTACAGCCCCGCCGACTGTACGCTTTGCTTGATGTGCGTTTGTTACGTCTTGTTTCGTAACCGCATTTTTAGACGCCTTGATCCTATTTTTATTCGATTCTTTGTTCATGGTTTTAATCCTTCGTTGATTTAGTTTTATTGATAGATAGCCAATACTGGCTGTAGCTGGCATAGCCGAGTTTTTGTATTAAGGTCATGACGGCAACAGCACATATTCGGCCACCTTTTTATGGTTATCGACATGCCGTTTGTATGTGACGATGTTATTGCCGTTTTCGCGCAACTCTTGAATACGTGCCGCCGGGTGCATGATGTCGAGCTTTTGCCGGGCATCAACCGTATTTATTCGGCCAAATTTTTGCAGGTGATTTAGCAAAATGACCCGCTGGCAATGAGCACTATTCGACGACTTCATTTTCAGCCGCCCGCTTCAAAAGCTTTTTGAGCCAAAGCTCACTGATTCTATATTTTTGACAAATATCTCGATGATTTGAGCCGCCGTTGAAGTCAGCAAGAATTCTCCTGTGCTTCTCTTCGTTACGTTCTTGGTGTCGGTTTTTTATATAGATAACCGAGCCGCCAAACTTTTTGGCAACGTCGTTAATGACACCTAGCGCAATACTTGGGGACAGTTCAGGATTCACTCCATTTTTCGACAGGTGAGTAAGAACAATTGCCTCAAGGATCTGAAAAAAGTCTAATTTCATGTTTTATAACCCGATTAATTAAAGTCGGTTTATTAGACCAGTTTAAATACTTGGGTTTAAGGTGGTTTTCCCGATTCGAATATGGGCCGGATGTGGATGACAAAAACCTATTTACTAAACCGGACCATGGACTGTTTTTTTGCCCGACAGTGACTTTTTGCGCAACTTTTGAGTGACATTTTTAGTTGCGCAACTTTTTTATGAAGCTTGTTTTCCAAGCTTGGAGAGCGGCCTTTAATTTCGGTGTTTCCAAGCTTGGAAAAGCCAAATCCAAGCTTGCCAAGCTGGCGCTCACCATACAATGCAAAGGATTCCGTGCAACATGAACTGAAGTTTTATGAAGTCCCTAACCTTAACATTTGTTGACATTTTTTTAGGCTAAAACCCTACTTATGGACTCTTAAAAAACCCTTAGAGTGACTGAAATAATGCCCTCTTATGGACTGAAAAAAATCCTGAGTAAACGACTTTTATCAATCCCATTTCAGATAAGCGTTTGACAGCTTTTGCTTGGCTAACAATTCTTGCCGCTCATCACACCACTGCTCAAGTTCTTGGCAGGCCGAAACAGAAGCATGATGATCTGGATGTCTGGCATCGTTCGCCGGATGCAATGGGTCGTTTTGTATATCATCAAGCAGTTGGGTTGCTTCGCGTAGCGCGGCTTCGTCTACCGTATTCATGCTCTTAAATGTGTATTTAATATCTTAAACAAACGATTCAACAATAAGGCGCTTCACTTGCCTGGTGAGTGGAGCATCACGATCAAACCGGACGTCATCGGCTTTAATCGCCTGCTCAATCCAAACGCGTACCGCCGGGTTATCAGCTAAACCATGCTTACGTTGCAAAGCTTTTACAAGGTAGCCTTCCAGCATCACCGTAGTGCGCTTGGACTCGCCATGATGAGGAACGGTAACGGCAAAGTGAATCTGTTTAAAATCATAAACGGCGTTATCACTATCGACGTCATCCTGAACCGGAATACCCTGTTTAACATTTTGAATGGTTCTGTCTGGCAATAGTTCCGGCGCGGCATTCTCGGTTTGTTTAATATCTTGAATGGCGGCATCAGGTAATGGCCGGGCCGGGTTATCCTGAACAGCATCGCCTTGTTTAATATCTTGAACAGGGTTTAACCGATCATAATGCCATCGATAAATAGCCAGCTTCACATCATTGGGTAGAATTTTGGCATTGCCGGCAATACCTAATCCGGTTTTGGCTTCTTTAATCAGTTTGGCGATACGCGCTTGGCTTTTTATCGATAGACCGAACAATTCCGCTATTGCTTCGGCAAGCTTTCCAGTTCCGTTGTATTTCATAATAATTTACCCGTTTAAAATGTTAAATACCGGTTAATTGAATGCTGTTTAATATCTTAAATAACTTGATTATTAACCGGTCTTTGAATATTCAGCCTATTAGTCGTTTGCTGCATTGGTGCGCATCATCGGCCCATCGTGAATGCCCGGCAGTCCAAACACCAAGACGACATCGACCGGCACCGCCGCCATGCGCGTTAAAGCATTTGAAATGAATGCAGCCACGGCAAGTGACTGTTTGCGTTTTTGGCTGTTTATTGACTGATAGCAACTTGTCCGCCCAGTTCAGCGCCCACGCCAAAGCCTCAGCGTCATGAGCGCACTTGCTGAGCAATGCATCAATCACGCTCTCGTCGGTCTCGCCGATGATGTTCATATAATCAAGTAACTTTTGCTGATCCGCTGCCGAAAGGTTGTAATTTATACATTTCGTTTCAACTTTCGTTTTTTGCCGGGGAACTGAGGGAACCGAGGGAACTTCCGCGCCACTCGTGGCCTGTAGCGGTTCTCTCTGTGCTTTAGTCAAGGGAACCGGGGGAACCGCTGTTATCGGTGACGGTGTTGAATTTGCCAGTTGAGAAAATAAGCCTTCAAGCATGATCGACCTCCTCGCTTGGTTGAATCCAGTACAAGCTATGCTTACCGCCTCCGGTTATCGCGGTCTTTTTGGAGCGCTTGCCGTAGTCCCTTTCAACGATCCAACTTGCGCTGTCCAGGGCATCGAGTACCCGATTAATATCATAGTTGCCGCCCGCCTCTTTCAAAGCCGCCGAACTAAACAAATAAATACGCCCGCCGGGTTTGTCGAGATACCATCCCGCTCTATCGGCCCGAGGCTTATCGTCCGGATTTCCTTTATCGGTGAATTTTGTATCGCCGTTTTTAAGCAAATAGTCACCGACACTTTGCAATATCTGCTTGTGCTCCGTGGCCCCAGTACCGCGCATGGTCTGCCATTCGGTAAACATTTGTTTGCAAGCTTCCAGCGCTGAACATTGTTTCCAGGACACAATGCCCGCCTCAATCGCCAATTCTCCGGCCATCGCATACAAGGCAAACCGCGAAGCCGCCCGCGCTGCCTGGGTGTCGCTATGGGTGAATTGCTGCTCAATCGCGGCCAGTGTTGCCCCGAAGTCGTCGTTATCCTGGTTGATGATGTACTCGATAAACTTAACGCCAGCATGGCCGTAGTGCTTGGCACATTCAGTTTTGAAGTAATCCGCCATTTCCCGGCCATCAACAAAGTGGTGCAGGTCATCAAATACGCCGAACTTACGCGCCGCCGGAATGTTGAGCAGTCGCACCAATTGCCCGGCCTTGGCTTGTTTGCCGCCCTCCTGCATCATGGCGGTGATGGAACGCTCCCCGGTCGATAATAACGACAATCGCCAGCGGTGTACGCCCCTCGCCGAACCAATGCGCGTTGCTCTGGTTTTACCGGTGCCATTGCCCAGGCTGTAGACGATTGCGCCCACCTCGCGCGGATCTGCCTCGTTAATTTCGTCCAGGCATAGGCAAGTATCGGACAATAGCGCCGCTACACCCTCCAGCCCGTTTGAAGTAGCCCTCCAGGTTCGCTTGAAGTCATCACCGCCCCAGACTGACGCGCCCACACAAAGCGCGGTGGTTTTGCCTATGCTGCTGTCCCCTACCCAGTGTATGCCGCCAGAATCACGATGTACTTTAACCAGTAGCGCCCCCGCCAATGATGTGCATATCGACACGATCAAAACGGGATTGCCGGCGCATAATGCCGCTATAGATTGCCACTGGCGATAATCCCCGCCCGACCTTGCCGCCCCGTCTGCGGCCAAGCTCTCACTTTGAAAGTACACCTCCTCATTCCCCACAATTCGATTATGTAGAACAAACGCACCGCCTTTTGACGTCCAGCCGGTGCGTGTGGCTGCGGTGACAACCTTTTTTGGTGTATTCCATTGCAGGTATTCAGATAAACGCGCCCGGTTGCGCTGGTCAATCTCTACACCGGCCGCCAGCAACTCACCGCGTAATTCATCACCCGCACCGCGTAACAGTTCCATCGGCATGGCCCACTTGCGCCATTTGCCCAGGGTGTCTCTGAATCGTAGCAATCGCCCGAAAAAATGCCCATTCTCGGTGTTGGTGACACCATCAACATAAAGCGGCGAGCATATTCTCAAGACGACTTGTGCGGGCGACTTATCCCTCGATCCGGCGGTTTCGTAGCACCACCACACGCCCGGCTTACGCTTGCCGCCAAGGTCAAACCAGTCATCCTTAACGATAAAACAAGGTATGCCCAATTCATCAAATGAAAGGCGCTCAATCTGGCTGTCTTCAGCATCTTGCAGTGGATCGACAGCATCATCAAGGTTAATAATGGTTCCCTTGGTTCTCTCGGTATTGCCAATAGGGGAACCGCTGGAAGCCTCGCCGCTGTAAGCGGTTCCCTCCGTTCCTCCGGTTCCCTCTGTTTTTTCTAACTTTGATTGAGACTTTTTATTCTGCTTGGTCTTCTGGGGATTGTTGGGTGTGTCCTTATTTATATTTTTATGTAGCTTTCTAACTTCCTCCACTTCAATATTTAAGTGAACATCAGCCGCCATAATGTCATCGGCGTACGTGGTAAAAAAATCCCGCGTCGAGTCATCAATTACACTGGGCATGGTGTAACCTCAACGTTTAAAGCATCGTTCCAGTCATGCCCAACAGCGGCGGGAATTAGGTACTTGCCGCCCACGGCCAGTGCAGCTGATCTGGCGGCTTTCTGTCCGGTGCCTGATTCGTCGTTATCACCCATGATGATAATTTGACTATCTGGATATAACCGCCTGAGCACTATGGCGACAGACTCAAGATTTCCGGCATCCAGAGCCACAACGGTAAAATGCCCAGTTGATTCGTACAGGCTTGCCCCGGTCGCCCAGCCTTCGCAAATCTGGATAAGTCCATCAGCACCCATTTTGCCGATCACCGAGAAACAGCCTTTTTTCTTACCTCCGCTTAAAAACCGCTTGGTTCCATCGACCGCGATAAATTGCAGGTTAACAATTTGTTTGCTTTCGTCGTAAATCGGAACAACCAAAACATCACGATGTAGCCGTACACCTTGCGGGTGAACGCGCTTTTTAATCAAGTAGGCGTGCTGGCTTTGTTCGATCACTGGCTTTGCAGTTGTCCAGATAAAACGCGCCTTGTCCGCCGCATCGTTGTGACGCTCCTGCTGTTCAACCGCCCGGCGTTCTCTATCGGCCTCAATCTGCTGTTTCATAGCGGTAGTCATTGGCTCCCGCTTTCCGGACAGTGACCATGTACCGTATGTACCGCTGACAAAGTGCTGGAACCATCCAGACGGGTTGCCGTCAGTGTGTAAAATGTACGCGCCGTTTTTGGTGCCGGGCTTGTCTCCTTCGATGTGGACCCGGTGCAGAACGCCGTCTGCAATAGGCTGATTGGTAAATATTACGCCGGCATCGGCGCAATAGTTGAAGAATGCGCATTCAATTTCTTTTATTGAAAATTGTTTATCGGTCATTGGAAATACTCCAAAGCCGGGTATGCAATCCGCCTAGGCGCAGGTATAATTACCCTGCGCTTGGTTGGCGCAGATTGCGAAGAACCGGCTAATTTTTAATTGAATTAGTCGGTTTTTTTATGCTTGAAGCTCGGCTTGTTGCGTAGGCCGCTTAGCCATAATGGCAACACAAACAGCGTCATATTCTTTGTCTGGACTGTACCATTCAACGCGCCATTTATCACCAAGCTTTATAGCTACAAGGTCGCCCTCCTCTGCCTGGCACCCTCTACGCATCCCTAGTCTTTGGCCTATCTTGGCGCGCGGGGAAAACGCATTCGTTGTTAGCTCCAAAACAAAATCTGAACCAGCATCGTCAATACTTCTTTGGATCTGTGCTGCCGCCAGAATCTCATCGAGTTGGGTTGTGAACATGCTAACCATTTGCCCCAAGCACCCCACCATGTCCGGGTCGCTTATCCTTTCTTGAAAGAAATCGTGGTTTCGCTGGACGTGATTTAAGCCATTGCTGAACTGAACACGCTGTGCCTCTGATAGCCGCTCGATAGTGGCATCAATGGCTTTCTGTAGTTTGCTCAATAGTTGGGCTGGGGTGTTAGCGACGCTCATTTCACACCTCCAACAATGGCGTTTACCTGCTGTTCGATCTGATAAAGGCGGTCGTCATTCCATCCGGGAATAAGTCTGATATGGAGTATCTGATGAAAAAGTCTAAAGCCTTCGGCATCCAGCTTGATGAGTCCGCCTAGACTATGCGGGAACTGTGTATCGGTTCGGTAAGCACTGATGAAAGCATCGGCTAAAAACTGGCCTGAATAACCGCCATCGGCTACACGCTTAAGCAATAAATCAGATTCCAGAGGTAAAGGTGTAAGCCCTCGCTCCTGATCCTGTTGTTGAATAATGTCATCCATTGACATGCGTCTTGATGGATTGAAATTAAAGCCGGTAGTGGATTCAGGCGTAGTTTGAGTGTTGATTTGCTCTGAATTTTGAGCGGAATTAGATTGTGTGTTCATTGCGGTAGTCCTATGTAAAGTGGATAACCGCCAATCAATGCTGCAAAACATCGGGTGACGGACTGCATTAGGTTTGCAGTACCGGCATAGGAACCGGCCAACCTTTTAAGGGGTTGCCCAATACAGCCCGCCATAACAGAAAACAAACGGCACAATGCCGCTGGTGTTTGGAGGGGGCACAAAAAAACCACTGTATAAAGTGGCCGATTGTGGCCTATGTTATCCGGGCTGCAAATCCCGACTTTCGTTTTTTGCGAAAGCGGGTACAGATTAGCTGTCAAATGTATGCGCGTCAAGTTCGCGTTGTTTTTGGTGTCTATCATGCCGCCACCTCCAGCCGTCTAACACTAGCATTAGCAAAAGCCTTAACCCCTTGCTTCACGTGTAAGTGAGCCGCCTTGTGGTCGTACCCCCTGGCTATCGCCTCTTCCAGCAACTCTTTGGCGATAACATTGGCTGCTGTCACTTTGGCGCGCATGTGCCCCGGCAAGTTTGGTCGCTGCCCAGATTTCAATCCAAAAGCCTCGTTTATCAGCTTGTTGATATTTATGTGAAATACACGCTCCGGGGCATTGCTCCCGCACTGATGTGCCAAATCTGAAAGGGCTTTAACTTGGTCGTGCAGTTCATGATAAAAAGGGAGGTAATCGGACTCGCTTTGCTGGTGCTGCCGGAACCGCGAGAATGCTTTGACCAGTTCGACCTTCAGCCGTTTGGTGCGCTCATTGTTACGAGTTAAGGTTAGTAAAAAATAAGACTGGTCTTCGTTTAGTAATGCAATGCGCTGTTTTTGCTTGCCTCCTTTAGTTTCTAGGGTTCGCGTTTCAAACGCGACCCTTCCAAATTCTTCAAACTCTGGCTTATTCGCATCAATTAACGCCAGTGCATTTTTATGATGAATACCCAACTGCTCTGCCAGCACCTTACTATCAACTCGCGCTTCGTTTTTTTTCTTGATTAGTGCAATAATGTTGTTCACGCCGCACCTCCCAGCTCAACGAGAAACGCCCTTATGCTTTCGACGCGCCACGCGGTCGTGCGCTCAGATAATTTTACGGCGGCAGGTGCTTTGCCGCTCTTTACCCAGGCTAACCATGTGCTGCGCGATACAGGAATAATTGCGGGTACGGGGGGATTAGCTTTTGGATTTCCTATAATTTGAAAAATCCTAAGATAACCCGTCTCAGGCAACTGATGAATTTGTGCCGTAATTTTTGATTCAGGCTTATTGTTTTTTTGCTCTGCATTAACCACGTTATTACACTCCTATAGTGCGTATTGAACATGGTTAACCATTATATTCATGAAAAAAACAAAGTCACCGCAGTAGTTTTTCAGAAATAAATGTTATTATTATCGGTTGTGTTCAGGTCAGCCAAGCAATCTCGTAAATTGGCCCAAGGTCCGTCTCAATCCGCGCCGTTAGCCGCTCTGGATAATCATGGGTCCCTCTGGTTATTAGCGCATATCGTTTTTTCAGCACAACTTCTTCATAAAGGCCAGCCAACTCCAGCAAGACGCGCTGATCTATTTCCTTGATGTTTTTTCTGTTGGCAAAATAGAGCGCCCATGCCTTGCGCTGCCTGATTTTTATCGGCATGGCGTATATGTCCGCACACACCTTGGTTTCGGCTATTATTGATTCTATCCGGCGAGTTGAATAACCGGTACTCCTGTTATTGACCAGAATATTATCGCTGACCAATTCGCAGGCTACTTCGTGGGTATTGAATTTTCGATATTTTTTATACGCGTAGTGGATTATCCATCGGTAATCGCTAACTATGTCACTAAACGACATTGCGGTAATGTCCAGCTTTTTATTGCCGGTCTTTTCAATGATGCCAAATGCCAACTTGAAACTAATGCCGTCACGCATCTTGATTAATGCGCTGGCTACACGCTGCAAATCATCTGTTTTTGGCAGTAATTCTTGGTTAACTTTGCTCAAAAACAAGTTTAAATAAAGTGGATTGCCAAGAAAGCCTTGACTCATTGATGTGAGCGCGTCTGATATTGCTGCTCCATTGGAATTTTTTCGTTTTCTGCCGCGCTTATCTGTCAATCCAAAAGCAGATTTGAAGCTAATGCCGTAATCGTGAATCTGAATCAAGGCGTTCGCTACCTCTCTGGAGTCGGTCAGGCTTGGTTGCTCCCCAGCACTGATGCTGGATAAAAATCTGACTAAAAAACAGTCATCTGACACAAATAACGCTCCATCACAGCGTAATCATCCTGAAGGGAATAACCGGAAGCAAGGGGATGAATCTCGCTTATTAGCCGCTAAGCCTATCCGGTTGAATAAATTATACTTGTTTCTAAGAAATTATTCCCATTCACCCGTTTCAGGATTTTTAATAAACAAATTCAAGACAAGCCCATCAGGATGTTCCTTTTCATCGGCTTCAAATTTACCCGATTCGAAGTAATTAATTGCTGTTTCAATCGTATCGTTTTTATCCCAGCTTTCAAGCCAGCGGCATTCCTGATCGTCGGGGTGGTTGGGCGTTAAGAATGCAACCTTGTCCAAATTATCGCTCTGGTGCCATGCTAACCAATAGCCGTTGCTGGTTTTGGCGAAGGTCGCCTTATTTAACCAACGCTTTAACTCTTTATCGTCTATAGCCATCCGCCACGCAATACGGGGGCGGTAATCTTTAAATATAAACGCCACGACTTACGCCCTTTTCTCGAAGTTAATTATTACAGCTCCATTCTTCAAGCCGTCCAGGTAGTCAGACCATTGCTGCATCATCTTGTGACGCTCCGGTAAATGGGCTGTCCTGTTGTAGGCTCTGCCGTTTGGGTCTTTAACGGCGTGGGCAAGCTGATGCTCGATAAAGTCAACTCTGACACCCAGCACTTCATCAAGGATAGTTCGGGCCATAGCTCTAAAGCCGTGCGCGGTCATCACGTCTTTACCGTAGCCTAACCGTTTTAATGCGGCGTTTAGTGTGTTTTCGCTCATGCACCTGTCGCCCCTTGGGTTTCGTTCTGAGGCGAATACAAAACGCCCATGCCCACTAAGCGGGTGCAGTTCTTCCAATATTTTTACGGCTTGGGATGATAGCGGGACAATGTGTTGAACCTCAGTCTTTGACACAAAGTAACGCCATTCCTTAGCCTCAAGGTCGATATGCTGCCACTCTGCCGCACGTAATTCGCCAGGGCGAACAAATACCAACGGTGCAAGTTTCAGCGCACAAACGGCGGATAATGAGCCTTGATAACTGTCGATTGCTCTTAATAACTCTGCAACCTGCTTGGGTTCAGTGATTGATGCGAAATGCTCACCTTTGGCCGGCGGCAAAGCTCCGCGTAAATCCGGGGTTATATCTCGATCCGCCCTGCCCGTTGCGACAGCATAGCGGAACACCTGACCACATATTTGCAATGTTCGATGTGCGGTTTCAATAGTGCCTCGATCTTCGACGCGCCTTAAACAGGCCAGAATATCTTTGGGCAAAATATCGGTTATCGGCCTACTGCCCAACCAGGGGAAAACATTTCGTTCAAGCATCCGTTTAGAACGGTTATTTTTATCGTCCCATTCATTAACTTTTTTCGAGCCCCATTCACGGGCAATAATTTCAAAGCTGTTTGCCGCGCTTTCGGCCTTCGATGCTTTAACCGCTTTTTTGTTTTCGCTGGGATCTATACCGCCATCAATCTGTTTTTTGGCGGTATCTCGCTTATCTCTGGCTTCTTTAAGTGATGTAACCGGGTAAGTTCCTAATGCCAGGGTTTTGCGCTTGCCGTCAAAGCGGTAATTGTATCGAAAGTATTTTGAGCCGTTCGAATGGACGAGCAGATACATACCCTTCTCATCCTGCATTTTATAAGGCTTGTCGGCCGGTTTAGCGTTCTTTATGGCGGTATCTGATAGAGGCATGGCGGTACAAGCTCCGGTAAAATTGAATGTACCGCCACTTATACCGCCACAAATGGCGGTATGTCAATAAACCTTATTGCACTTCGTTGGACAATAAAAAACCCGCTAAGCCTTATGACTTGCAGGTTTATGAACTTCTTTGAATCTGCTTGAACTTACTAATGGAGGCTGCGGGCGGAATCGAACCGCCGTAGATGGCTTTGCAGGCCACTGCATAACCATTTTGCTACGCAGCCCTAAAAGTGAAATAAAAAAGCCGCGATAGTTCGCGGCTTTTTTGGATATTAATTGGAGCGGGAAACGAGATTCGAACTCGCGACCCCAACCTTGGCAAGGTTGTGCTCTACCACTGAGCTATTCCCGCGCTTCAATTTATTTGGCCATTATAAGCTCTTTTTTAATCTTGTCAACTTTTTATTGGACATCAATTGCTAAAACCCAACCCGCGCTACCTTTGCATTCTCCATCCTCAACTTGGACTTTAACAAATGCATTTTTCTTTCCTGCAAAATCTTGGAAATCTACGATAGTTACCGCGGCTCCCTGAGCTATACGTCTACAAGATTCAACTTTGCCTTTTTCTACATCTTCACTATCATCAAATGCCGCTATAGCACCAGGCACGGCAAGCAATTGAATAGGCGATTCAATTTCGTAAGTATTGGGATTTTTTAAAACATAGCGCTGTCCGGCAACAAGATTTTTGGCTGAAGGTCCGGAAACAACGCCAGAATCACCGCCACTCACCATAATGATAATCAGCAGTAAAACTACGCCCCCAATAGCACCGAAAAATACTTTTGGATTTTTTTCTTTTAAGCTCATCATTGATGAAATCAACTGGCCCGCTGTTTCTTTTGCCGCATCTACCGTTTTTTTAGCGTTTTCTTCATTACTCATTTCGTATCCTCACAATTTTAATTTTTTATTATTCTCAGGTTCTTGCTCGAAGGCATATTACCTGATTGCCTCGATAACTCATATACAGAAAACAATCCTTCTACGAGTTAGCCCCTTGAGTTTTATTTGGATGTCCACTTTAAAAAGCCGACACTTCATCACCAATAATCAACTTGACATGCCAACTTACCACGATAAAAAAACTTTTCAAGTGCTATATGTATATAGCACTATATTTCAATAACATGCGTTATTTAAATGAAATCGTAACCTTTTTTAGCCTGCGCCGTTATCGGCTTGCTTTTTTCGGCTACCCGTCGACATTCAAACTGCCAGTACCCTAATCCGACATTTTTCCTGTTACTCAATACAACAGGAAAATCTTCGTTATTCATAAACATTCGAATAACGTCGTCATCTTTCAGCATAAAACTATCAGTAATGATGTAGTTCTTTTCATACTCCAATTCTTTCGCACTATAAAAAAGGCCTTTTTGCGGACTATCTTTACCCGACTCATCTAATTGAACATAGGTGACGGCAATGGATTGATGGGCCAATAACTGCATACCGAAATTTATTCTGCCGCTTTGCTTATCGACAATGACCTTGTTGACAATGCCTAATGAGCGCTTGTGCTCAGGACTGTCTGTTTTTCTAAAACTGACCAAGCTCCCCACCGACAGGACGCCCGTTTTTTTAAATACGCCGGACAATAGCCGGTCGGATGCCGATTGAACGAGAAATTCCGGATCTTTTTCGCTGACCGATTCCAACGCATTTTGCAGTTCATGGGTCGATTCCAAACCTACGGCAATATAGCGATCCGTTCTATCGCTAAAAAAAGGCACGCCCTGCAGATCAACCCCTAACCATCGTTGCTCAAGATAATCGAGTAATTCCGCAGCGGGTTTTCCGATGTCATTTTTCAACACATGCATCGAACTAAACCTTGCCTCCGCAGCATTAATCAATTTTTCTTTCTGCTTGAGAGCCTTGAACAATTTACTAAAATCCAGATACAACATCGCTGAATCGTTTTTAGCGCTTGTTTCAAACTGGTAATGCGGCGCTTTGTCTTCGTCTGTCAAGACAATGCACTGTATTGACTGATCCTTCACCGGCTCTTTTTTTAGCCCGACCAAGGAACCTATCGTTTCTATAAAGTCATAAACCAACAACAGTTCTTTTTGCATCAAGCCGGTCGGATCGGCAAGACTGAGCAAAAGAATTTGTCGATAGCACTCTTCAGGACTACTGGCCTTATTGGACTGAGTTATATCATTGGCGACTTTGGTGGTGCTGTTTTTTATTGCCACACTCAGATTGTAAAGTGAGTGTAAATCTATCCAGACCCAATCAGGAATCGGCATCCCCATAATAAAATGACTGACGACAATACTGCTCAACCCTTTAATGCAGCGCTGGATCGCTAATGCCGCATTCCTGCCTTGAAACCAGCCGACATCGCGCTTGGTTAGCTCCTTAAGCACTATCCAATAACCGATAGTGGCTTCCTTTTCGATTGAGATCAATACGGTCAAAATTTTCTTATCATTCTCTTCTTTTGGGAAACCCGCTTTAATCAGTCTTGATCGTAGATAGTCTTCAATGACATGCACACTTGGGCTTAAGCGCTCCAGCGCATCCAGCCTTAACTGGGTGCTCATTTCAACGGTATTGAAATCGATAAGAAAATCGTGAAGCAGGCGGGTAGCTAAGCCGGGATTAGCCGTAGGCAATTCAGTCACCCAATGTTGCAGCGCCTTTGCTTCAAATTCTTTAAGACGTTGGGGATTGTTTTGCTGTGTTGGAATAACCAGAAAAAAAGAGTTCTTCACATATTCACCGAATGTATTTTAATGCCTTACATTGCCTGGAGTGGCAGATATTTGCTCCTGCAATATCCGCATTCACCACATCCATGTGGATTACGCAGCTAAAGGGCTAAAGCTTTATCTAACAAAAACTTGCCCTTGCATGGCTCATCAATAACGCAAGTTATTGTTTGAGCTTTCAAGCCCCGCCTTTTCTCATCATCATCCCTTTTGATGGGTTATAGCCAATAATTGCCGCCGTCATAAATACGATAAAAGCGGCCAGAGTATAAATAAATGCCTGTTGATTAAACTGGCCGTACAGAGCAAAGCGGATCAATTCAACTGCCTGGGAGAAGGGATTATATTGGGCCAGATTATAAAGCAGCGCGCTGGACTCTTTGATTTTCCATAAAGGATACAGTGCGGTTGACATAAAAAACATCGGAAAAATCACAAAGTTCATCACACCGGCAAAATTTTCCAATTGTTTGATAAAGGACGACAATAATAAACCCAGAGCACCCAGCATTAATCCCGACAGCAACAGTGCCGGCAATATCCACAAATAGCCTTGCCACGGCGCTTGAATATCATAAAACCATGCAATCGCTAAAAAGACGTAGGCTTGCAAAACGGATACGCCGGTACCGGCCAATAACTTGCTGAGCAATAAAAACCAGCGCGGCAACGGGCAAACCATCAGTATCCGCATACTGCCCATTTCCCTATCGTAAACCATCGACAATGAACTTTGCATACCGTTAAACAGCTGAATCATGCCGATCAGGCCGGGCGTAATATAAACCTCGTAAAGAATATAAGTCTCGTAAGGCGGCGTGATCGCAAGTCCTAATGCCGCCCTAAATCCGGCCGCGAAGACGAACAACCAGACCAAAGGCCTGACCAAGGCGGAAATAAACCGTTCGCGCTGGGTGACAAAACGCCATAATTCACGCCAGATGATGCCCCACATGGCACGCCAATAATGAAGCAACTTCATCCTTGCTCTCCTTGGGTCAATGTATAAAAAGCATCTTTAATTGTCGGAGTGCGGGTTATTTTAAGCACATCATCAACCGGCCCATTGGCTTTAACCTGCCCTTTATGTAGCACGATTAAATGATCGTCCGGATAAATTTCGTCAATCAAATGGCTCGCCCATAACACCGCCAACTTTTCCTCGACGGCTAAGCGATGCACATAGTCGACGATGGACAGCCGACTGGGCACATCCAAACCGACGGTAGGCTCGTCCAGCAGCAGCACCGACGGCTTATGCAATAATGCCCTGGCAATCTCTACGCGCCGCCTGTGTCCGCCATTGAGCTGACGCACTTTCTCAAAACGCCGGTCATACATAGCTAAGCGCTCCAGCTCTTGCTGAATTCTTTGCTCGGCCTGTTTCCGGCCCATGCCATGCAAGGAAGTGTGATAACGCAAGTTTTGCAGCACCGACAAATCCATATCCAGCGTGGTTTGCTGAAAAACCACGCCCAGTTTTGCCAACGCTAACAGCGTTTGCCGCTTAATATCGAAACCGCACAACTCGATACTCCCGTCGCGTGTGTCGTACAACCGGGTAATCAGGGAAAACAAAGTGCTCTTTCCTGCGCCGTTAGGGCCCAGCAAAACCGTGCATTCACCCGGCTGGATCTTAAAATTGACTTGGGACAGTGCTTTTTTGCCGCCATAGGAAAAACTCAAATCTTCGACGGATAACGCTATGGACGAATTCATGGTTTTACTGCAACTCCCCACGGATAAGTACCCACGCCGATCGATTTAGTCACTGTTTGAGTTTCAAGATCAATTAGCGAAATATCGTTACTGGTGCCGTTAGTGCTATACAGCCGTTTTTGATCCGGTGAAAACGCCATATTCCAAACCCGCTGCCCAACCAGCAGGTATTTTTCCACTTCAAAGGTCTGGGCATTGATCACCGCGACCCGGTTTGCAGGCCCCAAGGCCACATAGCCGCGCTTTCTGTCCTTATCGATAACCACGCCGACCGGTTGGATTTTGTCGGCAGTCACGCCTTGCACATCAAACTTAATCGTTTTGATGATCTGTTTGGTTTTAACATCCAGAATCATCAAGGTGCCGGCCATTTCCGAAGTGACCCACAATTGTTGACTATCGGCAGTAAAACCCAACGCGCGGGGCCGCGGATCAACCAAAGTGTTTTCGACGATCGCATTGGTTTTGCTATCGATCCAATGCACCATATTGGTCGTTTCGGAAGCGCTGGCCACCCAGAGATTATCAGGACTTACGGTGATACCCTCAGGCTCCACACCCACCTTAATCTGCTTGACGGCTTTTTTATGGCTGATGTCGATGACAGTGACCTGGCTGTCGTCTTCATTCGATACATAAAGCCGATCGCCCGCAGGATTTAACGCGAAGGTCTCAGGATCTTCGCCGGACGGCAACTTTCCCGCTTCTTTAAGCGTCTCGGCATCAATAATCTTGATGGTATTTTCATCGCTGGTTGCCACGTACAAAAACCTGTTATCGGGGCTGATCGCGATGCCTCTGGGGCGCTGGCCTATTTCCACCGTTTTGATTAACTTGCCGGAAATCGGATCTACAACCGCAAGCGCATTATCTTTTTCAAGCGTAACGAACACCGTTTCAGCCTGCGCTACACCTGTCAATGCCGCTGTCAAAAACAGCCCTAAAACATTTTTCTTCATCATTTACTCCATTTACAGCTTGATTCGGGTTGATCATAACCCAAGGTATCGAGTTCGGTTTTGGGATGCAAAAAGCCTTCAATCGGCGCGACAGCAACCAACGATCTGGGCGCCGCCAACAACACCGGCTGCCGCAACTGTCCATCCCAGGACCGGAACGACAACGGGTTGCCTTTATAACCCTGCAACGCAAATGCATCGCTCAACACATAATCCTTAAGCCGGTTTACGTCATTGGATTTGGTGCGAGTAGCCGCCTCGCCGATGGCCCTAACCGCCAGATAAGCAGCATAATCCTGTTCCTCCATCCAGCGCCCCGCTTGATCTTTAAAGCGATTTTGAATCTGCACTGCCCCCCATTGTTCATGGGTTCGGTGCCATGCCGTAGTAACCAATCCCTGAGTACCGATCACCGGCCTTGCCTTCCAGGTTCGATATTCCAGATATTCGCCAAACTGGCCTTGCTCATCGGCAACAACCAGCACGTCATAATCGTCAACCTGAGTAAATACCGCCACATCCGATTGCGCCGTGCGCCGCGCATCGTAGGTGTGTTCCCAGGTTTTTTCCTCGACTATTTTCATGCCGAAGCGTTTAGCCGCCCGCCTTAAAGCATCGGCAAACAAGCGATCTTCCTCGGTAGCGCCGATGACTAAAAACCACTTATTCCAGCGTTTTTTCATCATGTATTGCGCCAACGCGTCGGCGCGCATCGCCCTGTTAGGCAAAATATGCAACACGTTGTTGCGGCATTGCTCATTGCGTAACGCATCATCGACTGTCGCGGCATCAAATAACAGCTTCTGTTTTGCGGAGGGCAAATCGGCGATTTTGTTGATAAGCTCGGCAGGCAAATTAACAACGACATACGAATATTGATCGCCCACATCCTTATTAAAGGTATCGACAACATCGCCATCCAGCGGCACGATGAATTTTTTCAATACAAACTGCTGCCCGGTAAACTGCCCGGTCGTATTATTATCGTCAACCGCAAGTTCTGCTCCCAGAACGCCCTTGTTCGGGATAAAAGCATCCAGGTTAGACAACGGCGGGGGGATTTTTTGATCTTGCGTTAAATAAGCGATATTAATCGATTGCTTAGCTTCGGCATAAACAAGGTTAATGCTAAGCAAGTGAATAATAAATAGAATTTGAATAGTTATCCGGAGAAACAAGTTAATTGATCGCATCATTTCCTAACAATAATAAATCGTACAGTTGCTAATTTTAACGGATTCATTAACTTTGTTTTGTTTTTCGACAAAACCCGTTAAAATTAACGGAGTAAATTTTCAAGAATTTTACTCTACCGCCAACACATCTGTTTGTAAAATAAGTCTATTTAGCATTGAGCAGATGCATTTTATTGAGCTAATCCTCTAGACGGTAAATAGGATATTGACTTCGATCATCAAAGAGTTCAGCATCAATGAAAATAATCCTGATTGCATGGTTACATTTTAAAATCAGGGTAGAACCAGCGCCGTTTTTTACGGCTTTCATTTACCACTAAAGGGAGATAGAAATGGACACAACCTCTATACAAAAACGACCCGATACATTCATTAGCAAGGCCTCATCTCAACGGACGAAAAGCTCTGAAAATAATGAATCCACTATCGAAACCCAGTCGGATAACGATCGGGACGACAGCTTACAAGTCCCTAAGGAAACGATAAAACTTTCCAATACATCATTAAAGCTGTCTACATCATCACCGGTAAAAAGCAGCGACCAAGCTGTCTCGATAAAAAATAAAGATCAAGCCCAACAAGCGCTCAGCCACCTTATCGCTGATTTTCAAAGCAATCCATTCCAAGCATTAGGAGCTCACGGAAAAATATTCGACAGTGCGGTAAAATCATTGCTAGGTTAAATACTATCGTCAATGACACACCTTATATTAAGCGGAATAGCCATCTATCCCGTAAAGTCATTAGCAGGCATTAGCGCAAATAGCTGGCCTGTCACTGAAAAAGGCTTTCAGTACGACAGAAAATGGATGATTATCGACAACGACCGGCAATTCCTCAGCCAGCGGAAATTGCCGAAAATGGCTTTAATTAAAACCGCACTGACCGATAAAAACCTGATCCTGTCCGCACCGGATATGGAAGAGCTCTCTCTACCCCTTGAGCCTGTTGACGGGTACATCATTAACAGCACCATCTGGCATGACCAATGCGACGCCCGTAGCATTTCAGCGGAAGCCGACCAATGGCTCAGCGATTTTTTAAAACAGGATTGCCGACTGGTTTACCAGCCCGATGAAGTCATTCGCCCGGTTGATCCGGATTATGCCAAGCCTACCGATAAGGTAGCATTTTCTGACGGATTTCCTTTCCTGCTCATTTCAGAAAGCTCGCTGACTACATTAAATCATGAAATGCAGCTGAATTTACCCATGACTCGTTTCAGACCCAATCTGGTCATTTCCGGCTGCCCCGCCTATGCAGAAGACAGCTGGCGCGAAATCAGCATTGGCGCTATAGACTTTAGGCTCCCCAAGCCCTGCTCCCGGTGTTCCGTCCCGAGCATCGACCCTGAAACCGCGCAAATAGGCAAAGAACCACTCACTACCCTCAACCGTACCCGGAAATGGCACAATAAAGTCTATTTCGGACAAAATGCCCTGCACAATCAATGCGGTCAATTGACTGTCGGCGATGCCATACATATCAAATCGACCGGCGCAAAACAACCGCCACTCTAGCCTGCTTGGGCGAGCCGCTCCATCGGCTTTCATTTAAAACCAACTTCTCCATGCATAAAGCCCTCTTGCTGATTGTCATTCCGCTATTGTCTTACGGCTTTTGGCTAAGCGATGCCTTTAAAGGCATCGCGGCGGGCGTCTCGATTTTCCTGTTCGGCATGCTATCGCTGGAGCAAGGATTTAAAGCCTTTACCGGAGGCGTTCTTGAACGGATTCTACAAAAGACCACAGATACAGCCTGGAAAAGTTTCGGCTTTGGTTTTCTGTCGGCTGCCTTGATGCAGTCCAGCGGCTTGGTCTCAGTCATCACCATTTCATTCCTGAGCGCGGGCTTGCTTGATTTGGTCGCCGGTATCGGCATTATTTTCGGTTCCAATCTGGGTACGACCACCGGTGCGTGGCTCATTGCAGGTCTGGGACTGAAAGTCAATATTGCCACCTACGCCATGCCGCTGCTGGTTTTCGGCGTTTTATGCGTATTTCAAAGCGGCAAACAATTAAAAGGCATCGGCTATATCCTGACCGGCCTGGGCTTTTTACTGCTCGGCATACACTACATGAAAGAAAGCTTTGAAGCCTTCGAAAACACCATAAATCTGGCCGAATACGCCATGCCCGGCGTCAAAGGGTTACTGGTCTACACCGCCATAGGGATCATCGCCACCATTATCATGCAATCCAGCCACGCTACAATGCTGTTAACCATTACCGCGGTTTCCGTACATCAAATCACCTATGACAATGCCCTGGCGCTGGTAATAGGGGCCAATATCGGCACCACCGTCACCGCGATCATCGCTTCTTTCGGCGCCAATATCCAGGGTAAACGCCTGGCCGGCTCACACCTGTTCATTAACCTGTTTACCGGCATCTTTGTGCTGCTTTTTATTAAACAATTCGGCATCGCCGTCGACATCATCAGCGCAAATTTGGGAATTGCCGTCTCGGACAATGCCATGAAACTGGCAACCTTTCATAGCCTGTTTAATCTCGCCGGTATCGTTCTATTTTTTCCTTTTATTAATCAACAAATTATATTATTAGAAAGAATATTCATCGAAAAACGCCCGGCTATTTTTAAACCGAAATATTTAGACTCATCGGCCATGGATTTCCCTGAAACAGTCGTTGAATCGGTCAGACTGGAAAGCATTCATTTATATGAAAATGCCATCCATATTATTTTGCGCACGTTTGGCTTACGTAAACCCGATCTCCAAAAAAACGACTCGCTCAAGCAACTCATAGAACGAAACAATCATCCCATTGAATACGACATTGATGCCGGCTATGAGAAGCGAATAAAAGGCATCTACAGCGCCATTATCGCCTTCATCAGCCGAGCCGGATTTACTTGGGAAATGACCCAGTCTTCGAAACTTTCCTGGCTACGAGAAGCCAATAAGCACATTGTTGAAGCCATTAAAGACACCAAGCACTTGCAAAAAAACTGGACCCGCTTCAGAGCCTCAAACAATCAAACCTCAATAAATGAGTACAACAAAATTGCTTACCAAATAGTCCTTCATATCCAGCAGATTGACAATTTCAGGCATGAAATTGAAAGCAATGAATTACCGTTATTATCGTTAGATACATTAAAAGCAACCATTAAAAATGACGACATGCACATGAATCGCGCTATTGAGACCCTGATTAGAGAACAAAAAATAACGCCTGAAACCGGTTCTTCCCTGATCAATGACGCCGCCTATATGCGCAACATTAAAAAAAATCTGCTGAAAGCCGCCGAAACGCTGTTTTTACACGCCAACACCGGCACCGCCAAAGCTGAGCAACAATTAACCCTGAATGAAACTGAAATTAACGATGTTGTTCAAACAGTCGACAACCAATAGCGTCATCGATACCCCCGCTAACGACTCCCCTACCCTGCCGTGACAGTCATGAAAATAGAAAAGTTACTTCACAAATTACAGGCACTCTTTAACACCGACAAACACAAAAAAAGGCAACACATTGAGGAGTTAAGAAAAATCCTACTTAAGCTCAAGAAAAAAGAGAGGAGAATTACCCGCGCCCTGCAACAGATTGACGACGATAATTTAAGCAAACATTATCAAACTGAACTGGAAATTATCAGGGTACAGCGTAAAAAAGGCATTGAAGTTTTGCAGCAACTGAAAGAACGTAAAAAAATTTAAACTAACGTGGCCCCCGGCCATCATACTGGGTTACTTCGGCAGCATCTCCGCTCACTTTCTGATCAATGGTCGGTATTTTTAGGGTTATCTGTTCAAACTTCGACAATCTACGAACGTTAATGTGCGCACAGCGCGTGCCTTGACTAAAGTTTTTCTGAAAGCTGAAACTCCAATAAATCGGCCTTGCTGATCACTTGGGCACAAACCCCATGAGCGTAAGCCTTCAACCAACGTTGACCCGACTCAGAACCAAGCGCATTGAACACTTTTTGCTGAAACTCCAAAGGGACGCGAATGCGATATACGCAGTCCGTTATAAATTCTTGTCCGCGAGTCACAACAGCCACTTTACCAATGCAACGTTTACCAACACGGGCCAGTAAAATATCGCCTTTACAGGCAACCAGTCCAGCCCCTTCAATTTTTCCTGAAGACAACCGAACTCCCGTTGGAGAATCTGGAAAATTACTGGTATGAAAAAATTTTAAGTGCAAATTTTCATAATGCTTTTTGGGGAATTGACCGCGTTTTATGTCAGCCCCAAGACTTGCCAAGCTGGCACCTTTAGGTGAAACAGGCCTATTAAATAGCCAATGCCAAAATTGAAAATCCATTCGCTCCACCAAAGACTCAGCCTTAACATTAATAGATGTAACAATTTGCCCATTGCCATCGGCGAGATGCACAGGCACTTTATCGGCGGCAACGCCATTTCGCCGCACAAGCAAGATATGAGTGCGTGCTTCGGTATGCGAAAATACGTTTTCAGGTAATTGAATAATGCCGAAAATCTGATGATTGTTAAGCAAATCTTCGCGCAACAGTTGAAAGCATTTATTAGTCAACAAACCGTCCGGGACAATAATTCCCAATTCGCCCCCATTACGCAATAGCCGTAAATTCTGCGCCAGAAACAACACATCGGTGGTTAATCTTTGTAACTTTTGACAACTGGGTAAACCGGCGGAAATAAATACCGATTGGTATTCTTGCCTGTTTTTAAAATGCAAATAAGGCGGATTACACACCGCCACATCGATAGCCTCCGGTTCGATACCCATCTGCATGGCTAACTGTAAATCCAGGCCATTCAAACGCTGGCTATAAATTTCAGGAAAGCGCATTCGTAAAAAAGCATGGCCCTGACCATTAGGCTCAATGGCATGAATGGTCGCTTGCGGCCAACGACTTTTTGCTGCTTTCACCAGAGCGCCATGCCCTGCCCCTAAATCCAATACACGCTCAGGCTGATGCTGCTGAATTTGTGCAACTAATAGTTCGGAAACTTGTGCTTGCGTGTAATAACAGCCGGGTTCATGCATCGGTTATTAAGCCGTTACAGTCATACAAATAGCCATGCGATATACCCTCTGTGCATCCTGGCCTGGGTATTGGAAAATCGTAAAGTATACGTATGCGCGCCCGTTCGGCCTCAGATAATCGCAAATAAAACAACAAAAATCCCAGCAACATGGGCTTAGGGCCTTGCGGGACAATATCCAACAGCTCATATTTTTGGAATTGCTCATGAAAAAATTGACTAATTTCGTCTGCCAAATGGGCGTTAATACGGTGGATATTCGATTCCGGCAAATCGGCTAGCCAAGTTTCGTTAGCTTTTTTTGCCTTTTCTACGCCATTAGGCACATAAGAAGGAGCGCCGATTAGTGCATGGATTTGCTGTGAATCCCAATCGTACTGGTTAATAAAATATTGTGCGCGACCATGATCGAAACCTAACAAAATAAAATGCGCGGCATTTTGCGAACGATGACTAATGCCGGGCAAAAAGCTGACATAACCACGAGGCTGGGCAATCGTAAGTAATTTCAAACGATCACCCTCGTCTTTACCATAAGTTTTGGGAACCAAATAAAGACCAAACAAACTCATGGGCTTTTTTTCCAACAATGAAGGCAACAAATTCAAAATAATATCCAAATCCAAACTGGTCAGATCTAACAGAATATGCAACGCCTCATTCGGTAAGGTTGAATCCAGAGCTTGCTTAAATTCAATCGTACCCTCGTAGTCCTTCACTGAGGCCTCAGTGTGCAATTGATAGGCATAATGTCTTCTATCTTGACGATTAACACCGATGGCAGCGATTCTTAGACTGGAAAAATACTCAAAAACCGTTTGACAACGCTCTTCCTTACAACTTTGCGCTCCTCCATAAATAAACACATTCCAAGGGCGTTGCAGCAAAAGCGCCTGCCAATCCTCAGACTGGGCAGGAAATTCAGTGGTTATCTTCATCGAAAGGCAAACTTTGCTGATTTAAAGACTTTGAAATTACTTCGCAATATTGTCGGTCAACACGTTTTACTATTTTTTTCCATTCGTCTTCATTACCAACAAACAGAATAGCTAATTCCTTAGCAGTCAGTTTCAACATTTTTTTGCGACGCCAGGAAATATTAAAATGAGGCGTGTAACGCGGGTGTAATTGCCAAGCATCACGCTGCAAGTCGACCTTGTCCTTTTGTTTATTTCCGGGTAACCAGCGCAACACCGCTTCATTTCGACACAGTTTAAGGGATTTTTCACTGGCTAAGTCTAATTCCCCTTCGATCACAAAATGATTGATTTCAGGCTCACCCTGGCGAGGTCCTTTATGAATAATTTCAAACAAGCGCCCTAGACGTTCGACAAAACGATGGTAATTTTCATCGTCATTACGACGCTCGCACAAGGCTCGAAAATAAGTCTCTGATTGTGCATGTATAGCGGTATTTTGAATCTCCACGTTAATTGGTAGACATTTATGTTCATCTGTTGCCAACCAGTTTTCAATAATCGTATAACACAAGTCCAGTGCTACACGGGTATTATTTCCGGCAATACCCACGATTTGATCAAAACCGGCATAACGTTTACGGTTTTTATACAAACTACATAACCAATGTAAAGCGCCGCGATGATAATTGTGATACCAATCTTTTGCAGTTTTGCCGTCGTTATTGAATTCTGCAACTATTTTTTCTATGGGCTTACCCTGATTTAACAACACCACAGCAACCGCTTGGCGTAATAAATTGCTTTCCTGCTCCATCCAGTTCAGCAAAAGTGCGGTATTCTTATCACTATGGTGTTTTTTTAACCATTCGCATAAAGGCTGGTTACCGCGCTTTTCAGCAATGCTTAAGGCTTCATCTTCGGCGCTCAATGAGGCAAACAAATTAACAGCGGTGACACAATCGCGTTCTCGGAAATAGCGAGAACCCGCTAGATGTTTCTCAATAATTTTTGCCACATGGACTTTGAATTGAGAAAAATCCACGCCTTCATCAAGATGATAGGAACGGAAATCGTGGGTTTCTTCAATAAACTGATTGGTAGCCAATGTTTCATAGGTATGCATTCCCCCATTGCGTGCTAATAATTTATAAGTCACACGATCGGAATTTTTAACCTGTTTTACGCGGGTATTGACAATGCGTTGTTGATACTCATGAAAATTCTCATATTCATCAATTAACACAATAAAATAGCAATTTATTGGAAAGGTCTTTGTATCTATTAGCTGCTCCACCAACAGCTTCATTAAGACATTGTCCTGAATTAAATAAGGCGACTGAATACGATCTGGATTATTAATATAAGCCCGCAATTCAGCCAAACATTGCTCAATACTCTCCGCCATCTGTTCATGGCTTTTAGAATATTCAGTCAACCCCATTTCTCTAGCCAACACCTTAAAGAGACCCTCAGGATTACACCAAGCCTTTATGCCCCCCAGTGCGTCCAGTGCTTCGAGTGCTTTACGCAATACCAGCAAATCAAAAAACTGCCCGAATAAGCGGCTGAATTTATCCTTTAAGTTTGAATCTTTAGTGTTGAAGACATTGAGTAAATCCACATCTAAGCGAAACCAAAGACCGATAGGTAAGTTAATAATGCTAGGCTTGGGATTTTTTAACTGATAAGCCAAAGTTTCAAACGATAACCAACGCGCTAACATGGTCTTTCCGGTGCCTCTGGAGCCATATAATACCGTGGGCATAAATTGTCGCATGGCGTGATTAATGTTATTGCCTGGATCCACAAAATTAGCAACAACTTGGCTTTCATCCCAATATTCGACTCGTATGGCCGGAAAAGGATTTATAGTTTTAATGCCTTCTAATGACACTTCTTCAAACAGAGTAATTGACGAATCGGCGTTGTTATCAAGTAACAACTGACATAACTTTTTTATTTCCTTGCTGTATTCGCCTTCATAACTACGTTTGTTGAGTAAATCGTCTCGAACCAAAATTTTTTCTAATAACGCCAATTCAGGCTGGTAGGGAATGTGGGCATCAATTCGTTTTAACCCTATCCAGCCAAATTGAATGTCTTGAATGCGCTTATCCACTTCGGCCAGTGGAATGCCTAGCGGAATTGGCGATAACACAAAGTGCAGTTTTTTCTTGCCATAGTCAGCTACTAGCTGTGTGTTGGTTAGCGTCGCAGCGGCTAATGCCGAACCTTCGATATTTTGACGGTTTAAACTACTCACCAGAACCACCGTGTCAGCCAACGAAAAAGTGCTGACAAAAAACACCTCACTCATACCAGTGCGTGAGTCGATTAATACGGTGTCATATCCGGCTTCGCTTATCGCAATTTTGAGATATTGCAGAAAATCTTCACCGTTATATTTGGTGTAAAAAAGATCCCAATTCCACCGCGCTAATTTGGCTTGAAATTCACCATCGACCGATTGCGAGACTGGCAAAAGGTCGATACAGCCGTCACCTTGGATAATGGCATGCTCACTGTTGCTATCGGCGTATTGGGAAATGTCGCGATCGAAAATACTGCTACGCCGAATATAATCTTTGATTTCAATAAAAAACGGCTGTTTCGCATCGAAATTTTCCTTTCGCTGCAATAGCATTTCCAAAAAGCCGGGTTTGGCAATAGGTAACTCTTCGTGAAACAAATCGGTCTTATGCTGACCTGGGGCTTCCATATCCATGTCCATAATTAACACTTTTTGCCCCTTAGACGCTAAAAGATAAGCAATATTCGCTAGCGTTAAACTACGACCGGTTCCGCCTTTGTAGGAATAAAAACAAATAAAACGGGTATCTTTCATGCGGCGTGAGCTAAGTGTTGCCAAGGTGAAGATGGTTTGTGTTTCAAAACCTTACTTAATTTCTCGATTTTATCTTTTGGTTTTATTGTCCACGGCAATTTTAACCAGTCATTAACAATTTTAATTTCCTGTTTGCTTAAGCCTTTATTAGAGATTGCTTTAGCTTCAATAACAGCTTTTTGAATATAGTCAATCAACAACGGTTCGCAAACAGGATTTTTATTATACAACCCCCAATAAGTCAGCAAATATTGTTGTAACAACTCACGCAAATTCTCCGAACTATCGCATTCCAAAAACAATTGCCGCCACTGTTTATAATCAAGGAAAGCTATAGTATTAAAAACGTTGTTGAGGGGCCGAATGAGTTTCTCATTTTTCCTCAATAAATTAACAATGGCATCAAATTGGCTATTCCAATCTATTGCAAGGCGGCTCCAATCAGCCAATAACCATAAAGCGGAACTGTATAAATTAATATCGTTGTCATCCATTAACTCGTGCCATTTAATAACATCGGCATCAATAAAATTGTTCCAGTCAAAATTATTTGCCTCATCTTTACCAAGACGCATGTAAAGGTAAATAGCGCGACCAAAAATATCGGAGTTCTTATTATTCCAAGCTGTTTTTGCCTGTTCGTTTAAGGAGCTCCAAAACCAGGTTTTTTGCTCCTGCGTAAAAATATCTTGGCAATAAATGGAAAATAAAACATCAGCCAAGTGCTCTTCGCTTTGATAACTGGATACGCAAGGCGGCGCATTATCAATGTTGCCTGCTAAGCGCGCGGAAAGATAGTTGTCTGCCAATTTTTCGCGCTGGAAATATGTATTAATAATTTGTTCTGTATTCATTTGCGTTTTTCCAAAATTCGTTGGCTATGCGTATCCAGAAACAGGTCAGTCATCACATTAAAATGGCTATCTTCCGCTAATGATAACACGCTGACATCCCAAAGCTCTGCTTGTTCAATGGGGGTAAGCCATTCTTTAAAGCCAGCCTGACCTGTCGCCAAGTCTCTTGTTAAGCCATACTCCAAGCAACCTGGAGCGCTATCAAAATAAAAAGCCAATCCAGCGTCTAGCCAACTTGGCTTGTAACACAAACTAACCTTAAACTGAAATTGTAAAAACAAGGTATTCTTTTTTTGGGTTCTGTAATGAAACAAGCCAAGTTTTTGTATTTGTTTCTTAGTGTCAATCATTTCTTTATCTTTTGCAGACACCCACAACCAATCAGTTTTGCGTTTATTAAAGTATAGATTCCAAGTCGGCCTGATTAAATTTAAACGATTACTGCGATTCTTGTCGGATTGTCCAAGCTCAGACAAAGCTTTTATTTGATTGGTTGCCATTCCATACATATCAGCAAGCTTCTGGTAGGGTTCTATGTGATTTACGACCGTTTGGTATGGCATCGCTTTATGTAACTGCCGACATTCACTCATAAACGCTGGAGAATCTGTAAACAATTTACCCGGCGCATCATCATTTTTGTCAAGCAGATTACAATCGGGATGCAGCTCCAGCTTATCGCAAATCGACTGATAAACGCTACGCATACCAAGCTTGTTTTCATATTGCAGGGCCAGTTTAAGCTGCAACTCATCATTAAGAGCACCTGTCTCATATGCCTGTTGAATGTGATCAATAAAGTTCCAAACCATTGTTATATTTTTCTACTGTTTAAAACGAATATTAGCTTTCCGAGGTTATTACCCAGGCATTTACGTCATCAAAACCCAGCTAGCCTACACAAAGTGTAAATTGCCGTATGTTGTAGACGGATTCATGAAACCGATGTAACTTTTACGATTTACCTGCCCCAAAAAAATTGCGGCAAACGCATGTTCCATCCTGATGCTGATTTTGGAGCCCATTTGTTACCTTGCGTTCCCCAGGGGGCCAGCGGTTGGTTTACCGCATTGGCATTTGCGATAGGCATTAGCTCTCATGCTAAGCCGACAAGGGCGGTCCTTATGTACTAAAAACCAGACGAAAGACAGTTCGGGCCTTTTGTTTCATCCTTTGTCAAAGTCCAGGCGCGCCACAGTAACCTTATAGCATATTTCTTTGCAAGCAAAATATCGACGGTTTACGGCGATGTGAGTAAGGATAGCTAACACTACTACAAGCCCATCATCAAACTGCTTCCATACTTTTTCAACCAATGCCGTCTATGTTGATAATCCGGCAAATGTTCAGCGACCAACGCCCAAAAATGGGAGGAGTGATTCCTGACCTTGATATGGCAAAGTTCGTGTACCACCACGTATTCCAGAACCTCGGGCGGGGCTATGATTAACAGCCAATTGATGTTGATGTCGTTATGAATGCCGCAGCTGCCCCATCGACTTTTTTGGGTTTTGATTTTAATAGTCTGGGGAAATAGCTGTTTTCTTTCCGCATGCTGTTTTACCAGCCGTTCTACCTGGCTTTTCGATTCCTTTTTCATCCAACGTATTAACGCTTCTTTTATCTCCGCACTATGATCCTTAATCATCAATGCATCGGGGACGTGAGCAACAAATTCCTGACAGAATTCTATTTTTATCCTTTTTAATTTGGTCGGCCTTACCGCCAATTTGTACGATGCGCCCTGATAAGGAATTTCAGCGCCATGTCCGTAAACAGCCGGGGCCAATTTATTATGCAGCCGGCTTTTGGCGGCAATTTTAGCTAACGCCTGGATTATCCACTGCTGCTTGTCCTGAACGAACTGATGAATTTTATGTTCGGCGACTTTCATTGGCGCAACCACTTCGACTTTACCGGGCGTTACGATAATTCGCGTCTGCGTGGCGCGCTGACTGCGCCGAATCTGGTAGGAAAATGCTGGATTAGAAATGACGGCTCTCTATATTACTGGGAGTAAAGACTCATGCACTTTGACATAAATCGACATTGAACATTAGGTTAACGTAGCGTAGGGTGCGTCCCACTCATCTAACGCCTTTTGTTTAAATCGATTCACAAACCTATTCATCTTGATTAATCATATGGGTTGCCAGTTGCTGCAAGGCTTGGCTTAGATTTTCCCTGAAATTCGCGGCCATGCTCACTTCATCCAATGCTTTGGTCATGCACAACATCCACTGATCCCTTGCTGCCGTATCTATCGCAAAGGGGAAATGTCGCTGGCGCAACCTTGGATGCCCGTATTCCTGAACGAACAAATCGGGACCGCCCAGCCAGCCGGACAAAAACTTGAATAACTTATCATGCGCCGCCGACAAATCCGCCGCATGCATGGCCCTAATTCCGGCAGCTTCCGGCAGGGTGTCCATGTAAAAATAAAACCGCTCAACCAGACTGAGTATTGCCCTCTCTTCGCCTATGTGATCGTACGGTGTTAATGATCTGCTTTCTGTCATAACCCGGTGCCCTGAACAATCATTCTTTCAATAATCCGCTATTCTACTAAATATTCTTACCAAGACCGCCAAACTCTTGTAAGATTAAACAGTCCATCTTTTTCGTTAACCATTTATTTTAAGGAATCTAAATAAAATGAGACTAAATACCGCTATTCCACGTTCGGAAGCCAGTATTCTGGCAACCAATAAAGTACTGAGAAATACCTATTTGTTATTGTCGATGACATTGATTTTCAGCGCGATGACCGCAGGCGCCGCCATGACGCTGAACCTGCCGCATTTCAGTCCTATCATTACCTTGGTTGGTTATTTCGGCTTGCTGTTCTTAACCACAAAATTCAGCAACAGCGGCCTGGGCCTGGTTTTTGTTTTTGCATTGACCGGCTTTATGGGACTCACTCTCGGCCCTATTTTAACGATGTATGTTAAAGCCTTCAGCAATGGGCACGAACTGATCATGACCGCATTAGGCGGCACCGGCGTTATATTCCTGGGCCTTTCCGGCTATGCCTTAACAACGCGCAAAGATTTCAGCTTTATGGGCGGCTTCCTGATGGTTGGCGTGCTGGTTGCCTTTTTGGCCGGTCTTGGCGCGATGTTTTTCACTATCCCGGCTTTATCGCTGGCTGTCTCGGCCATGTTTATTCTGCTGATGTCCGGCATGATCCTATTCCAAACCAGTGAAATAATTCACGGCGGCGAAACCAACTACATTTTGGCGACAGTGTCTTTATACGTATCAATCTACAATCTGTTCCTGAGCTTGTTACAATTACTGGGCGTATTCAGCGGCGAAGACTAAATAATTTTTTACGCTCGATCTAAATAAAAAAGCCCAGCTTACCCTGTAAGCCGGGCTTTTTTATTTATTACCCTTTTACAACGACGTTTTAGATCCATGCAAACGAATCAATAAAGCGGCCTCATCATGGCTTAACCCTGAGTTTTGCATTAATTCATTAACACTGGCCCCGCTTCTTACTTTTCGGATGTCTCCGCTGTACGGGTGAGAAGATTGGTCATTTTGCTCGACTTCGGCAATTTTTGCCGCCAGATCATCGATCTGCCCGTCGGTAACGGCTATTCGACTGTCCACTATCGCTATTCGGCTATCGACTGTCAAAGCGGCCGAACACAAACCGGCAATATCATTACTGTTGCCGTGAACAATATCATTAAGAACCTGATAATCGCGCTTAAGTTTCAATTGAGCGCGCACCAGCCAAAAAAGCACCGCGAGCATAACAACAATGGTTACCCCCTCAATGATAAGGGCGACTGTCAAAGGATTATTCATTAAACAATTTCATCAATATGTTGAATGGGTTCAGCATCATGTTCTTTTACGTCTTGTTTTTTTCTACGCGGTTGTTTCTCAGGGCGATGATCGTCCCGGTCAATTTTTTTGGGTTTTACGATAGGAAAAGAGGATGATACAGGTTGTATGTCTGACATACCGACCTCCTATAACTGATATTGGCGCAAATAATGATCTCATTTTTAATAGTAGCAGTCATTTTACGCTATTGTTAATTAAATCAGTATTAGGGTTGACCAACAGCCGTCGCTGTCGGCGGCAGATTCAGTAATTTGGCGCGTTCCGCATCGTTAGCCCCATAACGCGCAAAAGCCTGCGACATTAATACTAGAACCACTCGCCTGTTCTTAAATCGCCCCGACTCTATCTTGTTGTCGCCAATAGGGTGAAATTCTCCATAACCAATTGCCGACAAGCGAGGCGGATCAATTCCCTCCTTAACAAACTCGTGTACGACGCTGGTTGCCCTGGCGGATGACAAATCCCAATTGGACCTGAATTTTATATTATCGATAGGAATATTATCGGTGTGCCCTTCAATATTGATCATATTAGGTAATGGATTAACCACTTCGACAATCTTTTTCAACACCGGTATCGCTTTTTTGGATAATGCCGCCTCGCCACTCAAGAACAGCATTTCGCTATTCATTTCCAACTCTATCCAATAGTCGTTTTTCTTAACTGAAACCAGATTATCTTTGATAAAAGGCGCCAAAACCTGTTCGAATTGACCTGATACTTCGCTCAACTGCTTTCTTTCTTTTAATATTTCATCACTCAGCTCGCATCTTTCTTCCACTTCCATCGTCGCTGGATTTTCTAGTGGGATCGGCTGAATAGTCGTCGGCAATGTACCTATCGAAATCGGAACAATCTCATTGCCCTGTTGCTCTTTACTTGAAAACGCTTCATCTAATGAATCGGACAGGGTTTTGTACTTTCCTTCATTGACCGACGAAATTGAATACATGACCACAAAAAAGGCAAATAACAAGGTTATGAAATCTGCATAAGATACCATCCACCGATCATGATTATTGGCATCTGCTAGAGGTCTTTTCCTGCGCCTTGCCATAGCCTAGTCTTTATAGGAGTCATGCAAATAGCCGCCCAATTTCAGCTTGATATTTCTTGGGTTTTCGCCTTCTGCAATAGAGATAATACCCTCAACCAACATTTCCCTGGCTTGGGTCAAGGCAAGTACACGGGCTTTTAATTTATTGGCAACCGGTAAAAAAACCAGGTTGGCGGAACCTACACCATAGATTGTCGCAACAAAAGCCGTCGCTATACCTTGCCCTAAAAGTTCCGGATTGGTCAGATTCTGCATGACATGGATTAAGCCCATCACTGCGCCGAGTATGCCGATAGTCGGTGCATAACCGCCCATCGCCTCATACAATCCAGCCGCCTGTAAACCCATACTTTCCTTGGCATCCATGTCCATTTCCAATATGTCGCGTATCGCATCAGGATCATTCCCGTCAACCAACAGCTGCAAACCTTTTTTTATAAACGGATCTTCTTCATTGGGCAGCGCATCTTCAAGCCCCAACAATCCTTCCTTCCGCGCCAGCAAACTCCAGTAAATAACTTTATCGATTTGCTCTGAAAGATTCATTTCTTTTGCTATGAGCACCCACGAAAACATTTTCATGCTTCTGACAAACACAGCCGGTGGGAATTGCAAAAGCGTCGCCCCGAATGTCCCCCCGAATACAATAATCAGAGCAGGCACGTTGACCAACGAATTGATGTCGCCGCCGTCCAGGATGATGCCCAACAAAACCGCACCGACGCCGACAAAAACACCTGCGATGCTTAAAATGTCCATTTTTTAACGTTCAGATGGCTAATCTTTTGTCCAGTCCGACAGTCTTGAACGCAACCTCAACACGGCCTGAGTACTGATTTGGCTGACTCTGGATTCACTAATATTCAGCACTTCGCCGATTTCGCGCAAGTTAAGCTCTTCATCATAATAGAGCGAAATAACCAGACGCTCGCGTTCCGGCAAGCCCATGATGGCGTTTGCCAATGCCTTCTGAAACCCTTCACGACTTAAGCCGTCTACAGGTTCTTCTGTATAATTCAAAGCTTCATCCAGATAATGATCGCCATCTTGCGCCAATTCTTCGACGCTGAATATGCGGCAGCTGCTTGAATCCTGAAGAATGTGATTATATTCGTCAATGGATATGTCTAAATACTTAGCCACATCGGCGTCACTGGCCTCGCGCCCGGTTTTGTTTTCGATCGTGCGTATGGCGTCAGAAACCATGCGTGATTTTTTATGCACGGAACGCGGCGTCCAGTCACTACGTCTGACTTCATCCAGCATAGAACCTCGGATACGAATTCCGGCATAGGTATCGAAACTGGCGCCTTGAGAGGCATCGTAATTCCTGATGGCTTCCAGTAAGCCGAGCATCCCGGCCTGAATCAAATCGTCGACTTGAACGGAATCGGGCAATCTGCCCAATAAGTGGTAGGCAATGCGCTTAACTAACGGTGCATGCTGCATGACACGCTCATCCGTGCCTCCAGCCTGTACCGACGTGTACATTGCCACGCCGCTCATGCAACATCCTTTTGGGATCCGTATTGAATCATTCTTTCAATAAAAAACTCAATATACCCGCCCGCCTGGGATTTCAGCGGCCAGCTGTCAATTCTGGCGGCTATCGTTTTCAACGCGAGCGATGCCTTGCTTCTGGGAAAGCCCATAACCACCGGCGTTTGTTTTTGAACCGATTTACGCAAATATTCGTCATACGGTACTGCGCCAGCAAACTTCAGGGTAACATCCAGATAGCGATCCGTTACTTTGCTTAATTTCTGGAATAACGCCAGACCTTGCTGAACGGTTTGAACCATATTGGTTATCACATGAAAATGGGACAGGCCATAATCCCTGTTAAGCAACTTAATAAAGGCATAAGCGTCGGTTAACGATGTCGGTTCGTCGCAAACAACAACGATAATCTCCTGACAGGCGCGGGCAAAATTGACCACGCTTGCCGATATACCGGCCGCTGTATCGACAATCAATACATCGATATCCTGGTCAATTTCGCTAAAGGCATGGATCACTGCCGCTTGCTCAACGGTAGTCAATTCGGACATCTTCTGAATGCCGGATGCGCCCGGAATCACTCTCAAACCCGCCGGTCCGTCAATCATGATTTCATCCAGTGTTTTTTCTCCCGACAACACATGAGATAGGTTGAACTTGGGATATACGCCTAACAAAATATCGACATTAGCCAGCCCCATATCGGCGTCCATTAATACCACTCGCTGCCCCATTTGCGACAACGCTATGCCGACATTAACCGACAAATTTGTTTTGCCTACGCCACCTTTGCCGCTGGTGACTGCGATAACCCGAACAGGTTTTATTTTATTCATTTTTCTTATCCCGGCTGCTTGATCAGGTTGCTTATGCATAGCCTTGCGCCGCCCAAGCTTCATTATTGACATCGCTATAATCGCTTTCTTCATCCAACTCAGCTACGCATTGCGCGATTAACGTCCGGGCGCAAGGGCTATGCATATCTTCAGGCACTTGCTGCCCGTCGGCAATAAAAGACAGCGGCAGGTTATTCTCTATGATTGAAGAAACGGCTGAACCAATTGTTGCCGCTTCGTCAAGTTTAGTCAAAATACTCGCATGCGGTTCAAAAACATGAAAAGCTTTAATAATTTCATTCATGGCCTTGTATTCGGTCGCAGCCGACATTACCAGATAGGATCTAATGGCCAGACCGCTTTGTTGCAGGGTATTAATCTGCTCGACCAACTTCATATCGCGTTGGCTCATGCCGGCAGTATCGATCAAAATAAGGCGCTTGTCCGAAAAACCATTGATAAGATTACGTAATTCAGCGGCGCTGGATGCCACCCGAACCGGAACGTCAAGTATTCGTCCATAGGTATTCAGTTGCTCATGTGCGCCAATACGGTAATTATCGGTGGTAATCAAGGCAACCTGTCTGGGTCCGTGTTTTAAAATGAATTTAGCCGCCAGCTTGGCGATCGTTGTGGTTTTTCCTACGCCGGTGGGTCCTACTAAAGCGGCAATTCCTCCATGCTGTAGCAAATCATCGTTAGCGACAGGCAACACTTTGGCCAACAACTCTTGAGCTTGGCTAAACACCAGCTCCGGATCAGTGTGATTAGTAAAGCGATTAGCGATTTTAACACTCAATTTTCTTGAAATACTCATCCCTGCCAAACGCTGTAGTAAATCAGCCCTGACCGGGTTTGTTTGCGACGCTGCTCCCCAGCTAACGCTGGACAGCTTGGAGTCCATCGCAGACCTTAAGGATTTAAGTTCCTTGCTCATTTCCATAAGCAAATTATCAGCCGGACTGCCTTGTTTTTCGGGTGGAATAACTATTTGCATAGGCCTTTCCATTTGCTTAGGCCTTGGCGTTACAGCGGGTGCAGCCGGCTTGGCGGCTTTCGCCGTTACTGTTTCCATATTTCCGCGCAGATGTACTTTTTCCGCATAGCCGACATATTGGTCAATATTCCGGCGGCCTCCAGAGATAGATGAAGTATCGGAATCGGTAGGGAACCGTGGCGACCGCACTGGAGGACGCTCGGGCACGAAACCATCGGCACTTTGTTTTCTCTGGCTGCTTAATACATGTAAACGATTCTTTTCCGCTTCAAAATCAGGCAAATCAACTTTTTTAGTTTCGCGACCGCCAAGGGTGGTGGAAGTGTCGCTATTGGTAGGGAACCCATACGACCGACTGCCAAGGAGAGAGGAAGATTGTTGTTGTTCGGCAGCCTGTTTTTGCAACTTGCTCTGAATCAATTGCTCATCAAAATCCCGTGCGGCGACAATTTCGACACCGCCATCAACAGATCTGTTTGACATGATAACTGCGTCTGCGCCTAATTCTTCTTTAACCATTCGCATGGCTTGTCGTATATCCGGTGCAAAAAAACGTTTAATTTTCATAACTTAGCCTCATGTACTATGTTCTTCGTCCGACAGTTGAAACCACTTTGATCTGACGATCGGCGGGTATTTCATTGTATGCCAAGACATGTAATCCGGGAATGGAATGGCGAACGAACCGGGATAACCAAGGGCGGATGTAGGAAGAAACCAGCAATACCGCAGTTTGTCCTTCCATTTCCATTTTTTGCATACTCTCTTGCAATGATGTGTGCATTTGTTCTGCTAACCCTGGCTCAATCCCGACACCGCTATCGCCTGCCGTTTGCAAAGATTTATGCAACAACTGTTCCAAGTCATGCTCCAAAGTAATAACCGGCAATTCCTCTTGCATACCACTGATTTCATGGATAATTAATCGTCCTAATGCGGCACGCACCGCCGACGTTAAAATGTCGGGATCTTGACTTCTGAGCCCATACTCCGCCAAAGTTTCGACGATAGTGCGCACATCCCGAATAGGCACATGCTCTTGTAACAGGTTTTGCAGCACCTTGACCACCACACCCAACGGCAATGTCTTCGGCACCAGATCCTCAACCAGCTTAGGGGCGGACTTGGCCAGATTATCAAGTATCTTATGCGCCTCTTCATAGCCTAACAATTCGTGAGCATGCGACTGTAAAAGATGACTCAGGTGAGTCGCCATCACAGTTCCGGGATCAACCACAGTATAACCCAAGGTTTGCGCATGGTCTTTCTGGTTTGAGTCTATCCACACGGCATCCAGACCAAAAGCGGGATCCTTGCACACATTGCCCTTTAAGGCGCCAAAAACACGGCCCGGATTAATCGCCATCTCCATATCCGGCATAACTTCAGCCTCGCCTACCGCTACCCCCATCAGCGAAATCCGGTAAGCCGTTGGACTTAAATCAAGATTATCCCGGATATGCACCGACGGGATTAAAAAACCCAGCTCTTGCGACAGTTTTTTCCGTACGCCTTTGATACGAACCATCAGTTGTCCGCCCTGATTCTTGTCCACCAACGGAATGAGCCGGTACCCCACTTCCAGACCGACCACATCAACCGGCATCACATCATCCCAACCCAACTCTTTGGTCTCGGGAGCGGCCAAGCTTTGAGCCAGCTCCTGCGGATAATCTATATCGACCAACTCGGCTTCTTTATGTTTCTTCTCGATTAAATAGGCCGATCCGGCTAAAACCGAGGCCAGCAGGATAAAGACCAGATTCGGCATTCCGGGAATAATACCCAGCGCGCCTACCACCGCCGCTGTAACCGTCAACGCTTTGGGGTTGGCAAATAGCTGTGCCGTGACCTGTTGCCCGATATTTTCGCCGCTGCTGCCAACCTTGGTGACCACCAGCGCGGATGCTACCGACAATAACAATGAAGGAATCTGAGCAACTAAACCGTCACCGATGGACAGTAAGACATAAATCTTTCCGGCATCGGCAACGCTCAAATCATGCTGAAGCACACCAATAGCCAGGCCGCCGATCATGTTGACGAATAAAATGATAATCCCGGCAATCGCATCGCCTCGGACAAACTTGCTCGCACCATCCATGGAGCCGTAAAAATCCGCTTCGGTAGCTACCTCGGCGCGCCGTTCGCGAGCCTGGTCCTGAGTCAGCAACCCGGCATTCAAATCCGCATCGATAGCCATTTGCTTGCCCGGCATCGCATCCAGCGTAAACCTCGCCCCGACTTCCGCAATCCGCCCGGCGCCTTTGGTGACGACCATGAAGTTAATGATGATCAGAATCGCAAAAACCACCAAACCCACGGCAAAGTTACCGCCGATAACAAAAGCGCCGAAGGCCTCAATCACCTTACCGGCGGCATCGCCGCCATTATGCCCGTCAATCAATACGATACGTGTCGAAGCCACGTTCAGCGCCAAACGTAATATGGTCGCAAGCAGAATAACGGTTGGAAATGATGCAAATTCCAACGGCTTAACCGTATAAACAACAACCAGCAGGATGATTAATGAAAAAGCGATATTAAAAGTAAAAAACAGGTCGAGTACAAAAGCCGGGAGCGGTAATATCAGCATCGACAATACCATGACGATAACCAATGGCGCACCCAACTCGGCTTTGCCCAATACCGCCAATGCTGCTTTTAATTTAGTAAAATCCATAGCCTGTTAACCCTGTTTAAATTCGTCAGGCACGTTAATATTTCCCGGTGGCAATGGCTCTCTCCAATCATTTTTCTGAGCCGCTTTTAACTGATACACATAGGCAAGTATTTGGGCCACGGCTAAATAAAGCCCCTGCGGTATTTCTTTTTCTAACTCGGTCGAATAATACAACGCCCTGGCTAAAGGCGGGGACGCCACCAGCGGTATACCGGCGCCTATCGCAGCATTACGAATTTGGGCGGCTATCAAATCGACACCCTTGGCGATCAGTTTAGGCGCACTATTCGAGTTTTGATCGTATTTTAAGGCCACCGCATAATGACTCGGATTGGTCACAATAACATCGGCTTTCGGCACTTCCTCCATCATGCGCCGTTGCGCCGCCTCCATTTGCATTCTGCGTTGCCGCCCCTTCACTTCAGGACTTCCCTCCGAATTTCTACTCTCCTCCTTGATTTCCTGCTTGGACATTTTCATGTTTTTACTGTGATCCCACAGCTGATAAGGCACATCAATCATCACAACCAGTATCAATGCGCTACTGAGCCGCAAAATACAGGTACCGATAATGTCCAATGCATGACTGATTGACTGAACCAGCGATTCACCGCCCAAGCCCAGTAATTCGCCGATAAAAGACCGGTACAAAGCAACGGCAACGGCAAAAATCAATATAACTTTCAATAAGGCTTTGAATAACTCAATCAATCCCCGTACGGCAAAAAGCCTGGCCATCCCTGTAATGGGATTCATTTTTGACGGCTTAAAAGCGATGGCATCCCAACTGAATACCCAGCCGCCCATCGATATGGGCGTAACAATGGCGACAACGACCATCACCATCATAAACGGCGCAATCAACGTAACCGCGTCTATCATGACCTGCTTTAAATACAACGTCATACTGCCGGGATCGAAAATGACTGTACGGCTCAGCTGAAACATAGTCTGCATCATTTTTAACAACCCATTGCCAATTTTTCCTCCTTGGGCAAGCAGCAAGGCAGAGCTCGCCATCAGGATGACAAAGGTATTAAGCTCCCTGGATCTTGGAATCTGGCCTTGTTTTCTAGCGTCGGCCAAACGCTTTCCGGTGGGTTCTTCGGTTTTGTCTTCGTTATCTGCCATAACTTATCTACAAGCGCAACAACTGGCCGATCAAATCGTAGCCATCCGTTAGCATTCCCGAAAATTGATCCAGCACATCGGGCAATGTTTTCCAAACTAACAGCATGCCTAACATCAAGGTTATCGGAAAACCCACTGAAAAAATCTGTAATTGCGGAGCCGCCCTGGCCGCCACCCCAAAAATAATATTAACCAACAACAGACTGGCGATGATAGGCATAGTTAACAATAAGCCGCCGGCAAACATCCGGCTGCTCCAGGCAATAATCGACCAAATACCTGCTTTATCTATGCCGTCAACGCCGATGGGCAAAGTTTTAAAACTATCCAGCAACATTTGTATCAACAACAAGTGCCCATCCAAACTGATAAATAGTAACGTAGCGGTCACGGTATAAACCTGCGCAATCACCGGCACCTGCTGCCCGCTTTGCGGATCGACCATCATCGAAAACCCCAAGCCCATACTTAAAGCAACGCCTTGCCCGGAAAAAACGACGGCTGCAAAAACCAACTGTAGAATAAATCCACTCGTCAAACCGATCATGACCTGCGCAATAGCCGTCATAAACCCGGCGTAACTGAACATTTCGACAGACGGCAAGGGAGGAAGCAAAGGCATTACAACGAGCGTTATAACCACGGAAAGGATCAGCCGGACTCGGGCCGGTACGGCTTTAATGCTAAACAGCGGCACAGCGACAAACATTGCGCTAATGCGCATTAACGGCCAGATGAACAATGCTGTCTGACTGAGAATTTGTGCTTCGGTAAAATTCAAAATTCAACCAATTAAATGCGGAATATCCCTGATCAGGCCCTGAAAATAATCAATAAACATTTGCAGCATCCCCGGCCCCATAATCATCAAAACAATGCCGATAACGATAACCTTGGGTACAAATGTCAAGGTCGCCTCATTGATCTGGGTAGCCGCTTGAAACATCGCAATAATCAAGCCGACGGCTAAAGACGGCAGCAACACCGGCGCAGTCAGCTTAACCGCAACAATCATCGCTTCCTGACCAACCATGAAAATCGTTTCCGGCACCATAATTTACCTGTCGCCCTTACATAACATAAAAACTTGCCGCCAGCATTTCCATGATCAAAGACCAGCCGTCAGCGAGAACAAACAGCATTATTTTAAAAGGCAAGGAAATAATCATCGGCGACAACATCATCATACCCATGGACATCAGTACGCTGGCAACCACCAAATCGATGACTAAAAAAGGCAAGAAAATCAGGAAGCCTATTTGAAATGCTGTTTTTAGCTCGCTGGTTACAAAAGCCGGCAGCAATAATGAAAACGGCACGTTTTCGGCTGATTCCAGCTCCGCATTGCCGGAAATCCTGATAAATAATTCCAGATCGGCCTCTCTGGTCTGTTTTAGCATAAATTGCCGAAAGGGCTCGGACGCTTTTTCCATGGCGACAACAACATCGATTTTTTCTTCCATATACGGCTGGACGGCTTCGGTATTCACCTTGTCAAGAACCGGCATCATAATGAAGATAGTCAAAAACATGGACAAGCCTAATAACACCTGATTACTCGGCGCCTGGCCGGTACCTAAAGCCGTTCGCAGCAAACTTAAAACGATCATGATCCGGGTAAACGACGTCATGGTCAACAACAACGCCGGCAGCACGGTTAACAAGGTCATTAACGCCAGAATCTGGATCGTTACCGTATAAGTCTGAGCGCCTTGTTTGCCCGTCGTCACGGTGACCGCTTCAATCCCCGCGGCCGCGTAAGCCGGCGTTTCGATCAACAAAAAAGCCAGGCCGATAATTACCAACCGATACCACATGTTTTTAGCCATCAGATCGCCCCTTCATCGCTTGCGCCACAATGGCGGCAAATCCGCTGTCTTTCCCGATGGAAGGCGACTCGTTGCCAGTCAAGCAATCGTCGCCCTCCAACACATGCAATGCGTCTATACGTCCCGGCGTCACCCCCAAAATGAGCTGCTTTTTCCCGACCTGGAGCAAAATGACTTTTTCCCGCATCCCCAACGACAGGCCGCCGACGATACGCATTTTTTCTGCGCCGCCGACAGAAATCCCGCTTAACTTGCGCATTCCCCAGACACAGAAAAAAAATACCGCCAAGACTATCAGCAGCCCAACGCCCCAATGAAGCATGTCTCCAGCAGAAATCGTCCTGACCGTCTGCTTTGGAACATCGACGCCCGGCACAGCAAAGCAGGCGGGAAACCACCAGAACATCGACCACGCGAGCATAAATTTTTCAGGCATCAGGCTAATCGTTTAACCCGTTCAGATGGACTTATGACATCGGTTAAGCGGATGCCGAATTTGTCATTGATCACCACCACTTCACCATGAGCGATCAATGTGCCGTTTACCAGCACATCAAGCGGCTCTCCGGCAAAACGCTCCAATTCAACAACCGAACCCTGGTTTAACTGCAAAAGATTTCTGATATTAATCTGCGTCCGGCCTATTTCCATGGAAATAGTAACGGGAACATCCAAAATAACATCAAGGTTAACTTCATCGCCTATGCTTGAAGACGACTTTTTATCATCAAACTGACTATTAAACTCCTGAAACGCGGCCGCCTCAAAATCATCAATCGTTTCCCCATCCTCTGGTGCATTTGAATATTCGCTCATCTTCTTTCCCAACTTAATATTGTTACAATCAAACCCTGAATTGCGCCAGGTTGATTCAAGACTTTACCTTATCGATAATCTGTATCGCATAATTACCGTCCGAAATCCCGACCTTACCTTCAAATACCGGGATTCCTTCTGCTTTAAGAATCACCGTGTCCGGCATATCAATAGGTATTACATCGCCTTTTTTTAAGCGCATAACTTCTCTTATGGTCATATTTTTTTCCACCAGAAGACTGTTTACACTCACTTCCGCCCTGAGCACTTCGCCACGCAACGCGGCCTGCCAGCCGCCGTCTACTTCGCCACTGTCGCTACTGATAGCATCCAACAGCTCCCGGATAGGTTCAAGCATGGCATAGGGCATTGCAATATTGACGTCACCGCCGCCGCCTTCCAGCTCAACATGAATGGTGGATATAACAATAATCTCGCCAGGCCCGATAATATTGGCGAACCGTGGATTGATTTCTGCGCCCACGTATTCAAAATCGAGTTCCATGACCGGCTTCCAGGCTTCCTTCAAATCCTTGAAAATCATATCGATGATGATCCGAACCACTCGCATTTCAGTCGGTGTAAATTCCCTTCCTTCGGTCTGATTATAAAATTGCCCGGCACCGCCAAAAAAGTTATCCACCACCGTAAAAACCAATCGCGGATCGATCACTATCAAGGCCTTGCCACGCAACGGGTTAAACCGCACAATCGTTAAATTGGTTGGAACCAGCAGCCCCTGTATATATTCAGAAAACTTTTGAACCTGAATGCCCGATATAAAAATTTCCGCCGAACGACGCAGGAAATTGAATAATGAAATACGGATAAACCTGGCAAACCGTTCATTAACCATTTCCAGGGTCGGCATTCGGCCGCGGACAATTCTTTCCTGACTGGCAAAGTCATACTCCCTGACCACGCCCTTTTCATAAAATTCTTCAGTACCCGCGTCAGAATAAAACTCGGACTCATCCTCTGTTTCAATATCTCCGTCGCTAACACCGTTTAGCAGCGCATCGATTTCTGCCTGCGAGAGTAAATCACTCATGTTATTGCATTACAAATGAGGTAAAAAATATCTCTTTAACCTGCCCCTTCCCGGCCATTTTTACTAAAACGGCAGTCACATTGTCCAACATGGCTTTAGCTAACATCTCCTTTCCTTCACGCGTATTCAAATTGGCGGGGTCCTGCGAACCAATCAGCATCAACAGATTATTGCGCACCATAGGTTCATTTTGTTTCAAAACAGCAATAGTTTCGGCACCCTCTACCAATATAGACACCGTAATTCGCCCGTGTTTAACCGTCGCCCCTTTGGGGAAATCGACAACAATAGGCTTACCCATATCAAAATAGAGTTTTTCGGCATGAGTGGCCTCCGCCTCATTTTCTTCAACATGTTCAGTTTTTTCGCCTTTAGACGAATCCCCTGTCATAAGGAAGAATGTGATACCGACACCGGCGACGACTAAAATTACTGCCGCGATAATAATGATGATGATCAGCTTTTTAGGGGATTTTTTCTCTTCCCCGACTTCTTGCTCAAGTTCAGCCATGTTATAAACCCTTTAATTTTTAATCAGTATCAGCAATTAAGCAATTTAAAGTCCACAGGATAATAATACCTGCAAAAACAATCTAATAAATTATACCGACAAGTGACGTGCCCCTGTAAACAACACGACTCAACAACTGAATGCTATCATTGACCGACATCGTAAAACCAAATCATACAAGAAAAAAGATCCTTTTAAAAGAATAAGATAGGAATACTTGTAAATGTTAATAATTAACTGCGCCCAGTGCCAATTATAAGTCTCGAATAGTTAAGCAAATAAATACACGCAAAGAACCGCAGTCTTAAAAAATCAAGCTGCCATAAAACCGACACCTTCATTACTCACGTAATGAATAAATAAAACCGTCCATCACAGTCCAAACCATCAAACCACTCCACGATAAATATTCTTGACGGTTATGTGAAATCCCTCATCAAAGCAACATCATTTCCCAGGAAAAATAAAAATGCCATTGCAGAAACCCTTTATTGTATTAATGACCGGCGACATCGACATTAACCATTCCTTATTAAAACACCGACGCCAAAATATTATTGTAACCAGCCAATACGATGCTATTTTAATGCATATTGAAACGACTCGATTCGATCTGATACTGCTCGACTTACCGGTAGACGGCCCTGATCCCCGGCAGTCGGAACTTATTGCCCGCATCAAAGACCCTCTTGGCATAAACGGCAAAACACCGGTCATTGCTATCGTTAATCCGGCACAGAACTCCCGAATCGATCAACAGTTTGATGATAGCCTGACCGGCCCCCTAACGGAGCAACGGCTTAATGAAATTATAGATCTTTGGCAAACAAGGGCTTCGGCTCAGGACTATATCCAAATAATCCTGAGTAAAACCAAAAACAACCGGCGCCTGACGCTGACCCTTTTTGAAAAGTTGTTCGAGGAACTACCGTTGCAAGCCGTGGTTATCAAAGATGCATTGGAAAACAAACAGTACGATCTTGCGCGGGAAGTTACCCACAAATTGAACGGTTCGGTGAGTTTTTGCGGCTTAACGGACATTCAGCAGCCGGCAAATGCGCTGGAAAGCGACCTGTTAAACAATAATTATGCAAGTACGCATCAGCACTTTCTGATACTACAGCAATGCATCCTAAATTTCACACGCCACCAAAAATTTATCCTGACAAACCTTGACACATGTTAAGCCCACAAAAAAAGCCCTTAAAGGGCTTTTTTTGTGGGCTGCAACAATCGCGACCTTAGTCCAACTCGTCAAGTAACGCTTGGGCTGCCTTTTTTTGTTCGTCCGTACCTTGCTCAAGCACTTCTTGGGCAATGTCTTTAGCCGCATCTGCATCGCCCATATCGACATAGGCTTTTGCCAAATCCAGCTTCGTTTCCAACTCATCCATATCGGTCAGATCGGAAACACCGAATTCATCATATTGACCGGACCGCCCAGTCGTTGCCAGTGGCAGATCCAGATCAAAGTTAAAGTCGAAATCGTCGCCAAAATCATCATTAAACTCCAGCGTCTCATCCTTAGAAAAGTCCGCATCCTGTTGCTTTTTATCACTATTCTCTAAAACGCTAAAGTCAATATCCTCAATTCCTGTTGTTTCAGTATTCTGAGCACTGAAATCAAACTCATAGGCTTCGAATTCCTGCTGCTTGTTGACCGACTGCGTCCCTATTGGCATGTCCGATAAGTCGCCGGGAGCAATAACACCTTGCTCCGCTTCATCCGATTCTTTGCTGTCCATTGAGAATGAGCTTAAATCGAAATCAATTTCTTCTATCTGTGTGCCTAATGACTTATCCGCAACAGTGCTGGAAGCTATAACGCCTTGTTCCGCTTCGTCCAGTTCTTTACTGTCCATTGAGAATGAGCTTAAATCGAAATCAATTGTTTCTATCTGCGCCCCTGATGCATTATCCGCAACAGTGCTGGAAGCTATGACACCTTTCTCCGCTTCGTCCGATTCTTTGCTGTCCATTGAGAAGGCGCTTAAATCGAAATCAATTTCTTCTATCTGTGCGTCTAATGGCTTATCCGCAACAGTGCTGGAAGCTATAACGCCTTGCTCCGCTTCGTCCGATTCTTTGCTGTCCATTGAGAAGGCGCTTAAATCGAAATCAATTGTTTCTATCTGCGCCCCTGATGCATTATCCGCAACAGTGCTGGAAGCTATGACGCCTTTCTCCGCTTCGTCCAATTCTTTGCTGTCCATTGAGAATGAGCTTAAATCAAAGTCAATGTCTTCGTTATTTAGCTGCACATCAACAAAAGAATCATCTTTAGATGAAATTAAATCAATATCCAGCTCGTCGCCCTTCGACCCAGCCGCTTCCTTAACAAATCCGTCACGGCCTGACTCCCCGAAAAAAGCCGTCCCGGCAATGACTCCCTTGCCGATGCTTTCATCACTATTTTCAACGGGCGTGTTGTCAGCCACTGCAAACAGATCTTCCCCTGAAGTAAACAATGGCGAATCAGGACAAATGTCGCGCCCCATCTCCGCCGCTTTTTCCCAAAACTCGACCTCGTTCCGCTTACCTGCCGCTACCAATTCATTAGCATAGGCTTCAAAAGCCGTTTTGCTTTCGTTAGCGTAAAAAATTTCCAGCAACTTCAACTTACATTCATCGCGATTCGGCTGATCTTTAATCGCCTGCCGTATTAATTCTTCGGCCTGCTGATAACGACCATAAGCAAGATAGACATCAGCCTCGGAGATAGGATCGATTTCACCTTGATCGGTATCAAACGAGTCAAAATCACTCGGCGTAAATTCACTCAAGAAAGAACTTTCGCCTACTGTGCCCGCATCATGAACTGCGCCCTCTTCGACAACCGGCACAGAAAGACTTTCCTCGGCTTCAGGTGTTTTAATCATGCTGGAAGAGGCAAACATACTCTCCGTATTGGTTTCCTCTTCAACCTTGCGTTTCCGCCACCAAAGCCAGCCGATCAGCGCCGAAATGACCGAACCCGCCCCAGCCACCGCCAAGTAATACGGATCGACTAAACTACCGGCTTCAGGTTGAGCTGTCGGCTGTACTGGTTGAGCAGGTTGAACAACAGCTTGCTGGGGAGCTGGCGGCGCTTGACTCACAGGCTTCGCTGCGACAACTTCGCTTGGCGGCGGCTCAGCCGGTTGAGGAGCCGGTGTTGACTGCTCGACAGGCTTAGCCGCCACAACCTCAACTGCCGCAGGCTCGGCCGGTTGAGAAGCCGGTGTTGCTTGGTCGGCAGGTTTGGGCGTCGCAACGTCGGCTGGCGCCGCCTGTTCTTGAGCCGCAGGATGTTCCTGAGACTTATTCTGCAAAGCCGCGAGCTGTTGATCCTTTAACGCAATCAATTCCTGCATCATCGCCAGTTGCTTTTCCAACTCCGCTACTTTGCTTTGTATGGCACTATCAATCTGCGCGGTTTGACTGACGCCCTCTTCAGCTTTAACTTTAACGCCGGCCGCTTTCTTTTCGGCACTAGCCCGTCCATTCTCCGACGTTACAACGGCATGATCGGCGACCGCAGCCTTAGTCGGAGCAATCAGGGTTAACTGGTTATCGACAGACTGCTCAACTTTGCTCAGAACCGTTTTTTCCTTTGCAGTTTCAGCATGAGCTGGAGCCGAATGATTTTTCCAGGCTTTGGTATGCTGGTTGAATTCCGCTAATGCCTGATTCCGCGATAATTTTAGAACTATCTCTCTTTCAGGAATCTTCAGCATCTTTCCAGCCATTAATGCATAAACATTGCCTTTATAGAAAGCATGAGGATTTGCTTCATAAATCGCAATGATCATTTGTTCTACAGAAACATCGCTCTGCCCTCTTGCCCGGTCGGCCACGCTCCAAAGCGTGTCATTTCCCAGTGTCGGGCCATATTCACCCTCGCTGCTTTGTCCGTTTGCATGCGCTTGACGTTGCGGCGTTTGCGCATAGCTTTCGGTGGTGGTTGCAACGGGAATGGTTGCTTGGTTGTAAACTGACGGAGGATCCACCAACACAGTAAATTCACGATACAAATTGCCTTTTGGCCAGCTGACTTCGAGCAGGAAATCCAAAAAAGGTTCCTTTAACGCCTCCTTCGAAGTCAGTTTAATGACGGCCGCGCCATTGGAATGAGTAATCGTTTCAAATTTAATTTTCGATAGAAAATAATTCCATGACACTCCCGCCTCATCAAACTTTTCAGGCGGAGCCAAGCTTACCTTGATGTCAGATACGCTCTCGCCTGACAATGTTAACGCAATTTCAGCATCTAAATTTTGATTAAGGGCCGAATGCAATCTAATCTCACCAATACCTAACGCATGACCGCCAGCCGGTGCCAATAACGATACAACCGCTAAAGTTTTAGTTAAATTACGCACACCGCTCTTCTTCACAATAGTTACCACAGTTTTTTACCGCGTCCAGTCAAATATGTACACAAGCTTAGTCTAGATGTATTTTTTTACCAGCACTTCGGCTATTTGCACGCTGTTTAAGGCCGCGCCTTTTCGAACATTATCGCCAACCACCCACAAATCAATTCCTTGAGGATGCGATATATCTTCCCGAATACGTCCAACAAATACATCATCATTACCTGATGACTCAGTTACCGCCGTCGGATAACCGCCGTCTTTGCGCTCGTCCATAACCGTCACGCCGGGAGCTTGCTCAAGCAACGCCCTGACTGTGGCCACATCGATTTTTTCACGGGTCTCAATATGCACGGCCTCGGAATGTCCGTAAAAAACCGGAACCCGCACTGCGGTTGCATTAACCAACACGCTGTCATCGCCCAGGATTTTCCGGGTTTCCCAAACCATCTTCATTTCTTCTTTTGTGTAGCCGTTATCCATGAAAACGTCGATCTGCGGCAACACGTTGAAAGCAATCTGTTTAGGGTAGACGTTGGTGATAATGGGTTGCATATTAAGCAGGCTGGTCGTTTGCTTAACCAACTCTTCTATGGCTTCTTTGCCGGTGCCGGAAACCGCCTGATAGGTACACACATTGATGCGTTCAATCCCCACCGCGTCGTAAATGGGCTTTAACGCCACCAGCATCTGGATAGTCGAGCAATTCGGATTAGCGATGATGCCGCGATTTTTATAATCGGCTATTTTTTCAGGATTAACCTCCGGCACTACCAGCGGAATATCGTCGTCATAGCGAAACTGCGAGGTGTTATCGATAACGACACAGCCGGCTGCGGCAGCCTTTGGCGCATACTCTGCCGAAACGGAGGCCCCCGGTGAAAACAAACCGATTTGCGCCTTTGAAAAATCAAACGTCGCCAAATCCTGCACGACCAGAGAACCGCCTTTAAAAGGAATTCTTTTACCCACTGAATTGCTGCTGGCTAAGGCATAAACCTCGCCGACAGGAAAATCGCGCTCTTCCAGAATCGACAGCATGGCTTCACCCACAGCGCCGGTAGCGCCAACCACGGCAACGTTATATAGCTTAGTCATCTTATCCACCCTTCTTTGCTGAAACAGCTGTACGCACCCATAATATGGCAATGTAATCTAAACATAGGCCGGACGATAAAACTGCAACTTTCTTTGTCATTAACTTTACAACCTTTATATATAGTAAAAACCACTCTTAAATGGATTAACTTAGCGTGCTGTTGGATTGCGCTTTTGCACGCTAGTCCAGAACAGCAAAAACTTTTTTAGTGATGTCATCGACACTACCGACACCGGCTATCGAACTGAACTTGACCTGCTGCGCCGGTGCCGAATAAAACCCTACCAACGGTTTAGTCTGTTCATGATAAACGCTGAGTCGTTTACGCACGGTTTCTTCTTTATCGTCATCGCGCTGAATCAAAGGCTCGCCGGTCACATCATCAAGCCCCTCAACCTTAGGCGGATTAAACGCAACATGATAGGTGCGCCCTGATTGCAAATGCACCCTTCTGCCGGCCATGCGTTTTACAATTTCCTCATCGTCCACCACAATTTCAATGACCGTATCAATAATAACGCCCATATCGTTCAAGCCTTCGGCTTGAACGATAGTCCGGGGAAAACCGTCCAGCAAAAAGCCGTTAGCGCAATCGGCTTGAGTAATGCGTTCTTTGATCAACCCTAAAATAATGTCATCGGAAACCAGGCCGCCGGCATCCATTACTTTTTTTGCTTCAATACCCAGAGGCGTCCCTTCCCGCACTGCGGCCCGCAACATATCACCCGTTGAAATTTGCGGAATAGCGTATTTTTCAGTAATAAATTGAGCTTGAGTTCCTTTACCGGAACCGGGACTCCCCAACAGGATGATGCGCATAACTAACTCCATTGTGTCGCTAAGACAGATTTAGACTCTAACATAACAGCTCGCGTAACTCGGATTAGCTTAATCCGACCCGCAAAACCAAACAAAAGTGTGACTGATCATTTTATAACACATCAAATTTTATCTCTTGTAAAAATACGTTTATTTCCCTATTCTTACTCGGTTTTTTACATATTCAGGGGAATAATAATGCGTGTTGAAGATTTAATGACTTCAAAAGTATTTACAGTCGAGCAACACGATTTGATTGATCGTGTTTTTTTCTTGATTCATTACGAAAGAATTCGTCACTTACCTGTCATTGAAAAAGGCAAAGTGATCGGCATTGTCTCCGATCGAGACCTGTACAAAGCGCTGGGTCCAAAAAGCAACTCCAATGCCATTGAAGCGGCAACCGGCACAGGCGCTACAGAACTGCATGTAATTCCGAAAAAGGTGCAGCATATCATGCACCGGGGCGTAATAACCGTTAGCCCTGACACCTATGCCTCGGAAGCTGCGGCAAAAATGGCCGACAATAAAATCGGCGCATTGCCTGTCGTCGATAAAGACAATAAACTGCTCGGCATCCTATCCTCTACCGACATACTTCGGGTTTTTTCAAAGATCGAAAAAGCCAGCGAAGAAAGAGATAAAAGAATCGCAGCCGGCATCAGTCATAAATAATAACGACGCAACTCGCGTCATCCCAAAAGCCCCTCTGTAACGGGGCTTTTTTGTTTTAACCGGCAACAAGCCATGACCCATAAAACCCTGTCCGATCAACCTGTTAAAGCCGCGACATTAACATGGTTAAAATCCGTCATCATTGAGCACAGCATCTGTCCGTTCGCAAGGCGCGAACTGGAACGAGGCAGCATCCGCTTCAGCGTCGATCGCGACACAGAAATAGAACAATGCTTGCTGAACCTGATACTTGAATGTGATCGGCTGGATACCGAATCCGGCATTGAAACCACGTTGCTGATTTATGCAGATGCGTTCGCAGAATTCGACGACTATCTGGATTTTGTTGAAATAGCTGAATCGCTGTTGATTGAACAAGGCTATGAAGGCACTTACCAGCTGGCAAGTTTCCATCCTGATTACTGCTTTCAAGGCAGCGATGCGGGCGACGCCGCAAACTACACCAACCGCTCCCCTTACCCCATGCTGCATCTGCTGCGGGAATCCAGCATAGAGCAGGCCGTCGCCGGTCACCCCGATCCGGAAGGCATCCCGCAACACAATATCGAATTAACCCGAAAACTGGGCTTAGCCAAAATGCAGGCTTTATTAGCGGCATGTTATCCGCTTAAGCCATGATTTTTTTATTCTTGCTGCTTAAAAGCCTCTAATTCCTTAGCCCGCGCCGCCGTAGCGGACATGAAACAGTCATTGGCACTGACATTTAAAATACGACATCATGATTGTCTTCTTTCAGTTTTATACTCATCGCACATCAAAATTCGGCGCCTTTGCTCCCTCTCCTGCTGCATAGCTATCTACACAACTTCTTTGCATTATAAATACAATGAGTTACAAGGCAGCTTAGCTCCCTCTCCTGCTGGAGAGGGTTGGGGTGAGGAGATTCATTTGAAGTGCAAACGGTATATAAAAGCAGCGTAAAAATCACTTAGCCTCTTCCACTGATTCGTCAGCGGCTCCAACCGCAACTTCGATTTTTTTGGCTGCAAACGCGTTTTCATTGACAGGTGCTTTATATTCGACAATGTCTTCAGGCTCGGCAACCGCGTCATCCTCTGCCGCAACTTCAGTTTCTTCGTTTATAAGAGCCTCTTCGGCATGATCATCTTCAACTTCATCATTTTCAGTTATCGGCGCATCAACAACGACTTCCGATACAACAGCCTCTCCCTCGGCTTCAACGTTGGCATGTTCATTCAAAGCGGCATCTTCGACAATCGCCTCGCTAACTTCAACAGCCGCTGCCGGTTTTTTATTTAAAGAGTCCATAAAGTCGACAAACCAGTCCAGCTGCTTAACGCGCTCAAGATCCGGATCGGCAAGAATATCGGCGACGACCGGTAAATAGCCCTTGTTTTTAGAGATTTCCAACGCATTCAGGCAGCCTTCTTTCTCGCCTCGCAAGCCATAAATACAAGCTACATTATAAGAGGCCGACCCGGCCTGAATCGCATTGGCCTTTTCGAAATAACTTTTGGCCCTTCCATATAAACTATCATTGGCATCAACCGCTTTAACCCGAGCCAATTCCATATAAGCAACACCGCCATCCAATGCCGCGCCAAGATAGGCGGGCTCAAGAGTCAGGCAAAAGGAGAATTTAGCGATGGCATCCTGATAAAGATTGGCGGCAGAGTCGCCCGACTTGCTTCTCGCCTGATGCAGCAAAGCAAGTCCCCAGTTATATAAAGCTTCAGCAATCAACGGCTCGTTAGCAACAACTTCGGCATAATCCTGATAAACTTTTTTAAACAGTTGATCGGCCGTATGACCATCGCTGCTGCGCGCCTCCGTTGTTTGTTTTATGGCGGCTTTCAACTTGGATTTCTTTGTTATTGACTCAAAAAACGACATGATTTATCTCTCTTGATTTAGTAATTTATAATCGCACGCTATAGAATAACAGCTGACCTAATAACGACACCATGCAAATGTGCAAAAAACACATTACCGGCACACCACAAAGAGAAAATTATGAACGAATCAAACGCTTGCGATATTGCCAGAGAAAAAGTAAATCTGGAAACATCGCAAATTGCCTGGAAGGAATTGCAACGTTTTTTTGCCGCCGGCGCCGCGGTATTTGTTGCCTCAGAGCTGGATTTAGTCGATGTAGCCTATCAGTTTTCCATCGACAATAAAGACCGGGTTGCGGAGTGGATGCAAAGCAATCAGGTTGCGCTGGTATCCGACCGACAAGCAACCGACTGGATTGAGGCTGATGCCGTGGTATGGGCCGTTGTCGTCAAACCCTGGGTATTGGTTCAGGCATAAGTCGCACCGTTGAGGCACATTTGCCTTAAGCTTTCCCTCTTGAACCGGATCTTCCCTTACCTCTTGATTCGATCCGCTTACTGTCAGGCTGCTTAACCCCGCGAACCGTCGGTTTGGCGCCGCGAGCCGCCGGTTTTTTGGTATGCCGCATATCCTTTTTACCGGTCGTTTTATTGGGTGCGTTCTTTTTAGGCGCATCGATCACTTTCAATGAAACAGGCTCATAACCGGTATCGGCCACCCGAGGAATTTGCCGCTTGAGCAGTTTCTCAATTTCCACCAGCATCCAGGCTTCTTCCGGACACACCAGCGACAAGGCCTCGCCATCGGCACCGGCCCGTCCGGTACGGCCAATGCGGTGAATGTAATCTTCCGACACCTGCGGCAAATCGAAATTCACCACATGCGGCAAGTCGTCAATATCCAGCCCGCGCGCGGCAATATCGGTGGCGACTAATACCGAAACCTTGCCGGTTTTAAACTGCTCCAGCGCCTTGTTGCGTGCGCCCTGCGTTTTATCGCCATGCAGCGCCGCCGTGCGGATGCCGTCCTCAATCAACTGCTTTTCCAGACGATCGGCGCCGTGCTTGGTACGCACAAAAACCAATACCTGCTTCCAATTATTACTGCCGATCAGGTAGGACAATAATTCGCGCTTGTACTCGCGGCCGATGCCGTAAACACGTTCCGAGACGTTCTCGGCCGTGGCATTTTGCTTGGCGACTTCCACTTCAACGGGATTGTTCAGCAATTGCGCGGCCAGCGATTTGATCGCATTGGGTACGGTCGCGGAAAACAACAGACTCTGCCGTTTCTTGGGGATCAGCGCCATCAGTTGCTTAATATCGGGCAAAAAGCCCATATCGAGCATACGGTCCGCTTCATCCAGCACCAGCACTTCGACATTGGACAGATTGATATTGCGCTGCTGCACATGGTCGATCAAGCGCCCCGGGGTCGCCACCACGATGTCGCAACCCCGGCGTAACTGACGGGTCTGGATGCCGATACTCGCGCCGCCGACCACCGCTTCCGCATGGAAGGGCAAATGCGCGCCGTACGTTTTTACGCTTTCATAGACCTGCGCGGCCAGTTCACGGGTCGGCACTAAAATCAGCGCGCGAACGCGGCGCGGTTTTTGATGCGGATCATGATTTTCGGCCAGCCGTTGCAATAACGGCAAGGTAAAACTGGCGGTTTTTCCGGTGCCTGTTTGCGCGCCGGCCAACACATCCTTGCCTTCAAGAATCAAAGGAATGGCTTTTTGTTGCACCGGTGTAGGCGTGACATAGCCCTGATCGGCTACGGCTTTAAGGAGTTCATCGGCTAAACCGAGCTGGGCGAAAGACATTTTTGAAATCTCAGGTAAAAGGTGAAAGATAAAAGGCTCAAGGCTAAGGACGCCCAGCCCTGTAGGCCGGAATAAGCCGGTTCGAGCGGCAGCGAGAACTGGCGTTTCCGGCAAACACATCCCGAATTCGCCGGAAACGCCACCTCGCGCGATGCGCTTGGATGGCCTTATTCCGGCCTACGCCACAGCCTATCTGGACTGACTCTCAAGCTCCAGTAGGGTGTCAATAAAAAGTTACAGGGTGAAATTTTCAAGGAAATTTCCTCTTGTGCCTTTCGCCCTTAGCCTCCCGTCATATTCATATAACGCAATATAACCGGCTGCTCGTTAATATTAAATTCGTGTTTTTCCGGCTTAATCAGCATCGCATCGATAATGGCCTGCTTCAGCGCCGCCATGTCGCCAGGATTGGCCCTGATGACTTGCTTTAAATCGACCGAATGCTCATTGCCCAAACATAACAGCAAGCGCCCTTCAACGGTTAAGCGCACCCGGTTACAGGTGCTGCAAAAATTCTCGCTGTGCGGAGAAATAAAACCGACGCGGGTTTGAGTACCTGCCACATTAAAATAATTCGACGGCCCGCCGGTTTTTTCAGGCGTGGCAATTAAAGTAAAACTTTGCGCCAAATCGGCCTTGATCAAATCGCTGGAATAATAGGCATCGGCCCGGTCATGCTGACTGACGACACCCAGCGGCATTTCCTCGATAAAACTAATATCGATGCCGTTATCGACCGCGAACCGAACCAGATCGTTCACTTCCAGATGGTTCCTGTCCTTAAGAATGACCGCATTGATTTTTATCCGCTCAAACCCTGCCGCCTTGGCAGCCTGAATGCCCCTAAGCACCTGGTGCAAATCGCCGGTTCGGGTTATCGCCTTAAACTTGTCGGCATCCAGCGTATCCAGGCTGATATTGATGCGTTTGACGCCCGCCTCTTTTAACGACGCAGCCATCGTCTCAAGCTGGGAGCCGTTGGTCGTAATCACCAACTCGTTCAGGCTTTCGATACGGCCAATATTCTGCAACAACTCCAACGCGCCTTTCCTTACCAGAGGCTCGCCGCCGGTGATCCTGATTTTTTTCACGCCCAACTCGGCGAATGCTTGCGCCAGCGTATAAATCTCTTCCAGCGTCAAAACCTGCGCGCGCGGCAAGAAGGTCATGTCTTCAGCCATGCAATACAGGCAACGGAAATCACAGCGGTCGGTAATCGAGATTCTCAAATAATCAACGGTTCTGCCGAAGCGGTCGATTAATTGAGCGGGGGGGAACGGATGAGTCATTAGCGCGGCGATAAAAAATCCAAGACGCTAATATTAACATAGTATTGGGCTTTTATAGAGAGCATCTGCCGACGACTTGAACCATCCATCTGTAGGGGCGAATTTATTCGCCCCCGGTCAATTGGCAGACCGGTAATCACAACACGGCTTATCTAAAAACCAAGCCAGATAAATTTGCTAATAATCCGTCCACCGCTTATCGTCAGCTCATTTACAACGTTATCACGGAACTAACGGAAACATGGAAACCGCGACCATAGAACAATTAGCCTATGATATGAAAGAAGCTAAAGCCAATAACCGCAGCCCGATCTTCTTTTTAGGCGCAGGCGCATCCAGAACCGGCGGCATCCCGTTAGCCAATGAGATTGTCGCCGACATCTTGGCAAAACATGCAGCCAACCCGAGAATAATAAACTTAAAGCAAGAAGATAAAACCTATGCCAAGTTGATGGACTGCTTGGGGCCAAACGGGCGCAATACCTTACTCAAAGGCTATATCAACGACAGTAAAATCAACGTCACCCACATCTACCTTGCCCAGCTGATGGCCCAAGGCTATGTCGATTACGTACTGACCGTCAACTTCGATAATTTGATGCTGAAGGCCTTGGCCTTATTCAACGAATTTCCGTCGACTTACGACATGGCGATCCTTAATGACCTCACCACCTCCACGTTCAAGGAAAAATCGGTGGTCTACCTGCACGGGCAGCACCACGGCTTATGGCTGTTGAACACCGAACAGGAAATGGCCAAAGTCGACGACCTCGTCCCGAAAATATTGCATAGCATCAAGGACGGACGGCCTTGGGTATTTGTCGGCTACAGCGGCGGCGATCCCGTTTTCGAGCACATAAAAGGCCTGGGCCGTTTCGACAACGGCCTGTACTGGGTTACTTTCAACAATGAAAAGCCCGGCGACGGGGTTTGCCAAGGCTTACTGGAAAAAAGCCACAGCAACGCTTTTGTCATCGAAGGTTACGATGCCGATGCCTTCATGCTTAAATTGAATTCCGCATTAGGATTGCCCGAACCCACGATCATCGACAAGCCTTTTACCTCGATCAGGGCAATGCTGGACAATATTGTCGATATAGACGACCAGGAGCATTTCAAAGGCGTAAAACAGCGCCTGGAAATCGTCAAGGGTCAGGTTGATGAGGCTATTCAACAATTCGAGCAAGGCAAAATCGAGACCTCCGGCAAATCCCAAGCTAAGGCCGAAAGCGATTTATTGCAAAAGGAAATTATCGATTTGATGATTAAGGAGGACTATCAACCGGACACGATTAACCGTATAGCGGCTAATGCGACCGGCTTAAACGATGCCGGAGTCAACAGTTTATTGGCGGATTTATACAATAATTGGGGGGTCGATCTAGGGGGACTTGCTGCTACCAAATCGGGCGACGAGGCCGATGCCTTGTACCGGGAAGCTTTCGCCAAATACCAACAGGCCGTCGGAATCAAGCCGGACTTGCACGAAGCCTACAACAACTGGGGAACCCATCTCGGCAAACTGGCCGCTACCCAGTCGGGCGACGAGGCCGATGCCTTGTACCGGGAAGCTTTCGCCAAATACCAACAGGCCGTCGGGATCAAGCCGGACAAGCACGAAGCCTACTACAACTGGGGAACCTATCTCGGCAATCTGGCCACTACCAAATCGGGCGACGAGGCCGATGCCTTGTACCGGGAAGCTTTCGCCAAATACCAACAGGCCGTCGGGATCAAGCAGGACTTGCACGAAGCCTACTACAACTGGGGAAACCATCTCGGCAATCTGGCCGCTACCAAATCGGGCGACGAGGCCGAAGCCTTATACCGGCAAGCCTTCGACAAATTCCAAAAGGCCGTCGAGCTAAAACCGGACGATCACGAAGCCTACTACAGTTGGGGAACAGTTCTATTGAATCTGGCCAAGACCCAAGCGGGCGGCGATGCCGAAGCCTTGTACCGGCAAGCCTTGGAAAAATGCCAAAAAGCAGTCGACTTGGGCGGAAAATGCTACAACCTCGCCTGTACTTACGCCCTGATGCAAGACAAGGACAATGCGCTATTGTACTTAAACAGGAGCCTGGAAAATAAAGAGGAAAATATCGAATTTGTAACCGACGATACGGACTGGGCTGGTTTTCTGGACGATGAGAATTTCAAAGCCGTCATCAACCGATATGCAAAACTGTAGGGGCGAATTTATTCGCCCCGTGGCAGCGTATAAATTGATTCGGGCAAAACATACGACAATGGGCGAATGAATTCGCCCCTACAGCCAGATTGCATCCCATAAGGGGTAATCGGCAATTTGTTCCACCAATCCGGCACGTAATGGGTTGGCGACTATATACCGGGCAATTTTTTTAATATCCTCTTCTTTTCGTAGCCCATGATCGTAAAAACCGCGTTGCCATATTGTGCCTTTGTGCTTTAAATGTGCGTTGAGTTCAATGGCAGTTCTGCCTTTTAAATCCTTGATGACATTTGATAACGATTTGGTCTCGCCTAATTGGAACAGCCAATGCAAATGATCCGGCATCACAACCCAGGCAATTGAATCCAGCTCTTTTTCTTCATGCAAGCGGCGCATTTGACGCACCACTATGCGGCCGCAATTTATATCACTGAACCAAGTTTTGCGGTTTTCTGTGCATAGTGTCACATGATAGACCTGGTGCGCTTGAGAAAAACGGCCTTTTAGCAGATCGTCACGGGGCATGTTTATTCCGGTTCCGGGGCGAATGAATTCGCCCCTACAGTATCTTCCAGAAAAACCCTGATTGCGGCTATTCCCTGCCCGCCGCTTTGCCGCGCTGTGCTCAGGCTGGATTCGGTCATGCCGCCCAGGGCATAAACAGGCAGGTTGACCTTGGCGACCAGTTCGGCAAACTGTTCCCAGCCCAGCGAAGCAGCGCCCGGATGGGTTTGGGTTGCCAGCACCGGAGCCAACACGACAAAATCCACGCCTATGTTTTGCGCATGTTGCAGTTGTTCAAGGTTGTGGCATGATGCGGCTAGCCACTTGCTGTTTTCGGGACGCTTGATCAAAGCCATCAAGTGACTGCTGGTCAGGTGGATGCCATCTACTTCGGCTGAATAGTCAACGGCGGAATTCATTAACAGCACCGCCTGCTGCTGTTGACATAGCGGATAAGCCTGTTCGATAAACTTTGCCACAGCGGCAGGCGGCAGGTTTTTCAATCTGGCCTGGATCAGCTTGACGCCTCGGTTCAATAGCTTTTGCAGGTTAGGCAGCAACAAGGCTTCATCCGCGTCATCCAGAATCGCGTAATGATGCGGCAAGCGGGCGGCAGTGTTAATGGGCTGGTTGGCGGCAGGGAATGCGTAGTGTTCCAGTTCGGCCGGTGTTACCCATTTAAACGGCTGGCCTTCCAAGCTTTTGGCCTCGCCTGAAAACTGCTCGACCAAAAATACCTTTAGCTGTACGAACCGGTCGGGATAATGGTGGCTGACGGTAATCAGCGGGGTTGCCGCTGTCACAGTGATGTTGAGTTCTTCGTTGAGTTCGCGGGTTAGCGCTTGTTCGGCTGTCTCAAATTCTTCAATCTTGCCGCCGGGGAATTCCCATAGGCCACCTTGATGCAAGTCGGCATGGCGCAAGGAAATCAGGATGTTTCCTTCCGGGTTTTTGACTACGCCTACGGCGACTTGGAGTGGGGTCATTTGCTAGTGGACGCTGGAGCGTCCAAGACTGCATTCCCACGCCGGAGCGTGGGAACGATAAAATCTTTCGCCTTGTACCTTGTACCTTTCACCTGCTTTTAAGTCCTATATTCCGCATTGATCTTCACATAATCATACGAAAAGTCGCAGGTTAACACTTCCTGTACCGCATCACCGCGGCCCAGTTTGACGGTCACGGTGATCTCTTGCTGATTCATCACCCGCTGCCCGGCTTCCTCGGTGTAATCATCGGCCCTGCCGCCGTTTCTGACGATGCAGACATCGTCCAGATACAGCTGCACGTCTTCCAGCACCATGTTTTCGACGCCGGCGCGTCCGACTGCCGCCAGTATCCGTCCCCAGTTCGGGTCGCTGGCGAAAAAGGCGGTTTTCACCAGCGGCGAATGGGCGATGGTCTTGCCGACGCGCACCGCTTCTTCATCGGTCAAGGCCTGCTCGACGACGATGCGCATCAGCTTGGTTGCGCCCTCGCCGTCCCTGACGATAGCTTCCGCCAGTTGTTTGCAGACGGTCATCACCGCATCGGCAAAAATCTTATAATTTTCGCTGTTCTGTGTGATTTCGGGAGCCAGCGAGCAGCCGCTCGCCATCAGCACGCAGGCGTCGTTGGTCGAGGTGTCACCATCGACGGTGATGCGATTGAACGATTGCTCGACGGCCAACGCCAAACAGTTCTGCAACAGCGCTTGGTCGATTTTCGCATCGGTGGACATAAAGCCCAGCATGGTCGCCATATTCGGCTGGATCATGCCCGCGCCTTTGGAAATGCCGTTAATGGTGATGGTTTGACCGTCAATTTCGATGACCTTGGACACGCCTTTGGCGAAGGTATCGGTGGTCATGATCGCCTGGGCCGCCTTGTCCCAGTTACCGGCATCCAGGTTGCTGACGGCTTCCCGCAAGGCGGCTTTGATTTTGCCCACCGGCAGCGGCTGGCCGATCACGCCGGTTGAAAAAGGCAGCACCTGGACCGCCGCACCGTCGACCACCGCAGCAAGGTCGGCGCAGGTCGCCAACGCATCCTTCATGCCCTGTTCGCCGGTACCGGCGTTGGCATTGCCGGAATTAATCAGCAACCAGCGCGGGCTATGCGCCAGATTCGCTTTAGCCACATGCACGGGCGCAGCGCAAAAAGCGTTTTGGGTAAACACCGCCGCGCAGGTCGAATGCTCGGCCATTTGTATGACCAGGATGTCATCCCTGACCGCTTGCTTGATGCCTGCGTTCGCGGTACCCAGCGTTATGCCTGCGACCGGATGCATGATTGGAAAACTGCACTGCCCTACTGCCATAAGTCAAGCCTCGTTAAGCTGAGTGGTTATATAACACTTGGCTTTTATCGCTAAATAAATGCCTTCAATCACTTCTTTTTTTGCGTAAATTAAATTAATACTATTAGCCATTTCAATGGCGTCATCCTCATATTCATGAGACAACTGATTTCTTATACTCATCAAATCCTGCCATTCATTGACAATATCCATATCGATATATTTTTCCATTTTTTTAATAACATCCAAAAAGGGTAACTTATCGGCATTCTGTTCAAACCTGCCCAGCAATACTTTAAAAAGTTTCTCGCCCATGCTGTCTTGCAGCTTTGCAAACCTGAATAAATACTGATCTATCGCTTGCACTTCGTCTTTGGATAAACTTTGAAACTTAGTTGCCGTCAACGGCATAAATGCCGTCATGTCGCCATAGGCCTCGTTTATCCTTTGCAGATGCTTGGCGCATTCTTGGAAAATCTTCTCGATTTTTAAGCGCTCTAAATTCAATTCTATGCCTTTTTCAATCGCTTCTTTTTCTATGGGTCTCGTTTTGTCTTTGGCGATAACAACATCTATTTTTTGTTCGCCTAAAGCCCTATCCAATGCGCTTAACAACTTGATTTTTTTCTCATACAAGTTGTCTTGATTCTCAGGTACAAGATATAAATGTATATCCCCGCCTTTTTTATTGTCATCAACCCTACTGCCAAAAAGATAAACCTTGACGGTATCGCCAAATATATTTCTGGCGTTGTTTTGTATAGCGGTTATCTCAAATAGGGTTAAGCGCATTATTTTTTATATCCCATCCTGCAAAACCGGCTTTTAATAAGGGAACACGCGTCAGACCTTAAAAAACACAAACACATTATCGATTTTTTTAATTTCCACGCGCATCCGCTTGCATTGCTTTCTTATTTTTTCCAACTGCTGCGGCTGCTCACAGATTGCAAAAGGCAAAATCACTTCCACCTCAATCTGGCCGTCCAGATAATGAATTCTGAAATCTTCTATAGCCGACTTAAACTCTGCCAGATAACGATCCAACAGGCGTTGCACTTCACCGCGGGACAGCGGCCTGGATTGCTCCTGCAAGCTTTCGTCATCCTCGGGATCGACATGCACCAGCACATCCATCACGTCGTCAAAACGCCGGATCAAATCATCCCTGACGATGTCGCCGATCATATGCCCTTCGGAAACGGTGATGCGCGGATCGACGACGATATGCGCATCGATCAGCGCGTCCTCGCCCATTTGCCGGGTGCGTAATAAATGAATGCCTTCGACGCCGTCAATGGCGTGAATGGCGGCCCTAATCTCGGCAACCAATGCAGGCGGCAATGAGGTATCGACCAGTTCCTTGATGCTCTCAAACACCAGATTCAAACCGATTTTAGCCACCATCAATGCGACTACGACCGCGGCAACGCCATCGGCCATCGGATAACCCATCATCACCGCGCCTATGCCTAATAAAACCACCAGCGATGAAATAGCGTCACTGCGCTGGTGCCAGGCATTGGCCAGCAGTAATTTGGAGCGGGTCGTTTTGGCAATGCGCTTGGTGTATTGGTACAGCCATTCGTTAATCAGGATTGACAGCGTCGCAACCCCCATTGATAACGTGTTGGGCACCGGCAAATGCTCGGGATCCGCCATGCGCTCCATGACCGACCAAACGATAGCGCCGCCGACCGCGATTAAACTCCCGCCCAAAATGACCGTCGCTATGGTTTCAAATCGCCGGTGTCCGTAAGGATGGTCATGATCGGCCTCGCGGCTGCCCAACCTGACCGCAATAATCACCAGCAGATCGCTGAGCAGATCCGATAGCGAATGAATGCCGTCGGCAACTAAAGCCGCAGACTGCCCGAGGATGCCGAAACCGATTTTGATCAGCGTCTGGAGCACATTAATCGCCGCGCCGACATAGCTGGCCCTGGCTTTTAGCTTGTCCATTTTTGCGGCATCTAAAACTTCAGCCATACGCGACAACTCTCAATATAACATCTCGTTCCCACGTGCTACGTGGGAACGAGAAAAGCTCAGTCATTACCGCCGACTTCCAGGATAATAATGTATTCATGATCGCCCGAAACGGTTTCCAATACCTTATGCCCATTGATTCTGCACCAGGTCGGGATGTCCTGCATCACGCCGGGATCGGTGCAGATAACCTCCAATTGATCGCCCGCTTTAAGCTGTTTGACTTTATCCTGGGTACGAATAACCGGCAACGGACACAACAGACGACGGGCATTTAGGGTTTCCCTGCTCATACAAACCATTCCTGCGGAATTTCATCCGCGGCAAACGGCTTGACCTGAATAATCCGTTCAGAACCGTCTTTATCGGCAATACTCACATCGACTTGTTCGGCATCGCGCCCTTGTCCGTAGCGGGCGGTAATTCTTGCGGCCGTGAACAAATCCTCAGCGGAAGGCGAACCGTCCACCAACACCAAGGGACCGGCATGGCTGGCGCAATGCAGGGTGATAAATTCTTTTTTGTAACCCTGCATAAAACGGCCTTCGCCTTCTTCCCTGGCGACGATGACTTTAAAATTTTGTCCCGGCCTGATATGTCTTCCGACTTTCAGCAGCATCACATCGTCCAGGTCGTATTGCTTGTCGCCGTCACGCGCTTTCCATAGATCGACCAATTTTGCCGAATAGCTGGCATCGGTCAAAAAGCAGCAGCCGCCTGCGGGCTGGGCATATTCATCAAAGCCGAAACCCTCGGCCATCGCCATCTGCGGCTTCCGCGAGCGTCCGCTAAAATCGTGCAGTTTTTCCCGATCGACCCAGCCTTCGCGTTCCGGCAAAGTTGCAGGCAGATTCTTGGCGCATAAAGGCCTCAATAATAAATCATCGGCGCCGGATTCTTTGGATATGATCGGCATCGTCGCTTTGCGTTGCGACATCGGACGCTGGCCGATCACTTCGCCGGTGATGATGAAGTCGAAATCGTTTTCCACTATCCATTGCTTGGCCTTGTTAACCATGAAAATCTTGCAATCGAGACAAGGATTCATATGCGCGCCGTAACCGTGTTTGGGGTTGATCAGCACGTCTTTATATTCGTCGATGACATCGACGATGTGCAGCTTCATGCCCAGCTGCTCGGCGACCCAAAGGGAATTATTACGTTTAGGCTTGGCCTTGTCGTTGGCCCTGATCGCATGGGTGTGGCCTTCCACGCAAAAACCGGTGAAGAAGTTGATGCCTTCGACATGGACGCCTTGTTCCATGATGGTTTTCGCCGCCAGCATTGAATCCAGTCCGCCGGAAATTAACGCCACTGCTTTTCTTTGTTTACTCATATCACTCAAAAATTGGGAAAATTTGCTTATTATACCGGCTTATCTTCCAATTTGGTTTTCAATCGGGAAGGCAGATTAATTCACCACGAAGACACGAAGTTTTTACCTTGGCTTTTCTTCGTGATCTTCGTGCCTTCGGTGATATGTTTTTAAATCAACCAAAATTAATTTTAGCTTCCAAGTCGTTACTGGAATCGGCATTTTTCAACGCTTCTTCCAAACTGATCCGTCCGTCTTTGTACAGACCGAACAAGGCGTCGTCAAAGGTCTTCATGCCTTTGCTGCCGCTTGATGTCATGGCCGATTTAATTTCGCTCAAGTCGCCTTTTAAAATCAGGTTCGCTATGTGCGGGGTGTTGATCATCACTTCAATCGCTGCACAACGCTTTCCGGCTGTATCCGGAATCAGGCGCTGGGAAATAACGGCATTTAAATTGGTAGCCAGGTCCATAAACAATTGTGCGTGATGATCGTGCGGGAACATATTGATGACCCGCTCCATAGCCTGATTGGCATTGTTTGCATGCATGGTCGAGATACATAAGTGACCGGTATTGGCCAACTCCAAAGCCGCCGACATGGTTTCCCGATCGCGAATTTCGCCGATCAGGATGACGTCGGGCGCTTCCCGCAAGCAGGCTTTTAGCGCTCTGGCATAGGAGTCGGTATCGACGCCGACTTCGCGCTGGTTGACGATTGATTTCAGGTTCGGGTGCGAGAACTCGACCGGGTCTTCAATAGTCAAAATATGGCCGGCCGAATTGGCATTGCGGTGGTTGATCATCGCCGCCAGGGTGGTCGATTTGCCCGAGCCGGTGCCGCCCACCATTAATAACAGCCCTCGTTTGGCCATGATGAGGTCCATTAATATATCCGGCGTGCCTAAATCCTTGCCGGTCGGAATGACCGAGGGAATCAGCCGCATGACCAGACCTACGGTTTTACGCTGAAAAAAGGCGTTGGCGCGAAAGCGCGCGCTGCCGTCCGGCAGGCTGATCGCAAAATCCAAATCTCGGGTGACCAAGAACTCGTCGATTTGTTGCTGGGTCATAATCCCGAAAGCGCCCGACTGGGTTAATTCGGGCGTCAACAGAAAATCGTCCAGCGCCACGGCTCGGCCGTAAATTTTGGCTTTAACCGGCGAACCAACCGTTAAAAACAAATCCGATGCATTCAAGCGCGTCATTTCCATCAGGTACGGCAAAATATTCAAATCGTCTTCCGGCGCTGCGCCCAGAATTTGATAGCCGGGTGTTTCCGGCGCTTCGGGTTCGGCTTTTGCCAGCGCCGAATCAGGAACGATAAACAGTACCAAGCCGTTATCTTCAACCTTGGCGTTAGCCAGAAATTTCTCGCCGTCAGGCGCAGTGCAATTAAATTCCAGTGCTTTATTCCTGACTAATTCCTGCTTCTGGGCATCGTTAATCAGGCTAAAGGTGATTTCTTTGATGATGTTTGAGTTTAACTCGTTTTTTCCCAAGGGATACTCTTCGCCGGCTAAGCCCAAAAGCGCCGGAGAACCCGCTTTTAAAGACAGGCTATCGGCATTTTTTTCCAGCATTAATTTCAAATAAGGTGTCAGGGTCATGGCAGTATTGGGTTGGGGAAGCGTTAAAAATCCACTGTATCAATCTATGGGAAAACCGTAACAGCGCCGCGCTGTCTGAGCCGAATCGGGAGTATGCTTTCGTCTATTCTTCATCTTTCGATTGTAACGAAAGCCCGCCGATTGACCGGTCTTCGCCGGAGGCTAATTTGATCTGCAAGCGCAATTCATTCTGCGAGTCGGCATTTCTTAAGGCCTCGTCGTAATCTATTTTTCCGGCTTGATACAGCTCCAATAAGGCTTGGTCGAAGGTCTGCATGCCCAGTTCGCGGGACTTGGCCATTAACGGCTTGATGCTGGCGGCCTCGCCTTTGGCGATGTAATCCGCAATCAACGGCGTATTTAATAAAATCTCGATGGCCGCGCAACGTCCGCCATCAACGGTTTTAACCAGACGCTGGGAAATAATGGCGCGTAAATTGACTGAAATATCCTGCATCAATTTGGTCTGCCTCTCTATCGGGAAAAAACCCAAAATCCGGTCGATAGCCTGATTGGCATTGTTCGCATGCAGGGTAGCCAGCGCCAAATGGCCGGTCTGGGAGAATTCCAAGCCGTAATTCATAATCTCTTCGTCGCGAATTTCGCCCAGCACAATCACATCGGGCGCCTGCCGCAAGGTATTGTGCAGCCCGGCTTCCCAACTTTTGGTATCGACACCGACTTCCCGCTGCATGACGATGCAGTTTTTATGGGCATGCACGTATTCGATCGGATCTTCCAACGTGATGATATGGCCGTAACTGTTCGCGTTGCGATGATCGATCATCGCCGCCATAGACGTTGACTTACCTGATCCTGTGCCGCCGACCATGATCACCAAGCCGTTTTTGTTCATCATCACGTCTTTTAAAATAGGCGGCAGGCCCAATTTATCGAAATTGGGTATTTCTGCGGCAATGACCCGGATAACCAAACCCTGGCAGCCTTGCTGAACATAGGCGTTGACCCGGAACCGGGATAGCCCGGCGGGCGAAATGGCAAAATTGCATTCTTGCGATTCTTCAAACTCCTTGAGCTGCTTATCATTCATGATGCACTGGGTAAGAGCCTTGGAGTCATTAGCCGATAATGGCTGCTGGGAAACCGGCGTCATCTTGCCTTTGACTTTGATTGCAGGCGGGAAACCGGCGGTAATAAATAAATCCGACCCTTCTTTATGCAGCATAAGTTTGAGTAACTTAATCATAAAGTCCATCGCTTCTTTTCTTTCCATTGACTTCCCCCTGTATTGGTTAGCTGTATATGGTTTTAGCTGAAATAAGGTAATGCCTTTCGATTATAATTTAAATTTTAAAGATGCCTATAAAAAACCAATGATCCTGGAGAAAGCATTTGTTCCACGAAAAGCACGAAAAAATTCAAATAGATAGCACCTTGTAGACGACCCGGCCAAAGGCTGAATGCTTAAGCGCTGCAACCTATTGATTTATTTGACGGCTTTCGTGTCTTTTCGTGAACCGGCCGAAACAGGGCCGATTGTTCGCATGTCGGCGCCATTGCCAGTATTGACAAATATCCAATTTACTGCGCTATATATTAAAAGCGCTGAAAAAAATAGAAGGACAGAAGTTAGATGCTTATCGAAGAAACTCAAGACGATTCAGGCGACTGGATGACAGCATTGTTAAGATCGCCGATTTTTCAACGCCTTCCGCCCACCAATTTACAAAAAATATTAATGAGCCTGGAGGCCGTCCATTTCAGTAAGGGTGAAGTTATTGTCAGTCAAGGCAGTAGGGGGGATTATTATTATCTGATTAAAAACGGCCAATGCGAGTTAACCCGCCGACCGTCGCCAAACGCAAAAGAGATCAGGTTGGCGCAACTGGCAACCGGCGATACTTTCGGCGAAGACTCGCTGCTTTCCGATGCGCCCAGAAACGTAACGATTACCGCGCTAACGGATATTTCTTTATTACGGCTGAATAAACAGCACTTTGTCTCTTTAATAAAAGAGCCTTCGCTAAAGTTCGTAACGTATCCGGAAATGCACGAAGCGGTAAGGCAAGGCGCTATATTGCTGGATGTGCGTACGCCGGACGATTATCAAAATCACCATCTTGACGGCAGTATCAATGAGCCTTTTTTCTCGTTAAGAATGCAGCTTAAAACATTAAATCGCAACCGACCGATCATTGTGGTTTGCGGCGATGGAAAAACCAGCGAGGCCGCGGTATTTTTACTGCTCCGCAATAAAATCAATGCCATGATCTTAAGCGGCGGAATGGCGGCTATCCCGTCCGCGCCGGAACATCGCATCACCCCGGCCGATGAACTTGATATTATTGACGCCCGTCCCGAAAGCCTTCCTCAAAAGCACAACATCGGCAGTTCCGGCAGCGCACAGGACAATCAAATACGCTTGCTGCAATCGGAAATTGAAGCGCTCAAAATGACCAACCAACAGCTCAACGACAAATGCATGAAACTGGAGTTTGACAAGCAGCATGCTGAAAAACAAGCCAGAATCCTGCATAAACAGTTGGAGAAATTGACCCAGGTACTCGATAAGCTTAAAGGGCAATGACGACATGCTAAAAAGCCACGGCCTTTTACCCAGATTAATGCTGCTTGGCGTGTTAGGGCTCGGTATAGGAACTACCATTGCAGCGACGGATAGAACAGAACTGAACAAGGCAACTTTCGCCGGCGGCTGTTTCTGGTGCATGGTGGCTGCCTTCGATAATCTACCGGGGGTTGTTGAGGTCATTGCCGGCTACACCGGCGGACATACCGAGCATCCGACTTACGAAGAAGTCTCGGCGGGAGGTACCGGCCACGCCGAAGCCATACAAGTGTTCTACGACCCTGCTAAAACCGGTTATAGCCAATTGCTGGAAGTCTTTTGGCACAACGTCGACCCGACGGCGACTGATCGCCAATTCTGCGACATCGGCCCCGAGTACCGTGCGGAGATTTTTTACCATGACGCTCAGCAACAGCGTCTGGCCGAACAATCAAAGGCCGAGCTGTCGCTATCCAAGCCCTTCAAGGAACCGATCGTCACCCAAATCGCTGCCGCTTCTGCGTTCTATCCCGCCGAGGAATATCACCAACATTACTACCGCAAAAATCCGCTGCGTTATCGGTATTATCACTACACCTGCGGCAGAGCCCAGCGCTTAAAAGAATTATGGGGAAGCGCGCCCAAACAGTAAGCTCAAGTCCCTGCTCCCACGGCATTCTCAGTTCATCTGCTTCCGATACAACGGATATTTCCGGTTTTTGCCCTGTAAAGCAATGTGCATGATCTTCATCGCGCCCCGCCATTTCCGAATAATCCATCCCTTAGCGCAAACCGATCCGATAATTCCGATTTTTGCTTTCAGCCAATCCCGAGCCGCCTTGTAATAGGCCTTTAGACCAGGACCGGCAGGCGAGCTGTCCGTCAGGGTAAAACCGCACTTTAGCAAGCTGATAAGATCTTGCGCCGAGCTGCCGTTGACGCCTATTTGCTCAGGTTTTAGCACTGCCAGCGTGCCGAACAGGCGATCCCATATTGACAAGACCGCTCCGTAATTACGGTCGTGCTGGTCACGCCGGACGGAATGGTGAACGCGATGCAAATACGGCGTAATAATTACCCACCCCAAAAATCGTTCGCCCCGAAATGAAATATTCGCGTGATGCAGCATGGTGAAAAAGATAATTATCGCCTCATTCACAACTAACAACAGGCCTTCTATGCCTAAAACAACCACCGCTATCGCCTTCACGAGGTTGATAATGACTATTTCCAGAAAATGTATCCTGAATGCCGTTGAAACATTCAAACAAGGATCGCTGTGATGCACCTTGTGAATCATCCACAAGCAATCGAAGCGATGACAAGCCTTATGCAAGCAATACAGCAGCAGATCGATAGCGACAAACGAAAGAACGATTTTTCCCAGCGGATTATGGATATGATTGAGCAACCCTTTACCGGAGCATTGCTCGGCCAGCATCAGCAGCGCCGGAACCGCCACTGTCGACATAACAACGCTGTTAAAAGTAAATAATCCGATATTCGCCCGATAGGACTGCCGCAACTGCTTCGGGAGAACTTTTTCTCTGGGTTCGCAAAACTCGACCATCAAAAAGAGGCTAAAACACAGCAACAGGATATAGGCCGCCACGCCTCCTGCCGACAGGTTTACGGCCCAGGTCAGGTAGGATTGAAGTAAAGTAGTTGAAGATTTAAGTTCGTTTAACATTGTCATCTCCTCATTACAAAACTGACGTAAATTATTAGAGCAAAGTTATCTTAACTAGTGATTATTAGACGGTAATGACAGATCAATTTCGTGCGTTTTTCGGTGTTCGTTAGCCGCTGCTTGGCCGCTATCGCGCATCAAATGCGCCGATATTTCCAACATCCATGCGTGGGCTCCAAAGAGTGCGTCATTCCGGCATGGATGCCGGAATCCAGGCACAGGGACGTGAAGCTATAGCTGGCATCCATCCGATGGCTGCGGTATCAACAAGTTACCATCCATGACACCCGTTCCGGTTTAGGCATTATGCCAAGTCATACATTCACATCCATGTGACTGGATACTGGCATCCATGCCAGTATGACGGCGCTAACTGAAGCAGCTTACTAATCAGGAACTTTTTTATCCTGCCTTGATAAACCGGGCAACTACTGGCGAGAGTTAAAAAAGTGGCGTATTGCCTTAATTTTGCGCTAGTTGCATAAAACCACCACGAAGGACGTGAATAATTAAAACTTCACCTGATTAGCAAGCTGCTTCAGCCAACCACCTGTAGAGACGCGATTTATCGCGTCTCTACAGGTGCATTTTTTGGAACTAGCTGTCGCGGTATATCGACTATTTTGTCTCTGGCTGAAGCATCTTGCTAATCAGGAAGCTTCACGTCCTTCGTGGCGAAAACTTCTTGGCTACGGCATTTTTTAACTAATCAAGCCTAGAAAAAACCCAATGGATTGACATCGTAACTGACCAGCATATTTTTGGTTTGCTGATAATGATCCAGCATCATCTTATGGCATTCACGACCCACGCCTGATTTCTTATAACCGCCGAAAGCCGCATGAGCCGGATAGTGGTGATAACAGTTAATCCATACGCGGCCCGCCTGAATGCCCCGGCCCATGCGGTAGGCCCGATTCATATCATACGTCCAGACGCCCGCGCCCAAGCCAAATTGAGTGTCGTTGGCAATCGCCAAGGCTTCGGCCTCATCCTTAAAGGTGGTGACCGATATGACCGGGCCGAAGATCTCTTCCTGAAAGATACGCATCTTGTTGCCGCCTTTCATGATCGTCGGTTCGATATAATAGCCCTCCGAGAACCCGCCGCCCAAAGCCTCGGCCTTGCCGCCGATTAACACTTCAGCGCCTTCATCCTTGCCGATTTGCATATACCCCATAATTTTATCAAACTGCTGTTTGGAGGCTTGCGCGCCGATCATCGTCTCGGTATCCAACGGATTGCCGCGTTTAATCTGCTTGGCGCGCGCAACCACTTTAGCGATAAATTCATCGTAAATGGATTCTTGAACCAACAGCCGCGAGGGACAGGTACAGACTTCTCCCTGATTGAAAAACGCCAGCACCGCGCCTTCGATACATTTGCTGACAAACGCCTCATCCTGATTCATCACATCTTCAAAAAAGATATTCGGCGACTTGCCGCCCAACTCAACGGTTGATGGAATGATATTTTCCGCCGCGCATTTAAGAATGTGCGAGCCGACCGGCGTCGAGCCGGTAAAGGCTATTTTTGCAATCCGGGTGCTGGTCGCCAACGCTTGCCCCGCTTCCGCACCATAGCCGTTAACAATATTAATCACGCCTGCGGGCAATAAATCGCCGATTATTTCCATCAACACCAAAATAGACGCCGGGGTTTGTTCAGCCGGTTTCATGACCACGCAGTTGCCTGCGGCCAAGGCGGGGGCTAATTTCCAGCAAGCCATCAGCAACGGGAAATTCCAGGGAATAATTTGCCCGACTACGCCCAGCGGCTCGTGAAAATGGTAAGCGACGGTATTTTTATCGATTTCGCCGACCGAACCTTCCTGAGCGCGAATACACCCGGCAAAGTAGCGGAAATGATCGGCGCACAGCGGTATGTCCGCCGCCAGCGTTTCGCGCACCGCTTTGCCGTTATCCCAGGTTTCGGCAACGGCCAGCGTTTCAAGGTTCGCTTCAATCCGGTCGGCTATTTTCAGGAGTATATTCGACCGTTCGGTGACCGAAGTGTCGCCCCAAGCAGCCCTGACTGCATGAGCAGCATCGAGTGCCAGCTCTATATCTTCGGCGCTGGAGCGGGGTATTTCGCAAAAAACCTTGCCGTTAATGGGACTTGCATTGTCAAAATACAGCCCCTTAACCGGATCGACCCAAGCGCCGCCGATAAAGTTTTGATAACGGGATTTAAAGTTGACTTTACTGCCTGGCTGATTGGGTTCGATATAAAGCATGGTTCTCTCCTAATATGAATAATTTGGGCGCGATTCATTCTATCACGCCGGTCGGCGGCTAATAACCTTGCTGATCGTGAAGGCCGAACCTTCGCTGTAACGGCCTACTTTTCAGCGTAACCGATTTGAATGGCTGCGTAATACAACATACTGCTTTTCGTCGACTAAGGACTCCATCAATAATAACTTCCGCTTAGGGTTCCCACGCAAAGCGCTCATCGTTATACACCAATGCCTGCGAAACACCGTCAACTCCTTGTTCCCACGCGCCGCGCTCGTCTTTATACACAAATCTCTGCGAGACACCGTCGTTCTGGCAGGGATGCCGGAACCCAGGCACAGGGAGGTGATGCTTCGTATTACTCAAGTACCGGTAGAGTCACCAAGTTACCGTCCATGGCGCTGGATACCGGCATCCATGCCGGTATGACGACGAGCGCGGCGCGTGGGAACGACGTGTGCTTGAGTATTTGTGTATAACGATGAGCGTAGCGCGCGGCAACGATGCGTTTATGTTTCGGGACGTTATTACCAACCCTATCCTAACTGCGTTTTTTAGGATGAAGAAAGCCTATCGTTCACCATAAATAGACTATCAAAATCCGCTAACCCATCGAGACATCCGCACAACATTAGTCATTAACAGGCCTTTTACGCACTATTTTGGTACTCACGCAAAACTTACCAACTTAGGATTTCGCCCCACCTGGCTTTCCCATTCTGCAAGGGAACCCAGTCAGTTCAGGCAGCATTCCCACTCCGAGCCCCCATCGTTATAGACAAGTATTGTTAACCCCCGTTATCCCGACAGGAATGCCGAACTGCAACGTAGGGCGTGCCGGGCGCGCCTTCAGATTGCCGGGGAACACATGGCTCGCCCTAGCGGGGAAATCGGATATTGAATGAAGATGAGTTCAGTCTCCCGGACGTTGTTACCGCCGAAATCTTTAGCAACTGCCGATAAAACCTTATTCGCGCATAGCGCCATAACATATGGTATGCATATTGCTTTCCGCAACGTGCCCTTTATTATAATTGCCTGGTCTCATTTTTAACGCACTAACAACCAAGGATAAACTACATGTTGTCAGAAGCTGAACGTTTCGAAACTTTCTCCCCTTATATTCGGAGTGTTTCCCAGTGCAAGGAGATTCTCCGAGACTTGAACGGAACCTGGGGCCTGGTTTCCGCCATCGCAGAAATCAGCTGCCCCACCGAAGCGGCCACCATATTGCCGGCAATGGAAGCTACAAAAAAAGGTTTTGCCGATCTTGAAAGCAAACTAACCAGCCAGCTGGTGTCCGAAGAAATAAAAAAAACCTGCCTCGAACTAGAGTCCAAGGCGCAAGTATCGATAGATATTCTGGTGCGCAACTTGTACGAGCGCACCGCAGACATCGGTTTTCTGGCGACCAATGCCGATATATGCAATTTTGTGCTGGCCTCCGTAAACGGCGAAAGAACTGATATAGATTCAGTTAACCAACTGCTTGACGAGTACGGTTTAAAATATACCGTCTACGACGACATTATCATCCTGGATACCGACAGCCGCATCCTGGCTCGGCTTGACCGCAACACGCCAACAGTCGCCCAAAGCATTGCCGAACCGATTATCCGCAAAACAGTGCAGTCAACAGCAGAATATGTTGAAACCTTTGGCAAAACCAGTCTACGGCCCGGCACCGATCGCGCCCTGATTTATTCAAAACGCATCGTCGATCCGATTAATGACACGGTGCTTGGCATCTTATGCCTGTCCTTCCGCTTCGATAATGAAATGGAAGGCATTTTCCGCAGCCTGCAAAAGAAAGGCGATAAAGCCGTGATGCTGCTGCTGAATGCCGATTCGGTGGTGATCGCCACCAGCGATCAGGACCACGTACCGATTGGCCGCGTCATTGAAGCCGTCCCTGAAGGCGATACCTACGGCATGCTCGACTTTGCCGGTCGCGAATACCTGTCGGTCACGCACCGAGGCCGCCCCTATCAAGGCTATGCAGGCCAAGAATGGTACGGGCATGCGATGATTCCATTACAGTCGGCATTCGGTTTTTCAGCGTCCGACAAGGAGATCAATGCCGAAATTCTCCGCCACGGCGACTCGCTGTCTACCGAGCTATCCAGCCTCATCGCCGATGCCGCCGAAGACATCAACCTGTTCCTGCACCGCGTGATCTGGAACGGCCAGGTTATGGCAACTAACGAGCACGGCAACCTGTTATCGCTGAAGGCGATTCTAAAACAGCTGCGCTCGATGGGCGCGCGCACCGCCCAAGCGCTGGCCGACTCCAGCAGCAAGCTGCATACCACGATGATCACCTCCGAACTGCGTAATGCCGAATCCATCGCCAGGCTGATGATCGATATTATGGATCGCAACCTGTACGAACGCAGCAATGATTGCCGGTGGTGGGCGCTGACTTCGGAAATCCGGCGCATTCTCTCCGAAAAACGCCTGAACACCGATGACAAAGCTAAAATCACCGACATCCTGATCTACATCAACAAGCTGTATACCGTTTACACACGCCTTTTTATCTACGACCTCAAAGGCAATATCGTCGCCGAGTCCAACCTGCATAACGACCCGATGGACGCCGTAGGCAGACAGGTGACCTCCTCTTACGCGCAGGAGACTTTTTCGTTGCGCTCGCCGCAGGAATACCGGGTATCGATGTTTGAAGAATCCTGGCTGTACGAGGGCAAGCCGACCTATATCTACAATGCCGCAATCCGTCATATCGATGACCTGAACAAAGTGGTGGGCGGTATCGGCATCGTTTTCGATTCCACGCCCGAATTCAAGCACATGCTTGAAGATTGCCTGCCCGACAAACCCGGCGCGTTCGGCCTGTTCGTGGAGCGGCCCAGCGGCCGCATTATTGCATCGACCGAAGCGTCCAATTACCAGAACGGCGATGTGCTTTGGATAGATCCTGAGTTTTTTGCGCTGCAAGAAGGCACAGGAAAATCCAAAATCGTGCTTTATAACAAAAAATACTATGCGGTCGGCTGTTACTCGTCACGCGGCTACCGCGAGTTTAAGACCACTGGGGATTATCATAACGATGTGGCTGCGTTCGTGTTTATTCCGATCGGCGAGAAAACCGAAGCGACCGATTCCGAACAACGCATCACTATCACTTACCCGCAAGAGCCGATAACCGGGGATGTCGTCGACCTGGCAACGTTTTATATCGGCCCGGAGATTTACGCATTTTATGCCGCCGACGTACTCGAAGCCATGGACGTAAACATGATCAACCCTCTGCCCGGCGTAAAATCCTATATTGTCGGCAGCGTTATGTATTGCGATAACAGCCCCGACGGCATCAACGAAAAAATCCCGATTATCGTGATCAGCGGCCGGATTCTGACCAACAACCCCGTTGATCAGGAGGGTCCTGAGAAAAATACCGGCGCAATCGTCGTCGTCCGAACCCAAGTAGGCCCGATCGGCTTATTGGTTGATGGACTGGATGCCATTCCCAGCTTTGAAAAGTCGCAAGTTCAGCCGATTAATGAGTTATTACGGGGTGATGGCGGGTATGTGAAATCATTGGTGAACATCCCTGAAAGCAACACGACTGGAAAGATGTTGATTGTGCTGAATCAAGAGCTGATTCTAGCGGCGGTTCGTAAGCAATAGAGACTGTGAAAGTATTATCCAAATTAGGCTAAAAACATTTTTTACCACGAAGGCACGAAGAACACGAAGTTTTCAATGTATTGAATTTAAACGATTGTTTTTCTTCGCATCCTTCGTGTCTCGGCAATTGCTCCTGCATTGCTCTACCTCCTGCATCCATGCAGTCGTTCGTGGTGAATTCTTTAATTTTTCTAAAAACGAATACTTTCACAATGTCTTCGGCTTGGGCATTTGATAGCAACGCTTACCCGCTTGGTCTGTAGCAGCCTGGAGTTAGGCAGAGAGCCAATCTTACGATAAAATAGGCGGAGTACCGCTTATTCCACATTACGCGGATGTAATTCCACAATGTTTATGGGTGCCAGGGGCATATACTTTCGGGGTTTATGGCAGGATTTAGGTCCAACTGTCTGCGCAGTATTAAAATCGATTATATCGACATCATCTTTGGGATCAGTATTCCAATCGATTTCACACTATGCCGTACAAACATAACGAGCGCTGTCGCCATAAAATCAAAAAACCTCGTTATATCTAAAGTGACGAACCGGCATGACAACAACAATAAATTGCCACAACAAAAAGCGGAAGCATGGATCAGTGCATCTACACCAGCAGAATGACAAGCCCGGGCAACCTGTGTCCGAATGGGACGCTTGAGCCAAATTTTAATTTATTCAACACCACCGACTTAGCTGTTAAATGATGACAAATAAAGCCATGAAACAGTAATAAAAATGAATATGAAAATTCGCGCTATTATAAAAAAACTATCAAATCCTCGCGTTAGAAGGCGATTAAAAATCGGCCTCTCTGTTTACGGTGCCGTGTTTATAATGGGCCTGCTATTCAAGCTTGTCTATGATATTGGTTATTTTAACGCCCAGTCGCTTAAAAATGAAAAAAACGCTGAGCTACCTACTACGTATCCGGTACTGACAATGGAATCCGCTCAACGTATCGTGTCGGGCGCGCTAAAAGAAGACCCTACTAACCCAAAAACAATAGTCGCTCAGATTATTGATAACAATCATCAGCTTTCAACCATCATTATAGAAAACAATAAGCTCAAAAAAATTGCTTGGATTATAGATATGCATTTGTTTTTTACCGGCGATCTATTCAATAACGAAGGTTATAATTTAACCGAAGGCATTGAGCATCAACATAATATCGATCGCGGCGGACATTGATTGCTCGTAACAGGACTGGCGACTGTATTTAAATGCTGAATTACAAACTTAGGATATGGTCAATAATAACTTTCCGATATGGATTGGGTGAAATTTTTCCGTTCGCCCTGAGCTTGTCGAAGGGTGAGCGGGAAAATTTCGGGCTACCGCGTCAAGCCGATCATGCTTCGACAAGGCCTTTAGTCCTGAGCGCAGCCGAAGGGTCAGCACGAACGGCTCGACGATCGAAAATAGTGGGTTCGGGAAGTTATTTTCAACCAAACCCTTACGTGTTTCGTCGCTCCGACTCTGTCCTGGCAACTTTATCGCGCAAATAAACCGGCATGGCCTGTTCTACGACAACCGCCAAGCCCTGCTCGAAACCTCGCGCGCCTAAACGGGCAATCGCACCGGCTCTGGGCAGCATATCGGCTTTATAGTGACTGACGCGACCTGCCAAGCGGGTCGTCAATTCCTGATGATATACGCCCCAGCCTGAACCGACGCCTACTCCGTCCAGATCGGGAAATTCTACCTGCTCAGCCGGAGTCACCGCTTCGTCTCCGATCAATTCGGCATAGCCGTGGGCATCGCGCCGATAAACTCCCCAGAATATTTCGCCCATCCGTGCATCCATCGCGACAAAGGCGACGTTATCGTCATTGTTATCGAAAAAATCCTGGGCGATAGCCGCCAAGGTAGACACGGGGACTACCGGCAAATCGGCACCCAAGGCGATGCCCTGAACCACGCCTGTGGCAATCCGCACGCCGGTAAACGAGCCGGGGCCTCGACTGAAGGCCAGCGCATCCAGCTGTTGCGGCTTCAAGCCCGCATCCGCCATTAATGAATCGATCATCGGCAAAATCAGCTTGGTATGTATTTTTGGAGCCAGTTCATAACGTTCAGCTACCACGCCATCAATAAATAAAGCTGCCGAGCAGGCTTCGGTCGATGTTTCTACTGCCAATAATTTCATTGTTCGATCTCTACTAGGTAATTAACTGATGTTACGCACTGTCCACGAAAAGCACGAAAGACACGAAAAAATAGAGGGCCGTATGTTTCCCTGCTTACGGTGTGCATCTTTCTAATCTTGATGGTGGGCTTTACTTATCCTGATTAGTAAGCTGCTTCAGCTAGCGCCGTTATACTGGCATGGATGCCCGTATCCAGTCACATGGATGTGAATGTATGACTGGGCTAATGCCTAAATCGGATACGGGTGCCAGGGATAGTCACCCTCCCTGGCTCTAGATTCCGGCATCCATGCCGGAATGACGGAGTTTTTTGCGTTAGCTGAAGCATCTTTATAATCAGGTTACTTATTGTTGTTTTTTTCGTGCTTTTCGTGCCTTTCGTGGACTACGCTTTTTATTAGGTACCTGCGTAACATCAGTAATTAATTTAGCGACAGCACAAGGAACATTTCTAATGTTCGATCCGAGCTTACCAGCCCCATCCGTGTCGCCCGGAAGCGCCGCTTTTGGCATCAGCCGTCTATTCCTCTAGCGTCTCTTCCTGAAAAAACGCCCGCACCTCTTCTATATCGCGGGTGCGTTTCATCGCCGGTACGCTGTCTAAAAATATCTGCCCGTAGGACTTCTTTAACAATCTGGGATCGCAGACCATCAATACGCCCCGATCCGTCACGTCGCGAATCAATCGGCCTATGCCCTGCCTTAACGCAATCACGGCGGTGGGCAGCTGGTATTCGAAAAACGAGTTGCGTCCCTGTTTGGTCATCGCGTCCAATCTGGCTTTTAACACCGGGTCGCCGGGCGATGCGAAAGGCAGTTTGTCGATAATAACGCAGGATAAGGCCTCGCCCCTGACATCGACGCCTTCCCAAAAACTCGACGTACCGAGCAACACGGCATTGCCTGCGTCTTTAAACTGCTCAAGCAATAAAGCCTTGGGGCGGCTGCCTTGAATCAGCAGCGGAAAATCGATTTTCTTCTCCAGCAATTCGGCCGCCTGCTTAAGCGCACGGTGGCTGGTAAACAGGAAAAACGCCCTACCCTTGCTGGCCTCTAATACCGGCACCGCAAACTCGATAATCAGCGGGATAAATTCGGGATCATTGGGCTGCGGCAAGCCTTTCGGATGATAAAACAAGGATTGATGGGCGTAATCGAAAGGACTGCCCCAACTTTCGCTGGCCGCATTGCTCAATCCCAGATTATTGGCGAAATGATCGAACCTGTTCGCTACGCTTAAAGTCGCCGAAGTAAAAATCCACGCCGCCTGATGTTGCTGCATGAAGGACCGGAATTCCGCGGCAATATCCAGCGGCGTCCGGCTCAAGGTGAAGGTGTTTTTATAGGTTTCGTACCAGCGTATCCATTTGCCGCTGTTGTCTTCGAGGATAATCTTCAGCTGCTGCACCAGTTCGTCGGCGCGCTTGAAACACGAGTCCAGGCCTTTGGTTTTAACCGACGCCAGCTCCAGTTGATCGGTCAGGCGCTGCAATTGGTCTTTAACCGCAGTCAAACTCGCGGCTATTTTGGGATTGTTTTCAATGTCCTGCCAATCCCCGCGTTTAAGCTCGATGCCGAACGCCAGCCTCATATCTTTCACTTCATGTTCCAAGTCTTCGCAGGCGGTGCGCAAAGCGGGCATGTCGGTGGCGTCTTTAAAATATTCCATCAACGCATCTTTGGCCAGATCGTTCAACTGTTTGGCGCTGACGGTAATGCCTAAAAAATTGGAAGCGGTATCGGCCAGTTGGTGCGCCTCGTCGATGATGACTACTTCGGCATCGGGCAATAATTCGCCGAAACCGCTGTCGCGTATCGACCAATCCGCGCACAGCAAATGGTGATTAACCACCAATATCTCGCTTTCCTGGGCTTTTTTCCTGGCCTTGACCAGAAAACAGTCGGCATAATCCGGACAATCCTGTCCAAGGCAATTATCCAGTGACGAAGTCGCCTGATACCAAACCGGGTCGGCCTCAGCCACTTCGGACATTTCCGACACATCGCCTATTTTGGTGCGCTTCGACCAGGAACTTATTTTTGCCAGAGCAACAGCATCTTCCTTGCTGAAACCCAGCGTGGAAGTTAGCGCATTTTTCAGCCGATAGGTACACAAATAATTGCTGCGGCCTTTTAACAAGGCGGCAATAAACGGCGTTTTGATCGCCTTGCGAATCACCGGCAAGTCCTTGTTAAACAACTGATCCTGAAGATTTTTGGTGCCGGTCGAGATGATGACTTTTTTGCCGGACAAGATGGCGGGGACCAAATAGGCAAAGGTCTTGCCGGTTCCGGTTCCGGCTTCGGCAATCAGATTCCGGTTGTCTTCGATGGCATGGGCAATCGCCTCAGCCATTTCAAGCTGGGCCGCACGCGGCTGATAGCCTGGGATTACTTTTGCCAACCCGCCGTCGCTACCGAAAAATGTTTCTATTTCTGTCAATTGAGTCTCTTGCACTATTTTTTATTTACTCTATTAAATTCAACCGACAGGCGCAGTTTATTTGTTTAACGGGAAAGGCCAACCAAGCAACAAAGATACCAGATTGAGATTTTAAAGATAGTGGCTCGGGTATCTAAACCCACACTGATCAAGTAGACCGATAATATACCCGAAAAAGAGCACCTCAGGGTATGCCAACGACGGCACAGACAGATATTTGCCCGTCTACGTTGGGGCAAAAAAAGATACCTTAGAGCTTACAAATAAACATATCTTTACTTAAATTACTTACCACAACAACAAGGCGAGTTGATGGATATATCGACGCCGCCAAGATCAATTGCAGGCCAGAACAGTTTGTAGATATTTGCCATACAATGCCATATTGTCAAATCCGCCCGGCAGGCCCTTGACTCTCCGTATTTAGCTAATTCCGCTTACAAGGCTAACCGTGGTCTCGTGGATATTTATGGCGACAAGGTAGGTTTTGAATTTTAAAACAATATTTATTTGCGTATGTATTGAATTAGAAGATACTAGCACTTGAAAACAAAGAGTAACTGATTAAAATAGATGGCAATTAATGGATATTATTAACTTTAAAGAATGATAATCGACGGTTTAACCTTTCTTCCTAAATACGATGACACACTGGAACAGAATGCAGAATATCTTCGGCAAATACTTCCCCTCATGTCAAAACATAAAGTTGCTACCGATCCTCTTAATTTTGCAATTTTCTATGAATACATTATTGGCAGAAACATTGCTTTAAACAATGAGCTGGATGAACTTCTGGGCAAGCAGGCTGTTTTTACATCTGAATTAAGCGCTCAACTCTTTAAAAAATATATCTGCGATACTTCAATCGACTCCCTGGAAAAAATAAATCACATCCTGCTGCAACTCATTAACAAAACAGGAGAAGCCCTGGACACGACTGGCGAAAAAGCCAGTGCGGCAACACTGGACTTCCAGAACCAGAGTAAAAAGCTGGAGAGCAACCAAGACCTGCCTGAAATAAAAATAGTCTTGACCGAAATTATCGCCGGAACTAAAGGGTTGGCCGAAACCAGCATGACCTTGCAGGCGCAACTGGATGATAATAAAAAGGAAATGCAATTACTGCGACAGGAACTCGAGCATGCACGCGAAACAGCGAAGACTGATGCCTTGACAGGACTATTAAACCGCCGGGCTTTTGATCAAAAGCTGAATGAATATATTGAAATTCATAAACAAAACAACGATGACCTTTGCCTGCTTATTTTAGACATCGACCATTTCAAACAAGTCAATGATACCTTTGGCCACCAAATGGGCGATAACGTACTGCGTTACACAGCCAATCTGATGAAACAGCATATTACCGAGTATCATTGTGCGGCACGCTATGGCGGCGAAGAAATGGCCATCATTATGCCCAATACGCAGCTTAACAAGGCCATGGAAATTGCCGAAAAAATAAGAGCGTCATTAGCTCAGCACCCGTTAAAACTTAAGGGCAGTAAAAAATCGATAGGAAAGGTGACCATTTCTATCGGCGTATCAAGTTTTAAAATAAACGACTCGATCGAAAGCTTGATCGAGCGCGCGGACAAGGCCATGTACCAAGCTAAAGATAATGGCAGAAATCAGATCATGGCTGAAAACTTTATCTAAGACACTGAATGGCACTATTGCACTTATGAGCTGAATCAAAGAAATTATGAAAAAAAACCTGCTCTCGCTTTTGGCTATCTTCCTGATTATTGAGGAGTGGCTGTGGGATTTACTGACGGCGTTTGGGCGCTCATTATCCCTACGCCTGAATCTGCAACAATTTGAACAATGGCTCAGTCAGACAACCGCGAACATGGCTCTGGTAGCGTTCAGCATTCCGGTACTGATCGTGACGCCGATCAACCTCGCGGCATTAGGATTGCTGACAAAAGGTCATATTCTGCAAGGCATTCTGGTAGAAGTATTGGCAAAATTACTCGGCACTTTGCTGGTAGCCAGAGTATTTGCGCTGACAAAACCGCAACTGTTAACCTTTACCTTGCTCAGGGTCACTTACACCACCATCACTCGCTGGCTGCACTGGGCGCATGCCAAAGTCGCCGAAACCGCCGTCTATCGCTGGGCCAAGCAATTTAAAGCCAACCTTAGTTGCAAATGATGGCTTTGTCCGCCCTCCCCTATATCGTTTGAATCCTTCTATTTTGCCGGCCTAATTACTTCGACTGTCCCGATAATCAGACTCGTTAAAAATCCTTGTCGCTTTGACGTCGATTCGGAAATACTGTCCTCGCACCTGCTTAACAATAACCCAAAACCGCCGTTAGGTATTTTTACTAATTTAACGGAGCGCTTGTTTTCTATACCCTTGACTATTACCGCCGCCACAATCCGGCTTTTTCTTTTGGCTAATCGCGCTACTTCAGCAACCCCGATTAACACACATTGCAAAAACTATGGTACAAAGCCGCATATTACAACATGCTAATATTAACCAAATCGAGGAAGTCCAAATGAAAACGACGACTAATTTGCAACGCCGGAAACTATTAAAATATGCCGCAATCGGTATCGCCGGAGCGGCCACGTATCCGAGATGGGCGCAGGCCGGCGAATTTATCAGGGTCAACGCGCCGTCTGCCGACTTTCTTCCTGACGTTGAAATTGAACTGACCCAAAACACAGCTGATGTGGCCATTTTAAACGGCGACAAAACCCGCGTCTGGAAAATCACCGGCAAAGTCATCAAAGGCCCATCAGACGTGCTTGATAATAATGAAGGCACCTATCTGGCCCCTACCCTGCGCTTTAAAAAAGGCCAAAAGGTCCGGCTGTTTCTTAACAATAACTTGCCGGCGCAATCGATTCTGCACTGGCATGGCCTGCATGTACCCGCCAACATGGACGGCAATCCCATGTATGCGATCAATCGCGGCGAAACCTACGTCTATGAGTTCGAGATACTCAACCGGGCGGGCACCTACTTTTATCACGCCCATACCCACGGCGTCACGGCCAGGCAGGTCTATTCCGGCTTGGCGGGCCTGTTAATCGTCAGTGACGCGCAGGAACAGGCGCTGAATTTACCGAACGGCGAGCTTGACGTCCCGCTGGTAATTCAGGATCGCAGTTTCGACGGACAAAACCAACTGGTTTACTCGGCGCACATGATGCAACGCATGCAGGGCTTTTTGGGCGACCGGATACTGGTCAACGGTCGGCCTGACTTCGTGTTACCGGTGGCGACGCGCGCCTATCGGCTCCGGCTGGTCAACGGTTCTAACTCCCGTATTTATAAACTGGCTTGGGATGACGGCACCCCCCTCACCGTAATAGGCGTTGACGGCGGCTTGCTGGAAAGTCCCCAGCAACATGCTTATGTCATGCTGGCTCCTGGAGAAAGACTGGAATTATGGATGGACTTCAGCGGGCGGGAGCTAGGTGCCGAGTTAACCTTGCGCAGCCTTCAGTTCGATGCCTCCACGCATGGCGGCATGGGCATGATGGGTGGCGGAATGATGGGCGGGCGCGGCCACGGAGGAATGATGGGACATGGCATGGGCGGAATGATGCATGGCGGCATGATGTCAATCAGCACCTTGCCTTCCGGTTCGGACTACCCCTTATTAAAAATCCGGGTCGCCAAAAAGGAGCAAGGCGACAACACTTTGCCAAAAGTCCTGACCCCCATCACCGCGTTACAGGTCAAGAATGCTGCGAATGCGGCTAATCCCAGAACCATTGCCTTATCCATGCAACACATGTCAGCCCTGCTAAATGGCCGTTCTTATAAAATGGATGACGTTCAGCCGGATGAAGTCATCCCGGTTAACAGTCTGCAATTAATAGAGTTCGATAACGGTTTTAACGGCGGCATGCACGGTATGATGATGGATATGCCGCACCCGATGCATTTACACGGCGAACAGTTCCAGATCGTCAAGCGGGAAGTGAGTTCAGGCTCCAGCGATAACTACGCCAGCGTTTCCTCAGGATTTATAGACGGCGGCTGGAAAGATACGGTTTTGGTGATGCCGGGCGAAAAAGTCACGATACTAAAACCGTTTAATGATTTTAAAGGCCTGTTCATGTACCACTGTCACAACCTGGAACACGAGGATATGGGCATGATGCGGGATTTTCTGATTAAATAATTCCGCTTTTATTTCAGGTTACGCTGGTTCCCAAGCTCCCGCTTGGGAACCCAGTGAGCAAAGCTCCAGCTTTGCGAGCCGGGAAGCTAGAGCTTCTCGTACTCAATTCCCAAGCAGGAGCTTGGGAACTAGCGCGCAACATACGGCTCGAGGGTGTAAAAAAATCTGTGTAAACTGCCTCTAATTAAAATTAGGCATCCTGTCCTGATACATAATCATAAACTGATTAATAGCGGGTTTCCAATCGCGCAATGGCATGGACCATTTTTTTGCGGC
>Ga0208510_100039_pt1 | contig 84747 bp, 74 predicted proteins | sample LakWasMet33_HOW6_2_FD_183875 | JGI IMG/M metagenome (GOLD analysis project Ga0208510, IMG submission 183875) | Freshwater sediment methanotrophic microbial communities from Lake Washington under simulated oxygen tension - Sediment Metagenome... | ecosystem: Environmental > Aquatic > Freshwater >...
CGACCTCTGGTAAACGATTTTGAGAGATTGGGCTTAACTTTATAGACAGTCAAAGTTTGTGAAAAGGCAATGAGTTTGCGAGCAAATGCGGTAACGCGGAGCGAGGAAATCACCAAATAAAAAAAAATCGCTAGTGCTTGTCTCAATGTAGAAACTACCAACTGGAAAGCCGTGTGCGGGAAAACCGCACGCACGGTTTGGAGGGAGGGGAGGTAAAACTTCCCTACCCCTATCGGTTGGTTGGCTGAAGCATCTTGCTAATCAGGAAGTTGTTTGCGTCTGTTTGTTAGGCAGCGTAAAGCTGAAGACGCTGCCCTGACCGGCAACGCTTTGCAGTGAAATAGTTCCGCCCAGGCGTTTAATAGCCGACTTGACGTAATTGAGTCCCACGCCTTCGCCTTCTACGGCATGATTGCTGCCGCGGCGAAACATCTCAAAAATTTTCTTTTGATCTTTTTCCATAATACCCAAGCCGTTATCGCTAACGGAAAACCGGAACTGATCGCCCAGGTCCTCCGCCCAGATCTCGATCTTGCCGGGGCGCGTCGGGTCTAAATACTTGACCGCATTGGATAATAAATTGGCAAAGATCTGCGCCAGCAAATAAGGGTCGGTCTCGATGCGCGGCAAGGATTGAACATGAAACTCGGCTCCGGCCCGGTCGCTCTGATATTTTATGGCCTCAATGTTATCGATTACCAAGCGTTGTACGTCGATTACGTTGACGTTCAATTCCTGCCGTCCCAAGCGGGAAATTTTTAAAATGCCGGCCAGCAATTGATTCATTTTGGCGACGCCGCCGGTAATAAACCGTGTCGATGTCGGAATATCCTCATCCAATATTTCCAGCAATGCGGTTTTTTTATGTTCAGGCAGATGTTCTATTTCTTCATTCAGCAGTTTACGCAGGTCATTAAGGCTCAAGCCTAATTCGTTAACGAAGCCCTGAACATTAATCATCGGCGCGCGTAAATCATGCGACACAATATATGAGAAGTCCTTGAGCTCCTCATTGTATTGCTCAAGCTGGTCGCGGTGGTTTTGCCGCTCTTGGTCGCGAGACTGGATTTGCTCAAGCATCTGGTTGAAACCGTAGACCACGGCATTCAGTTCGATGATGCTCGGATGGAGCAGCACCCGTCTATCGTAATTGCGGTTTCGACCGATTTCGAGCGCGGTTTGCGCCAATTCCTCCAGCGGCTTGACGACGCTATAAGCCAGACGGTTGTTAAGTATTCGGCCTAAACTGTATACCCCTAACATGACCGCGATGAAAATACCCAAGGTAGTGGCCAGTTCCAGCCAGTCCCCGGTCATATCGGCTTCGATCCAAACCTGTCCGATGGCTTGTCGGCCGGACGGGTATTCCGGTTGTTCTTGATTGTGTGCGGCGAACACGGGGTGTTCCAGGCGAAGCTTATCGGCAAAGACGCGATGGAGCAGGTGCTGTAAGGTTCCGGGCAGGTTTTGCGCCGGAGTAGGCGCGTAGTAGGCCAGTATATCGCCATTCGGCTTTACGATACCGGCAGCGGATATTTCGGCAATGGCGGATAACGCATGCAGATTCTCTTCCGCTGACGACCGGTCGAGAAAAATCAGCGGAGCTTCGCTATTGATAGCCAGGATCGACGCCAGCGTATGCATACGCTGGATGGTGTCCCGGTATTGGCTGATCACCGTATAGCCGGTGAAGAAAACGAAAGAAATCAGCATGATTCCGGTAGACACCCGGAGGATCGAGTTGAGGCGGCTGGAGATGGAGAGGGAGCCGGCAGAACCGGCCTCAGCCGATGAAGCCTTGTTGTCCTTGCCGGTCAATGCGAGCATTTTTGAAATAATAAGTTTTACGATAGACATCTTAGGCGGTTCCCAGAAAAAAGCGTAGTCCACGAAAGGTACAAAAAGCGCGAAAAAACGGCGTACAGGGGCGCTGATTAGAAAGGCGTCCGCGATAACGCGGCATGGATGCGAGCTGTACAACATCCTCGTGCTTTTCGTGGGCAGTACCTAAGTAGGTGTTCATAAGTTTATTAACATGAGTGGCATGTGTGGGAGCGGCTTTAGCCGCGATTGTCGCGGCTAAAGCCGCTCCCACACATGCCAGAAAACGTTACTCCTCGTTCCCACGCGCCGCGTGGGAACGAGGAGTTGACGGTGTTTCGCAGGTATTTCATCGTTCCCACGCTCTGCGTGGGAATGCAGCCTGAACCGCTCTGCGGTTCGGGACGCTGGAGCGTCCCTGCCATTAAGTTAAGCACATCCACACTCCGTAGGAGCGGGCCGTGCCCGCGATATTTGCACGGCGATTGCAAAGTTATAGCGCGATCATCGCGGGCACGGCCCGCTCCTACATAATGGCAGTGACGCAGAGCGTGGGAACGAGAGCGTATACGGCTTTGGGTTTTTTCGCGCCTTTCGCGGACAGTGCGTAACATCGGATACTGATAGGCATGCCCTTTTTCTAACGGCCGAGCAGTCGCGGTCATGGTACGATTTTGGCTAATTTTAGCATCTTGGAGCTGATTTTCAGTTTCGCCGCCAAAACCGTACTTATGTTAATTTCAAACCTCAGTCGGTTGGATTCGGTGATCAAGTTGATCATCGAGCCCTCCGGCAAGCCGTCTTGAATATCGGTGATAATCAACACAGGGGTGTTGCGCAAAAGGGCGATGGCCTTGTCGAAACGGTCTTGTTCGGATTGCGCTAAATAGACAATATTGCAATCGGCCAGTTGCGCCGAGTGGAGCGGATATTTGAAAGCGGCATCAATTTGTCCCGCTTTTGCCGCCAGCAAGGTGGAGAGGGTGGCTGCCTTGAACGGGTTATTGCCGTAAACGCAAATCGTCACCGGCTTAGGCGAGTCGGGCCATTCGACATAGCCGGCGAAATTGAGCAGATAAGCCGCTTTAAGATCGTATTCGGTGACGCTGTCGGCGAATCCGGCGTTGACCGTGAGCGCTAACAGCAACCCCAAGGCCGCTATTTTCTTTAGCATCGATACGCAGGTCATGGCGCTAAAACCGACATGCGAATTTCAGGCGGAAAGTGCGGCCTTCCTGGGGAATGCCGAAAACTCCGCCGGGCTCCAGACGGTTGTCGTCGAGCAGGTCGTAGACGCCGGCGGACAGGTCAAGGTTGGTGACGGGTTGATACAGTAAATTCAGGCCGACGCGGGTATAGCCCGGCGTTTTGCTTTGCAAGGAGGTTCTTGATGCCAGTACTTGCATGTCGAAGCCGCCGCGCCATTTTGGACTGAACAGCGGCGTCATAAAATTTAACTGGTAGAGATGGCGGGGTACGTTATCCAGCATGTGACCGTGCATGCCTCGATCCAGATCGTCGACAAACATCATGCTGTAACCGCTGCGCAGCAGGGCGCCGTTGTCCCAGCGCCGCTGCAACTCGAATTCCGCCCCGTAGCCGAGTTCTTTACCCAGATTGACGGTATGCTGGATCGAGGGCGCTTCCTCGACCATGCCGAGCCGTTTGTTCTGTTTCAGATAATAGCCGGTGGCGGTGAAATGCCAGTCTCCGGCAAAAGCTTGCTCCCAAGCTAGCGACACGGTATCGATTTGCTCCGGTTGCAAGCCGTTATTGGCTATTTGGCTGGGCATGCCGTAAACGGTATAAAACTGTTGGGCTATCGTAGGAGAGCGGAAAGCTTTGCCGTATTGCAGTTTGAACACGGTGTCGGTCAGCATCTGATAAACCAGGCCCACGCGCGGACTAAACATGCCTTGGCTGGACAGGGAGGTATCGTCGAAGCGCGCGCCCAGCGATAGTTTCAGGCGTTCGGTCAAATCCATGTCGTCTTGCAGGAAAATACCGATGCGGTGGGTGTCGCTCGAGTCGTCTTGCGCAACCGAGGTGGGGGGGCCGATGTCGGCATATTGCTGTAGCTGCCAGTTTTCCTGGACTTCCACGCCGGCCAAAAGTTTATGCCCGTCGAAGTGGCTGGACAGCAGCCGCATTTCCAAGCCGCTCCACCAGGCGTGGGTGAAATTGCCGATCAGCAGGCCGCCGTAGCGGTACTGTCCTTTGAAATCAAAATCGCCGTAAAACGCGCGCGCGGTAAAGTCCAGTTTCGGCGACAAGGCCTTTTGGTATTGTAGGTTGACGAACGCTTCGCTGTCCTGAAGGCTGCTGGCCGGGGTGCCGAAATCGACGCCGAAAATCCCGCCCGGTATCCCTTTGAATCGCCGCCCGTAACCGCCTTCGAAACTGAAATCGCCCCAGTTGGCCTTGGCGAAGAATTGTTTGTCGTGTTCGTTATTGGCGCCGGAGGACTCGCCGAAAGGATTGTCCGGCGTTGCGGCCTCGGGCATGCGTAGCGACGGGCCTTCGGAATTGAAACCGGTGGCGGAGGCCATAAAATCCAGGCCGTTATCCAATTTTCGCCCGTAGCTGGCGCGGCCTTTGTAGGTGTCGAAGCTGCCCCAGGCGCCGGCCAACTCGCCGCCGCGATAATCTTTGCCCTGCTTGGTGATGACGTTAATCACCGCAAAAAACGCATTGTTACCGTACAGGGACGATCCGGGTCCGCGCAGCACCTCGACACGCTCTATCAAGTCGATGTCGATAGGCAGGGCGTTATCGGTGAAGCCGGAATCGTAGATGGCCTCGTTCATGCGGATGCCGTCGATCATGACCAGCATTCGGCCGTTGTAATCGGCGGACTGGTCGAAGCCGCGGACGCCGGCGTTGTCGTAGGCGCGGTTATTGGTGATGAAAAAGCCGGGCACGGTACGCAACACATCGCTCAAGGTGCGGTAGCCGAACTGCTGGATTTGGTCCTTGCCGATTACCGTAACCGAACTGGCCGTTTCCGACAGTTTTTGGCTGTATTTCGATGCGGTAACGGTTTCCAGTTCTACGCTCATCAGCTGTTCCAGATCCATCCGGCCGATTTCATTTACTTCGGTGGCAAATACCTCGATGCTTGCCGCCAATAGCAGTCCGGCCAGCGCCAGTCTCAGGCGAGTGTTGGGATAATGAATGAATCCGGTCATGACGATGCAGGGGCCAATAAGATTTTTAATGTGAGTCGGATTGCACTTCGGCGTTGAATTCGCCGATAAAAACGCCTTTTTGCAACAGCATTAGCAAATCGGCGGCGGGGGCGGGCGGACTGCACAAAAAACCTTGCCCTAAATCGCAACCCAGCTGTTTAAGGTATTCCAGCTGTTCTGTCGTTTCTATGCCTTCGGCGATAACCCGGCAATTCATGCCGTGGGCCATCGAAATAATGGCTTCAATGACATGGCAGCGCCCGGCCTGGCCTATTTGGCCGATAAAACTCCGGTCTATTTTAATAAAATCAAGCGGCATGCCGCTTATTCTGGATAACGAAGAAAAGCCGGTGCCGAAATCGTCCAGGGAAATTTCGATGCCCGATGCCTGTACGCGCTTTAACGTTTCCATCAGTTTAAGATGATTGCCCAGCAGCGCCGTCTCGGTAATTTCAAGCTTGACTCGCTGCGGTGCAATTTTATGGACGGATAAAATCTCATACATCCGGGTCAGCCAGTCATCCAATCGGCGAAACTGTATCGGCGACAGGTTAATGGCGACTGAAACTTCATTACAACCCTGTTCAGACCAGGCTTTAATTTGTTCGGCGACCTCTTTGACGACAAACAGGCTCAGGGCGTGTATAAAGCCGCTTTCTTCGGCAATGGCAATAAACTGGTCTGGCATGACCATGCCCCATACCGGATGCTGCCAACGCAACAAAGCCTCTACTGTCGTGATGCGTCCGTCGCTCAAGCGCCAAATCGGTTGAAAGAACACTTTAAATTCGCCTTTTTCCAAGCTGTCTTTAAAAGCGCTTTTAAACTGTTGGCAGGTATTCGCCTCGCGGGTCATTTCGGCGGTGAAAAATTCAAATCCGTTCCTGCCGGTTTCCTTAACCCGGTACATGGCCGCATCGGCATTCTGGATCAGCGAGCTGTCTTCCTCTCCGTCATCCGGGTACAACGATATGCCGATACTGGCGGAAATGGCGGCGGTAATACCGCCGCCCAAAGAAAACGGCTGTTCCAATACCCTCAGTATGGTCCTGGCCACATTCTCCGCGTCATGATTATTGCTTAAATTGTTAAGAATAACGACAAATTCATCGCCGCCCAAACGCGCCAGCGTATCGCTTTCGCGGATACATTCATTCAGCCTGCGGGCGACCTGGATAAGCAATTTATCGCCCGCGGTATGTCCGGCGCTGTCGTTAACTTCTTTAAAACGATCCAGGTCGATAAACAATAACGCCAGCTGCGTGCAGTTGCGCTTGGCCGAAGCTAGCGCCGAATACAATCGGTCTTGAAATAACTGCCGATTGGGCAGGTCCGTTAACGGGTCGTAGTTGGCCTGATAATGAATTTTTGCTTCCGCTTGTTTTTTTTCGGTGACGTCGCCGAAAATGGCGATGTGTCGTTTAAGGTGGCCCGCCTGGTCGTAAACGTAGGAAATCGATGCCGATTCTGCGTACATTTTGTCGTTTTTATGCCGGTTCCAAATCTCGCCTTCCCAATGGCCATGCTCATTTAAGGACTGCCATAAGGCGCTGTAAAAACCGGCGTCATGAAGTCCGGAGCCGAGGATACGCGGATTTTTCCCTTTCACTTCATCGAAGCTATAGCCGGTAATTTCTGTAAAGGCCGGATTCACGGCTTCGATGCAATTGTTGGCATCGGTGATCATAATTCCTTCATGGATAGTATCGAATACCAGCTCGGCCAGACGTTGTTTTTCAATGGCTTGTTTGGATTCGGTGGTATCTATCAGGAATCCGCGCAGTATATAATCGTGCTCAGGATCCTTCTCCACCACGGAAATAAGCTGTCTAAGCCAAATCTCGCTGCCGTCTTTTTTTAATAGTTGGAATTCAAGCCCTTGTTCTTGGCGGTTATGGGGCAAAGAAGAGCAAAATGCGATGATCCGCGCATAATCTTCCTGATGCAGACGGGCTTCCCAAAAACCTTCTGAAGTCCATTCTTCCAGGCTGTGTCCGGTCAGTTTTTCCGCTTGCGCGGAAACATAGCTGAACCGCCTTAAACTCGGCAGATATTCCCAGGCCACAACATGAGTATGTTCGATTAAGGATCGATAAAACGCTTCGCTGTTATTTTTTTCCTGTTCAGCCGCTTCTTTTTCAGCAATTAAACGCTGTTTAAGTAGCGCCTTGTCCAGCGTTCTCGGTAATAGCTCTAAATAAGCCCCTTCAAAATCTTTGAGTACAAAATCTTCTGCGCCTTGCTTAATGGCATTGACCATTAATTGCATGTCATTAATGCCGGAAATCATGATGCAGGTGGCCTTGGGCTTCATTGCCAGAATAGCTTTTAATACCTCCAGGCCATCCATGTCGGGCAGATAAAAATCGATCAGCACCACATCAAAATCCTGATCGCGCAGCAGTACCAAACCCTGACGGCCCATTTCCGCATGGGTCACATGATAGTTTTCGCGCTTGAGCTTTATGTTCACCAACTGGGCAAGACCTAGGTCGTCTTCTATATATAAAATGTTGGTTGGCATGTCGGACATATCAAGAAAATAAAGGAAGATCGTTCATTTAATGGCTGGCACGGCTACAAGTCCAAGCAGTAGTCCCAGCTCGCGCACGACTTCGGAAAACTGGTTGAATTCGACGGGCTTAGGGACATACAGATTGCAGCCAAGGCAGTAGCATTCGTCTATTTCACGTTGATCGTCGGTCGAGGTTAGCATGATGACGGGGATTTCACGCAGCTTAGCGTCCTGTTTGAGAATGCGCAATAATTCCACGCCGGTCATGACCGGCATGTTTATATCCAACAGCAGTAGCGTGCGCTGACTAATGGGATGACCGGCAAAATCGCCCTGACCCTTAAGGTAGTCCAAGGCTTGCCGGCCATTTTCAAAGGCTTTGAGCGGGTGTTCAAGGCCGCCGCGGCGCAAGTTTTTCTCGATCAGTTTCGAGTGGCCGGGGTCGTCTTCTACAATGATGATGGTTACAAGCTGATTCTCAATCACTTAAATAGCCCCAGTAAAAGTGTCCATTATAGATGCAAGCGTTAATAAAGATACATTGCAAATTTGCCAATGGCCGATATGGCTGAACAAGCGCGGGAGCGATGTATCCCGGCAAGCGCGGGCTGCGATATGGCGTTATTCGCGCTGCTATAGGCTAACGCTTGTCTTGGGCCGATTGATTAAGGCGGCGGCTATTGAAAAATAGCGGCATAACCAGCGTTGCTTAACGCCCAGGCTTGCTAAGCAGGTTATTTTTTGGACGGCAGTGCGTTGACCCAGCCGCCAATAAAGCAGTCCACCAGCAAGGCAATCGCATTCTCCACATCGTTAATCGCTGCGGCCTCCGGCTTGCCGGTCAGGGACAGGCTGCAAATACCGTGAACGCCGCTCCACAGCGCCCGCGCCGCCTGTTGGCACTGTTGCGCCGAGCGCTCCGGCGCAAGTTGTGCAAACTGTGTTTCTACCAGATTTAAGATCCCGTCGATTTTCTGCCGATACCCGGCGGGCATTTCGGCGTCAGGCATATAAATCAAGGTCCAACGGTTAAAATTTTGGACGGCAAACTGTAAATACGCCTTGGCCAGCTCTGCTAGCCGTTGTTCGGCGGAGTAGCCCTGCACTTGCTGCAACTGCCCGCTCAATTCATCTACGGTATTCGCTTTAATATGCATGAGCAGGTCGGCCATGTTGGCAAATACCATATAAACGCTGCCGACGGTATAACCGATGTTCAGCGCAATCTTGCGCACCGTTAATGCCGAATAGCCGTCATTGATGATGATGGATTCCGCCGCATCCAGCACCATTTCCCGGATTTCTTCCAGGCTGTGTTTGTTTCGTCTTGCCATCGGCCGTGCCTTTAGATGAATTTGGGGTTAGCTTGCGAGTCGGTTGTTTTCCGCAAAGTATTTGATTAAAAAATCGACAAAGGTTGACAATTTAGCGGGCAGAAAGCGCCGTTGCAAATAGGTGGCGTAAACTTCCAGCGACGGGATGCGAAAAGCCGGCAAAATCTCGATCAGCTTAGCCTGTTCCAGATAATTCATCACCGACAATTCAGGCGCCTGGGTGATGCCCATGCCCAACGCGGCGGCCTGGCACAGAGCCCGGCCATTGTTTGAGGCAAAGTGCCAGTTCGCCTTGATTTTAACTTCTTTGCCGCCGTCATTAAACACCCAATAATCTTTATGCGGCGTATCGATATAATGCAGACAGCGGTGCGAACTTAGCTCGGCAATGGTTTGCGGCTCGCCGTGTTCGGCGATATAGCCGGGCGCTGCATAAGTGCATAACCGGGTTTGGGCGATTTTCCGGGCAACCACGCCCAAATCGAGCGTATCCGTGACCAGGATAGACAAATCGAAACCGCCTTCGCTTAAATTAACCTGGCTGTTGTGCAAGGTCATCAAAATCTTGACGTCGGGATATAGACGTTGATAGGCGTCGATGGCCGGCACCATATAAAGCCCGCCAAAATCGATCGGCGCGCTGATTTTTAAAGTGCCTTTTACCTGTAAACCCAGCTGCGAGGTGTATTCCTCCAATTCCGAGAAATCATCCAGCAACTGTTTGCTGCGGTAATAGTAGACTTTTCCCGCTTCGGTCATGCTGAGTTGCCGGGTCGTCCGGTTTAATAAGGCAACGCCTAAAGACGCTTCCAGTTGAGCCATGTATTTGCTGATCATCATTGCGGAAAGATTCATTTCGCGGGCAACCGCTGCAAAAGTGCCCAGTTCGACAATCCGGCAAAATACCTGTGTGTTATTTAATTTAGCCATATTCGATCTTTTATAAACTTTAAGTTTATATTGTATAACCTATATTGCTATTTGAAACCTTGTTTTATAGGAGTAGACTTCTCTGTGGAGATAGTAGTCTAACTGCCGCTTGGTTTTTTTCATTACCCCTTAGTGATCAGGAGCAAGCGGTTTTTTTATGGTCCAATAATTATAATGAGAGGTGTTTATGAGCAAAATTCTTAATGAAGTGCTATCGGCAAACAGAGATTATGTGAATGATTTCGGTGACAAAGGCGCATTGCCTATGCCTCCCGGACGGCATTTTGCGATCCTGACCTGTATGGATGCCCGTCTGGACCCCGCCAAATATGCCGGTTTATCCGAAGGCGACGCCCATGTCATTCGTAACGCCGGCGGCCGTGCCAGCGATGACGCGATCCGTTCTCTGGTAATTTCTTATAAATTGTTGGGAACCCGCGAATGGTTTGTCGTTCACCATACCGATTGCGGCATGGAAACATTTACCGACGAGATCATGCGCGGTCTGTTGGGCAGCAGCTTAAAAACCGCTTCCGTCGATGCCGAGGGCTGGCATGATTGCTGCGAAGGTCCGGGATCGGCAGAAGGCAAATATATCGATTGGCTGACCATTAAAGATCAACAAGAAAGCGTCCTGGAAGATGTCACCCGCATTAAGGGGCATCCGCTGGTTCCTTCCGATATTCCTGTTTACGGTTATATCTACGATGTTAAATCAGGCCGGTTGATTGAAGTCCCGGCTGCAACGGAAGCAGGCAGGGTTAGCTAAAAACTGTTCAAACATGCTCGCGTCTTTGGATGTGGGCATGGCTTAATTCCCCGCAGTACCCGCAATGCTTGCGTAGTCTTTATAAAAGCCTAAAATTCAAATTTTAATATTCACCACCAAGACACGAAGAAACAAATCTTCGTGTCTCGGCAACTGCTCCTGCGTTGTTCTATACCCTCTGCGTCCATACAGTCGTTCGTGGTGAGCTTTTTGCTTTATTACTCAATCTAACTGATGAATACCGAACTACTCTCCGTCGTCGATGAAAACGACAGCATTATCGATACCTGCGCACGTCATGTCATCCACGCGACAGGCCTTAGGCACCGTGCCGTACATATCCTGGTTTTTAATGACTTGGGTCAGCTATTCCTGCAAAAACGCTCGATGAAAAAAGATCTCAATGGCGGGCTTTGGGACACTTCGGCGGCGGGCCATGTCGACGCCGGCGAGGATTACGACATCAGCGCGATCAGGGAGATTGAAGAGGAATTGGGCATCGGCGAAGCTGCGCTGGAACCGCTGTTCAAATTACCGGCTACAGCCGCTATCGGCATGGAGTTTATCCAGGTTTACCGCTGCCGTCATAACGGTCCGTTTAATTTGGCAGTCGACGAAATTGACGAGGGCGACTGGTTTAGCGTCGCGGAAATAGCCGAGCGCATCGCGGCGGACGATCAGATGCTGACGGAAGCCTTTAAAACCATTTGGCGGCAATTCGAGGCATTGGCAATATGATCGCCCGTCAACAACTGCACGACTATTACCACGCTTTGCTTCGCCCTGAAAGCTACGCCGACTATTGCCCTAACGGCCTGCAAGTAGAAGGGACCGAACAGATCGAGCGTATCGCTTTTGCCGTTTCCGCAACCCGCGATTCGATTAATCAGGCGATCGATAATAAGGCCGAGGCCCTGGTCGTCCATCACGGCCTGTTGTGGACTTTTCATGGCGCAAAACCGTTGACCGGCGCGTTCGCCAAGCGAATCTTCCCGCTGGTAAAAAACGACATCAACCTGTTCGCTTATCATTTGCCGCTGGACGGGCACCCGGACATAGGCAATGCCGCGACGTTGGGCCGACTGATCGATTGCAGTCAGCAACAGCCGTTCGGCAATTACAAAGGCTCGGCGACCGGCATTAAAGGCGTGCTTGAACAGCCGCTAAGCGCCGCCGCTTTGCAACAAAAACTGGAAACCGTGCTCAAACACAAGGTCATTCTGGCAACGCCGGACAGCAAGGCGCCGATCAGGTCGGTCGGCATCATTACCGGCGGCGCAAACAGCGAATGGCGCTTGGCCGAAAAAGAACGGCTGGATGCCTACATTACCGGCGAAATCAGCGAGCACGACTGGCATGAAAGTAGGGAAGCAGGCATACATATGTTTGCGGGCGGCCATAACGCGACAGAGCAATTCGGCATTCAGGCGCTAATGGAAAGAACCCGGCAGCAATTTGCGGCGGAGTGCTTTTTTATCGATAGCGAAAATCCTGCATAGCGAACGGGTTTGGTCCTGTCGGCGATTAATTCGCCATGAAGACACGAAGTTTTTTCTTCATGCCCTTCGAGTCTTCGTGGTTTTTTAGATTAAACTAAGCGCTGTCCACCTTGCGAGACTGAAACGATGACCGACAAGCAGGCGATTCCCCGCGCCACCTCCGAAAACATCATTGCCGTTTTGAGCTTGCTCGGCATCGGCGGATATCTGGTGTTGCGCTATGCGCTTGATATAGGCCATCAGGTCTATACGCTATCGTTGAATACCGCTTTAAGCTCGGCGGCTGCCGAAATCTATCAGGGGCAATTCTCTTGCCCGATTGAGCTGACGGCTGTGCCTTTGCTTGCCGTACTGGCGCTGGGCGGCATTCCGCTGGTTTACCAATTGATCGTGAAGTTGGGGCGGGGCGATTGGGGCGCCGATTTGTTGGCAGGCCTATCCATCGTGACGGCGGTTTTGCTGGATGAATACCTGGCCGGTAGCCTGGTGGTGCTGATGCTGTCCGGCGGAGTGGTGCTGGAAACTTACGCGGTGCGCAAAGCCTCTTCGGTGCTTGAGGCCTTGGCCAAGCGGATGCCGTCGGTCGCGCATCGAAAATCGGGCGAGCAACTGGCCGACATTAGCACCGGGGAGGTTCATATCGGCGATACCCTGTTGATATTGCCGCATGAAATTTGCCCCGTTGACGGCACGGTATTGGAAGGCTCCGGCACTATGGACGAGTCTTATCTGACCGGCGAGCCTTATATGATGTCGAAAGTCAGCGGTTCGCAAGTGCTGTCCGGCGCGATTAACGGCGACTCGGCGCTGACCATACGCGCGGACAAACTGGCGGTCGATTCGCGCTATGCCAAGATCATGGAGGTGATGCAGTCGTCGGAGCAGTATCGGCCCAATATCAGGCGGCTGGGCGACCAATTGGGCGCGCTGTACACGCCGCTGGCCGTCGTCATTGCGTTGACTGCCTGGGCGGTCAGCGGCGATGTGGTCCGTTTCCTGGCGGTGCTGGTCATCGCCACGCCGTGCCCGTTGCTGATCGGCATCCCGGTTACCGTGATCAGCTCGATTTCGCTGGCCGCGCGGCGGGAGATCATCATCAAGAATCCGGCCATATTGGAAACCATCGGCACCTGCCGCACGGCGATTTTCGATAAAACCGGCACCCTGACCTATGGCCGTCCCATGCTGACGGCGTTGATTCCCGCTCCAGGCTATAACGAGCAGGACGTGTTAATCCTAATCGCCAGTCTGGAGCGTTATTCCAAGCATCCGCTGTCTCGGGCTATCATGGCGGCGGTGGAAAAGTCGGGCTTATCGTTATTAAGCGTGACCAATATCACTGAGCTGCCGGGGGAAGGGCTTCAAGGCAAGGTGGCCGGAAAGCGGATTCAGATCACCAGTCGCAAAAAATTTGCCGAACAACATCCGGATGTTGCCAAAGACTTGCCGCCCATTACCGGCGGTCTGGAATGCGTGGCGCTGGTTGACGATGTTTACGCGGCGACCCTGCAATTTCGGGACGAAGTGCGTACCGACAGTTCGTCATTTATCAATCACCTGCGGCCCAGTCATTTGTTCGACAAGGTGATGCTGGTGTCCGGCGACCGGGAATCGGAAGTGCGTTTTTTGGCTGAGCAAGTCGGCATCGAACATGTTTATTTCAGCCAAAGCCCCGAACAGAAACTGGAGCTGGTGCGCAATGAAACTATTGCCGCAAAAACCGTGTTTCTGGGCGACGGCATCAATGACGCCCCGGCGCTGACGGCCGCGACTATCGGCATCGCCTTCGGCCAGAACAGCGACATCACCGGCGAATCGGCGGATGCGGTGATCATGGACAGTTCGTTATTAAAGGTCGATGAGCTGTTACATATCGGCGAACGGATGCGTAAAATTGCGCTGCAAAGCGCGGTGGGCGGCATGGCGCTGAGTTTGATCGGCATGGTGTTTGCCGGACTGGGTTATTTGACGCCGGTAGCCGGAGCCATCATCCAGGAAGTCATCGACGTGCTTGCGGTGTTGAATGCGTTGCGGGCGGCTATTCCGCCGAAAACGCTCTCGGATTTTTAGCCATTCAGCGGTTAGAAAAATATCACCACGAAGACACGAAGAGCACGAAGTTTTATTTCTTCGTGTCTCGGCAACTGCTCCTGCGTTGCTCTACCTCCAGCGTTCATGCAGACGTTCGTGGTGAATAACAGGCTTTTAATTTCGGCTCCGGCTTAGGATTATCCGCGCTGATGGCTAAATAGTTACAAAAAGGAAACCCAATGTCTCATCACGAAATACACAAAACTCATCGCATCGGCTGGCTGCGCGCGGCGGTGCTCGGCGCAAACGACGGCATCGTATCCACGGCCAGTTTAATCGTCGGAATTGCCGCCTCCCATGCCGCGCATAACGAGATAGTTTTGGCCGGTGTTGCAGGCTTGGTTGCCGGGGCGATGTCGATGGCGGCCGGCGAATTTGTCTCGGTCAGTTCGCAAGCCGATACCGAACAGGCCGATTTAAAGCGTGAGCGCAAAGAGCTGGAGGAAGACGGGCATCATGAGCAAAAAGAGCTGGCCGCCATCTATGTCTCGCGCGGACTCGATCCGTTACTGGCGGAGCAGGTTGCCGTGCAGTTAATGGAGCATGATGCATTGGGCGCACACGCCCGCGACGAACTGGGCATCTCTGAAGCAGGCAGCGCAAGACCCATTCAGGCGGCGCTGACGTCGGCAGCCACGTTTGCTGTCGGCGCGGCGTTGCCTTTATTGATAGTCCTGGTTGCCCCGGATGCCGATTTAATCGCGCTGGTGTCGGCGGCGTCGTTGTTATTTCTAACTTTGTTGGGTATGTTGGCGGCCTATAGCGGTGGAGCAGGCGTTATCAAGGGCGCTTTTCGTGTCGCCTTTTGGGGCGCGTTGGCTATGGGGCTGACCGCAGGCGTCGGTTCGGTTTTTGGGGCGGTCGTGTGACGCAGTGAACTGGCAGGTTTATATTATCCTTTGCAGTGACGACTCGCTTTATACCGGCATCACTATCGATGTCGCCCGGCGCTTTAATCAACATAACGATAAACAAGGCGCTAAATATTTCCGTGGCAGACAACCCAAGCAGCTGGTTTATGTCGAGACCGGGCATAACCGCAGTTCCGCCAGTAAGCGGGAAATCGTCATTAAAAAACTGCCCAGGCTTGAGAAGTTACAGTTGCTGGTTTCGGATAGTAACAAGGTGGGTTCAATCCGTTATGAACTTAATGAAGACCACTCACCACGAAGACACGAAGTTCACGAAGAAAAGACCGACTAAAAACTTCGTGCTCTTCGTGTCTTCATGGTGAATTAATCAAAAACAAAACATGTATTCCAAACAAATATTCGATCAAGATTGCAAGCAGTGTAAACGCCTAGATGACTTTTTGTGTGACGTTAAACAAAAGCATCCCGACTACCATGCGCGCCCGGTTGCACCGTTTGGCGACAGCGCCGCCCAATTGCTGATAGTCGGATTGGCTCCCGGCATGCATGGAGCCAATGCCACAGGCAGGCCGTTTACCGGCGATTATGCGGGGCTGTTGCTGTATGAGGCGCTTTACGAGTTCGGCTACAGTAACCAAATAAAATCTGAGTCATTGACCGATGGCTTGACGCTTAACAACTGCCGTATCACCAATGCCGTTAAATGTTTGCCGCCGCAAAACAAACCGACCCATGCCGAAATCAATCAGTGCAATGCTTATCTGGCCGCCGAGCTAAAAACCTTGCCGGAGCAGTCGGTCATACTGGCTTTAGGTTTGGTCGCCCATCAGGCGGTATTAAAAGCCTACGGGCTGAAGCAGAGTAGCGCAAAATTTGCCCATAATGCACAACATAGCTTGCCGGATGGTCGCACGCTGGTCGATTCGTATCATACCAGTCGATACAATGTGCAGACCAAGCGGCTGACTAAGGAAATGTTCGGGGATGTTTTTCGTACAATTGGGATGCAACGTTCGAAAATCGCGTAGCTCGTATGCAGGGAAGCGGAATCAGGGATAATCTTAAAACGGCAGTTAGTCCACGAACAGGACGAGAGTCGCTGATAACAATGAGTAGGGCATCGGTTGGGCGGAGCGCCGCGAAGCCCAGCCGACGTCAGCTATTGAAATGGAGAGGGTCGGGCAATATCTTTTGTTGCTCGACTTTCAAACGTAATCAACGCAGTAAAGCCGCAATAACGTAACGTGTTTGCCTTGCACGGCGAGAATATCATAAGTAGGTGTTTATAAGTTTCTTAACATGAGTGGGAGCGGCTTTAGCCGCGACAATCGCGGCTAAAGCCGCTCCCACTCATGCCGGAAAACTCTTGCCCAACTACTTACGGCGCAATACGCAATAAAGCAGCTATTGCGCCCTACAGGTTGATGTTCAAGTAAGTAAGGAGACTGTTGTTAGCATTTAACCGCAGCAAAAGCACGCGACAATACAACTCTGGCATCGAGCATTGATTTTTTCGCATCTTCGGCGTCGTTGCCAGCCTCGATTTTTGCTTGTTCGACACTGCGGGAAAGATCCTGAATGCGAGCTGTGGCCTCTTGGGCTTGCTCGTGTAATTTCTGCGCATCATCACGCAGTCTCTGCGCATCGTCGCGAGCCTGTTCGGTCAAGCGCTGGGCATTTTGGGCTTCCGAAAGCGCTTGTTGCAGTTGAGATAATACAAACTCGGCCTGACCACGAAGACCCCGTATCCTATCTATTTCTGTTTGCGCTTCATTGCGCTGTTGTTCAATTTCTTGAGTGCGACTGGCCGATTGCTCACAAAATTGGGCGGCTTGGGCGGCGTGTTCTTGAGATTGACTTACTGCTTGGCCGGTCGTGTAAGCGGATGTTTGAGCCTCGCTGGCAAAGCGAGCGGCTTGTTGTGCTTCATCCTCTGCCTTAATGGCTGCCTGAGCTGCCGTTTGGGCGCTGCCGTTTGCATCCTGAGCTGAGTTACCGGTATTTTCAGCCTGTTGTTGGGCTTGCTCGGCACAATCTTGCGCCGTCCGTGCAGAAGCCTGGCTTTCAGTTGCCGCATGTGCGGCAGTTTCGGCGTGGGTGCGGGCTTGTTGCGCTTCATCCTCTGCCTTGCTAGCCGCCTGGGCCGCTATTTGGGCGCTGTCATTAGCACTCTGAGCCGAGTTACCGGTATTTTCAGCCTGTTGTTGGGCTTGCTCGGCACAATCTTGCGCCGTCCGTGCAGAAGTCTGGCTTTCAGTTGCCGCATGCGCGGCAGTTTCGGCGTAGGTGCGGGCTTGTTGCGCTTCATCCTCTGCCTTGCTAGCCGCCTGGGCCGCTATTTGGGCGCTGTCATTAGCGCTTTGAGCGGCGTTACCCGCATTTTCAGCATGTATTTCAGTATGGTGGAGGACTAATGCGGCTTGATGAGCGTGCTGATCAGCTTGAACTGCACGTTCGGATGCTGCTTGCGCTTGTTGTTCGGCGGCTCGCTGAGATTGTTCGGCAGATTGATAGAAATCTTCACAACGGTTTGCAGCCTGTCTGGCGCGTTCAGCTTCTTGATTGGCAATATCGAGTGCTTCGGAAATATATTCTGACATGAGCGTTACCTTCTTATTTGGGTAATTTATTATGGTTTAAGGCTGGTTGGATTCTATCAGCAAAAGTATTGCTTGAACAGCATCCTTGGTCTCGGTTCAGGCTATTGTGCTGTTTTATAATAAACGGCTTAGTTGGGCGGCAAAAATGCAGTTTTCGGCCCTAATTGAGAATTCATCTCAGGGAAGGGACAAATCGACTGCATAGCTTTAAAGAGTTGTGATAGATAATTATCTAAGATATTGATTCAATTGGTCGGGACGACAGGATTTGAACCTGCGACCCCTTGTCCCCCAGACAAGTGCGCTACCAAGCTGCGCTACGCCCCGACAGTTTGAAATAAAGAACTTAAAGCTGAAAGGATTGCGAACACAATCCCCAATAATTCAATGCCGCGGATTGTACTACATTTACGGCATTGAATGGGAAAAATCTACTTTAGCAATTCAAGAATTTCTTCCAGTTCGCTAACCATTTGATGAATCAACTGCTTGGTGCGGGTTGAGTCTTCTTTGGCGTCATCGCTGCTCAAATGCGCTCTGGCTCCGCCGATGGTGTAGCCTTGCTCATACAGTAAGGATCTTATCTGCCGGATCATCAACACATCATGGCGTTGATAATAACGACGATTGCCGCGTCTTTTTACCGGGCTAAGTTCGGTAAACTCTTGTTCCCAGTAGCGCAGTACATGAGGCTTTACGCCGCATAACTCACTGACTTCACCTATGGTGAAATAGCGTTTTGCCGGGATGACCGGCAGTTCATTATTATTACTCGGCTCCAGCATATGCTTCCACTCTGGCTTTTAGTTTTTGACCCGATCTGAATGTGACCACGCGACGGGCCGTTATGGGGATTTCTTCGCCTGTTTTTGGGTTTCTACCGGGACGGCTGCTTTTGTCGCGCAGTTCGAATTTTCCAAAACCGGAAATTTTTACTTGCTCGCCATGTTCGAGCGAGCCTTTGATTTCCTCAAAAAACATTTCGACCATATCTTTTGCTTCGCGCTTGTTTAAGCCAAGCTCGTCAAATAGCCTTTCGGCAAAATCGGCTTTAGTTAATGCCATTGTTAATCCCTCAGCTTTGCACTTATTTTTGTGGTCAATGTTTCTAACAGTCGGCTAAATATAGCATCTATTTCGGAATCTGTTAGTGTTTGTGAAAAATCTTGCATGATTAAGCTTAAAGCGACGCTCTTGCTGCCTTCTTCGACGCCTTTTCCTCGATATACGTCAAAGACTGTTATGTCTTGTAAGGTCTGTTCGGCGCAGCCTTTAATGCAGCTTATTATCTCGCTGACGGCGGTTTCTTCCTTAACAATTAAGGCGATGTCTCGACGTACCGAAGGATATTTGGATAGCGGCCTGAATACAGGGGCTTGTTTGTTCAGTAATAAGTCCTGATCCAATTCAAACAGGAAAACCTGGGTATCAAAGCCTAACTGTTTTTCCAGCGTCGGATGCAGCATGCCCAGCCAGCCTATTTTTTCGCCTTGCTGCGATAAGATTTCAGCCGTTTGTCCGGGATGCAATGCAGGATGCTTGGCCGGGATAAATTGCACCTCACAAGCAGTCAATGAAAATAGGGCTTGCACATCGGCTTTAACGTCGAAAAAATCAACTTTGCGGGTTGCGACGCCCCATTGTTCGGAGTAGGCGCTACCCAAGGCCAGGCCGGAGAGCATTTTTTGTTGTTGCGTGTTGCCGTCTTGATTAACAAAGCGCAGGCCGGTTTCAAAAAAACGGACTCTGTTTTGTTGGCGATTGGTATTGTGCAGGGCGGCTTTCAATAATCCGCACCAAAGGGTAGTGCGCATCACCGACAAATCGGCAGAAATCGGATTTTTTAACCGGACAATCTCATCGTCAGGTGCGATGGTTTGTTGTATCTCTTCATCGACAAAGCTATAGGTAATCGCTTCCTGATAGCCGCGGTCAACCAGTAAGTCTTTAGCGCGATCCAGGTCCAGTACGGCTTCGGTGGCTTTGCCGAGTTCCGAGCGCATCAGCAAACTGCTGCTCGGCAGGTTGTTGTAGCCGACAATGCGAGCTATTTCCTCGATCAAATCGGCTTCGATAGCGATGTCGAACCGGCATCCGGGCGGCGTCACCGACCAGCTATCCGGCTGTATCTGTACGGACATGCCCAGTCGTTGAAAAATGTCGGCGACTTGCTCGTTTGCCAAGGCAATGCCCAAGGTTTTTTCCAAGCGCAGCTTTCTGAGTAACACAGCCGAGCGTTGCGGCAAGGTTGATGCGGTTGTCACTTCGGTAATTGCGCCGACGCTGCCGCCTGCAATGTCGATAATCAGTTGAGTCGCGCGCTCTATGGCGCGTTCCTGCAAGGTCGGATCGACGCCGCGTTCGAAGCGGTGCGATGAATCGGTGTGCAGGCCGTAGTTGCGCGCTTTACCGGCAATGCTTCGCGGATTGAAAAAGGCGCATTCCAGAAATACATTTTGAGTATCGTCGCTAACTGCGGATTCGCTGCCGCCCATTACCCCGGCCAAGGCCAAGGCTTGTTTATCGTCGGCGATAATTAGCGTTTCGTTATCCAGTTTAATGGTCTGGCCGTTTAACAGGGCGACGCTTTCGTCGGTTTGGGCGTAACGCACAGTGATGTTACCGGTTAATTTGGCGGCATCGAAAGCGTGTAGCGGTTGACCTAATTCGATCAGCACGTAATTGGTGACATCGACCACGGCGCTCAAGCTTCTGACGCCAGAGCGGCGCAGACGTTCCTGCATCCATAACGGGGTTTCGGCTTTAGGATTTATGTCTTTAATCAATCGGCCCAAATAACGAGGGCAAGCGTCCGTCGCTTTGACGGAGACAGACACGGCGTCGGAATGACTGACTGCGGCTGTTTCAACTTGAGTGGCTGACCAGTCCATTTTGTTCAGTACCGCCACTTCACGCGCTATGCCTTCAACGCTCAGGCAATCGGCTCTGTTGGGGGTCAAGTCGACTTCGATGATGTTGTCGTTGAGCGACAGGTAGTCGCGTATATCAACGCCTACCGGGGCATCGGCAGCCAGTTCCATTAAACCGTTGGCATCGGCGGCTAAGCCCAGTTCTTTTTCAGAACACAACATGCCGTAAGATTCTACGCCGCGGAGTTTGGATTTTTTGATTTTAAAATCGCCCGGCAATACTGCGCCGATCAATGCCGCCGGGATTCTCAGGCCGACGCGAACGTTACTGGCGCCGCAGACGATTTGCAGCGGTTCCGTTTCGCCTATTGCGACCTGGCAAACTCTCAGGCGGTCGGCATCGGGATGTTGCTCCATTGCGAGAACTTCGCCGACCACCACGCCGCTGAATACTGCCGCGGCAGGCGTGACAGAATCGACTTCCAGGCCTGCCATGGTCAATTGCTCGACCAGTTGTTCCGTGCTTATTGCTGGATTGACATATTCTCTTAACCAGGCTTCACTAATTTGCATGACTCAAGTTTTCCCGTGTAACGACGACTTATTTAAATTGTTCCAAAAATTTAAGATCATTTTCAAAAAACAATCTCAAGTCATTAATGCCATAGCGCATCATCGCCAAGCGCTCTACGCCCATGCCGAATGCGAATCCTGAAAACTGTTCGTGATCGATATTTACCGATTTGAAGACTTCGGGATGGATCATGCCGCAGCCTCCCACTTCCAGCCAGCCGGTTTGCTTGCATACGCGGCAACCTTGACCGTCGCACATTACGCATGAGACGTCGAATTCTGCCGAAGGTTCGGTGAATGGAAAATACGATGGCCGAAAACGGGCTTGAACGTCTTTTTCGAAAAACGCCCGTAAGAACTCAAAAATCACGCCCTTCAAATCGCCAAAACTGACATCGGTATCGACCAGAAAGCCTTCGACCTGATGAAACATCGGCGTGTGGGTAATGTCTGAATCGCAACGGTACACGCGGCCCGGCGCAATCACTTTCAGCGGCGGCTTTTCCGATTCCATGACCCGGATTTGTACCGGCGAGGTATGGGTTCTCAATACGGTGTGGGCATCGAAATAAAATGTATCGTGCATCGCCCTGGCCGGGTGATGGGCAGGAATATTCAGTGCTTCGAAATTATGGTAATCGTCTTCGATTTCAGGTCCTTCAACGACTTGAAAGCCGACGCCGGCGAATATTTTAGAGATGCGGCGCAAGGTAGTCGTAATCGGATGCAAGCCTGCAACAGCCTGGCCTCTGCCTGGAAGAGTAACGTCGATGCCTTCGCCGGCCAATCGTGCTGCTAATGCGGCATCTTGCAGCTGGTCTTTTTTGGCTTCCAGGTGTTCTTGAAATTGATCTTTGGCTTGGTTGATGACTTGCCCGGCAGCGCGTCGTTGCTCGGGATCGAGCGCGCCGAGCTCTTTCATCTGGAGGGTAAATAAACCCTTTTTGCCGAGATAATGAACACGAACCAGATCGAGTTGGTTAAGGTCTTGTGCGTCGCGAAGCTGTTCTAATGCCTGCGCGAGAATTTCTTCTAGGGTAGCGGACACGGTTTAGCTCGCTGTGTTTGGGTGGTGGGGATGTTTCAAGGAGAAAAGGCTTTAAACCATAATACCCCTCCCAAAGAAAGGGGAGGGGTATGGTCGGATTTTAGTTAACTAAAATCCAGGTCTTCCTTAAGGCTTGCTTTGATGTTCTTTCGCAATTTTCGCAATTTCCGCAAATGCGTTTATGTCGCGAACTGCGATATCAGCCAGGACCTTACGGTCGATCTTTACATTGGCTTTAGTCAAGCCATTGATGAAGCGGCTGTAGGACATTCCGCTTAAACGGGCCGCCGCGTTGATACGGACGATCCATAAAGCGCGGAATTGGCGTTTTTTCTGTTTGCGGTCGCGGTATGCATACTGACCGGCTTTGATTACCGCTTGTTTGGCAACGCGATAAACCCGGCTTCGGGCGCCGTAGTAACCTTTCGCTTGCTTTAAAACTTTTTTATGTCTTGCTCTGGCTGTGACGCCGCGTTTAACTCTAGGCATGATCTACTCCTTAGATTAACTGTAAGGCATCATACGTGCGGCCATGCGCACATCTGATGGGTGAATAGTTGCCGGCGAGCGTAACTGTCTTTTTCTCTTAGTCGATTTTTTAGTCAGGATATGACGTTTGTGGGACTGTCCACATTTAAAACCGCCGTTGCCTGTGCGTCTGAAACGCTTGGCAGCTCCACGGTTAGTTTTGATCTTTGGCATTTGTTTGCTCCAATTAATTAAAATAAATCCCTGAGTTGTAATTCAGCAAGGCAAAATGCATGGCCCTGAATAATTACTCGTATCTTTATATGAGATACCTAGCAGCTCATCCTGTGCGGCTGTAAAGAGGTATAAACGCTTTGGTAATTATTTTTTCTTTTTCGGCGCCATAACCATAACCATTTGGCGGCCTTCCATTTTAGGAAATTGCTCGACAATGGCTATTTCTTCCAAATCGGTTTCTATTCGTTTCAGTAAATCAGAGCCGATTTCGCGGTGGGCCATTTCGCGGCCACGATAGCGCAAAGTAATTTTGGTCTTATCTCCGTCATTAAGGAATTTGGTTAAACTTCTCAGTTTAACTTGATAATCCCCTTCGTCGGTTCCAGGTCTAAATTTGATTTCCTTGACCTGAACCTGTTTTTGCTTCTTTTTGGCGATAGCCAATTTTTTGTTCTGTTCAAACTGGTATTTTCCGTAGTTCATCACCTTGCAAACCGGAGGGTCCGCGTTTGGTGATATTTCTACTAGGTCAAGGTCAGCGGCGTACGCAATTTGTTTGGCTTCATCTAACGAGATAATGCCTAACGCTTCTCCATCAGGACCCGTTACCCGCACCCGTCTGGCGGTGATTGAGTCATTCAGGCGCGTTTCATCTTTTTTAGCAGCGATATCCTAATCCTCCAATATTATTCATTTTCTGCCTGTGATCTCTTGTTTTAACCGTTCGGTAAATTCATGGATTGACAGGCTACCTAAGTCATCACCTTTTTGCGTGCGTACCGTAATGCTTTGTTGTTCTAATTCTTTGTCACCGATAATGACAAGATACGGTACACGCTGCATAGAATGCTCGCGGATTTTAAACCCGATCTTCTCATTTCTCAAGTCAATTTTTACCCGAATGCCTTGTTTTTCAAGGTCTAGCATAACTTGCGATGCATATTCCGAATGTCGATCGGTAATATTAAGCACGACTATTTGTACTGGAGACAGCCACAGCGGGAAGGTCCCTGCGTGTTGTTCGATCAAAATACCGATAAAGCGTTCCAGCGAGCCGAGTATCGCCCGGTGCAACATGACCGGCACTTGTCGCGATCCGTCTTCGGCAATATAGGTCGCGTCCAGACGGCCCGGCATCGAAAAGTCCACTTGAATGGTGCCGCATTGCCAGACTCGTCCGATGCAGTCTTTTAATGAGAATTCGATTTTAGGGCCGTAAAAAGCGCCTTCACCCGGCTGCAAATCCCACTTCAGTCCTTTAGTGTTAAGCGCCAGTTCCAAGGCATTTTCCGCCTTGTCCCAAACCGAATCATCGCCGACCCGGTTTGCGGGGCGGGTGGATAATTTAATGATAACTTCTTCAAAGCCGAAATCTTTGTAGACATCGAACAGCATGTCGATAAAGGTCGATACTTCATCCTGAATCTGGCCTTCGGTGCAGAAGATATGCGCGTCGTCCTGAACGAAGTTTCTGACCCGCATCAAGCCGTGCAGGGTGCCCGATGGTTCGTTGCGGTGACAGGAGCCGAATTCCGCCAGGCGGATCGGCAAATCGCGGTAGCTTTTAAGGCCCTGATTATAAATCTGTACATGGCAAGGACAGTTCATCGGCTTGATCGCGTAATCGCGATTCTCGGAATGCGTGGTGAAAATCATGTCGCCGAACTTTTCCCAGTGACCGGATTTTTCCCAAAGCGAGCGATCCACGACTTGCGGCGTTCTGACTTCGCCGTAACCGTTTACCCGTAATTTCTCGCGAATGTATTGCTCAACCTGCTGATAAATGACCCAGCCTTTTTCATGCCAGAACACCATGCCGGGCGCTTCTTCCTGAGAATGAAACAAATCCAGTGTTTTTGCCAGCTTGCGGTGATCGCGTTTTTCCGCTTCTTCCAGTCGATGCAGATAAGCCTGCAAGTCTTTTTTGTCGCCCCATGCCGTACCGTAAATACGTTGCAGCATTTCATTGTCGGAATTGCCGCGCCAATAGGCTCCGGCAATCTTCATCAGCTTGAAGACTTTTAGTTTGCCGGTGCTGGGTACGTGAGGGCCGCGGCACAGGTCGGTAAAGCCGCCTTGCTCATATAAAGACAAATCTTCATTGGCGGGGATGGATTCGATAATCTCGGCTTTATACGCCTCGCCCAGATCCTTGAAAAACTTTACCGCCTCATCGCGCGATAACACCGAACGATGGATCGCGTAATCTTCGGCAACCAGTTGCTCCATCTTTTTCTCAATGGCGCTCAGGTCTTCGGGGGTAAAAGGTCTTTCGTAGGCGAAATCGTAAAAAAAGCCGTTTTCGATAACCGGCCCGATGGTCACTTGCGCTGAAGGGAATAACTGTTTGACGGCCTGAGCCAATAGATGTGCGGTTGAATGACGAATGACATCGATACCGTCTTCATCCTTTGCGGTAATCAGTTGCAGTGTTGCGTCCTGATTGATCAAGGTGCCGGCATCGACCAGATTGCCGTTAACCTTGCCCGCCAAAGTCGCCTTGGCTAAGCCCGAACCGATAGACAGCGCAACGTCCATTACTGTTACAGCGTGGTCGTATTCTCGCTTGGAGCCATCGGGGAGGGTAATTACCGGCATCGTTTATCTATGTTTTAGTGTCTACAATAAAAAAAGCACTGCGGTGCAGTGCTTTAGTGTTTGGTAGGCACGAGTGGACTCGAACCACCGACCCCCACCATGTCAAGGTGGTGCTCTAACCAACTGAGCTACGCGCCTGAAGCCTGTTCAACTTCGAGCTGGCTATTATACCAACAGATTTTTGTTACGCAAGCCCCCGTTAACCTCTTTTGCTATAAAACTTAGATTCAACTCAGGTGCAAGCGATAGTGAGCGGAAAAGAAAAGGTTAGCCGATCGTAGCGTTACACGATTTTTTTATTCGCCATGAAGGCACGAAGCTTTGTGTCTTCATGGCGAATAAAATACGATACTCAGGTATATTCCCTGTTGGGAATGGCTTTAAATTCGTAGCGACAATCCGCCGTCAATAAGCAAGTTTGTGCCGTTGATCATGTTTGACTGATCGCTCAACATAAACTCGACGGTATTGGCAATATCCTGCTCCGTGCATAGCCGACGACCGGGCGTACGCGGAACGGCTTGATTTCCATCCGGCGAAGCCAGCAGGCTCTCTTCGTAGATTGGGCCGATGCCGAGACTGTTGATACGGATATTGTCTTCGCCCAGTTCAACGGCCAGGTATTTGACCAAGGAGTCCATGGCCGCCTTAACAGGGTTTTGGGCTCCATGATTCTCCAAATGCTGCTGAACGCCGTTAGACGCCAAGGCGACGATTCTGCCGCCTTGGCGATGGGCCATTAAAGGCACGGATTTTAGCGCCAGCATATGCAGGCCGGTTACGTTCGTTTGAAAAACAGTCTCCCAATGCTTCGGCAGCAAATCCTTTTGTTGTTCCAACAGATTATCGGGGGCATTGCTTACGATCCAGTCCAGCGCCCCGAATTTCTGTTCGATTTCTTTAAAGAGTTGTTCGATGTGGTTTTCGTTGGCTACCGAGCCCCACAGGTGATGGGCATGACCGCCTTCTGCGATGATTTGGGCAGTCGTCGCTTCACCGCGTTCGCGTTGCTGAAAGGAGTTTATCAATACCGTAGCGCCAAGGCGGGCCAAATGGGACGCAATGGTTTTGCCCAGTCCATGGCCTGAATCGGTGACCAGCACGATTTTGTTCATGTAGGGTTTATGACTCGTCTTTGGCGTTAAGGGGGCGTCGGGCTGTTGTTCGACTTGTTCCCCGGCACGGCTGATCGCCTCTTCTTCTACGACGGACGTTGTCCGGGCCGGCTGAATACTTTCAGCGGGCCGAACCGGTTGTGCTGTTCGCTCAAGCCGGGCTGCGAGCAAAGCGGCGATAGTCGCAATGCTGCGGATTTCCCTGATGTCGTCGGTCAGCCTGCTTTCCATGCCGAAACGCTCGCGCAGGACGGCTAAAATCTCCCCCAGTTTTACCGAATCGATACCCAAGTCTTCTTCCAGATCGGCGGCAGATGTCAGCAGTTCAAGAGGGTAGCGGGTTATTTCGGCGACCACGGCGGTCACTTGAGTCAGCAGATCCTGCCGATCGCTTAGCTCAGGCAACGGGGCGGCGATAGGCGTTGCCTGAGCCGCTATTGACGGCGCTTCGCCGAGCCGGGCTTGGATTAAATCGGCGATAGTCGCAATGCTGCGGATTTCCCTGATGTCGTCGGTCAGTCGGCTTTCCAGGTCAAAATTCTCGCGCAGAACGGCTAAAATCTCTCCCAATTTTACTGAATCGATGCCCAAGTCTTCTTCCAGGTCGGCATGGGGCTCCAGTAGTTCGCGGGGATAGCGGGTCACCTCGGCAAAGAGGCGCTGAACGGTGTCCAAGGTGGTGGTTTGTAGCGTGCTGATAGTCGTCATAAAAAGTCCTTTGATAGGTTTGTAGAGGTTGATTTGATGCAAAGATGAATAAGGGTTATCACGCACCGCCCATTGAAACAATAAGCGGCGCGCACCGGGCGACCCTGAGGCAACGAACCGGAACGCAGGTCAATGGGCAGTAGGGGGGCAATGTTGAGCTGCGACCAATCCGAAAAACGATCGTCGATGAGGTCGGGCAGACCGATAATAATCGTGTCGGCAGCGATCATGCCCGACTGCATTAGCAGACCGGTTTTGAACAACGACTCTTTAAACGCCCAAAGCAGGGTGTAGCCGAACATCCACCGGTTCCGGTTGCTCCCTCCCAGCCGTTGCACCCAGCGGTGTTCGGATTCGGCGAACGAACTGCGGTAATAGGCCGATGCTCGAAGCTCGCAGGTTTCGACGTCAAGGCCTATTTCGCCGGTCGAGCTTATGCCGACGCAGACCAGCCCTCCGGCATGGGCGACGGAAAGACCGCCGCTCACCGGCGTTCCTTTCCAGAATAATTGCGGTGCTTTGCCCTGTTCAGGCGCTAAAATTTCGATTTGATGCAACTCCTTCATCGGCAACGCTGCCAACGCCGATGGCGTTAGCTGTTGCAGGTGAGGATGCTCTGACGGGTCGGCGGCGCCGGATTGTTCCAAACGCTGCCAAAAGAGAGCTTTAGCGGCCAGACGTCCGGCCAACCATTCCTGCTGACGCCGTTGATGCCGATATTGCCGCCAACGCTGTGTTTCACGCGCGGAGAGACAAGCGGGAGCCATTGCCAATATGTGTTCGCAGCTAGCCATATCGATTAAGGCGACTTTGGGCGGATTCGACTCATTCACCGAATCTCCTCCAGATCGCTTGGGGCGGCAGCGGTCAACAAGGTCACTGCATCGACCACGCCGTAAGGCTGGGCAACCGTGCCGGTTATGGTCATCGCCACTTTGCCGTCGGCGGTGCGAATATCCATCCAGTCGCCAAGTATCCGTCCATCGGCGCGCCGGGAAGCGCTGGCGGTGATCGTTACCGGTTGCGCCGCTTGCATCAGTGCGTTGTCGTTCAACGGCGCGTTCCAGCGGATCGAACCGATTTCAGCCGCGACGCAGACCGGCATCGATCCGTCCGGATTCCAGGTTAGGATCGATAAGGTGAGCGCCGCATCGATGGCTAAGAACGGCGTAATATGACTTGCCAACAGCGCCTCGTAGGGGTGCTCGACAAGCCGGAACTTGGCTTGGTGAGAACGCGGCCCCAAGGTGATCCAATGCAGGTGATGAAAAACGCCGCCGTGATAAACCGCCGCGCCGTCAGCGTTGTACGGATCCATGACGGTCATACCTGTGGCCGGTTGATCGCCTTGGCTTCGGGGTTGCAGCGCTGCGTCCGGCAACTTGCCCAAAACCACCTCGCATTCCAGATGGCGCACATCGGCTTCAAGAACGACGCCTGAGGCATGCACAAAGTCCGACAGCAATACGACTTCCACCCGCGCGGTCAGCCCGGTGTTTTCCAGAACCCGAATTCGGCTGCGTAGATGGGTTGGCGCGTCGTCGCTTAGTTTGACGAAACGCAGGAACCGGCAATGGTCGAAACCGATGACCGGCAACTCCGGCAGCGCCGCTTGTGCCGCTCGCGCCGCCAGCTCCAGCTCGTAAGCGCCCGGTACGGTCGGTTTGCCGTTGACCTGATGGCCGATCGCGAAAGGAATGTCCGTCAAAGACAGCGACCAAGCGGGCGGGGCGGATTGCGTTGGGGCGCTGTCGCTCAGCGGGACTTGGAAAAAATCAAGTTCGCCGGCCGTCAGCAAAACGTTGATAGGTTGGGCAGGCGGCCCCGCCAACAGCGATTGAAACAGCGCCTTGCCTTCCTCCGCGGTGACCCCGCGAATCTGCCGCTCACTGCCCAATGTGGCAAATTCAGAGCCTCGGGTCATGCCGATGCTGTCCCAGCCCAACCAGGCGATTGTCGACCAAGTGCCGGCGCCTCCGTCTGCGGCCATTCGCGCGGCAATCCGGTTCAAGGCCTCATTGGCCGCGCCGTAATCCGGTTGTCCGTCATTGCCCATTACGCTGAACGCCGAAGTGAGCAAGTGATAATGCACCGTCCGGTTCGGCAGGTGGCGACGGCAGGCCCCGTAAATGTGATGCAGGCCGGATACCTTGGTGGCGATGGTGCTGCGGATCTCATACAGGGTTTTCTTGGGCAAACGCCGCGATGTCTGAATGCCTGCGCCGTGTACAACCAGATCGATCCGGCCCAGTTCCTTGGCGACGTCGGCGATGACGTTATCGACCGCTTGTGGGTTGGTAATGTCGACGGCACGATAGATGACGGTTCCGCGAAGCTTGCCTAATTGATTCAAAATCGCCTGTAATTCTCGGGCCGCTGCTAACGCTTGATAACGCTGTTTGCTTTCCGACAGGCGGACACCCGGTTGCAAGGCCATTTGTTCGCGGTAAAAAAGCGTTTCGTAATCCCGGAACGTTTCATCATCCATTGCCAGCACGGTTGCGGGTATCGCCGACAAGTCCGTTCGTCCGAGCAGAACCACGGTGCAGCCGATGCTTTCCAGCATCGATTCGACCAGGACGGCGGTCACGCCGCGACCGCCGCCGGTGGCTACCACGACCGAAGACGCATTGAGCAGCGCTTGTCCCGGCGCTGCAAAGGCCTGCCTTTCGGACAACATTAAGACGTGACGCCGACCGCCAAGATAGCAGGTCTCGATCGGCAAACCTCCGCTGCTGCCATCGCCGAGTTCGGCAGACAGTTCCTGCAAACCGGTTTTTAGGTCTATGGCCGTGGTCTGGACTATGCGGCAGGTTGCCGTAGGCAGTTCACGGGTTAGTGATTTGAGAAAACCGGCAACCAGCCCGGTTTCAGGATCAAGCAGGCCGTCCGCATCGGTTCCGCCCAGACATAAAGCGCCCAACACCACCTGGCCGGAACTCAGGTTTTCGTAGCTGTGCTGCGCAACAGCAAAAATCAACTCGATGAAGCGGCTATCCCAGGGTTGTTCCAGCAAGGCTTTTCCGGTTTGACGGCTCAAATCGCGGACGGCGATGAGCGTATCGAAAGGAAAATCGGCCAAGGCGCGTAGCGAGTCGGCGATGCTGGACTCGGACGTAGTATCGACGGTCAAGGCGGCAGAACCCGGCAGAGCAATGGGGCTGACGATCCGGTAGTTGAAGCCGGTCAGGCCGTCGTCAGCCGCCATCATCGCTTGGAAGTTTTGCGGATCGTCGGTCAGGAACAGAATACGCCGGTTCGCCAGCGACAAGGCGGGACGTTCCAGGCTCAGCGATTCAGGCACCAGGGTCGGCGTGTAATTGACGATCGGGGTTCCCGTTACGAAACCGCTGTGCTGGGTTTCCGCGGGACTTGTTGCCCCATTGGGCAGCAGGCGTATCTGCCGTTTGGCGTCGCCCCAACGCAAAGTCGTTGCCAGGCCCGATTGGACGCGGTCCAGCGCCGCCATCAATTCAACGACGCCTTCGGCTCCGCGGTAGTCCCACGCTGTAGCGCCGACCGCTTGAGCGATTCCGTCGGGTCGGCTTGCGGCGGTTTCGACCTGTATCGTGCCCAGCACAGGCCAACCTTGCTTTGCCGCTTCGGACAGCGTTGTCACGGCCAGCATCAGCGCCGCTTCGCCGACCGGTTTTGCGCCGCCTGCCGACTGACGCGGACTGGACTGGGCGGCCAGATTGCCGCCATGAGCGTTGATTGCGCCCAGCAAGGCCAATTTACAGTCGCCGTGGCGCAGCAACTGGGTGGCGACTTCAAGAGTTTGCGCCAAGGACTCGGCGCCTTTGTCGATCACCATATTCGGGCCTTTAAGATTGAAGTAATTGGTTACCCGACCGGCGACGACATTAGGCATGCAGCCGGGCAAGGTGTAAGACCCCGATGGGCGGTTGCGGGTTTGTATCGCGGTATCGAGCCGTTCCAGCAGGGCCGACCATTCGCTGTCGCTAACCGGAAAACCGGCGCGTCGGTCGCGTAACTGACGGAACAAACGGTCTTTGAAGATCATTTCGTTAGCGCTGATGCCGAGCGTTGTCTTGCCCTCAATTCCAACGATGACAGCGATGGATTCGGCGATGGACTGCCAATCCTTAAGGCCTTGCAATGCCTGCTCGACGGCGAGTAAAGCCAACAGTTGGGCGGTGTCCATTTGTTCGACCGCATCCGGCAGCAACGGCTTGCCGGTCGGCAAGCCCAATGCCGATTTGGCAAAACGATGCGGGACGCCGCCCGATGCCGGCTGTCCGGTAACGCCGCCCAAGGCATTGGGAAACAGGCCGCTGACTCCGACGATAGCCAGCGTGGTTGTCGTTGGCGGGTTTACGGGACGCACCGGCAATCGATCATGGTACGCGGGTAGATATTGATCCACGATCAAATGGGCGTTGGTTCCGCCGAAGCCGAAGCCGTCAACCCCGGCGCGGCGCGGTTGACCGTCGCTGTTGGGCAGCCACGGCTGTGCAGTGGCGCTTATGCTGAAAGGCGAGCTGGCCAGATCGATCTTGTCGCTGGGGCGAGTCCAAAGATGCTGGGCCGGAATCAGGCTTTGCTCCATGGATTTGCACAGTTTGATAACCGATGCGGCGCCGGCCAGCCAGCCGGTATGGCCCACGGTTGCCTTGACGCTGCCGAGGATAATGGCGGGATGACGGTCGCTAAGATGCCCGAACATTTGGCTCAATGCCTTAAATTCAGTGGCATCGCCGACTGGCGTGGCAGTGGCGTGGGCTTCGACGACTTGCACGGTGGCGGGGTCAATGCCGCTGTTTTCGTAAGCCCGATGCATTGCAAGACGTTGACCTTCAGCTTGGGGTACATTGACCGAGGGGCTTTTGCCGTCGCTGGAAAGGCCGATGGAGCGGATAACGCCCCATATTTTATCCCCGGCAGCAACGGCGTCGGTCAGCCGCTTTAAAACCAGAATGGCGGCTCCGCTTCCGAACACCACGCCATCCGCACTGGCGTCCAAAGGCCGGCTACCGCTGGATGACAAACCTTTGAATTGTGAAAACAGGCAACTGTTTGCCAGATTAGCTTCATAGACGCCGCCCGCCAAGGCCACGTCGCATTCGCCGTCGCGCAGGGCATGGATGCCGAGCGCCGCCGTATAGAGCGACGAGGAGCAGGCCGTGTCCACGACGTAACCGAATACCCCTTGTCCCACCTGACGATCGACCACCGCTTCATACATATCGGATTGGGCCAGTGAGCGGATCGCCTCGGCTGAAACGCCGAGGGCAGCGTCCAGCGCGCCGATGAAGCGCTCTTCGGCCGAGTCCGCAGCCGGTTGCAACATGTCGGCAATACAGGCGGAAAATTGGGCCGTATCATGATCGATGGAACCGTCGGCTGTAGCGCCGACCAGACATTTAATCCGTTCCGCGGCGATATTCGAGAGGACCGCGTTCGACTCGCCGAGTGCTTCCGCCAAAGCAACGGCCAAGTATTGTTGGACTTTCGGCAGGGCAAGGAATTCGGCCCGGCTGTAGCGTAAGCCCGGATGATCGGCGTGATCCAGCTCGGGAGCCTGCCCAATCAGCAGGGAATAGGCTTTGTCCGGTCGCACTCCTTCCGGGCTAAGAAAATCATCGCGCAGGTCGGGATCAAGTTCGCCGAGATCGACGATGCCGCTCACGCCTTCCACAACATGATGCCAAAAGTCGGCGACGTCTTTAGCCCCTGGGAAGACCCCGCCCAGGCCGACGATGGCGATAGGCATTTCCACCGCCGCCTGATCGGACTGCGGGGCTTCGGGATTGGAGGGCGCTATCACCTCGGCCTGGCGGTCAGCTTGAGCGGCTATCGGCGTTGCTGGGATTGGGGAAGTGACCTGATCGGTTATTTTCAAACGGTCGATGCTGACCGATGCAGAGGTATCTTCGACCAGGGCGGGCAATGCCCGTAAATCGGCCGGTTCGCCAAGCGCTTTGGCAATGATCGTAGCGATCGCGTTGCCTTGTCCGCAGTGAATGAAGGTTCGGACGCCTTCGTCGTACAACTGGGTTACCGCAGCTTGGAAATCCAATGGGGTGATTAAGTGCGAGGGCAGTTGTTCTAAAATAGCGCGGCCATGGCTATGCCAATGACCGTCCATCGGGGAAAAAAGATCGATTGTAGTGGCCCGGGCAGTGATGTGGCCTAGGCTGGCGGCAAAGGCTTCGACGGCCGGACTCAGCAAAGAGGAATGAAACGGATAATGGCTGCGCAATGGCGTAAAACCAATCCCCTGTGTCGCCAAGTGTCGGCCGAAACGGTCGGCATCCGCCGCGTTTCCCGACACGACGGTTTGACGGGCATGGTTAACCACGGCGATTTCCAAACTGGAAGACCCCAACTCGGTTAATGCCAAGCTCACCTCTTGGCGTGATTTGGGTATCGCCGCCATAATGCCGCAACCCTTCAGGTCGCGAAGCGCGATGATCCGCAGGCAAATGATTTCCAGACCGGCATCCATTGAAATCGCCCCGGAAACCGTCAACGCGCCAATCTCGCCAACGCTATGACCTAAGACGCCGTCAACTTTGAGTCCGGAATTTAGCACCGCTTGAGCCGTTAAGACGCCGGAGAGGTAAATGCCGATCTGGTCGAGATTCGGACACTGATTAAGCAGGCTGTCATGCTCGGCATCGGTTTTCGCCATGACCAACGGCAGGAAGGCGTAGCCGAAATATTTCAGGGCCAGGCGGTCTGCGTCTGCAAAGGTCGCGTGAAATTCAGGGTAGGCCTCGTAAAGCGACCGTATAGTTTCGCGCTGATAGGAGCCTTGACCGGGCAGCACTAAGGCGGTGCGAGGGCTGGAAGTCTTCGAGAGCGGCTTGGCGGCGGGTTTATCGGTTTGGATACTGCCGAAATCTAAGGCCGTCTTGGCTTGGACGTTGTCAAAATCGAAGATGGTCTCGCCGGAAAGGTTGATAAATGCAGCGCCGTGATTTTTGCCTTCGGTCACCCGTTTTCCTAAAGCGCAGACTTCATCGGTGAACAGTTTCTTCAGGGCGCTGCCGCCTTCCAGCGCCGCCGCTGCGAAACCGGCCCCAGTCAGCGGCTCGTCAATGATCCCGTAATACTGGGCCAGCGATTCGGGCACCACCAAAAATTCTTTGGTATCTTTTTCCACGCAGAGAATTCGCTGGAAGCCGACGGTGACCGGCGTCCCGTCTTCTTTTACAGCCCGGACGCACAGTTGCAGGGAGGACCGGGTGACTTCGCCATAAGTCAGCAACAGGGCCAGCTTGTCGCCCAATCTGACCGGGGCGAGATTGCGGCTGTAACCTTCGTAGGTCAGCATGACAAGATTCGCCAAGTCATCCCGCCAGCGGTTTTTGCCGTCCAAGCCCGGCCCAAAGTAAAACGCTTCTCTCGCTGCGCATTGAAAACGAAAATTGGTCAGATAATGGTGCGATCCGTACGCCATTGTGTCTTCGAAATGGATTTGATAGGGAATTGTGAAAAATGACATCGCAGTGTAACTCCTGGTTATATTAAGGGTAAGTTTTGTTGTTTCTTTCATTCGAGACTTAGCCGGGTTTTAAACTGTCCCTTGAAAACATCGGTTTGGCATTGTTTCCGCTGAAGATTGTCTTAATCCTGGAAAAATCATTTCGTGGACTGACCGCGGCTTTTAGCTTAATTCAGGCAAAAAGCACCTTATTTATGCCGCGGAACGGTGCTGTCCCGGTCGTGCTCTAATTCTTAAGGCGTATGCATGAAATAACGTGAACAACTCGCGCCGATAAATTTTCAGAGGGAGTGCAAGCTTCGCTTGCTCTTGCAGGCGAAGCCTGCACTCCGACTATTAGCAACTTGCCCAAGTTATTCCATGTACATTCCTAAGCGAGTTGTTCTGTCTCGCTGATCTTCTCTACAATCTTTGTTCCGCCTCCTTTTGCCGTACAAAACAGCTGTGCAGGCAAGACATAAATTATCAGTGAGCGGCTTCGGCTATCCATCCGCCGCCAAAAGCCCGGTAAATCGAGACCAGGGCAACATGCACCGCAGTTTCGGCTTTGGCCCGTTCATCTGCGACGGCAAGTTGGGTGCGCTGGGCGTCCAGTACGGACAGATAATCATCAGCGCCGTGCCGATATAAGCCATTGGCGAGCCGGTAGGCTTCCTCAGCCGAAGTTTCGGCCTCGGTCATTCGGTCGCGGCGCTCCAACGAGGAGACATGCGCGACATAGGCGTTTTCCACGTCTTCCAGCGCGAGCAGAAAGGTCTTCTCGTAATTCGCCGCAACTTGATCCAGCCTGGCATCAAAGGCGGTGATGTGGGCCTGGATGCGTCCGGCATTGAATATCGGCGCGGTGAGCCCCGAACCGAGCGTATAGACAGTCTCGGCAAGACTTGAAAATCCGCTCGAAGCCAAAGCGCCGAAACCGCCGCTAGCCGACAGCACCAGTTTTGGCAGCAAATCGGCCCGCGCCGCGCCAAGGCGGGCCGCCATCGCGGCGACTTCGGTTTGCGCCACGCGCAGATCCGGCCTTTGTTCCAGCAAGGCCGTGGGCAGAAGCCGGGGGATGCCCGGCGAATTTGCAGGTAACGGTTCGGCATGAGCCAAGCGGTTTTGCATGTTTTCCGGCGGCTCGCCGAGCAATACGGCCAGGCGATGAATCAGGTTCGAACAGATGGCTGTGAGCGTAGGAAGCGTGCCCGCAGTGGTGTGCAGCAAGGTTTCCTGACGGGCGACGGCCGATTGATTGGCTAAGCCGGTACGGTTGAACGCCTTTAATGCTCTCAGGTATTCCCGCTGGACAACGATGTTTTTCCGCAGGATGTCGGTGCGCAGCTGTACGCCGCGCAGCTCTAAATAGTGGGTCGCCACTTGCGCCAGCAATCCCACTTGGGCGGCATGAAGCGCCTGTTCGGCTCCTTCCGCCTGGGCGGAGGCTGCTTCCGCTTCCAGCTGTCTGGCGCCGAACAGGTCTATTTCCCAGCGGGCGGACAACCCGCCGGTAATCATATCGGCAGTGGGCGTGAACAGCCCGATGCCTTGATTGTTCGGTACGCCGATAATTCGGTCGATCTTTTTTTCCCGGCCGCCGGAGGCGTACAGGTCGATGCTTGGATAGAGCGCCGAGTCGGCGACGGTGGTCATGGCTTTGGCTTCGCGGACGCGCGCTATGGCGCTCCGAAGATCGTGATTGTTCGCCAATGCTTGGTCAATCAGGGCGTTAAGCGTCGGGTCCTGAAAGCCTTTCCACCATTCTTTAAGATCGGCCGGGTTAGACTGTGTTTGGGCATAGGGGGGCTGATGCCAATCTTTGGGCGGCGTTATCAAGTTCATTGGATTGTCGACACGGGTTGGAGTGCAGGCGCTCAAGCAAAGCAGCATCGCCATAATGGGAATCGGTAGCCAATGCGACATGTTCACCCCTCGTTCCCACGCGCTGCGTGGGAATACCGTGCAGGACGCGTTGTGTCCCGTATACGCAAGATACTGGGCGTACGCGCGGCGTAGCGCGCCTTGACTGCGTCCCCGCGCAGCGCGCTCGTCGTTATACACATCTCGACGTAGGCCGGAATAAGCCTGTCCGCGCGTTAAGCGCAGGACTGGCGTTTCCGGCGCTCCAATTGCCGGAAACGCCCACCCTTGCTGACGCCGGGCGGTCTTATTCCGGCCTACATCCAAGTCAAAATAACGGTCTTGAATAGACTTGTGTATAAAGGTGAGCGTAGCGCGTGGGGACGAGAAATACGGCCTATTCATTGGGAAGCTCCATTACCGGATTGCAAGATCGCCAATGATTCAACACGTTTCACCCTGAACCAAGCCGCATAGAGCGCAGGCAAAAAGAAAACCGTCAGGAAGGTGGCTATGGTGAGTCCGCCCATAATCGCGATAGCCTGTGGGCCGAAAAAATCGTTGCGCGATAACGGGATCATCGCCAGGATGGCCGCCGCCGCAGTCAGCAGGATTGGCCTAAAACGCCGTACCGTCGATTCGACGATGGCCGTCCAAAGATCAAGCCCGGCTTTTTTATCTTGTTCGATTTGATCGACCAGGATCACCGAGTTGCGCATAATCATGCCGGACAGGGCGATGATGCCGAGCAGCGCCACGAAGCCGAAAGGCGCGCCGAACAGCAATAGGGCGAACGCCGCGCCGATGACGCCCAACGGCGCGGTGACGAACACCAAAAAGGTCAGGGACAGGTTCTGCAATTGCATCATCAGCAGGATCAAGGTAACGATCAGGACCAACGGAATCCAGACGAAAATCGACTTCTGGGACGTCCAGGCATCTTCCTTGGAGCCGCCGGTTTCAATGAAATAACCGGTCGGCAATTGTTCCCGGATAGATTCAAGTTGCGGGATGATTTCAGCGGCCACGTCCGGAGCCATCTTGCCGTCGACCACATCGGCGCGTACCGAAACGGCCGGGAAGCGGTTACGACGCCAGCGCACGCCGTCCTCGAATGCGGTTTCGAAGGTGACGAACTGCGATAGCGACGCCGTCTCGCCGTTACCGGTGCGCACCGTCACATCGGGCAAGCGCTCGGCGGCGGTGCGCAAGTTGTCTTGCGCCCGCCAGACGATGTCGATCAGCTTGTCGTCCTCCCGGAATTGCCCTAAGGGAATTCCGGTGTAATGGGCCTGCAAGGCTTGCGACAGGCTTGAGGTGGAAACGCCGAGCGCACGGGCCTTGTCTTGATCGAGCGCCAGGCGTAGCGACGGAATCCGGTCATGCCAGTCGTCGTTGACGTCCACGGTGCCGGGATTGGCGCGCATCACCTCGGCCACCCGGTCGGCAATGATCCGAACCGTCATCGGATCTTCGCCGAACACTCTGAACACCAACGGATAATCCATCGGCGGACCGACGTTAAGACGCATGACGCGTCCGCGCAGTTCCGGGAAATCGGTGGCGAAAGCCAGCCGAATGCGTTGCATGACGCGTTCGCGGGCCGTATTGTCTTTAGTCATCACCACAAACTCAGCCAGATTGGTGTTGGCCAATTGTTGTACGATCAGCAGGAAGAAACGCGGGGTGCCGCTACCGATATAGGCGGTGTAATTCACCACGTCCTCGTCTTTGCTCAAAATCGCTTCCATCCGCTTGGCGGTTGCTTCGCTCTGCGCAAAGGAACTGCCCTCGGGCTGCCACAGGTCGATGATGACTTCGGGTCGATTCGACAGCGGGAAAAATTGCTCGGGAACCTGAGTCAGCGTCGCTACGCCAATGCAGAAGAGGGCGACGGTAGCGATGATGACTTTTTTGCGATGTTCCACGCACAATGTCACCCAATAGCGCAGGCGATTGTAAAACGGCGTGTCGAACAAGTCGTGATGGTGCCCGCTATGCGGCTGGATCTTGAGCAACAGGAAACCCAGATAGGGCGTAAAAACCACCGCGCCGATCCACGACAGCAACAGCGAGATGCCCATCACCTGAAATATCGAAACGGTGTACTCGCCGGCTTGCGATTTGGCCAAGCCCACCGGCAGGAAACCGACGATGGTGATCAAAGTGCCGGTCAACATCGGAAAAGCGGTGGCGCTGTAGGCGTAAGTCGCAGCATGTATTCTGTCCATGCCTTCTTCCAGTTTGCGCGCCATCATCTCGATGGCGATCATCGCGTCGTCGACCAATAAACCGAGCGCCAAAATCAACGCGCCTAATGAAATGCGATGAATTTCCATGCCGAACAGCAGCATGCACAGCAGCGTTCCTGACAGCACCAACGGCACGGTTAGCGCGACTACCGAGCCGGTGCGGAAACCCAGACTCAAAAAGCTGACCAGCAGCACCGCCGCCAAAGCCTCGAAGAAGGTGGACAGGAATTCGCCGATAGCGGTGTTGACGACGCGCGGTTGATCGGCGACTTGCTCGACATCGATCCCCAGCGGGAGTTCGCCCACGATTTCAGACTGGGCGGCTTCCAGCGCCTTGCCCAGCGCCAGGACATCGCCGCGCTTGTTCATGGTGATGCCGAGGCCGACGGCTTCCTTGCCGTTGACGCGCATTTTAAGTTCCGGCGGGTCAATGTAGCCGCGCTTGACGTGGGCGAAGTCGTCAACACGCAAGCTGCGCCCGTTAATATGCACCGGCAGGTTGGCGATACTGTCCAACGAATCGAATTGGCCGGTGATGCGGATCGGCAACGTACGCTGGGCGGCATACACGGCTCCCGCTGCGGTCAGGCTGTTTTGCGCTTGCAGGGCCTCGGCGACGGTGTTGGCGTCAAGGCCCAGTTCGGCCAGTTTTTTGTCGGAAAATTCGATATAAATTTTTTCGTCCTGGACGCCGATCAGGTCGATTTTTTCGACATCCTTGACCCGCAGCAGTTGCTGCCTAACTAAATCGGCGGCTTTTTTCAGCTCGGCGTAACTAAAGCCTTCGCCCGAAAAGGCATAAATCAGGCTGTAAGTATCGCCGAATTCGTCATTGAAAAACGGCCCGACGCTGCCGGGCGGCAGGGTCATGCGGATGTCGTCGACCTTTTTGCGCACCAGATACCAGAGATTGGGGATTTCCTTGGGCGGCGTATCTTCACGCGGCGTCACGAAAATAACCGACTCGCCCGGTTTGGAGTAACTGCGCAAAATATCCAGGTCGGGCAATTCCTGGATTTTCTTTTCCAGCCGGTCGGTCAGTTGCTGTTCGACTTCCAAAGCCGTTGCGCCCGGATAAAGGGTTTTGACTACCATCACCCGGAAGGTAAATTCCGGGTCTTCCCGTTGTCCGAGGCGGAAATAGGCGAATAGCCCGCCCAATAGCACCAGCGCCATGATGAAGCCGGTGAAAGCGCGGTGCTTTAGCACCCATGCGCTTAGGTTGAAGTCACTCATGGACAGCGCTCGCCAGGCTGAATTGTTGCGGCAAACGCACGGCTTGAGCTTCACGCAGGCGGTTTACGCCGGCTTTGACAATCAGTTGCCCGGAACTCAATCCGGTCACGGTAACCCGTTCGCCGGGCAATGCCGCGCCGATTTGCACCGGCGCTGCTTTGACTGTGGTCGTCTGTTCGTCAACCAGCCAGACACTGGTTTGCCCCGGCTTATTCTGGGGCGTAAAAATAGCCGAGAGCGGAACGGCGAGGCTGGAAGGCTCGATTGACGGTATCCAAACCGTTGCGGTCATGCCGAGCCGCGCTTCATCCCGGCCTTTCGGAAGCGTTGCTTTGACTCGGTAGGTACGACTGACCGGATCGGCTGCCGCCGCAATCTCCCGGATGCGCGCCTTGATTGGCTTGTCGTTATCGCTCCACAAGGTAACAATGACCTCTTGGCGCTGTTTGAGTTCGGCGACGCGATGCTCGGGAATGTCGATATGGATTTCCTTTTCATCGAGTTGGGCCAGTCTGACAACCGGCTGGCCGGGGGCGACGACTTGCCCGGTCTCGATTTCCAGCGCCGTCACCACGCCGTCGCGGTCGGCCTGCAAATCGGCGTAAGCCAGTTGGTTGCCGGTTTGCCCAAGCTGGGCTTCGAGCGCCGCAACCTTTTGCTGCGCGGTAATATAGAGCGTTTGGCGGCGATCTAATTCGGGCTTGCTGATGATGTTCTGGTCGAACAATTCCCGGTATCGGCTTAAGTCGTCTTTGCTGTAATCGCGGTCGGCTTTGGCGGCTATAAGCTCGGCCTTGATGCTCTGCGCGGCAAGCCGGAAATCGCCGGGATCGAGCCTTGCCAGCAACTGTCCTTTATGCACCTGTTCGCCCACATCGACCAAGCGGTTGATTAGTTTTCCCGACACCCGGAATGATAAGGATGTCTCGAAGCGCGCCCTAACCTCGCCTGAAAACGGTCTGTCGTTCAGCGTCTCCTGACTTGTTATGCGAACAATACTGACAGGGCGAAGAGAGCTTTGCTCCTGGTTGCGATGCGTACATCCTGTTAATGTCAAAACCAGTAAACCTATCGAACAGTTGATAGCGCTTTTCCTGAATAGCAAGGCTAAGCGGCCGCAATCGGCTACATGACGGCGAAAATTCTGTGAATGCATGTGTACTCCGTTTAATGTTGTTACATGTATTGGGAAAAGCTTCTCAACGTGCAACTTTCAATTAATATCAATGACGTTAATTAGAGCGCGATGCTACAAAACAGGCACCCTGAGACAACGCGGATTGGACGGATAAAAGCCCAGCTTGATGTTAAGGACTTCACCAATAATAACTTTCGCTTAGGGTTCCCACGCTCTGCGCTCGTCTTTATACACAAATGTTCAAGCACACCTCATTCCCACGTGCTACGTGGGAATGCAGGGCTGGACGCGCTGCGTCCCGCATACGCGACGTTGCCCGTGACTCGCGGCGCAGCGCGCCTTGACGGCATTCCCACGCGGCGCGTGGGAATGAGAATTATCGCTGTGCAAATATCGCGGGCGCGGCCCGCTCCTACGGAGTGTCGATGTGCTTAACCGCAGAGCGTGGGAGCGATGAGTTTTGTTATTACCGAGCATATCCTAAGCACTTTTAATCGAAGTTTGGCAGCTCCCTTATGGGCTGACCCTATGTGCTGGCAATGTAAATGATTCGATTTGGCACCGCATCACCCGTTCGGGTGAAAAATGAAAATTATTAAGGAATGTGCGTGAAATAACGTGAATAAGTTGTTTAGAGGCTTGAGGCTGGGGCGCAATTTTTGTTGTAGGAGCGGGCCATGCCCGCGATGATGGCGCTTATAAATTGCTGTCACAAGGTCGCGGGCGCGGCCCGCTCCTACGCGCTTAACTTAATGGCATTGGGTAAAGGGGGGCTAGACCACTACAGCATATGCCCAAAGGGGAGGGGACTTTGTTGCCGCTCTATAGGTCAAGCGGCGAACTTTGTGTTAAGGCGGCTTGAGTCGGATTAGCAAGCATGCCGAAACCGGTTGTCAATAACTGTATGAGTTCGGATTGGCGATGCGTTCCCGTTTTTATCAGCACCTGCTTTAGCTGGGTTTTTACCGTATTGTTGCTGATGCCCCGGGTTTCGGCATAATCGCTTGGCGTTTGTCCGCGCAGCAAAGCGGTCGCGAGTTTGGCTTCAGCCGGGGACAGGCCGTAGCATTGAGTCAACAGGCTATCGTCCAGGTCGAGCGGCAAGTCGGGATCGCAAAGAAACAATGCAACGGCCGGTACCGACCCGATAAAAGGCAGGGTTTGGTTTTGTAGCGATACCACTATTGCCGATAAAGGGCGGTTTGATTTATTCCGGCGCAAGCTCATCGCATTGCCCTGTCCCAGTTCTATGGCATTGTCGAGTAACAGGCGTAAGGCGCGGGTCTCGTCAGCGGTGCCCGCCAGGCAGCGGCCTGCGGCATTGAAATAAAAACCGTCTGCACAGCGGGTTAAATTTTCGGCCATCCGATTGACAAATACGGCTTGACCGCTCTTGTCGAGCAAGACCAACCCGACCGGCAAGCGGTTCAGCAGCTCAGCGTCCGTAGTCAGTATGCTTTTAACGTCGGCAAATTTTTTGTGGATCATGCAGGAGCGGCGTAAATGCGGCACCAAACGGGCGAACAGCGCTGTTTCGTCGGCAGAAAAGGGTTGTTGTTTGGACCTGAAAATTGACAGGCGCACCGCCAGCGTATCCTGCTTAAGAATATGACCGATCATGGCATGAAAATAACCCTGCGGTTTAAGCCAATCGTTATACCATTCGGTTTTGACAAATTCCTGTACGGGAAGCAAGCGGTCGGATGTTATGAGTTCGCCTTCCGGTAGATATTTGGAGTTTTCAAGCCAGACATTAACCTTGGAATAATAGCGCTCGTAAGACACGACGGTCTCGGGATCGGTGCGGACTGTTTGAATAAAGGAGGTTTCATCGCTACGGCAAGTGGAACTGAGGCTGGCAAAATCCACTAGATGAAGCGCTGTACCCCTGCTTTTGAAAGTATCCGACAACTGCTCCAAAAAAACCGGCCATAATTCCGGCATGACGGCGGCATCGTAAATTTTCCCAATTAAATTATCGTATTGGCTTTGATTCATAACTCGACTAACTGAAGTTCCGGCGTTGAAATAATTTAAGTCATTGACGGGTCATGGATAAGTAACCCTAAAAGGGCGCGATGATGGTCAGTTGAAGTCCCAGCAATAGGGCGGTCAATGAATCGTGACACAAAAAGCGCATAACTGCCAGCAGTAACCGTCAATCTGCTGAAAGCAAACGGCCTAGGTAATGGGCTAAATATGCGGCGCTACCGCAATCATCGCGGGCTGTAAAATTCACTGTACGCAGCTTCCTTCAGCAACTCGAAGCTATAAATGAATGGCCTATTCGTTTGCCTGGAGGGTGGGGGATAGTGCGGACAGCATTGGCATTGATGAACATCGGTTCATAACGGCTTTGCAACTCCGGCTCGTTAGCCATGAAGTCTTATAACCGAGGCCCCAACGTTTTGAAGCAGCTAGCTAATCAAGACTTGTTTTGAACGATGCCGGAAACCCGGCGGACAGAATAATTTATCCCGTCCGCCGGGTAGTCTATTGATCTAGCCTCTAGCCCCGCTGTTTTTCCAGCAAATAATCCAACCAAAGATTGGACAGCTTTTCCTGTACGGTATTTTGCCGCAATCGGGCATTCAAATGCGGAAAGTCAACCTTATCCAAATCCTGATCTTGGTTGTAGCAGGAATACACGAAGCATTCCTTGCCGGTGTCGGGATCGACATGTTTGCACAAACATTGCGCGCAAATGCCTTTCATCATGCACTGCATCGGCGAGTTGATGGAGCCGATCGCATGATGCGCTTTGTTTAAGTAAGGTTTCAACACATCGAAGCGCGCACTTTTTACCGCCGCCATCATGCGATCCGAGCCGATTACGATCAGGTGATCGACATCGGCCAGCGATAGGGGTTGTTCGCCTAATTCGCCTTGGGCGTAAGCCAGCATGCATTCCAGGATATTGCCGACAAAAGTCTTGTCTTGCGGGCGGGTCGGGGTAATGGCGGTAACGCCTTCGCCTTTATCGACGGACCACACGATAATATCGGCGGCGGCTTCGACATCCTCGACTTTAAAGCGGTCTTGCGCGTATTTGTAGCCGGCGAAATAAATTACTTTATTGCCCGCCGCTCTTAACGCCTTGCCGATCGAGAACAGTACCGCATTGCCCAATCCGCCGCCGAGCAGCAATACGGTTTCGCCGGCCGGTATGTCGGTCGGCGTGCCGGTTACGCCCATCAGTACCAGCGGATCGCCGACTTTCCAGGTGGCGCACAGGCGCGAGGACGAACCCATTTCTAAAGCAATCAGCGAGATGGTGCCTTTTTCCTTGTCGACTTCGGCGCCGGTCAGCGCCAAGCCTTCTGCGGCCAGCACCGTGCCTTCGACGACCGGCGCGAAGGCTTCGTAGTTTTGTACGCGGTAAAATTGTCCGGGGTGGAATTTTTCCGCCGCCATCGGCGCTTTGACCACGACTTCGATAATGGTCGGCGTCAGTCGGTTGATGGCGACGATAGTGGCTTTAAATGCGTCGTCCAATCGGGCGAACAGAGCTTTTAGCGCCGCATCGCGTTCCGGTTGCCGGGCGGGATTCAATTCGGCCAGTTCTTTTTTAAACAGCTCAACCACGTAAGGGTAGCCGTTTTTGGCGCTGGCCATGGCTTTAACCACGTTGCCCGCGTAAACGGGATGGTTGTCGCCGTAGAAACTGATGAACTTGCCGTCTTTTTGGTAAGAGGTCAGCGGCGCGGGTTTGCCGAGCTTGGGCATGGCGTCATCGTGCATCGGCACCAATTCGACCGAGTCGTTGGTCCATTCAGGCTGGTAACGTTGGAAGAACCATTTATCCATCACAAAGGTGTCGGGATATTCGCTTTGATAAATGGTGTTCGGCGAGGTGCCCGCCGCAACGTATAAGCTGCGCAACGGCACGGTGATATTCTGTCCCGAGTTATTCCAACGGCCGTCTTCCAATGCCAGTTTTTCAAACTCGACCGCGTTTAAATGGCCGTATTGGTCCGCTTGTGCTGCCAGCGGACTCATGCCTTCGGCCAAGGCGATGCCTTCTTCCAGCGCTTTGGCGATTTCTTCGTGGTTTTGACGATACGCGGGCGCATCGTTAATGCCTTTGCGATAAAACAGCGTGACGCCGCCCCACGCTTCCACCAGCGGTTGGAAATCCGGTTGCTCGCCTTCCGCTTCGGCGCGTTGGCGTTCTGCGTGTATGGCTTTGCCGTGGGCCAGGAATTCATCGAGTATGAGGGTTTCTTCCTGATCGTAACGGCTGCGCACGGATTGCTCGCCATAGGCGTTAACCAGCGTTTCATACCGGTGCAGGATTTTTTCGACCTGCACCGGATAATACGCCATCAATTCGGTTGCGGTATCCATGGCGGTCAAGCCGCCGCCGATAACGCCGGCAGGCAGGCGCACTTGCAGGTTCGCCAGCGAAGAAGCCTTGGCGGCCCCGGTTAATTGCAGCGCCATCAGGAAATCAGAAGCTTTGCGTATGCCGCGCATCAGGTTGTTTTTCAGGCCGATAACAGTCGGTTGGCCTGCGCCCGACGCGATGCAGATATGGTCGAAGCCCATTTTCCACGCATCTTCGATAGTAATGGTCCCGCCAAAACGCACGCCGCCGTAAGAACGGAACGCCGCGCGCCGTTGCAGGGTCAGGTAAATGACTTTCAGGAAATTCTTGTCCCAACGCACGGTGATGCCGTATTCGGCCACGCCGCCGAAGCCAGCCAGGATGCGCTTGTCCAAATCTTCGTACAGGTCTTGAAAGTTGACAATCGGCGCAGGCAGGTTGTTGCTGTCGCCGGTCAGTTCCACGGGTAGCGGTTCCAGCTTTAAGCCGTCGATACCGGCAACGCCGAAGCCTTCGTTTAACAAGTAATGGCTCATCGTGTAACCGGCGGGTCCTAAGCCGACCACCAGCGCATTTTTGCCGTTGTAAGGCAGCATGTACGGACGCTTGACGTTTAGCGGGTTCCAACGGGTCAGCAGGCTGTAAATTTCAAAGCCGTAGGGCATGAACAATACGTCGGTCAGTACGCTGGTTTCAATTTGCGGAATATCGACGGGATCGGTTTTTTGGTAGATACAGCCTTTCATGCACTCGTTGCAGATACGATGCCCGGTGCCTGGGCACATCGGGTTGTCTATGACAATAATCGCCAACGCGCCGATATTGTCGCCGCCGCGTTTGACCAGATGCATCTCCGAAATTTTTTCATCCAGCGGGCAGCCGATGGTGGTCACGCCCAGCGGATCAACCTTGAACGTGTTGGTTTTTTTGTTGCGCATGCCTTTGGAGCAGGAATCGGTATCGCGCTCGTGACAGTAAATGCAATGATTGATTTCGGACAATACCTGGCGTTCATTGAAACGCGGGTCGGTCAGCTTGAAACCGTCCCGGCGGCGGCGGTGCTCCTGCTCGCCCATCCAGGCCTTAAATTCGCCGCGATCGACCAGATCATGCTCGACCAGCTGATCGAAATCGCGTTTTTCCGGGAGTTTAAAGCTCGGCCAGTTAGCAACGACATCGTTATCCTGTTGGGCGACAAAGCTCCAGCGCAGCACGACGTCCATCAGGCCGTTGATCAATTCGGCGGGATCTTGCAGGCTGATGATGTCGTTAAATTCGCTTGCCGCTTCTGGGTGTGCGGCGAGTTTGGCGCGCAATGCTTCCGCGACCAAATCGGCATTTTCGTAATCGCTGTCTTTGCCTTTGGCAACCAGCTTGTAATGACTGTACAGCAGTCCGATAGCCGCGCCGACCCTGGCAACGCGGTGTTCAGCGTCATCATCCCGGTTGGCTTCGGGAAAGCCCGCGTCGATCAGCAGGTCAAAGCGGTTCAGGACAGCGGGAATAGCCCAATCATCGGCATTTTGGCCTTTAAAGAAGAACGCCAGCTTATCGACTATTTCATTTTTAAAAGTAAAAATGGTATCAATCTCGTCCTTGATTCTTGCGCCCTGCGCCTGATGCTGCTCGGAAACATTAAAAATCCTGGCGACAAACCGGCCGACATAAGGCCCCATGCGCACCAGCAGATCGGAAATAGCCTCCGGCGACAAACCTTCGCCCTGATTCCGGCGGTAAGCCTTGAACTCATTATGCAGCTCTGAATCATGGCGTTCAACCGAAGCATCAAACACATCGAGCAAATCTTTCAGACGTGCTGAATCGTATAAATCGGAGTAGTTAAAGCCGGGGATGCCTAGGGTAAGATTGTGTTGTTCCATAGTTCTCGTGTTTGATTAGATCGTTTGTTGATACAGGCCGCATAAAAAATGGCTTTATCTGTACGCAAAAGGTTGCCGAAAAGACTTAAAAAACCGTGTATTGTAAGTAGATATGACTTTGTTTGCCACAGATAATCTTTGGTTGTAGGGCGGATTGAGGCAAGTTCTCGGTCTGCCGGTCGTTATTCTTGGCAGACTCACGCTGTCGGCATCTTCTCTCTCAGTTTTAAAAACCGCTGATACCGGGTCATTGAAATGTCGCCGTTTTCGGCCGCCGCGCGCACTGCGCAACCTTTGTCAACCAGATGACGGCAGTCCTTGAATTGGCATTGATCGATGAAAGGCTGGAATTCGCGGTAGCCGTAGGCCAGTTGTTGTTCGCTTAGGCCCGCCAGTCCGAAGATGGCTACCCCCGGACTGTCGATTAAATCGCCGCCTTGGTTCATGTGGTACAGCGTTGCGGCCGTAGTGGTGTGCCGCCCGTGTTTGGTGGTTGCCGAGATGGTGTTGGTTTTCAGTTCTTTGTCGGGAATGATCGCGTTGGTTAGCGATGACTTACCGACGCCGGATTGCCCCGTTAAAATACTGACCTGATTTTTTAAAGCTTGTTTGAGCTCATCCAGCCCCGAGGCCTGGGTGGCGCTGACCCGGTGCAGCGCGTAGCCCAGCTTGGTATAGTCCAGCAGTTCCTGTTCGATAGCGGTCGATTGCGTCAGGTCGGTTTTGTTCAGCACCAGCGCCGCATCGATATTGCGATTCTCGCAAATCGCCAGATACTGGTCGATCAGCAAAAAATCGCAGTAAGGTTCGACCGCGAACACCACAAATACGGTGTCGATATTGGCGGCAACCGGGCGAACTTTGCCGTTTCTGGACGGACGCATCAATAACGAGCGTCGGGGCAGGATTTTTTCTATGCGGCCTTGGTCGGGCGAGGATTGCGTCCATAACACCCGGTCGCCGACTGCGACGGTTTCGAGCCGTCGCAGCGTTTGGCATAGCGCAATTTTGTCGTTATATTCAACCGCGATGCCCTGGCCTAAATGGGAAATGACCAGGCCTTCAAGTAACTCAGACACGTATTTTCGATTCTAAATTGGCAATGCGGATAGCCGCAGGCGGGTGGCTGTAATGGAAGGCGGAATACAGCGGGTCCGGCGTCAAGGTGCTGGCGTTTTCTTCAAACAGCTTGACCAAGGCGCTGACCAGTTTTTCGGCTTTGGCATTGTTGGAAGCGAAATCATCGGCTTCAAACTCGAATTTGCGTTGAAAATAGGCGCTGATCGGCTGCATAAAAAAGGTAAACGACGATGACACCAGCATGAACAGCAACAGGGCGGCGGCATGGGACGGTTGTTCCACGCCCAGTCCTGTGTAGAACCACGGCTGGTCGATCAGCCAGCCTAAAATCGCAAAACTGATCAGGGTCATAATCGAGTTGGCAATCAGCATTTTGATGGTGTGCTTGCATTTGAAATGTCCCAATTCGTGAGCCAGTATCGCTTCCAGTTCTTCATCTTCCAGCGAGTTGATCAAGGTGTCGAAAAACACGATGCGCTTGTTGCTGCCGAGGCCGGTGAAGTAGGCGTTGCCGTGGCCCGAGCGCTTGGAGCCGTCCATGATGAAGATGCCCTGGCTGCTGAAACCGCAACGGGCCAGCAAGCCCTGAATGCGGTCTTTTAACGAGCCTTCTTCCATCGGAGTGAATTTATTGAATAACGGCGCGATTACGGTAGGGAACAGCCAGCTCATTAACAGCGCAAAGCCCATCAAGATGCCCCAAGCCCATAACCACCACAGCGAACCGATGCTGTCCATGACCCACAGAATTAAAGCCAGCAACGGCATGCCGATAGCGGCGACCAAAACCAGTTGCAGCAGTTGATCCTTGATGAATTGCTGCGGGGTGCTTTTGTTGAAGCCGAATTTTTCTTCAATCACAAAGGTTTGGTAGACGCTGGTGGGAATTTCAACCAGCGTCATGACCAGGAAAACGCTGGCGACAGCGGCCAAGCCGGCGATCAACGGGTTTTCAAGCGAAGACGCCCAAAATTCGAAAGCGAAATTAATGCCGCCGCCGAGCGTCATCACTAACAGCAGAATAACGCCGATGATACTGTCTATATCGCCCAGCTTGCTTTTTTCCAGCGTGTAGTCGGCGGCTTTTTGGTGAGCTTCCAGCGAAACGGTGTTTTTGAACGCTTCGGGAACGGCGGAACGGTGCTTGGCAACGTAGCCGGCGTGTCGTTTAGCCAGCCAAAACTGGACGGAAAAAGAAAGAGTTAGCGCGATTAAAAAGACGATCGTAAAGCTATTCATAAGCGGGATTCTTCAAAGTTTAAGAGTTAGACGTACAGATTAGCCAATGCTACACTAACCGCCCTCTTATATACAATGGAATCGACACATGGCGCAGGACTCATCGCATCTTATCTGGATAGACCTCGAAATGACCGGGCTGGATCCTGACAGCGATTTGATTATCGAGATTGCGACGATCGTTACCGATAAGGATTTGAATATTCTGGCCCAAGGTCCGGTGTTGGCCGTGCATCAGTCCGATGCGGCATTGGCGGCAATGGACGAGTGGAATCAGCATCATCATGGCCAATCCGGCTTGATCAAACGCGTTAAGGCGTCCACTATCGACGATGGAGAAGCCGAACGGCAAACGCTTGAGTTTTTAAAACAATGGGTGCCGGATAAGAGCTCGCCGATCTGCGGTAACAGCATCGGCCAGGACAGGCGTTTTTTGTACCGCTATATGCCTGCGCTGGAAGCGTATTTCCATTATCGCAATATCGATGTGTCAACGCTGAAAGAGTTGGCCGCCAGATGGGCGCCTCATGTAAAAGAGGGGTTTAAAAAGGAGTCCTCGCATCAGGCCTTGGACGATATTATCGAATCTATCGAAGAGCTGCGTTATTACCGCGAGCACTTCATCAGGTTTTAGCCTATGAATCAAATTCTTGCAGTTGCGTTGGGCGGGGCGTTCGGCGCGGTGATTCGCTTCCTGGTGTCCTCGGGCATTTACCAGTGGCTGGGGCGCGGCTTTCCGTATGGCACCTTAGTCGTCAACGTGCTCGGCTCGTTTATGCTCGGCTTGTTGACCGAATCGTTGATGCAGCAACGCATCACCATCACCTTCGAATACAGGGCGGCCATATTAATCGGCTTTATCGGGGCGTTTACTACTTTCTCCACGTTTTCGCTGGAAACGTTTTATCTGTTAGAGCAGGGTCATTTGACCAAAGCGGGGCTGAACATATTTACCAGCGTGACGGCCTGCGTTTTTGCGATCTGGATCGGCTTGTTGTGCGGCAGGGGGCTGTTTTATTATTCGGACGGCGTTATCCAGTGGTCCGGCGGCGTCATTCCTTATGCGTTGATGACCGTTAACGCCATAGGCGCGTTTTTGATCAGCATCATCGCGACTATTTTATTGCAGAAAGTGGCGCTGGCCGTGGAATACCGCGTCGTACTGACGGTAGTCATGGTGGGCGTCTTTTTAACGCTGTCCGGCTTATATCTGCTGCTGTTTTTGGTAGAGCATGGGTTTTCATTCGACGCCCATTTGAATTTAATGCTGGGTACGTTTGTCGGCAACAGCTTGATTTGTATTTCGGTGATTTGGATGGGCTTGCTGGTGGGCAGGCAGGTATAAGAGGTTCAAGGTTCAAGGTTCAAGGTTCAAGGTTCAAGGCGAAAAAAGCATGTCCCTTTCACCTTGAACCTCACATATATTTATCGTTCCCACGCTCCGGCGTGGGAACGCAGTCTGCGCCGCTCCAGCGGCGCGAAGTCAACTACACAATTTTATTAAAGGTAACTACGCAATCATGTTAGATCCCCGCTTATTCAGAACCGAGCTTGATTTTGTTCAGGAACAACTAAATAGACGTTCATTCGATTTTAACCCCGAGTATTACTCCGAACTGGAAGCTAGGCGTAAAGACATTCAGGTTAAAACCCAGGAATTGCAGAACGAACGCAACAGCAGCTCGAAAGCCATCGGCATCGCCAAAGCCAAAGGCGAAGACGTACAGCCGCTGCTGGCTCAGGTTCAGCATTTGGGCGATGAGCTGAAAGCTGCGGAAACCGAATTGTCCGACATCCAGGCAAAAATGACCGCCTTGATGGAAGGCATCCCCAACCTCCTTGATGAGAGCGTGCCGAACGGCAAGAGCGAGGACGATAACCTTGAAATCAGCCGTTGGGGCGAAATCCCAAGCTTCGATTTTGAACCCAAAGACCATGTCGATCTGGGCGCAAAGATAGGCATGGATTTCGAGCTGGGCGCAAAAATCGCCAGCGCCAGGTTTGTGGTATTAAACGGGCCGCTGGCGCGTTTGCAACGAGCCATTATCCAACTGATGCTCGATACGCATACTACCGAACACGGCTACAGCGAAACCTATGTGCCATTCCTGGTTAACGCCGACAGTTTGCGCGGCACCGGCCAGTTGCCCAAGTTCGAAGCCGACCTGTTCAAGGCCAGCGACGATCCCGCCTTATACCTGATTCCGACCGCTGAAGTGCCGGTTACCAACATCGTCAGGGACGTGATTATCGACGCTAAAGACCTGCCGCTTAAATTCGTCTGCCACAGCCCCTGTTTTCGCAGCGAGGCCGGCGCTTACGGCCGCGATGTAAGAGGCATGATCCGCCAGCACCAATTTGAAAAAGTCGAGATCGTACAAATCGTCAAGCCGGAAGATTCAGCCGCTGCGCATGAAGAGCTAACCAAGCACGCCGAAGCCGTGTTGAAAAAACTCAACCTGCCTTACCGCAAGATGTTGTTATGCGCAGGCGATACCGGCTTTTCATCAAGCAAAACCTACGACCTGGAAGTCTGGCTGCCGGGGCAGGGCACTTACCGGGAAATATCATCGTGCAGCAACTTTAAAGACTTTCAGGCGCGCCGCCTGCAAGCGCGTTGGCGCAACCCGGAAACCGGCAAACCCGAGTTGGCGCATACCCTGAACGGCTCAGGTCTGGCGGCTGGCAGAACGCTGATTGCGGTGATGGAAAATTATCAGGATGCCGAAGGGAGGATTCATATTCCTGATGCGTTGCGGCCTTATATGGGCGGGTTGGAAGTTATTGGATAGTGAATGGGCTTAACTGTCCACCCTTCGACAAGCTCAGGGTGAACGGTTAAGCTATAAACTTGCTAATATTTAAAAATTGAGGCTAGCAACATGAATACAGCAGAAAAGATTTATCAGGGTGTACAGGATTTTCCAGAGCCATTGGCTTTAGAAGTTTTGCATTTTGTAGAGTTTTTAAGGCTTAAAAATCAGTCGTCAATAAATCAGGAATTGGAGCAAAAAATTCAGCAGGGAATTAATCAGGCTGACAGCGATTTGGGGATCACAGTAGATGATGATTATGTTGATAAGTTAAACCAACGGGTTCAGCAACGACTTAATGCTTCCCAGAAAAACTGATGGCGTATCAAGTAAAAATCATGCCTCAAGCGGACGAAGAGCTGGAAGAATTAGGTCGTAAAAAGGAGACGTATAATTGTTAACAGCAGTTGAACAAACAAGATTGAGGGTGTCAAAAAATACCGAGGCGAAACGAAAATCGCAACTTGGTCAATTTCTCACGCCCGCTAGAACGGCTCAGTTTATGGCCGGTTTGTTTATATCGAAAGACAGCCTTGACTGTCGTTTGCTTGATGCCGGTGCCGGCATTGGTTCGCTTTCAAGCGCATTTCTTGAGCGGTGTATTGCTGATGAATTGACTTTTAGAAAGGTAGAAGTAACTGCCTTCGAACTAGACAACCTTATCCATGAAGAATTAAATGACTTGCTTTCAAGCTACAAGAACAGACTGTCGATTGCCTATGAAATATTGGGTGACGACTTTATTGAGCAGGCTGTCAATAGAATACAATTTGATTTTGGCAATGGATTCACGCATGCAATCCTAAACCCACCCTATAAAAAAATCAGCAGTAATTCCCGCTACCGCCTATTGCTTCGACAGGTAGGGATTGAAACGGTAAATCTCTATTCGGCTTTTGTCGCCTTGGCTTTGGCTATGATGGAGCCAGGCGGTCAGGTCGTTGCGATCATTCCGCGTAGCTTCTGCAATGGGCCGTATTACCGGCCTTTTCGCGACTTTGTACTTGAGCGGGCTGCAATTCGACGCATTCATCTGTTCGGCTCGCGTAGCAAGGCATTCAAGGATGATGATGTGCTGCAGGAAAATATTATTATGTTGCTTGAGCGCGGCGGTCAGCAAGGTGACGTGACGGTGACTACATCGACCGATGACAGTTTCGCTGACCTCATAACGCATACGCATCCATTTGACCGGATCGTGTTTTCCGACGATTCCGAACGTTTTATTCATGTACCGACTTCGCTAGAGCGCAACGTCATCGAACTTTCAAATGCAATTCACTGTTCGTTGGATGACATTGGCATCAAGGTGTCAACAGGGCCTGTTGTCGATTTTCGATTGAAAGAGCATCTCCGTGATATGCCGGAACCGGACACTGTGCCACTGTTGTACCCCGCACACTTTGCCGGGCAAAATATCGAATGGCCGAAATTTGGCATCAAGAAGCCAAATGCTATCCAGCGTAATTCCGAGACGGAAAAGTGGCTGTATCCGAATGGTTTCTATTGCGTAGTTCGTCGTTTTTCATCGAAGGAAGAAAAACGACGAATCGTTGCCAGCGTTGTTCAGCCGGGCACGTTTGGCGATGCCCAAATGCTGGGGCTGGAGAATCACCTGAACGTATATCACGAGAACAAGCATAGTTTACCGGAAGCTCTTGCACGTGGCTTGGCTATATACCTCAACACGACCGGCGTTGATGAAAACTTCCGCCGTTCGAGCGGGCATACCCAAGTTAATGCAACCGATCTTAAAATGATGAAGTACCCGAGCCGGGAGGCGCTGATTGCGCTTGGAGAATGGGCAAAATGTTGCGTCGAGCCTACGCAGAATATGATTGATGAACAATTGGATCGGTTGAGCGCATGACAGTGAAAAATAACAAGCACATTGATGAGGCGTATAAAATCCTCATTTCTTTGGGCTTGCCGCGTACGCAACAGAACGAACGATCCGCGCTATGCCTGTTGGCGTTACTGAATCTGACTCCCAGCAAGACATGGGGGCAGGCTGAAAATCCGCTTGTCGGTATCACTCCGATCATGGATTGGTCGCGTGAGCATTACGGCAAAGATTATGCTCCAAACTCACGAGAGACGTTCCGGCGCCAGACAATGCACCAGTTCGTTGATGCCGGTATCGCTCTCTATAATCCTGACAAGACAGATCGACCGGTGAATAGTCCAAAGGCTGTTTATCAGGTAGCTCCCGCTGTACTGACACTATTGCATAGCTTTGGCACAGCCCAATGGCACGACAATCTGACGGCTTATCTATCTTTGAACCAGACGCTGGCGGCAAAGTACGCAATGGAGCGTGAGCAAAATCGTATCCCGATGCAGATTGCACCGGGTAAGGAGATTACTCTCAGTCCCGGCGGACATAGTGAGCTGATCCGCGCCATCGTGGAAGATTTTGCCCCGCGCTTCGCCCCCGGTAGCGTGTTGATCTATGCCGGGGATACTGGCGACAAGTGGGGATACTTCGATGCGGTGTTGCTGGCCGAGTTGGGTGTCGATGTGGATTCACACGGCAAGATGCCTGATGTGGTGTTCCACTTCGTTGAGAAAAACTGGTTATTACTGGTAGAGTCTGTCACAAGTCATGGGCCTGTTGACGGTAAGCGTCATGCGGAGTTAGCGCAACTGTTCGCCGGATCAACTGCCGGGCTTGTTTATGTGACCGCTTTCCCCAACAGGACAATTATGAGCCGGTATCTGGGCGAAATAGCATGGGAAACCGAAGTATGGGTGGCGGATGCGCCATCGCACCTTATTCATTTCAATGGTGTGCGTTTTCTTGGGCCTTATAACGCACCCTAATAAATTTTTCCTGTTCGCATGTGGAAAAACAACCGAGTAGGTTAGGATCCTGAGCGATTAAAGCCATATCTCAATCAGGTCTTCCTCGGCTTGCGCGGTCCGTTGAAGCACTGACATAACGGATTATATTTTTAGTGCTGCTCTGTGTCTTGGGACAAAAGCGGTTGTCGGGCTTTTGCTTTGATTGCGTTCATATCGGTCAAATGACCAGGGCCGCTGTCTATGCCGCTTTGCCAAAGACTACGCAACTCTTCGATTTCATTCTGTTGCAAGGATCGTTTCTGCTTCCAATCGCGAAAAGCCTCGCGGATAACCTCGCTACTGTCGGCATATTCGCCGCTTTCGACGCATTGGCGAACAGCCTCCGCCATTTCAGGGGTTAAAGCGATACTTAATTTTTCAACATGGGCCATGATAAAAACCTCCTGATCTCAGGGTAGTAATAATTCCTTCCAATAGCAATATCTCTGAGTTTGTATGATCAACGCAACCGCGTTCCGTTTACCGCATCATAAATAGCGGTTTCCTGCGCCAACTCGCCGACTTTGCCGTGAACGATAAAAATATCGGCATCGGCAAAGGTTTTTAACAGTTTTCTCGAGTCCTTGATGGCGGGCCGGGTGGTCGGGTTGGCGCTGGTGGAGACTAGCGGGCTGCCGAATTGGGCGCATAAATCGCGGGCTATCGGGTGATTGGTCACTCTGACGGCCAGGGATTGATGTTCGCCGGTCAGCCATTTCGGCACCCAGGGCTGGGCTGGAATAACCCAGGTGACAGGACCGGGCCAGGTGGGCGTTATGCGGTCGATGATGGTTTGGTTTAAGACGAGGTAGGGGCGCAGTTGCTCCAGCGATGAGGCGATAAGGATCAGGCCTTTTTCTATCGGGCGCTGTTTGATGTCGAGCAGGGCCATCGCCGCAGCTTCGTTAAGCGGGTCGCAGCCTAAGCCGTAGACGGCTTCCGTGGGGTAAGCGATAACTGCTCCGGCTTTGAGATGGCGAACGGCGGTTTTTATTTTAAAGGAGGAGTGGTAAGGCAACTTCATTACACCCAGTTTTCCAATAACAATCCCGGCACACGCTCAAATTCACGAAGATTGTTGCTGACTAAGGTCAGTCCTTGGCTGCGGGCTTGGGCGGCAATATGTAGGTCATTCACGCCAATAGTCTGACCGGTTTTCTCCAATGCGGCGCGAATACTGCCGTAATGGTAAGTAGCCGTATCGCCATAAGGTAGCGTTATCAGGCGGCTGCAAAAATCTTCAACCACCTCCAGATTGCGGGCAGGGAGTTGACTTTTTTCGGCCCCATGTACCAGCTCGGCGAGAGTGATTACGGATATAGCCATTCGATTATGCTGTTTATTGAACATCGCAAGCACTTCAATTGGGCGTTGTTTGATCACATAAATGACAATATTGGTATCGAGCAAATATTTCAGCATCTGAAAAACGGCGCTTACAGGCTGTCGCGTTCGCTTTGTTGCTGGCCGGCTCGTTCGCTCATGAAATCCTCACTAACTGAGGTATCGCTCAAGAAGAAGCTGTCCCAGGTCGATTCTGCGGGGGCAATAACACGCTCTACGCCGACTACTCGCACATTAACTTTTTTTACGGAATCGGGAAAGCGCATTTCGGCCGGCAAGCGAACTGCCTGACTGCGGTTATTGGTGAATACGGTGCTGCTTGCCATGTGTTACTCCGTTGTTGCTATATACGCTGACTATATCCCTGGCGAATAATTAGAGTCAAACAGTTTTCGACAACCCAACTAAGGAACGGGCATGAAACAACTTGAGCATTTGATTCTCCTCACCCCAACCCTCTCCATCAGGAGAGGGAGCAAGTTGCCGACGTTATTTCGAACGCATTCCTAAGGATGAATTAGTTAGCCCCTATACAGTTCCCGGCTCTTTTGGTCCCTGCACATCTGCCGGATCGCCTTCATACGGCGTTGCGTACTTACATTCTTTTTGCGGACAAACCTTTTCCACGCCACGCCGTTTAGTTTCCTTGACGGTCAATATAGGCCATGTGCATTCCGGGCAGCTTTCTTTGATCGGCGCGTTCCATAATGCATAATCGCATTTCGGGTATTCCGAGCAGGAATAGAATATCTTGCTGTTCCGCGACTTGCGCTTGAGAATGTTGCCTTTTTTGCATTGCGGACACTCGACGCCGGTGTCCATCGGTTTTTCCAACGGCTCGATATGCTTGCATTTGGGATAGCCGCTGCAACCGATAAATTTGCCGTAGCGTCCGGTCTTGATCACCAAAGGCGATTCGCATTTAGGGCAAACCCTGCCTTCCACGACTTCGGGTTCATCGCCGGCGCCGCCGTCATCGTTCAGGTTGCGGGTATAGGAGCACTCAGGATAATTGGTGCAGCCGATGAACCGACCATTCCGCCCTAAACGGATCGACAACGGGTTGCCGCAATCGGGGCATTTTTCGTCGATGGCTTCCTGGGTGACATCCTTGCGTTGGACGCTTTCTTCTTTTTCCTGGATCAGCGTGGTGAAAGGCATCCAGAAATCGCGCATTAACGGAATCCAGTCTTTTTCTCCCCGCGATACCGCATCCAGCTCATCTTCCAGGTTAGCGGTAAAATCGTAATCGACGTATTTGGTGAAATGCTCGGTCAGAAACTTGTTGACGATACGGCCGACATCGGTCGGATAGAAGCGTTTGCCGTCCAGCGTGACATACTCGCGGTTTTGCAAGGTCGAAATAATCGACGCATAGGTCGACGGCCGACCGATACCGTGTTCTTCAAGCGACTTTACCAGACTGGCCTCGCCGTAGCGCGGCGGCGGCTCGGTGAAGTGCTGTCCGGCATTGATGTCGTTGAGTTGCACAGGGCGGCCTTCTTCCATCGGCGGCAGAAAGCTTTCCTTGTCGTCGCTTTCGTTACTGTCGTCTTTTCCTTCCAGGTAGGCGGCCATGAAGCCGGGGTGGGCTATTGTTGAACCGGTTGCCCTGAATACGTGCTTGCCGCCTGCGCAAGTCAAGTCGACGGCGACCATGTTCAGCGTGGCATGAATCATCTGGCAGGCGATGGTGCGCTTCCAGATCAGCTCATAGAGTTTGAACTGTTCGATGCTCAGGTGGCTCTTTATCTGACTGGGCAAGTGCCGGGGAGAGGTCGGGCGTATCGCTTCGTGCGCTTCCTGAGCGTTTTTGGATTTGGTCTTGAAGACCCTCGGCTCTTTCGGCACATTTTCAGCGCCGTAGTTTTCGGCAATCAGCGCGCGGATTTCTTCGACGGCGTCTACCGACAGATTGACCGAGTCGGTACGCATGTAAGTGATTAGACCCGCGGTTTCGCCGCCTATGTCGATGCCTTCATAGAGCTGCTGGGCAACGATCATGGTGCGTTTGGTGGTAAAGCCCAGTTTGCGCGAGGCTTCCTGTTGCAACGTCGAGGTGATGAACGGCGGGGCAGGGTTGCGTTTTTGCTGTTTCTTTTCCAGCTTGGCGACCATCAATTGGCCGTCGGCGGCATCCAATAAGGTTTGTTTGGTTTTCTCGGCCAGCTGCTCATCGGTAATGCTGAATTGGGTGACCTTTTCGCCGTCAAACTGGGTCAGTTTGGCTTTAAAGGCTTGGTCCTGCGCGGTCAGTGCGGCGTCAATCGTCCAGTATTCGCGGGATTTAAAGGCTTCGATTTCCAGCTCGCGCTCGACGATCATGCGCAGAGCGGGGCTTTGTACCCGGCCTGCCGACAGGCCGCGGCGGATTTTTTTCCATAGCAGCGGCGACAAGTTAAAGCCGACCAGATAATCCAAAGCGCGGCGCGCCTGTTGGGCGTTGACCAAGCTGATGGCGACTTGTTCCGGGTTGGCAATGGCTTCGGTGACGGCTTTTTTGGTGATTTCATGAAAGACGACCCGATGTACCGGTTTGTCTTTGAGCAGTTTTTTTTCTTTCAGCAGCTCAAGCAAATGCCAGGAAATCGCTTCCCCTTCTCTATCAGGGTCAGTCGCCAGATATAAGGTGTCTGCGGTTTTAAGAGCCTTGCTGATAGCTTGAACATGTTTTTGGTTGCGATCGATGACTTCGTACTTCATGGCGAAGTCGTTGTTCGGGTCGACCGCGCCTTCCTTGGGGATCAGGTCGCGGACGTGTCCGTAAGAGGCCAAGACCTGAAAGTCTTTGCCCAAATATTTTTCTATGGTTTTGGCTTTTGCAGGCGATTCTACAATGACGAGATTCTTACTCATTTGAGGTTCAAGGGGAAAGGTAAAAAGGTGGAAGGTAAAAAGGTGAAAGGATCAAGGTGCGTAGTTTTTAACCTTGAACCTTTCGCCTTGTGCCTTGTACCTTAGTGCAAATAAGTTGGAATAAGGTCATAAACAATATCTTCCATCCTGGAGAAAGCGATTTCCTCATCCGGTTGGCTGAGCAATACCATCAGTACGATCCATTTCAGCTTTTCCATGGATAGTTCTTCATTTTCCAGCGCCATGGCCCGGTCGATGACAATTTCCCGGTTGGCTGAACTCAGGATGCCGCTATGCTCCAGGAACATGATCAGGTTGCGGGATTCAAGATCCAGCCTGGCTTTTTCCTGACTGCAAAAAATACGGAAGGTAGGCGACACGGATGCTTTTATTGCCCGTTGCAAGCTAAGCGATTCGAGCCAGTCGAACGCTTTATTGACTTCGATTTGTTCAAAGCCCGCTTCGAGTAATTCTGTTCTGACGATGTCGCTATCGGGAAGTATTTCAATTTCATCCTCCATGTAGTTTTCGAATAAGTACATCAGGACATCAAAAATATTTTCTTTCATAAAGTTTTATTTGTTTATTTGGTTCGGGTATAGCAACCGCCGGCGGTTGCTTCTATGTAACCTTGCAGTTCCAGAATCAGTAACATTGACGAAATAACTTCGACGGATTCGTTGGCGTTTTCAACCAGAGTATCGATAGAAGTTGGGCTAAACATGACAAGATTCAATAATGTTTGTTGCTCCAGGTCAAGTGTTGATTGCATTGTTAGCGGGGGTGAAATCTCATCTTGTTGATTATATTGGTTTAGTTCTTCGAGAATATCTTGGGTGGTTTCGACAAGTTTTGCCCCTTCACGGATTAATGCGTTGCAACCGCGGGCCAACGGGTTGTGAATAGAGCCGGGGATGGCGAAAACTTCGCGGTTCTGTTCGAGAGCCATGCGCGCAGTAATCAGCGAGCCGCTTTGCTTGGCGGCTTCAACCACCAACAGGCCTTGGCATAAGCCGCTGATAATACGGTTGCGCCGAGGGAAATGGTTGGCTTTGGCGGTCGTGCCGGGAGGGAATTCCGAGATCATCGCGCCGGTATTGACGATTTCTGTTGCCAGCTCTTTATGTCTGGCCGGGTAGACGCGGTCCAGCCCGGTTCCCGCCACCGCAATCGTATAACCTTTGGCCTTTAATGCGCCTTGATGGCTGGCTGCGTCTATGCCTAAAGCCAGTCCGCTGGTGATCACAAAGCCGCAATGACTCAGGGTTTTGGCAAAGTTAAAGGCGATTTCCAGGCCTGAAGTCGAGGGGTTGCGGCTGCCCACCATGGCGATTTGCGGCAATGATAATAATTCGGGATTGCCGCGTACGAACAAAATAGGCGGAGGATCGGAAATTTCCTTTAATTGACGTGGATAGTTTGCGTCATTGAGGGTGAGCACGCTGTTATTTTCTTGATCCAGCCAGCTCAGGTCGTAGTCGATAAGCGTCCAGTCAGGATTCCTGATGGCATGAACGATGTCGCTTTTTAAGCCCAAGGCGCTAAGCGCGGATGATGATTCCGCAAACAGCTGCGCCGGGGTATGGCTTTCGAGCAAGCGGAGAAAGGTTCTGCAACCGACGCCGGGCGTGCGCAATAACGCAAGCCAGTATTTTATGTCGTGGTCGGGTTGTTGCGCGGTGATGTTCAGGGGGTTTTTACTTTGTCTAAAACATGAATAGCCTGGGTCGCTTTCATGACCAAGGCGTAACTGACGCGCTCAAACGGACGGAACACCATCAAGGCGCCGGCAACTTCATCCGGAAGATTAACGGCATCATTTTTGATCGGGCTGTATTCGTCGCCGACAATCTTGCCGGTTTTATAGATATTCAGCTCATGTCCGGCTAAAAGGCCGTCAGTAGTGCCTTTGTCAATTACGACGACGTTATACCGGCCGATTTGGGAGACGCCGCCAAGCACGCTGATAATGCTGCCTTTGATGCTTTGTTCGGGTGGGCGGGGGAAATAAGTTAAGGTAAGCTCCTCTTCCGTGTGGGCCATAATCCGGTCGCCGGTGCGGATTTCACGGTCGGCTTTGGTGATCGCCAGCGTTGCCGGGTCGCCGGGTTGTTGCAATGAGGCATCGGCAATGTACTGCGCCTCATAGCCCAGAATTTCTCCGTTTTCCGGGCTGACGTAAGCGCTGCCCGGCCGGTAAATTGTGTGGGACAGGTTTTTAGCCTCGGTGATCGAGCGTACATAAACGCGGTCGCCGGTACCTACGATGATATGTTCTCCTGCAAAGCCGACCACATAAGGCGCATTGCCGAGTTCATTTTCATCCACTACTTTGGGTGATGCCAGGTAGCTTGCTATGGTTTCGGTCGGGATTAACCTGATAGCCTGTTTCAGGTCGGTTTCCCTAATGCAAGGCAGTACCTTGCCCGCTTCGGAAACGGCAAAATCTTTGCGACCGTGTTTATAGTCATCTTCCTTTAGTACGCAAGGGGAATGGGGGGCGGTCTGATACTGGGCTTGAGGAGTCAGGTCGCTTCTGGAAAGAGTCAACTGCGGCTTGCCGTTGACTACGGTAAAATAAAGGGTATCGCCGGGGTAAATCAAATGAGGATTTTTAATTTGGGTATTGTGGCTCCATAGTTCGGGCCATTGCCAAGGGTGCGTTAAAAATTTACCGGAGATTTCCCACAAGGTATCGCCTTTGACGACAGTATATTGATCGGGGCGGGACGGATTTATTTGTATTTCATCACCGGCTGTCCATGCCCGTGTCCCTGGGGGCGCATTGCGTGCCAATCCGCTCCTGGCGGATTGGTCGTCAGCCCAGGCGCTTAAGCTGAGCAGCAGGGAAACTATCAATCCGGTGAATGTTCGAAAAGCCATGTTGGGGTTCCTGTCGAGTCTTTTTGTACTATCTGAATTCAAAGTTTAGATGAATTCAGATAGAATTCCAGTATTCAATTATTATAGTGGAGAGTTTGTTGAGTATTCTATCTATTCTCGAATTTCCGGATGAACGCTTGCGCAAGAAGGCGGCAATCGTCCAAAAGGTCGATGATAAAGTTAAAAAATTGGTCGATGATATGCTTGAAACCATGTATGAATCGCATGGCGTAGGATTGGCCGCGACCCAGGTCAATGTGCATCAGCGGATTGTCGTTATCGATGTCAGCGAGGAAAAGGACGCCCCATTATGTTTAATCAATCCTGAGATTATAGAAAAAGACGGCGTCAAGGAGTCCGAAGAAGGCTGCCTTTCGGTACCCGGTTTTTTTGAAAAAGTGGAGCGGGCTGAACATATCATAGTTAAAGCCCTGAACCGGGAGGGCGAGCCTTTTGAGTTAAGCGCCAGGGATTTGCTGTGCGTATGCGTTCAGCATGAGCTGGACCATCTGGATGGGAAACTGTTCGTCGATTATATTTCGCCGTTAAAACGGCAGCGGATTAAGAAAAAGTTGGAAAAAATACATAAGATGGAAACAAGTTGAGCATGAAGATCATTTTTGCCGGAACCCCAGAGTTTGCCGTGCCTTGTCTACAGATGTTGCTGGATTCGGGACACGAGGTTTGCGCCGTTTATACCCAGCCCGACCGTCCGGCGGGCAGAGGGCGCAAGTTGCAGCCAAGCCCTGTCAAAGAGCTGGCCTTAACGGCCGGAGTTCCCGTTCTTCAGCCGCTTACGATGAAAACCAGCGAGGACTTGCAACAGATCAGCGCCTTTGATGCCGATTTGATGGTGGTGGTCGCTTACGGCATGATCTTAACGCAAGCCGTTCTGGAGGTGCCCAAACTGGGCTGCATCAATGTACATGCGTCATTGTTGCCGCGCTGGCGAGGCGCCGCGCCGATTCAGCGGGCCTTGATGGCCGGTGATGAAAAAACCGGCGTGACCATTATGCAGATCGTGCGCAAACTCGATGCCGGCGACATGCTGCACAAGGAAGAATGCGTGATCGGCGAGACCGATACGGCCGGTGACTTGCATGACAAATTGGCGGCGTTAGGCCCAATAGGCCTGGCCAAAGTGCTGACGCAAATAGAGGCGGGAACTGTTCATCCCGAACCGCAGGATGAGGCGTTGGTAACCTATGCCGAAAAACTGGAAAAAAGCGAAGCCGTTATCGATTGGACGCAACCGGCTGCGGATCTTTCCCGCAAAGTAAGAGGCCTAAATGCCTGGCCGGTTGCGCAAACGCTGTATCAGGGTAACGTGTTGCGCATCTGGCAGGCTATGGCAGTGAATGACGACTCGTCCCGCACTCAGGAACCGGGCGTCGTGCGCTGTGCCGATAAACACATGGATGTGGCGACCGGCAACGGCTTTTTAAGGCTGCTGGAAGTACAGCTGCCGGGCGGGAAGCGCATGCCGGTTCAGGCTTTTTTGAGCGCTCACGACGCTGACGGGGTAAAACTCGGTTGAATATACGATTAGTCGCGGCCAAAGTATTAGCGCGTGTATTGCAAGACGGGCAGTCTTTAACTGCCGCCCTGGATAATGCATTTCCGGCCATAGACTCGGCTAAAGACCGGGCATTCATTCAAGCGCTGTGCTACGGCGTTTGCAGGCAATATCACCGGCTGGATTTTATTTTAAGTCAATTGCTGGACAAGCCGCTAAAAGATGCCGACGTTAAGGCGCTGGCGTTGGTGGGTTTGTACCAGCTCAAGTTCATGCGGGTAAAACCCCATGCTGCGGTCTCCGAAACGGTATTGGCGGCACGTAAAAAGCCGTGGGCCAAATCGCTGATCAACGCCGTGCTCAGGACCTATCTGCGCGAGCAGGAAGGGCTTGAACACAAGGCCGATAAATGTCAGGTCGCAGCCCTGAGTCATCCCGACTGGTTGATTAAGCAAATCGAGCAGGATTGGCCCGAGCAGGCGTTAAGAATTTTTCTGGAAAACAACCTGCAACCGCCGATGGTGTTGCGGGTCAACTTGTCGAAAACCAGTCGCGAGGACTATCTGCAACTGCTGACCGGACAGGACATAGCGGCTGAACCGGTCAGCTTTTGCCCATCGGCGATTAGGCTCGACAAGCCGGTGCCGGTAGACCAGCTGCCCGGTTTTGCAGGCGGACTGGTATCCGTCCAAGATACCGCCGCGCAATTGGCGGCCGGATTGCTGGATGTCCAGCCGGGACATCGTGTATTGGATGTATGCGCCGCGCCGGGCGGCAAAACTGCGCATATTCTTGAAACTCAACCGCAGCTGAAAGAACTGGTCGCCGTCGATATAGACGAGTTCAGGATGCAGCGGGTCGGTGAAAATTTACAGCGCCTGAATTTGCAAGCCAAACGGGTGGTGGGCGATGCGGCTAATCCTGCAAGTTGGTGGGACGGCAAGCCGTTCGACCGGATTTTGCTGGACGCGCCGTGTTCGGCCTTGGGCGTTATCCGCCGTCATCCCGATATTAAATTATTGCGCAGGGCCGAAGACATCGGGCAGTTGCAGGCCTTGCAAAAATCCATCCTGCAAGCCGTCTGGCCGCTGCTGGCTCCCGGCGGACTATTGCTATATGCGACTTGTTCCATTTTAAAGCAGGAAAACGAGCGGCAGGTTCAAGCTTTTTTAGCCGAGCACAGCGATGCGGTCGAGTTGCCTATAGACGCCGACTGGGGAGTCGCCGGAGCCTGCGGACGCCAAATTTTGACCGGCGAATCGGCAATGGACGGGTTTTATTATGCGCGGCTTAGTAAAGCTTCGGCATGAACAAAACCAACGGGCATTATATTTTGTAAATCGTTATGCGCCTCCCTCCTAAACACCAGCGCGACGTTCTGAAAATCGGCGAATTGGCCGAAGAGCTCGGCACCACGCCGCGAACCATTCGCCTGTATGAGGAACTCGGGCTGATCGCCCCCGACCGTACCGAGGGCGGCACCCGGCTCTATGCCAAGAAAGACTTGAAACGCATGGCTATCGCTTTGCAACTCGGGCGGGTCGGAATCGAATTGGAATCGGTGCAAAAACTTGCCCGGACGCGGGAGCAGTACGGGTCGGGCAAAGAAGCCTCAGCGGCGATGCGGCCGTTGCTGGACGATTTGCACAAAAGAGTCCGCGGCTTGTTGGACGACCTGGAAGAATTGGATCGAGATCTGGAACGGGCTGACATGCTGATCCGCCAATGCGGAAATTGCCCGAACCGGCCCAATCGCAAGGATTGCCCGGATTGCCCTGTCGATAAGAATGTCGATTTGACCAATATCGCCCGCCTTGTTTGGGATCCAAATTGTCCCTGAGCAGGCATAAGGGCTTCGATTTGGCGCAGTTTATATCAAGTTCATTGGCAGCCATGCGCAGCAGTACGATACCGAAACTATTGAGTTGGAGTAGCGCATGGATCACGCGTAAATGTGATTTTTAAGTGTGTCCCGGTAGCCGTTGCAAACCGCTTTAATGTCCCGGCAGAAGGCAGCTGTTTGCCGCTTTCCATCCGCGCAATTGCCGATTGGGTAGTTTCCATACGCTTTGCAAGCTCCTCCTGAGTTAATCCGGCACCGGTTCTTGTTTCGATAAGTACCCTTGCCAATTCAAATTCAGTCGATAGCTTTTCGAACGCTTCCCTATAGTCTGGATCACTGCTCCATTGTTTGTGTAGTTCTCTAATTTTTGTCATTTTATAATCTCTTTTGCCCGTTCTAACGACAACTTAATTTCGTGGCGCGGTGTTTTTTGGGTTTTCTTTATAAAAACGCGTACCACGACAACCCGTTTACCCGTTGCGGTTACGTAGAGCGCACGAGCAATACCATCCCTGCCGATCATGCGGATTTCCCACAACATACCTTCAACATGTTTTACATGGGGTTCGCCAACACGCTCCAAGCCTACGCTTTCGATAAGAAAGGCAATATGGCTGAATTTGGCCCTCATATCAGGAGGTAGTTCTGCCAATTCGTCATCTACCGTCTTATCAAGTGTTTCTACTGTCCATCTCATGGGCAAAACGATATAGCAAAAATGGTATGATTTCAATGAAAACATAGCTTTTGGGGCGGAATAAGGCCATCCAAGCCTGTCCTAAGCTAAACCGAATGGTGCATAGCGCGAGGTGGCGTTTCCGGCAAATTCGGATGGTGTTGCCGGAAACACCAGTTCTCGCTACTGCTCGAACCGGCTTATTCCGGCCTACATGGCTACTACAAGCACTTCGGTTTCGAGGCTGCTCCTGATAATCCGTTGTTGCTGTTTCTGCCGGTGGACTGAGCAGGTGAGCTATTTGGTTTGGCGCAGTTTATATCAAGTTCATTGGCACCCATGCGCAGTACGATGCCATTGATGCTGAAACTATAGTTCCGTAAGCCGTAGGCTGCGTTGAATGCAATGAAATCCAGCGTGACAGTCATAAGTCTAGGTTTCGCGTTGCTCTACCCAGCCTACGGCACTAATAATTATTTTTTATTATATATTAAAAATATCGGGTATAAGCAACGTGGGAAACCGATAGAGCTTGAAATATATTTTTAAGTCACCATATATTAATTTTATAACTTAATATAGGTAATTTTAATGCCAAAAAAACAAACTTCTGACAAAATATCAAAATTAGCTAGTGATATTCTGGCTGGTCGTAAAAAAGCAACGGAACAAGATGCAAAATTACTTGCAGCTTCTGTTCTAAGTCAAGATGAAACTAAAGGCAATATTAAAAAGTAATACTTAATTTTTAATTTTACAATTCTAGTAACACTGTAAGGTGGGTTTACCAATATGCAATCTGCCACAACTTCGAACACAGTCATCAGCCAAGGTCGGGCATGCATTTATGCCCGACCGGGTATTAACAATTCAATACATTGACAGTAATGTCACCGTATCAATGACACTGGCTTTAGTCTTGGCGAATGCAGTGCAACGCTGATAACTTCAGGTCGAAGTTACTACAGTTATAAGCCTTATAGTTTTATCTTAAACCCAATATTCATGCAGGACAAAATAAATGACAATGACTTGGTTAGATGTTTTAAAAGTAAGCTCTCCATTTTTTGGAGCAATTTTTACGCTTTGGTTTAAAGCTTGGTTTGAAGAGAAACGCCTAAAATCAGCTAAACAAAAAATACTAATAAGGCTAATATCTAATGATTCAAAGTACTATGTTGAAGCCATTAACTATTTTCGTACCGTTGCTAGTGAAGCATCCAGTGATGCTGCAAGTATAACAAGTAAAAGTATTAAAGTTCCTGATTTATTAATAAGCACAAGCAATGACTTAGCAACTTTAGTTCCCGATTATGCTGATTTATACGCCAATCTAGCAAATATTACTCAGATAGTAGAAAGCGACATAAAAAATATCAATGAAATGATTTCTGGAGTTACTAAAAATCATACAGATAATGGACTTCCTAATCTTGCTAGTCATTCCAAATTAGTTGAAACAAACTATTTCGATTTCATTGATGCGGCTGCGAAGGTAGCGGAGTTGATTTACGCAGAACAAAATATGTTTACTGAAAAAAAACTTGTTGATCGTGTTTGTAATTATTTTGCAAATTTATGGATAAAAATAAAAGTATATGGCATGGAGTTCATTTGGGGGAAGCAAAGGATTCTTTTCGAAGAACATAAAAAGATTTCGGATGCTACTCAAAGAAGCCATTTATTACCGTAGCCCAGTAGGTCGGAATAAGGCCATCCAAGCGCTTAGCGGAAGGTGGTGTTTCCGGCCGAATTGGGAGGTGTTTGTCGGAAACGTCAGTTATCGCTACCGCTCGAACTAACTTGTTCAGGACTATGTGACTGTTTTGTTCAGAATATTTCATAATTTAAAGAAGAAGTAACAGCAAAAAAATGCTGGTTCTTATGCATGCATTGCAGGTTCCAGATCCTGATAATAACTTGTTAGAGTGCAATCAAAATGGGAACTTGTTGGGCTAAGAGTATAGATACTTGCAAAGGTAATCTTTCACGAGAGCACGTTATATCGAGAAGTATATTTATAACTAAAGATATTCAAGTTCATGGGCTTCACTGGTGCAAAGATGAACCCAAAATTGTCAGTATTGAATCGTTGACATCACGGATATTGTGCGAAAAACACAATAACAATTTATCACCTCTGGACTATGCAGCAGGCAATGCCTATGACGTATTCCGGCAAGAGAAAAAGCTTTGCGATGATCGAGCGAAACTTCCCGCAAATACTCGGCTAAAAATTGAGAAATTTAATATAAATGCCAAACTCTTGGAACGGTGGTTTCTGAAAACACTAATAAATATTTCGCTCTCATGTGGCAGCGATTACCTCATTGGAACGGATGGCACGGAAGTAGGTATTCCCCCAGACGACTTGGTTCAAATTTGTTACGGACAAAACCCCTTTCCTGGGAAAGCTGGAATGTATGTGGCTGGAAAAATAGGAAGCATCATACACCTGGCTGACACCTTTGCATTTTCACCTCTGATTAAGGATGACAAAAGAATTATGGGCGGTTTTTTCGAATTTTATGGTTATAGAATTTTACTAACCCTCATGCCTGAAGGCGTTCAATTTCCGCTGTCGACATTACCTGGAGTTGATCCTAGTTGGATAAATGCTGAACTCATACATCCTATAAAAAAAATTAAGATTCAGCGTGGAGATTATCTCTCACATGTTATCAAATTTGACTGGTAGTTTCGCAGACCGTGCCATATCGCGATCTCGACAATCCTTTGTCACGCTAAAATCAATATCGCCCATCAAGCGAGACGAGGCTTGCAAGCCATAAGCGCCAACTTAAGGCGACAGGACGGAATTCACCCATTTGCCGTTCAGCTTATTCATTCACGCTAACCAGTACCTGATTGATAACAGCCGCTGAAATACGAAAATCAGAGCTATGCAAAACCTCAAACACTTCCCGCGCCGATGCGATCAAACCTTGTTTTTTGGCTAGTCCGATAATCGCTGCGGTGCCGACTACGCGCAGACCTTTCTCTTTCGCCACGGCACGACCGGCGCGTTCATCCATAATCAACAAAACGTCATCCGTATGACTCAAACCCAGATTGATGCAGTCGGTTTCGCCCGCATCCAGATCAATCTCTAGCCGAGTCTCTATCGGCTTAGGCCATACCGTTAACCAGCTTGAAGCTATGGCTTGAGCAATAGCCTCTTTACCCCGCGCGGCTTTGCCCGGCAACACTTCCTGTTTTACGGACTCAGGCAGAAAAACCGCATCAAACAGTTTGGGCAACCACTGTAAGCCGTCTACTATCGCCAATCCGATCAAGGGGCTGGAATCAATAACAACAATCCGCGCCATGCGCTGTTACGCCTCTTTCAACCATTGTTCCAGGGTATCCATATCCTGCTGCACTTCCTCAGCGGTTTGGTTAATGACCGGAATGCCCAAACGCGAGATATGGGCGATAAAGTCGGCCAAGGATGTGTCCGCCAGCTTGGCTGAGCGGGCCAACGATAAATCGCCGTCTTTGAACAATGCGGTTGCCAAGGCTTTGCGCACTCCCGGCATACCGATAATCTTGGACGATTTAAGCCCTATCATTAAGGCATCCGGTTCGTTTCTGTTCATCACCAACACCAAATCATCATGCGCCATTCGTAACGCCTCGCTGGGATTATTCTTTAAACCGCTAACGTTCACTGTTTTCATAGTCTTGCCTCATAGGAAGATTGTATAGGCGCATTATAGGCGTGATTATTTTAAAACCCAATGAAGATAGTTGCGCCGGGCATAAACAGTTCCATAGACTGGGTTGAATGCAATGAAGCCCAGCCCGACGGTCATAAATCCGGTTTTCGCGTTGCTCTATTCAGCTTAAGGCATTTGCCGGCAATTCAACACCTTAGCAGCCAACTCCGTACCGATGACTCTGGCTTTAATCTTGGCAAAAGCAGTATCCCGCCCGGTTGACGTATCGTCTTCGAAAGGCGAAAAACCGCAGTCGTCGGTGCTGCCGAGCTGATTTTTCTCATTCCCACGCGCCGCGTGGGAATGCATTCGAGGCGCGCTGCGCCGTGACCAGCAAGTGGCGGCCGATACGGCGAATAAGCTACCCGGCACAGGATGCGGCGCGTCCTTACTGCGTTCCCACGCGGCGCGTGGGAACGAGAGGGGGCGATGTTGCTCTATAGATAATTAAGTACAAAGACAAGCGTATCGCATGCCAAGGCATTTCGCGCGACGCCAAGTAAACTATGAGGATTAAGCGTTATGGGCCGAAGCCGTTACCGAATCTGCCATGAACAAGCCCCGCACTTTTTATACCCAAAGGGCATAAGTTTCATTTGAGCAGACGAGCTGCTCAACTCAGCTTAAACCTGCACCGTGCTGAACTGGATACCTCTATTCACGCGCCCGCAAACAACAGGCATAATCATCGACGCTTTAAGTTACAGGCAAGAACAGCTAGGCTGGAAAATTTACGGTTACGTTATTTTGGAAAACCATCTTCATATGATTGTACAAGCAGAGAATCTGGCTATAGAGTTGCCGCAGTTTAAATCCTACACGGCTCGAAAACTGATCGACCATCTGAAGCAATGCCGCGCCGAGCGCTTGCTGAGGCAGCTGGCGTTTTTTCGCAAGGATCACAAACGGGATCGGGATTTTCAATGCTGGGAAGAAGGCTCGCATCCGCAGCTGATCGAAAACGAACAAGTGCTGCGGCAAAAACTGGATTATATCCATCAAAATCTGGTGAAACGGGGCTATGTGGATGAGTCTGCGCATTGGTGGTATTCCAGCGCCAGGGATTATGCGGGTGGCGTTGGGTTGATTCCTGTTTTTAAGGAGTGGCTGTGATTCGCGGCGCAGCGCGCCTGGGCTGCATTCCCACGCGGCGCGTGGGAACGGGAAATGCGCCATTCGACCGGATCGTCATCCGGTCCGCCCTATGTGGGCGGCAAAAACTACAGCCCTTCGGCGCGCGAGTAGACGCTTGCTCGAAAGCCCGCCGAAGCGGCGCTTTTAATGTTCCGGTTTTACTGTTATGAATATCACGCATTCCCCGCTTTTTCCTGCATCCTGGGCTACCGAATGGGGCGAGGATAGGCAAGGGTTGTTCATGGTTTTAGCTGTTAAGGGCGTATTGCAACGTTTTCGGTGGATTAATCCCGATACGTTCTTGATGGGCTCGCCGGAAGATGAAGCTGAACGCTCTGGCGATGAATTTCAGCATCCAGTGACTCTAAGTCAAGGCTATTGGCTGGCAGACACCGCCTGTACCCAAGCCTTGAGGATGGCGGTGATGGATAAGAATCCAAGTGGGTTTCAGGATGACCCGAATAATCCGGTGGAAAACGTTAGTTGGGACGATGTTCAAATGTTTATCGAACAGTTAAACGGTATGATCCCTGAGCTTAGCGCTAAGCTGCCAAGCGAAGCGCAGTGGGAATATGCTTGCAGGGCAGGCACGGCAGCGCCGTTTTCGTTTGGCGCTAACATTACGCCGGAACAAGTTAACTACAATGGTAAATATCCATACTCGGATGGTGCAAAAGGTTTGTATAGAGAAAAAACCGTGCCGGTAAAATCCTTGCCGGTTAATCCCAGGGGCTTGTATGAAATGCATGGCAATGTTTGGGAATGGTGTCAGGATTGGTATGGCGACTACAAGTCGGAAACAGCGGTTGATCCTGCGGGCGCTGATAGCGGCTCTGGCCGCGTGTTGCGCGGCGGCTCCTGGTTCAGCTACGGCAGGGACACGCGTTCTGCTATCCGTAGCGGGGACGAGCCGGCTGGCCGCAGCGACGACGTCGGTTTCCGTCTTGCCCTAGGTTGAATGGCGCATCTCCGGAAGGGCAGACAAGCAGGCGGGCGGCAGCCGGACGGACAGGCGCGCGGTAGCGCGGCGGTCAGGCCGGTTGCAGCATGCCGGTAGGAATAAATCGCCGTAAATAATTGCAAGGTATTGAAGCTGTCGTTGCCATGCCGGAACGTTCATCGTTATACAGACCTTCCAGGTTTTTAAAACCTGGAAGGTCTAACTGGCAACAGTTTGGACAGGCGGGACGTTTCGAACTGAGCAACATACCTCTTCGGCTACGTTCAGGACAGGCATGGCACTGGATAAATATTTCCAGGATGACGACTTTTGGACAGGTTTGTGTATAAAAACGCGCGCCGGAGCGATGCCGTTTTTTGTGTTTTATTTTTTGTTGTGTCCCGTGCTCGATAGCGGCATCTAAAGTTTTATGCTTTTTCTTCGTGTTTTATATGATAAATTCATCCATTCTTTTTGATAAATAAGATTCCCTTTTGTTAAAAAACTTTTGCTTGTCTGCATTTTTATGCGGTTTTTTATTGTGGCTGATGCCCGCTTTAACCCATGCCGATACGCCTGGCCTGAACGCAGTCGAAAGGCCCGCCCTGAGTGTGGCGGAAGGCTTTGGCGTGAGGGTGAAAAATGCCGAAATTATGTTGCAAGGCGATAGCTATGCGTTGTTTGCGGATATAGATTACCGGCTCAGTGCGAGGGCAATGGAGGCGTTGGAAAACGGTGTGCCGTTGTATTGGGATATACACATCAAAACATTGCAACATCGGGATTACTTCTGGGATCAAACACTGGTTAATGCCGGTCTTCGTTACCGTATTCAATATCATGCCTTGCTGAACATGTACCGGGTCAGGAATGAAGGCGACGGCGATCTGTATAATTTTTCCACGCTATCCGCGGCGCTGGATTCGATGGCGGCGATACGTGATTTTCGGGTGCTGGAAAGATCGGCTTATGTGCCGGGAAAACGCTATGCGGTCGGTATTAAAGTGACGCTCGACCGGGACGCCCTGCCGTTGCCGCTGCGCCCGATTGCCTACACTAACCCGCAATGGTATTTATCCAGCGATTGGACGTTATGGCCTTTGACAAAATAAAACCCCCCATCAGTTTGTCTATATTGATCCTGTTCGGCTTGATTCTGCTGCTGTTGCAGCTACTGAGCTCGGCAACGCAGGAGTCGTCGGAGCTGAGTGCGATGTACTCCTGGCTGCTGTTGGTCAACGGGCTGGGATCGGTGGTATTGCTGGGCTTGGTCGGCGCTAATATTTATTCGCTGGCCCGGCAGTTAAAAAAACGCGAGGCGGGTTCGCGGTTAACTACGCGCATGGTGTCGCTGTTTGTGGTGCTGGCCTTGGCTCCGGCTGCTATCGTGTTTTATTTTTCGATGCAGTTTCTGCATCAGGGTATCGACAGCTGGTTTAATGTGGAAATAGACCGGGCAATGGAAGACGCGCTGGAACTCAGCCAGGCGTCATTAGACCAGCGGATGCGCTGGCATTTGCGGCAAACCGAGCAATTGGCCGGGAAGTTGGTGGATGTGCAGGAAACGCTGGCAACGCTGGAAATGGAAAATCTGCGCGAGCTCTCGGGGGCATCCGAGATGACCTTGTTTTCCCGGCAGGGCAGGATTATCGCCTCAAGCAGTATCAATCCCGGCGATATTTTGCCGAGCTTGCCGGATGAGCATACCTGGTTGCAGTTGCGGCAGAATGCAGAGTTCGTCGCCTTGGCGCCGGTGCGCGAAGATGAATTGATGATTCGGGTTATCGTGACTGTCAAGGGCAAGGAGCCGCAATATTTACAGGCCTTGTATCCGGTGCCGGTAAGAATTGCCGACTTGGCCGATTCGGTGGAATTCGCTTTTGTGCGTTATCAGGAGATGCATTTTTTAAGGCATTCGTTAAAGTTGAGTTTCTCGCTGGCCTTGTCGCTGGTTTTGTTGATGAGTCTGCTGGCGGCGATTTGGGTGGCCTTTATCAGTATCCGTAATATTGTCGCGCCGGTAAAGGCGCTGGTTAAGGGTACGAAAGCCGTGGCTTCCGGGCATTATGACCAGGAGTTGCCGGTTATGGCCCAGGATGATTTGGGCTTTCTGGTGGAGTCTTTCAACGAGATGACGCATCGTATCGCCAGGGCCAGCGATGAAACTCGAATGGCCGGTATCGAGGTGGAAAATCAACGGGCTTATCTTGAAACGATACTGGCTAATTTAACGGCGGGAGTGATCAGTTTCGACGCGGAACATAAGATACGCACGGCGAATCAGGCGGCTTACCGGATTTTTCATATTCCTGTGACCCAGTTTGTCGGGCGGACTTTGTTGGAGCTGGTCCAGAATTATGCCGAACTGGCTGAGCCGTTAAAATCCATTCAGCGCTTGTTGGAGCAAGCTGATGATATATGGCAGCAGCGGATTGCTTTCTTGGGACCTAATGGGCGCCAGGAATTGCTGTGCCGGGGTACGCCGCTATTTTCCCAGGAAGGTCGGCGCGTCGGGGCGGTGGTGGTCTTCGATGATGTGACCGATTTGATTCAGGCGCAGAAAAATGCGGCTTGGGGAGAGGTGGCGAGAAGGCTGGCGCATGAAATCAAGAATCCGTTAACGCCGATACAATTATCGGCAGAACGCTTGCAGCACAAACTGGCCGACAAGTTGGCCGAGGGTGATGCGGATATATTGCGGCGCTCAACCACAACTATTGTGCAGCAGGTTGTGGCGATGAAAGAGATGGTGGATGATTTTTCGGAATACGCCAAACCGTCCAAAAAACAGACGGTAGATATTGATTTGCCCGGTTTGGTTCAAGAGGTTTTGGCGCTTTATGTGTTAAAGTCCGGGGTTAAATTTAAGGTTGATTATGAAGCCGGTTTGTTAATGATTAAGGGCGATCCGGTTAGCATCAGGCAGGTTCTGCATAATCTGATAAAAAATGCGTTGGAAGCGATAGGCGACAAGGGCTTGATCGAAATAAGCCTGCGCCGGGTGCAAAAAAATAATACCGATTTTATCGAAATAGCGCTTTACGATGACGGGCCGGGCATTAAAGAGGATCAAATCGAACAGATTTTCGAGCCCTACGTGACCACCAAGGCCAGGGGTACGGGATTGGGCTTGGCGATAGTCAAAAAAATAATAGAAGAACATGGCGGTGCGATTTGGGTTGACGCCGGCCGTAGGACGCCAGGGACGGCGGAAGTGTCGCAAGCGTCAGGGCGAGGCGACAAAGTGGGAGCGGGATTTATTATTCAGCTTCCGGCGTGTAATTTTTGAGGTGCCGTAAAAAAATATGAATGCACAAACACCGCATATATTGGTTGTAGATGATGAACCGGACATTCGCCGACTGGTCTGCGAAATTCTTGAGGATGAGGGCTATCAGGTCGCTACGGCCGAAAATGCCGGTGCCGCCAGGGAATTAAAAAAGGTTAAAGCGCCCGATTTGATCCTGCTCGATATTTGGATGCCGGATACTGACGGCATTACCTTGTTGAAAGAATGGGTTGCGGAAGAGGCCATGCTTTGCCCGGTGGTGATGATGTCGGGGCACGGTTCCGTCGAAGCCGCCGTTGAGGCAACGCGGCTGGGGGCTTACGATTTTCTTGAAAAGCCGCTGTCGCTGGCAAAATTATTATTGATCGTGGAAAGGGCTTTGGAAGCCAGCAGCCTGCAAATGGAAAATGCGGGGCTTAAGCAGCAATTGCACGCCGATATTGAGCCGGTTGGCAAGAGCGCTACCGTTGCGAGACTCAAGGATCAATTAAAGCGCCTGGCTCAGCACGACGCCAGGGTGTTGTTTGTCGGCGAGGCGGGCGTTGGCAAGGAGATGTATGCCCGATACCTGCATAATAACAGTGCGCATCGGGACGGCCCCTTTGTGGATGTGGCGGTAGGCAGCATATCGCCGGAAAATTCGGCGGTGGAATTTTTCGGCAAAGAGGATGCGGGTAAAGTTTATCCCGGCCTATTGGAGCGGGCGCATAAAGGAACGTTGTTTTTAGGCGAAATTTGCGGCATGGATAAGGAAACCCAGTTAAAGCTGCTCGGCGCCCTGGAATCCAGTTCTTTCCTGCGGGTAGGCGGTAGCGAGGCGGTGCGCGTCGATGTCCGCGTGGTGGCGTCAACCCGCATTGCCTTGGATGAGGAGGTCAAGGCCGGGCGTTTTCGGCAGGACTTGTATTATCTGCTTAATGAAGTCTCGCTCGATATTCAGCCGCTTCGGGAGCACAGTGAGGATGTGCCGGCATTGCTGAGTTTTTATGTCGATTATTTTGTCAGTCAGGACAGATTGCCTTTCCGGAAGTTTTCCATGGCGGCACAAAATTTCTTGCGTAATTACAGCTGGCGCGGCAATGTGCGGGAATTGAAAAATCTGGTGCAGCGCTTGATGATTCTGGGTGCCGGCGAAGATATTGAGATGGATGAGGTGAAGGCGGCGCTGGGTTCGGTGATCGGCGATAGCGTTATTTCCCACGCGGTGCCTGAATTTTTTAATTTACCGTTAAAAGAGGCCAGGGACCATTTTGAGAAAGCTTATCTGGAGTATCATTTTGAAAGAACCGGCGGCAGTGTTGCAAAATTGTCAGCCGCCGTGGGCATGGAGCGAACGCATCTTTATCGCAAGTTGCATTCATTGAACATTAAATTGTAGGCAAAAGGCGAAAGGTTTGTTCGCCTTTTGCCCTTCGCCTTTCGCCTGAATCACAAATAAACTTGAAACATCCCCTGATTCTTAGTAAAATCTCGTTTTTTATATTAAGCCTTTAACAGTAAGCCTAAGCAACGATGAAAACATTTAGTGCAAAGCCAGCAGAAGTTAAGCGTGATTGGTACGTGGTCGATGCAGAAGGAAAGACTCTTGGTCGTCTTGCTTCTGAAATTGCGCTACGCCTTCGCGGTAAACATAAACCAGAATATACACCGCATGTTGATACCGGTGATTACATTATTGTAGTAAATGCAGAGAAGATAGGCGTTACCGGCAATAAAGAAAAGGACAAATTGTATCAGCATCACACAGGTTATGTCGGTAATCTTAAGACTGTTACCCTGGGTAAATTGAGAAAAACTTTCCCTGATCGTATTCTTACTACAGCAGTTAAAGGAATGTTACCTAACAATCCACTGGGTCGTGCAATGTTCAAGAAATTGAAAGTTTATGCGGGTCCTGAACACGATCATCAGGCTCAACAGCCACAAGTATTAGAATTATAAGCGGGTAGATCATGGTAGCAGCAGCTCAGTACTACGGAACAGGTCGTCGTAAATGTGCAATAGCACGCGTTTACGCAACGTCAGGCACCGGAAAAATCACTATTAACAAGAAAACTATCGAAGACTATTTTGGCCGTAAAACCGACCAGATGGTTTCTCGTCAACCATTAGGTTGTGTTGATATGGAAGGTAAATTCGATATTAATGTCATCGTAAAAGGCGGCGGTCCATCAGGCCAGGCCGGTGCTATTCGTCACGGTTTGACTCGTGCGTTGATGGTATACGATGAAGCCCTACGTCCAGCGCTTAGAAAAGCAGGTTTTGTTACCCGCGATTCGCGTATTGTAGAACGTAAAAAAGTGGGTTTACACAAAGCCAGAAAACGTCCACAGTACTCGAAACGTTAATCGACTACTTCCATGCAGTAACTCGCGTTACGCATGTGAAAATAAAAAGGGCTGCATTCGTAAGGATGCAGCCCTTTTTTATGGATATTTCAAAGAGGATTGGGCGGTGAAGATTTCGGTTGTTGTTCCTGTTTATAATGAAGCTGATAATATTAGCGCTCTAATTGCAGAAATCGTTAAGGCCATGAATCAGGCCGAAGCCTATGAAATCATCTATGTCGATGACGGAAGCAATGACGAGACCGCGGCAGTTTTAAAACAGACGCAACAAAATATCAAAATGCTACGCGTCATTCATCATCAGCAAAGTTGCGGACAAAGCGCCGCCGTTTATACCGGGGTAAAGGCGGCAAGCTATCCTTGTATCGCAACGCTGGATGGCGATGGACAAAATGATCCGGCCGATATTCCCCGGTTATATGGGGTATTGATGCGGCAAAGAACAATCGGCAGTAATGTATGGATGATAGCCGGATGGCGAAATAAGCGCCATGATTCCGCCTGGCGGCTGTTTTCGTCGAAAGTGGCTAATGCCGTTCGCTCCCGGCTATTGGGCGATAGTACGCCGGATACCGGTTGCGGTTTAAAAGTGTTTTTAAGAGATGAGTTTTTGGGCTTGCCGTATTTTGATCATATGCATCGTTTTTTACCGGCGTTGATTTTAAGAGCGGGCGGGCAGGTCATTTCCGAACCGGTTAATCACCGAGCCAGGGCGCATGGCTATTCGAAGTATGGGACGTTAGATCGGCTTTGGGTGGGAATTGTCGATATTTTAGGCGTGATATGGTTGCAGAAACGGGCGAAATTGCCGGAGGCAAACGAAGTTGAGCGTGGATAAAGAGACTGTTTGGCTTATTGTAGGTTTTTTTGGGCAGGTGTTATTTTCGGCCCGATTTATAGTGCAATGGCTTAAAAGCGAACGCGAGAAAAAAAGCGTTTTTCCTATCGCTTTCTGGTATTTCAGCATCGGCGGCGGCGTCACCCTGTTGGCTTATGCGGTTTACCGGCAAGATCCGGTCTTTATCGTCGGGCAACTTACCGGCCTGTTTATATATTTCCGAAACCTGTATTTTGTGGTTCACGAGCGTAAAAATTTAGGCCTTGAATAGTGTCATGCATCGATTGCGCTCTGTCGGCCTTTGGATTTTCCTGCTTTGGGGTGTTTTAACCGCCGTCAGTCTAACAATTCGGCCATTATTTCCGGTCGACGAAACCCGTTATGCCGCCGTCGCCTGGGAAATGTGGCTCAGAAATGATTTTCTCGTTCCCTACTTAAACGGCGAAGTCTACAGCCACAAACCCCCGTTGTTATTCTGGTTGATGCAGCTAAGCTGGCGGTTTTTTGGCGTCAACGACTGGTCGTTGCGCCTGATTTCACCGCTTTTTTCCCTGGCAACATTATGTTTATCCGGCGCAGTGGCCGGTGTGTTATGGCCTGAACGCAAACGGGTTGAAACGCTGACTCCGTTGATCCTGCTGGGACTGTTTTTTTGGGCGATCTACAGCACCTTGACCATGTTCGATATGATGCTGGCATTTTTTGCATTATTGGGTATCTACAGTCTGTTGAAGCTCGTTGATTCGGACTTGTCCTTAAAATACTGGGCGCTGTTGGGAGTAGCCATCGGTGGCGGCGTGCTTAGCAAAGGCCCGGTAATCTTGTTGCATATTTTGCCTGTCGCATTACTGGCTCCCTGGTGGCTGCAAACAGCTGGTTTTCGTTGGCAGCATTGGTATTTCGGGCTGATTATCGCTATTTTAACCGGAGCCGTCATCGCCTTATGCTGGGCAATACCGGCCGGAATTGCCGGCGGCGAGGCTTATAGAAAGGCGATTTTCCTGGGACAGACCAGCGGGCGATTGGTCGAGTCTTTTGCGCACCGGTTGCCGTGGTGGTGGTATTTAGAGATTTTGCCGTTATTGTTGCTGCCGTGGTTGCTTTGGAAGCCTCTGTGGACCGGATTGCGCAAACTCACCTATCAGGATTCGGGCATCCGTTTTTGTTTGGCTTTGGCGATACCGGTTTTTATCGCGTTTTCCCTGATCAGCGGCAAGCGTATCCACTATCTATTACCCTTGGCGCCTGCTATGGCCTTGATATTGGCGCGGGCCGTAGATGAAATAACCGAGCCTGAGCGCTGGCAACGAGCCCACTGTATTGCTATGGCGGTGTTCGGATTGCTGGGCGCGGTATTAATGTTGTTGCCCCGCTTAAATGATGCTTATCATTGGCGGGCCGAGTTATCGCTAATCTCGCCGATGTGGGGAAGTCTGCTGGTCATGAGTGCGGTGATTTTGGGAATAACCAAGGCAAAAAGCGCGCAGGATTCGCTTCTCTATATTTGCATAGCCTCGGTTATCGCGTTAATAACGGTTTGCGGCGGCTTTTTTGAAGCTAAATCAGACCGCTACGATACCCGGCCCGCCGCTCAGGCAATCGCCGCTTTAATGGCAGAAAACAGGGCTATTGCTTTTTACGGCAATAAGTATCACGGTCAATATCATTTTGCCGGGCGTCTTAAACAGGCGATTACCGTGGTGCCGTACATCGACGATTTATACGCCTGGGCAAAGCGGCATCGGAGCGGTTATATCATAGTTACCTATAAGGATTCCGAGGCCTTGCTACTGTCGCTCGTCAATCGCCATTATCCTTTCAGAAGCCAAAATGTAGGCTTGCTTTCTTGTCGGGTGCTGTTGGCGAATCCTGAGCTTAGGGCGGCTTTGACACCGTAGATTATACGGTCGTTTGAATATGCGGACTTTTTGCTTAAGTCCGCAGGGTTGGGTTGCCTGCTCTTCGGCAACCCGCTGGCATTGCAGCGTTTAAATAGGAATATCGTCAACGCCGTCAGCCGCCGCATCGATGGCGTCATGAGCGCTATTGCCAATGCCCGGCACGATTGATACGACAGCCCCGCCTAAACGCATGGGTACGGAGGCGACTTTTGTTAACACGCAGCCTTGTAAAACAAGGGTTGCGGCTAATAAATAAACAATTTTTAATTTCATTTTTAATCCCTGTCGGCAAATAGATAGCGGGCCTATTCGATAATGCCCGCTGTACAATAAACTGATGGCTTATCAATTGCCATGAGCAATATTTTTTTAGCGGATAAGCTTTCCAACGACTGAAAAATCAAATCGATACGGCGTTCAGGCATCGGCCTGACCCAGCTTGACCCGTTGCCCGAGAGCCGCGGATTGCAAGGCGGCAACGATGATTTTGCAATTGGCTTTTGCGTCGTCCAGCGACAGCGCGGGAGCATTGCCGTTTAATACGCAATCGCTGAAATGCTCGATCTCCAGCCGGAAGTGATTAGCCTGAGGCAGCCGTTCTTCTCCTTGCCCGCCGTCTTCAGTCCACCATGAAATTACCGGCGTATCGCCGGGCATGCACCAGACGTTGTGGCATTTAATGCCGCCTTGGGTGCCGATGATTTCATATTCGCAGCGTCTTGCGCGCTCGAAGCTGAAATCGAAATGCGCATATTTTCCGTCGCCGAAATCGATGATGCCGCTGGTTGCGATATCCGCGCCGCTGTCGACATACTTGGCTATTGCAGTTACCGAGGCCGCAGGCTGGTCGAAAAACATCCGCGCTGAATGGATCGCATAACAGCCGATATCCCACATCGCGCCGCCGCCGTTTTCGACGCTTTCCGCCAAACGGTAGATCCGCGCAGGCCGCATCATGAACGAATAGCTGGAGCGCACCGACCTGACTTCGCCGATCAGTCCCGACTGGATCAATTCCCGCACTCTTGCATGTTGCGGGTGGAAGCGGTACATGAAGCCTTCCATGACGGTGACGTTATGTCGCTGTGCGGCGGCTTGAATGGCGTCTATGTCCGCCACCGTTAACGCCATGGGCTTTTCGCACAGTACATGTTTGCCGTGTTCGATGGCGCGCAGCGTCCATTCGGCATGTTCGTGATTGGCAAGCGGCAGGTACACGGCATCGATTTCCGGATCATCGAGTAAGGCCTCAAGGTTGTCGTAAGTGCGCACTTGCCGCTGTTGCGGTGCGTACTGCGCCAGCGTTTGCGCGGCGGCTCCGGGTCGACGGCTGGCTATGGCAATCAGCTCGGCATTGGATGCTTCTACGATGGCAGGCATCAGGCGTTCGTTAATGCGCGCCGCGCCTAAAATGCCCCAGCGCAATTTTGTTTTGTTATTCATCGGATCTACCTTGGGTGCAGGGTTCGTTTATTTCAAAAGAGGATGATCTTTCGGCAATTGTCGCGCTATCCATAACGCTAATTTATGTTTCATATTCACCCCGTTTTCCTGATCGAGGGCCAAGGGCTGGATCAGTTGGTCATTAACCAGCAGGCGATACAGGCATTCAGTCTTGTCTTTTGCCGAATCGGTCGGGGAAAATCCTGAGTAACCGCGATTTTTTGCGTAATTTTCAGCAACTTCTATCGCTTTTTTTAGCAGTTGAGGTTCGTTTTTCAATTTAGCCATTGACGCTTTCCTCCGGGTCATCGATGTTTAAAAAAGTCCATTCCTGGTCAATAAAGCCTTGTAGGGGATGGTATTGGTCCTTGTAATTCATTTTTTGGCAGTCGGCAATCCAAAATCCAAGATACAGCCACTCCAGTCCCTGCTCTTGCGCATGGTTAATCTGCCACAGCACCGCATAAACACCGAGGCTATGGCTGGAGAATCGGGGGTCGAAGAAGGTATAAACAGCGGAGAGCGCATTATCAAGGCGGTCTACAATCGCCACTGCGGCCAGCTCATCGGCAATGGAAAATTCTATGAACTGGGTATTGCACCATGAACCGGCTAAAAAATTGATGTAGTCGTCGGGGCTGGAGTGCGCCATGTTGCCCTCGGCATGACGTTGATTTTGGTAGCGCAGATAGAGATCGTAATGGCTTTGTTCAAAGGCGGCGGGTTTGATTATTGCTGTGGTTTGCCGGTTTTTTTGCAAACAACGCTTGTGATTGCGACTGGGTTTAAATTGCGCAACCGGCAAGCGCACCGGAACGCATTGCGAACAATGCGCGCATTGGGGACGGTAAACGTCATCACCGCTACGCCTGAAACCATGAGCGATAAGTTGCGAATAAACGGCGCTATTCAGTTTGAATGCGGGATTAACAAACGCCGTTTGCGCTTGCTCACCCTCTAAATAACTGCAAGGGTGCGGACCGGTAATCAATAAAGGAACAGAAGTCATAATGGTTGCCGTTGTCGATTCAGGAGGTATTTAGTCGCCGGATACGGAAATAGACGACATCATACTCGATGCCTACCTTGTCATGTTAATGCTTGGCGGTTCTGTCCTGGAATTCCTTAAGCCACGCGTTTGCCTGCTGCCGTAATTGCCCGCTGGAAAGCCCCAGCGGGTCAAAATGCAAAGTTTATACGGCGGATAGGCTTCGGCGGTAACAAGATAGTTTCGGGCAACGGCTGCCGTCGATGTTGCAACCGGTAGCCAGCGGCGAGCATAAAGCAGAAGCTTCCAGAGAAACCTTTATTTTAGTGAGATTTATTTCCAATAAAATGGGGATTATTATATAAAACAAATAAATTCCATTAACCGCACTCTATTTTCCACTGCGGGAGTTTTCATCGAACACGCTTAAACAGTGTTGGCAAGAAGTGGGGGCTATTATGCGTTTAAATAAACCTTTGTTAAAACCGGAAACGGCGATTGTTAATAGCGACAATGAAGCGAAAGGAAGCGCCGAGCATTGTAATTTTCAAATGGCGAGTAATTTAGACAACGGTAAAGCCAGGCTAATTCATAGCCTGTGTCATTTTCCCGCCACTGCGTTATGGTTGCTGCATCGATACGAAGCCGACGCTTATCTGCCTGAGCAGGCTGACGAAACGGCACTGACGATGACGCTAGCCGAAATCAAGCGCCATTACTTGCAGGCAAGCCTGTCGTTTTCAGGTCGAGGTTTCAGCCGCGAAGCAGCAGCCGATGAAAAACAACCTTTAATCGAGGCGTTGCAAGCCTTTCCTTTTTCGCTTGAAGACCTGCTAGTGCTGACTGAACTTATTATTTATGCTTTCAAGACTCGAAACGATTGCCATCAAACCGTTAGTCAGGATGTTAAAAGCCGTGCCGAGTTGATTGTTAAACGGCTGGAAGGATCAAACCGGCGCGGCAAGTTAAATTTGCCTGATATAATCGACGCCATGCGCGCCAGTCGATTCGATGAGCAATTTCTCTTTTTAACCGCTGCGGATATGCAGCAATACGTGACTGAGATAATTATCGCCGAACAGCTTTGGTTAAGTTCAAGGCAAGCCTTGGCGGAGGCAAATTCCGGCTTGGTTTTATTCATAGCCAACCAGTATAAGTCTGGCTTCTTAGACTTTGACGATTTGGTGCAGGAAGGCCAAACCGGCTTATTAAGAGCTATCGATAAATTCGACCACCGCTTGGGTTTTCAATTTTCAACCTATGCGGCTTATTGGGTTAAACAAGCTATGTCCCGCGCCCTGTCTCGTTGCGAAAGAGTGGTGCGGGTGCCTTGCGAGCAGGTGGCCAATATTCATAAAGTGCTGCGCGCCAAAAACGCACTGCTTTCGAAAACGGGTAGGGAGCCTTCGATTAAACAATTAGCCGAATACGCAAACATACCCGGCGAGCAAATAAATGCTATTTTATGCACTTCGCAAACGGCAATATCGTTGGAAAATCAGGATGACGATGACGAGTCATTGGCGCCTATCGATTTTTTAGAACAGCAGGTTTTTACTCACCCGTTTAAAAAAATAGAGCAATCGGATCTTAAAGCGTGGATAGCCAAGGCCATTAAAATCCTCGACCCACGGGAATTAAAGGTTATTTGTTGCCATTTCGGCGTCAATA